>Ga0224495_10001790_pt1 | contig 14728 bp, 17 predicted proteins | sample SF_Jul11_sed_USG_FD_168128 | JGI IMG/M metagenome (GOLD analysis project Ga0224495, IMG submission 168128) | Sediment microbial communities from San Francisco Bay, California, United States - SF_Jul11_sed_USGS_4_1 | ecosystem: Environmental > Aquatic > Marine > Sediment | place: USA: California... | reverse complement strand
AGGGAAGGTTTTAGTGGGTTCAACGCTTGCAAAGAGTGTGCGACACTACGGAAGCATAACATCATTTGGAGCGGCTGGAATCAAAGCGCGTCGTTATCCTAAATTTTACGACGATAGCGACAAAGACCCAGAATCATTTGGGGTGCAGATTCATTCAGCACCGCTTGCGGTTCCGCACCAGAACAACGCCTTTTCAGTCATCACGACTTAATAATGTCGTTCCGCGATGACATGGCGGAAGAGTTCGAGGCAGTAACCACCGGAGAGTTTTCGGTGGTTGCTGTTTTCTCTTTTCAGGGCGGCGACCTGTCAGTGTCAGGAATACTGGACGATAGCGAGGAAACCATCGACCATGAAGAGGGTTCAACGCTTGTAAGATATATTAGATTTTCGTGCCACAAAAGGAGTCTTGGTGGTAATGTTATAAAAAAAGATATTCAGGTTACGATTGAGGGTGTGCGATATAAAGTCAAGCGTGACCCGTTACCGGAAAGTGAAGGTAACATCCTTGTTGAATTATACAACGTATGATTAAAGACATTGACATACTGAACGAGGTTAAGGCGCGTCTTACCAATAAGACGGACGCGTTATCAATCCATAAATACAGAGTCACGCCGATTAACGGAGAGGACGGGATTTTTATTAATATCGTTCCGGGCCAGAGAGATTATGACAAGGATAATTCAAAAGCCGCCTACACCGTTACGATACCGGTTACAATAATTATATTAGTTGATGGAGCGGAAGAGGACGACGCGTCAACGCTCAATGAGGGAGTGATAACCCAGCTCGACACGATAGAAGAGCAGGTCAAAAACGCTCTTGAATATTACGGCGCTCAGTGGGGGTTTGCGGACGTTAAGGATCTGAGCAGGGTCAGAGTCAGAACCGACCGCGAAAACAGAGACCAGAACCGAAATTTTGCGGCGCGATATATAACCTATGAACTTAAAGTTAAAGAAAAAATAGCAGACCGTCCACCACCGTCACTTGTCCCCGTTGCTGGTGTGCTGTCAGTTGGAGCTTACGACGAGACCACAGTATCATTGAGCTGGACATTTGCAATCGACGACACGAGACGAGAGGAGTTATTATATCAGGTCTACTACTCAACTGCTGACAATATCTCGACGGTCGCCCAGTGCGAAACGAACGGGTCAACATTTGGAGTTTACGAAAATAAATTAGCCGAAGTTGTTACGGGATTAACAGCAGGCACACCGTATTATTTTAACGTCGTGGTTAAAGACGGCGGCGGCAACAAAACGGCATACAGTCGAGTAACGCAGACTACCACGCAGGGCTACAATAATGATTGCCTGCTCTACCTCAACTTTGACGACCAGCCGGACGGGTCTCAGGTTATAACAGACCTGTCAGTGTATGCGAGAGCGGTGACGGCTGTTAATCAGGCTCAGATAGATACTGAGTTTTACAAATCTCTACCTGGATCTTTACTGCTCGACGGGACATCACCACAGGATTATCTCTCGATACCTGCGTCAACTGATTGGGATTTTGGAGTGGCACCGACCACGTTTGAGAATTTTACTTTTACGTGCTGGATAAGGCCCACCGTTCTCGCAGGAGACTTCAGGATGTTATTCACAGCACACGAGCCATTCTCGGCAGACGTTGCTGATATCAGTTACCAGATGACAATCGTCTCTGACGGGAGATTAAATCTCTACTACAAAACATCGACATCGGCGGTGGATGTTTATTCCACCGTTCCTTTCACGCTGACATTGGGTGTCTGGCGTCGGATAAGTTTTCAGGCGGTTGGTAGTTCGCTTGAAATGTTTGTCGATAATGATGTTGTTGGTTCGCACACTTTACAGGAGCCTCTCAAATCGTATGGCAAACAGATAAGCATCGGTTTCCGACCGCAGTCCGGTGAGATATGGCATCCGTTCATAGGTAATATGGATGAGGTGGGAATATTCAGTCAGGCACTCGACGAGGCGAACAGACCACTGACAACTATGCTTACACCGTATTTATGATAGAGAGATTCAACAGCTACCTTAAAGGCAAAGAGGTTGCCATTGTCGCCGATGGACTGTCATGCAATTATCAGGACGACGGGAGCGTTATTTTCGCGGTCAATCATGCCTATCGAAATGTAGAGCGTAAACCGTTTGCGCTTGTGTTTAACGACGATACTTTTCTGACGAAAGAGTTAAAGATAACAGAACAGCGACCGCTTGAAGAGCTGGCGGTAAATGTATTTCACGGCCAGAACGCTGAGCCGGAAATAAAAGATAATGTCTACAGGTTCATCAGTAAATCATACCTGACGGATAAAATAGAACACGGCGTTTATGGGATTGAGTCAAGCGGCCACAGCGCGATAAGCATTGCAGTTCTTATGGGAGCGTCTGTTATAAACCTTCATGGATTCGATTACAGGATATTTACTGAAGAGGAAGCGGCTGAATTTTTCCCTGATAGAAAATGGTCAGCTCACAGGTCAGGCGGTTATCACAGGTTCGGGCGGTCAACCTACAGCGACACCATCGAATCAGAACCGCGAAGAGATTGGGGTCTATTCTGGCAGAAGAAAATCAGAGCGTTTGAAGTTTACAAAAATATTAAAGGCGTAAGAATATTGAACCATTCAAAGCACAGCGCGATACCATATTTTGAGAAGGTGTAAGTGGAAGTTAAAGCAATCAGATCGGGAAACGGAGTTGGCGACAATCTTTATTTACAGGCGATTGTCAAACACCTGATTAAAACAACTCCATACAAATACAGAGTGCATACCAGATACCCGTCTTTATTCGTTCAGTTCGGCGGTAGAGTTGAAATAAAACCTTTTCAGCGCGAAAATATAGATATAGTAGCCCACTACACAAACCGAAAAGGGCGACCAGGCACAACGCAGTTTCAGGATATGTGCGAAAACGCCGGAATAAAAGAGCCTGTCAGCCTCACTCTTGACTGGAAGGTTGGCAATCGTGGACTTATAGAGCGTATAAGAGGCCACGCGAACGGGAAAAAATTATTGCTCGTGCAGTTACCGCGCGAAACATTCGGACGTAACGACGGTTACGGGCGCGAACTAATGCCCGATTACTCAGTGATGGATAGAATCGTCGGGCATCTTGTCAGCAAACACAACTATTTTGCAGTGCAGATCGGTTGTGGTAAGGTTGAGTATCGACTTAAAAACATCAGCTATGACCTTGCTGAGAAAACCCAACTCGAAGAGGTGTTTGATCTGTCATCAGCAGCCGATTTATTTATCGGACAGACGAGCTTTTTTATTCCATTATCGGAGTGTTTTGATAAAAAATGTATTATAGTATGGTCGTCTAAAGGGTTAAAGTCTCCTACCGCTTTTCTTTCCAGCGTCACACCTCAGAAAATCCTGCACAAAAAAACCTGTAAAGCAGTTACAGACGATTCAAATTTTGAGAAAATAAAATCAGAAGTGGATGAGTTTTTGAATGAGCAAGCTTGAAATTGTCGAAAAAATAAAACAGCTCTATGGAGAGACGTTTTTACATCAATCGGCGTTGCGATTGCGTGATGGTGCGAAAAGGATAGACGGACTCATAGGCAACAGACGATATTCAACGATTGTAGAGATAGGAACCTTTAACGGTGTGACATCGGCTTTTCTCTCTCAGTATTGCGATACGCTTGTCACGATAGATATTAATGAGTCGCAGGTTGAAACCCGCCGCCAGCTCTGGGAAAATCTTGGAATTAATAACATCATCCCATATACAATCAGGAATGATGAAGAGAAAAAAGACATCCTGAAAAATTATGATTATGACCTTGTGTTCATCGACGGTGGACATTCTTATGATGAGGTTAAATTTGATTACGAGTTGACCTGTAAATGCGGAAGAGTATTATTTCACGACTACGGACATATCGCAAAAGAGGGAGCGATGAGACTTAATAATCCTGTAAAGAAATTTATCGACACGCTCCCACAGGATGAGATTAAAACGGACGATATTTTTGCATTATGGATTAAAAAATGAACACCGTTAATTTTGATTACGTCAGTGATTATGTCAGGGGCAAAACAGTTGCGATAGTAGGCTCTGGCCCTGGCTGTCTTGACAATGATGGGAAGTTCATCGACGGTCATGATATTGTTGTCAGAATAAACAATTACAAATTAATCCCTGAGAAGACCGGAAAGCGAACAGACATCTATTACAGCTATTACGGCGGCGCGATAAAGAAAACAAGAGACGAACTTATAGCGGACGGTGTGAAATTGTTAATGGCCAAGTGTCCAGACTCACAGCCGATTGATTCAGAGTGGCATCGTCGCAACGGGAAAATTTACGGGATAGACTTCAGGCCGATTTATCGCAGACGAGCTGACTGGTTTTTCTGCCAGATATACATTCCAACCGATAGAGATTTTCTTGCATACTTTAATCTTCTTGGCAAGCATATCCCGACGACAGGATTCAGCTGCATACTTGACTTCATGCGTTGCGAGTGTAAGAGCATATACATCACAGGGTTTGATTTTTTTACGTCAGGTGTCCACAACGTGGATGAGCGGTGGAAGCACAACAACCGACACGACCCGATAGGTCACGTTCCAGAAAAAGAAAGAGCGTATCTGATAAGGAAGCGCCGCGAAAATATAACGTATGATAAAAAATTGAGGTCGATGTTAGGTGTCTAATCTGTTTGTTTACAGGGGCGGTCATTATCCGGACTGGCTGAAAAAAGGCAACGCAACAAAATTTATTGCACCGTTTGCATCACAGATTTGCAGGGGGAAAGGCGTGGACATCGGCGCGAACAAATGGCCGTTAAAGGGTGCTATCCCTATCGACAACGGAAAAGAAAACGCCTACAATATCCCGTATGATAATCTTGATTACGTCTACAGCTCGCACTGCCTGGAACATCTGCCAGACCCCGTGAAAGCGCTTGAATACTGGCGCGAAAAATTGAGGGTTGGCGGTGTGCTTTTTTTATACCTTCCGCACCCCGACATGGAATACTGGCAACCGCAATTCAACCGAAAACACTACCACCGATTCACGCCGGATGAAATAAGAAAGCTATTAACTGACCTGGGATATCGTGACGTTTATGGGAGTGAGCGTGATCTATTATGGAGCTTTGCAACGATAGGGTTCAAGTGATGGATAAGTTTATAAAATCATATAATTCTACTCCCGATGGTGATCTGATAATCACAGACAGGGGTGTTGCTTATCTATCAGACATGACCGTTACAGTTAATTATGACTCGGAATACTTTGAAAAATGCAAATATGACAGCAGTGAAACATCAAGAAGAGTCAATCAGTCAAGAGTTGACCTTGTGGCGTTTTACGTCGATTCCGGCGCGGTGCTTGATATTGGCATCGGATCGGGTCAGTTCATACAATCACGGCTGAATACTTACGGAAGCGATATAAATCCAGAGGCGATAGAGTGGCTGAAAAAACACGGACTGCACCGGACGGAAATTGAAAAGTTCAGAGCGTTTACAATGTGGGATGTTATCGAACACGTAGAGGAGCCGGCCGCCTATCTCAATCGTATGGTGCAGGGTTCCTATTTATTTTTGAGTGTCCCAATTTTTGAAAATCTATCTGAGATAAGAAAATCGAAACACTACAGGCCAGGAGAGCATCTTTATTATTTCACGCACAAGGGGCTTGTCGGGTGGCTGTTAGAATACGGGTTTATGTTTGTAGAGTATTCATCGGCTGAGATTGACGCCGGTCGTGATAGTGTCGGTCAGTTCGTATTCAGGAAAGTAAAAAGTCGTCGGTCTTGACATTTTTATGGCATGGGTTAAAAAGGTTTTGAAAAGTTTTATTAGATACTCGGAGGGTTAATTATGCCAGCAGGTTCACAGGAAAGCATCTATGGTAATCAGGGAGACTACCACTTTGCACCAGGCAAGATATATATCAAGACCACATCAGGATTTATTCCACAGGGTTACGCGGGCGCGAACGGGACGGGAATCGACATCGGAAAAACCGGCCCGATAGAGATTAAAAAATCCGTTACTTACGTTGACGCGTTTTCAATCCAGACAGGTTCTACTCCAGACGATAAAGCGGTTGGCGGTCAGGTTTACGAGATAAGCACAACGCTGAAAGAAATCGGGCTTAACATCTTAGAAAATGTTTCCGATGGTTTTTCAGTTGAACGCGATACCGACGACCAGCCGATTCGATACGGTGAGGTTCTCGTTATCGGCAAGCGAAAGCGCGTTAACGCGTTCAGAATGACCTATGTTGAAATGGCCGATGGTCTTGAATTATGGACACGACCTGAAAAAATAGTTGACTTTTTCGTTACGATTCCTCTTGTGAATGAAGCGGTTGCGACCGTTGACGCTGAAAATTTTCGAGAGTATGCAGTGATGTTTCAATCGCTTGTGTCGTCTACTGATAAGGATTATCTTAACAGACCGTTCTTTTTTGCGTCAAGGTCAAATCCAGCGCCGTAAAGGATAAGTAATGGCCAGATTAGATTTTAACAGCAGGGAGCGTGTAAGTGAGGTGCTTGAGATAGCACTTCCAGGCGGTGGGGAGTTGAAGCTCGTCCCCCGTCGTATGCCCCTGTCAGAAGAAAGCAAGATCCGAGTTAAGACAGATAAACTTCTCGAACAGTTGCGAGAGGGAGAGATTGATTCACAGGAGTATTACTATCAGTTGCTCCTGTTACGTGCAGAAGATTTTGAGAAATCGCTTCTTGACAATTTGGAGTCAGGCGATATTTCAGAAATACTGAATGAGCTGGCGCGTATTCAATCACGACCTAAACGAACTGACGAGGAAAAAAAAACGCAATAGCCTACTGGTATAGGCTTGTCCCGTTAATGTCGGTCGGTTTTTATACCGGAAGGATTGACAGTCTCACATGGCAGGAGCAGGAAGACCTGCTCGATGCTATTGAGGCGCGAAAACTTGACGAGGTGGCCGTTCTTGTGGATGCGATATATTCATCAACACACCCGCGAAACTCAAAAGGTAATAAAGCCTGGGGCAATTTTGTCAATTTCATAAGACGAAAGCAGAAAATAAAACTCTACCAGCATAAAGTTTACGACCCTGCAAAAGCAGAAGAGTCATTGAAGAGACTGGCCGAAGCGTCGAGGCGCGCCTGATGGGAAAAGAGTTAGTCACAAAATTTGTTCTGAAGAACAAAGAATTTTACAATCAGTTATCGGCGACTGAAAAACAGATTCTTAAAGTCAGTGTTGCGAGTGGAACACTGACGGCGGCTACGGTTGCGATAGCAAAGCACACCGCGAATTTTCAGGATCAGCAGATTAAAGCGGCTCGAAGCGTTGGAGCAAGCGTAAAATCCTATTCAGCTCTTGCAGTGGCCGCTGAGTATTCAGGAGCAAGCCAGGAACAACTTGGCATGGCGATGCGAAAACTCGCACACCCCACAGGAGAGGCTCAGAAAGCTCTTGATGCTTACGGAATCAAAACAAAAGATGCTAACGGTAAAGTCAGGGACACCGCCGAAACCCTAAAAGACGTGTCCGCTCAGATGAATAAATTTTCATCGAACGCCGAAAAAACAGCCTTTGCAACGCGGTTGTTTGGTGAATCGGGTGGTAAACTCGTTTCAATGTTAGAAGGTGGGCCGGTTGCGCTTGACGCTTTCAGCGAAAAAGCTCTACTGATGGGCAAGATAGTCACCGAAGAGGCCGGTCTTGCTGCTGAAAAATTCAACGACGATATAGCAGACGTTACAGGCTCAATCAACGGTCTGTCAATGTCAATAGGTGAGAGTATCATAGCTTTCACAAATCAGAGTAATATTCTCAATGTCGCAGAAGGTGCGATTCAATCGGTGACGAAATTCATCCGCGAAATGGACGCGGACACAAAAGAAACGATAATCACGATAGGCGCGGTTGTGGTCGGACTCGGAACGCTTGGCGGTGCGGTAATGGCGGCGGCGGCGGTGGCTCCATACATCGGCGCGGCGTTTACGACGGCATTCGGTCCGATAGGATTGGCGGTTGCAGGTGCGACGGCGTTAATAGTAGTTTTCGGCACAACGATAAGCAAGTATTCAGACCAGATGGGATCAACGCTTGACCAGCTTGGCGGTTCGTTTGATGGTCTTAAAGATTCATTAGACCCGATTGTAACGGCGGCTGGCAAGGTGGCAGACGCGGCTTCTGATTTTCTCGGAATCGGCGATAACGCTACAGAATCGGCTGGAGAGGTTGCGATAATGGGAACCGTCGTTAAGGTTACAATGTCCGCAATCGTTACAGCAATAGATTTTGTTATTACCGGTTTCAGTTTGATAATAACGACCGTTCAGGGTGTTGTTGTTGCGATATACAAGCTCGGAGAAGCGGCGGCGTATGCGATAACCGGCAATTTCAAAGAAGCGAAACAATCCGCCAAAGAATCGGGAGAAGCCATTATTGACATGGCCGGAAAGATAGCTGATAAATCAGTGGCGTTTGCACAGAGAACGGCGGCGGCTTTCAGTAAAGAAAACATGATTGTCGTCAAGACCGGCGACATAGAAGAGGCAAAGAAGCAGACCGAAGGACTTAATGCAGAACTTGATAGAGTAGAAGAACAGCGAAAAACAGACATTAAGAGCAATGTCGATCCACTCATAAAAGCATACGATGACTTAAAAAAAGCTATTGATAAAGCATCATCATCGACCGGTGATATAATTATTGCCACTGCCAAGGTGGTAGACGAGGCGCTAAAAAAAGTAAAAATACTCACAGACGCCTGGGAACAGTATGAAAAAAATAAAATAGAAAACGCGCGCCGCTCCCATGAAAAAATGATGCTTCAATACGAGGTGTTCACTCAGAAATACCTTGCACATCAGCAGGAAATAATCGATGAAACAAGGCAGATAAACGAGGACAATTACAACGAGCTTGAAAGGAGTCTCACAGCAGAAGTTGACCTTATCAGGAGCATTGAAGACAAGAAATTAGACGCACTCAAAAACGCGAAAAACGAAAGGCTGTTACTGCTCGACGAAGAGTATCAGGAAGAGAAAGCACGACGTGAAGCTGAGTTTCAGAATTATCTTGCAAGCGAACGGGTGCGATTTGAGCAACAGAACGCGCAATTAGACGAGTTTAATTTAGTCAAAGCTGAAAAAAAAGCAATCGAAATAGAGCAGGAAGCAAGCTGGAACGAATACGTCAAGATGTTGCAGGAACAGCACGAGCAGGACATGTCCGACATGACCTCTCAGTATGCTGATAATCGGAAAATCAAAGGCGACGAAATAAACGCTGAGATGGAAGCCGCGAAAACGGTATCAGATATAAATATAAAATCGGCAGAGGCGGCAAAAAACAAAGCTCTGGAAGACGAAAAGAAACGGTCAGATGAGCAGATTGTCGGCATGGAGAAAAAGAAGGCCGATGAAGAAAAGAAAATAAGGAAGGGTCAGGCGTTCATGCAGTGGCAGTTCAAGTCTTACGAGCTTGAAGCCCTGAAAAATGTCCAGATAGCGCAGACTACGGTGGCTGGTTTTGCAGGAGCGGCCCAGGCGCTGGCGGCGTTTTCGGCTCTTGGGCCGGTAGGAATTGCAGCAGGGGCAACAGCGTCGGCTATGATTCTGAAAAACACTGCAAATGCAGTAAGAATGATAGCCACTCAAACAGCGCTCCCGCCGGCTGAATTATTTCTTGCAACAGGTGGAAGTCTTAAAGACAGGATGGGGGGGTTTGGAGCCGGAAGCGGCGATATCGTGCCCGCCAATATCTCACTCGGAGAGACGGTATTAACACCTGGCCAGACATCACAGATTATCGACACTCAGAGGACAAGAGCAGTGCAGGAATTCATCGACGACGGTTCAGGCGGTCGAGGCGTTTCTGTTATTTTTGAAGAGGGGGCTATCCCCGTTTACGGAAATCTTGACGAAAGAGCGGTTGAACAGATAGGAACGATAGTTGCGGCAAGGCTTGACAGAAGATGAAATTATACTTACAGAACAAAAACGAAGAGATAGAACTACCCAGAGACTTCATCCCATCCTATCCACCTGTTAAGAGACGAACGAGTATCAAGCAGCGTCTTGGTAATGATGGGTCTTTTAACGCAGCTGATGGGATGATAGAAACCGGCAGGATAACATTTGATTACATGCAGACAAGCGGCGATATTCCCGATATAATCACAGAAGGGAAACAGACAAACAACGACGCCGAACAGACGAAAGATAACAGCTATAAAATATTTATAAGAAAGCTGGTTGGATTTTTTCGTCCAGAATATGAGCCATTTTATCTTATAGACCGTGACTCTAAGTTTGGAGCAGGTGCGCGTTGTGAGATAGCCTACTCGACGCACAAGGACAAACCGGCTGGCCCTGGACTGACCCTCAGAGTAGGTAAAAACGATCTGGAACTGGAGCAGTTAAGTATATGGGAAGACGAAATATAAAATTTAGTTTACGATACCGATGGAGTTGTGAACAACTCGACGATATACGTCACGAACAACAGCGAACTCCCTACAAAGTTTAAGGTTGTATTTGACGCACTCGCACCGGTCGAGACGATAAAGATAACAAACCAGACTAACAATCAGAGTTTTGAGTTTTCGCACATCGGATTTGGACCCGGTTCGCAGTTAGTTATAGATGGAACCGGAAAAGAGGGGATTGTCACTCTTGACGGTGTTGACGCAACAACGGCGACGCTCGACGGGTCAAACTTCATAGACCTGGAGCCTGGCGTTAATACACTACTAATAGTAATGGCGGCTGGCAGTTCGGAGTTTTTTCTTTATTACAGACAGAGGTATGTTATTTAGTGGCGTTTTTACGTTCTCAATCAGGGTTCGGTCATATCGGGTCACGTCAGTATGGCCGGTCTTATGCGTATGGCATCAGAAAAGCAGGCGTCACAACGTTTGTTTTTGCACCGACGATAAAGTTCACAAGCTCGACCGGTGCGATACTGGGAACCGTCAGGACGGACGTGGCAAAGTCGATAGTCAGGTCAATAAGATTTACAAAAGTTAAAGGCGATTGCAAAGATGGTGAAATCGTGTTAAATGACCTTCCAACTTTTCCGCTCATTAAATATTCGTTCATTCAGATTAAAGTCGGTAGTGGGGCTGATGGCTGGTTTTTTGGAAAACTTGTGGACGTGCCGGAGCCAGGCGACAAGAACAAAGACGGCTATAAATTCAGTTTGCTTGGTATGAGCGAAATATTAAAAAAACTCGACGCGGAAACCTACAGCTATCCAGCGTTAACGGATATCGGAGAGGTGATTTATGATCTTGTCCAGCAGATAGTCGAACCGGAAACGGAGATAAAATTCAGAACAGCACTTGTAGAGCAGGCGACCGGCAAACCACTGGCGGCTACCGTGACATTCGATAAAAGTTCACTGCACGAAATATTTACAAAATACGCACTGGCTACCGGTTGCGATTGGGGCGTAAACGGTAACGGAGAGTTTTTCTTTCAGAAAAAAGATACGTCAGTTAAAAACGTATATTTTGCAGGTTATCGAATTGAAAAAATAGACATCAAAACTGACACAAAGAATATTAAAAATCGGGTTGTAGGGACACGCAAAGAAATAACCGGTTCAGGAACTCCTGGCTGGAAGGTGGGCGCTATTTCAATCGACGTCAAGAGTCAGAAAAAATATGAGACGCAGGAGAAGGTTGTCCAGTTTCCAGGCAACGCGTCCAACGACGACATCAAGACGATAACCGACGCGATACTTGCAGAACTGAAAGACCCAACGCGGACTGCAAAGTTCAAACTTTACGGGATAAAAGTATCTGACTACATAGACAGGGGTTACGGTAAGTTAGTTTTACCCTTTGCAGATTATGACTATGAATATGAATCACTTGATGATCCGGTTGCTGACTTCACCAAGACGGGAGCTGGAAACCTTGCGCGATATCAGGACACAACGGAATTTATCGACGGCCAATCGTCGATGCGTCTGGAGTGGACAAGCGCGGCCAGTGATTACGTCAGCACAACGCAGGAACTCAAAGCGAAAATAAACCGACTGGAGTTTTACATCAGACAGCAGGTAGCAGGTGTCAAGTTACGCGTTGGGATAGGTTGGGGCGCGTGGAATACCTACACGAAAGAGATAAGCGTCCCATCGGCTGGCGTCAACTTGTGGGTTCCTGTAATTTGGGACTTGTCAGAGTATAACATAACCAAAATTAACAAGCTGGGATTTCAGGTTGTGGGGTCAGGTTCAGGAGTCGTTAATCTTGACAGAATCCACTTTAATATCTACACTGCAAAACATGAAAATCTTGAACATTATACGCAAACTTACAGTTTCATGCCTGGAGAGAGTTCGATTGATATTGAACTTGGGCCGAATATGTCGCGGCTTGAAGCGTATCTATCAGAGATAAGAGAGCAGGGAGAGAACGCTCGAAGCGCAGGTCAGATACCGTAATGGAAAGCTATTTAATTAAAGGCGAAAGCGACACCAAAAAAGATTTTTTCGTTACGGTAAAAGTTAACGACGGATTATACCTGCCGACAATCTCAGAAAATCATTTACGAATACATCAGGAGATAGCTTTCAAGCTGTGCGATGAGATAGCAACGCAGTTGCACAACACAAAATATTATTATCTGTTAAAAGCTCCAGTCGATAAGATTGTGCATCTCAGAATCTGGTCACTGACTGCCAGTGCCGGGCCAACGTATTTCACGATGCACGAAGGAGCGACGGTTACGGCTGACGGTGACGAAATAACATCTTACAACATGAAACGATATTCATCTAATCCAGCAAAGATGAAGGTCTACAAAAATTCCACGATAACTGACGTAGGGGTGGCTCTTCCTGAGTGTTCAAAGATTGAGGGTGACAAGCGAACCGGTGGAAGTGAGGGCAATAAAACATTAGAATGGGATTTTACTCCAGGTGTAAATTATCTGTTTGAGGTAGAAAACCAATCAACAACAACGCTGACAAGGAGCATCTTTTTTATTTTCTGGTATGAGACTGAATTAACGAACCCAATATATGGAGCGCCGATAATATGAGTCTCGACGATATCCATTATTTAGACCCATTCAGCCAGACGACGGACTTAACAAGGCACGTCGATTATGAAACCTATACGATAAGACAGTATACAAAGATGGGAGTCTCGTGGTATGGAATCCAGTTGAACAGTCCACCGGCGTATAAAAATTTACCGTCACTTTCTCAGAAAATAAAGATAGTTAAAGACTCTACTCCGGCTTATGAATACACGGAAGTATCGGCGGCGACGTCGCCAACATCAAGCCAGTATCGTGTCGATTATGATAATCGTAACCCAGTGGATGGTTCACCGGTCAATGCTTACCTGACAATGGGTATGATACAATTCAACGCGTCAGAGGTTGGGGTTGTTGTCAGGGTAAGCTACTGGTCAACGGGGCCGAATATCCTACCACAGACAATCCACACGATTATAGATGAGGCGTTACCAGGTATAGACTTCTTAGACAAACTCAAATCCAATCAGGCGGTGATGAGTTTGCGCTTTAATTTAATGCAGGACAAGACATCAAAGATAAGCAGTTACTGGTCGACTAATACAGTTCGGTCAGCAACCTACGGGAATGGCTTATACGTTATCGGTGGCGGCGGCGGAAAACTCGCAACGTCACCGGACGGCGTGACGTGGACAGACAGGACGGCGGCGATAAGCTCTTATTGGTCGACTAATATTGTCTACTCAGCGACCTACGGCAACGGTCTTTATGTAATCGGCGGCGCTAACGGCAAGCTCGCAACCTCTACCGACGGCGTCACGTGGACAGACCGAACAGCCGCGATAAGTTCCTTCTGGTCTACTGATTGGGTTTATACGGCAACTTACGGTAACGGTATTTATGTTATCGGCGGCGTCAACGGCAAACTTGCGACGTCACCCGACGGTGTAACGTGGACGGATAGAACGTCTGCAATCAGCAGTTATTGGTCAACTAATGCTGTGGCGATAGCGACCTACGGCAACGGTCTTTATGTTATCGGCGGCGTCAACGGCAAATTAGCGACGTCACCGGACGGGGTCACGTGGACAGACCGAACGGCGGCAATCAGCGCGTTCTGGTCGCCCCAAACAGTGGGGTCAGCGACCTACGGTAACGGTATTTACGTTATCGGCGGTGGCGGTGGCAAGCTCGCAACGTCGACCGATGGTGTGACGTGGACTGACCGAACGGCGGCGATAAGCTCTTTCTGGTCGACCAATTTTGTTAACGCCGCGATTTACGGTAACGGTATTTATGTTATCGGCGGCGTCAACGGCAAATTAGCGACGTCACCGGACGGGGTCACGTGGACAGACAGGACGGCGGCGATAAGCTCTTATTGGTCGACTAATATTGTCTACTCAGCGACCTACGGCAACGGTCTTTATGTAATCGGCGGCGCTAACGGCAAGCTTGCTACAACTATAACTTACACGGATTAATAATATGGGATTAGACGACATTCATTACATAGACCCTTTCAATCAGACGGCAGACCTCACTGAGCATGTCAATTATGAGCTTTACACGGTGCGAAAATACATTCACTTAGGCGCGGCGTGGTATGGTATTCAGTTGAAAAGCCCACCTGCTTATAAGTATCTCCCGTCGTTATCGCAGAGAGTTAAAATCCTTAAAAACTCAAATCCAGCTTACGAATATACAGAGGTATCTTTTACCACCGCTCCAGCGTCTAATCAATATCGTATCGATTCCGACA
>Ga0224495_10001789_pt1 | contig 14735 bp, 17 predicted proteins | sample SF_Jul11_sed_USG_FD_168128 | JGI IMG/M metagenome (GOLD analysis project Ga0224495, IMG submission 168128) | Sediment microbial communities from San Francisco Bay, California, United States - SF_Jul11_sed_USGS_4_1 | ecosystem: Environmental > Aquatic > Marine > Sediment | place: USA: California... | reverse complement strand
GCTTAATATTCGCTATGTCCAAAATAAAAAAATCCTTGTTTTTTAGTTAGCATTAACTGTAAAAGATTTAACAAAAGTACTTATTGCATCATTAATATTATTACTTCCATACTGGGTAAAAACAATTACATAACCCTTTGTACCTTCATTAAAAAAGTAAATAGAGCTTTTATTACTTACATTATCTTTGGTAAAAACTAAAGTATGAACAACTGCTTTTACTTTTCTTTTTCCACCCTTTATAGTAGGATCATTTACTTTAAGAGAACTCTTAAGAACACCAGAATTACTAATAACAAATTTTTCACTTTCCAAACCTTTTTTATATGTAGTTACATAAACATTTATAACATCTTTTGGAAGTTTATTAGTGAAAATTTGTGTTATTATTAGACCTTTATCTGATTGTATAGAAACTTCACTGTAACCATCTTTTGATTCGTTAGTTAGCTTATAAGTTTCTGGATAATCAAATTTGACACCATAATTATTAAAACTGCTACTGTATGCTAGTTGACTTAAGAACAATAATGCTAAAATAAATAAAACAGAAATATTTTTAATCATAAACTACCTCATAAATTTAACTTTATAATAACATAAATTTAATAAATATTTAAAATACAAAGTACAAAATATTATTAAACTATACTAATAATTATTTAAAACTAAAGTTTTTTATATTGAATGTCATCCCGAATCTTGTCCTGAACTTGTTTCAGGATTATTTCGAGATCTCTTCTTCTATGGAGATGCTGAAACAAGTTCAGCATGACAATAAATAACTTTAAATTTAAAAATGTTTTAGTATATTATTTTGCTTTGTCAATTAAAACGAATGGATCGGGTATATTTAGTGGAGATGCCGATACAAATCCCTGTCCATAACGTGCTCTTATTTGATACCCCATTGTTTTTGCGGATGAAACAATCATTTCATAAAACCTATTTTGCTTAGCATGTTTACCAAACATCTGTGAGTGATGGCTTTTTATTGCTTTCAGCCACTGATTTGCAACATGAGTTATATCTACAACTAAGCTTGGCATTGTATCTCGTGGAAAAAGATAATATAAAACCTGCTGGACACTATGAGGTTCTCCTTCAATTGGCATCTTATGTAGTCTTGCAAAGTTAACTGCATGTGATGCCATTATCCCTGTTGTGAGGTGGTCAGTATGCCCAATACCTCTCCCTGGAACAGCAGTCCAGTACGGTATAAGAACTATTTTAGGTTTCAGCTTTCTTATGTACTCGGCAATTAGTAGTCTATTTTCATGAGAATCTGTTATCTGACAATCTTTAAACCCTACAATATTAACATAATCAAGTTCCAGCAGTCTTGCAGCATTATCAATTTCTTTTTTACGTATCTCCTCATCACCTCCAGTTCCCATTTCACCCAAAGTTAAGTGTAAGATACCAGTCTTATAGGCTCTTTTCTTTGAAGCAAGGAGTAGTCCACCACATCCAATTTCTGCATCGTCAGGATGAGGACTTATAGCTAATATATCAATCATTTATTTTATTTCCTTTATTGTTTGATAACTCTTTATTTATAGATTTTTCTTTCTTTATAATATCGTCTTGAATATAATTAATTTCGGATTTTAAATGCCATAGAAAAAAAAAGATTATTATTGATAAAATAATAAATAATATAAGTTTACTAATAATTTCTTTAGTTTTCATATATATAATATAATGAAATAAAATTTTAATGTAAAAAAATTTAGTAGTAGTATAAAGTAACTCTGCCATAAAAGAGAGTAAGAATTTATTTCAATAATTATTTTAATATAAAACCATTATTTTGTAAAACCTTTGAAAAATTTAGCAATTAAACAGTGTAAAATTTTATAAGAGCCATTAAAAACTTTATAATTTTAAAACTAAAAATATTTTTAAAACTCCTGCTTTACAAAATAAATAGAGTTTTCTTTCATAAAATATTTTTGTTATAAAATAAAAGTTTTTAAAAATCTTGCTCATTAAATTTCGCTACTTTGACTCCCGATAAGCAAACTGCGAGGTTAATAATCATAATCGTAAGGCGTTTTCGTATTAACTCTCCCCTCCCATTTATGTTAGTATGAAAGCGTCTTTTTTTGTTAGTGAATGATTATTTTACTTTTTTTTAGCAAAATAACATAATTTTATATAAACTCGTAAATTACAATTATAATTGACAAGATTACATAATTTTACTAATATTTTTATGTTAATTTATGGAATAATTTAGGGATGATATGAATTGTTATGATTACATGGTCCTCGTTTTTTATGTTTTAAATACTGTTATAATGTTTATTTATGGATTTCACTACTATATTATTGCAATCTTATATTTTAAGAAAAAGAAATTAAAAACAAAAATACAAGATTTAAAAATAAAAGGCGAATTTCCTTTTGTAACGGTTCAATTGCCAATATTTAATGAACTTTATGTAGCTGAAAGACTTGTTAGACAAGTAATTTGTATTGATTATCCTAAAGATAAGTTTGAAATTCAGGTATTGGATGATTCTATTGATGAAACTCAAGAAATTCTAAAAAATCTTGTTAAGGAATATAGAGCTTTAGGTTTTGATATAAATTATATTCACCGTATTGAAAGAACAGATCAAAAAGCTGGAGCACTTAAACATGGTTTGGAAAAGGCAAAGGGAGAATTCATTGCTATCTTTGATTCTGATTTCATGCCACCAGAAGATTTTTTACTAAAAACTCTGCCTCACTTTACTAATAATAGGATTGGTATGATCCAAACTCGCTGGGGTCACCTGAATCAGGAATATTCACTATTAACAAAAGCACAGTCCATGGGGATTGACGGACATTTTGTCTTGGAACAGACAACTAGAAGTGATTATAATTTATGGCTAAATTTTAATGGTACTGCAGGAGTTTGGCGGAAGGAATGTATTTTGGATGCCGGAAATTGGAGTGGTGATACGCTAACCGAAGATTTAGATTTGAGTTATCGTGCTCAACTCAAGGGATGGGAGTTTAGATTTTTGCAAGATGTTGTTAGTCCTGCAGAATTACCAGTTGAAATGACTGGGTATAAGTCTCAGCAGTTTAGATGGGCAAAGGGATCAATTCAAACTGCTATTAAGTTAATGTGGAAAATAATTCGCTCACCTTATCCTTGGAAAAAGAAACTTGAGGGTATGATACATCTAACTTACTATTCTGTACATCCTTTAATGTTATTTAATCTTTTATGGACTTTGCCACTCTTATTTGTACAAGATAAGCTAATTAAAATGAATTATGATTTTACATTTAGTGGTTATCCGGTTGCAACAATAATTGGTATGATATTTATGATACTGGGAACTGCGGCTCCATCAGTATTTTTTGTATATTCACAAAAGGAGATTACAGGTAGCTGGGTTAAACGACTTAAATGGTTGCCATATCTTTTTCTGGTTGGGTTAGGTATTGCTGTTCATATTACAAAAGCTTTTGTGGAAGCAATATTTAGGAAAAAATCAACTTTTATTAGAACACCAAAATTTAATGTTAATGAGAAGAAAGAAAAATGGCTTGAAAAGAAGTATGGTACACCAATTAACTTTATAACTATACTAGAAATACTTGCTGCAGCCTATGCTTTAATAGTAATATATTTTGCATTTGCTTTTGGAGTTTATCTTACAGCCCTTTTCCCAATATTATTTACAGTCAGCTTTTCCTATGTTGCGTTTTCATCAATTTATCAACAATTTAAAAGAAGTAAATTTAAGGAACTTATTGTAGAATCATAAATTAATTATTTTAGCTTATGATTTTTCTCATTTTCAGAGTCACCCCAATATATAGATTCTCGTTTTAATCGATCTCCAAAGAAAAAATCTTCGTGAATATCAGTTTTAGTGTGTAAATAATCAAAATAAGTGTAAAAACCAGTGTTTAGTTCGTTTTCAGCGGCAACAATTCTAAATTGAATAAATTTAAGGGGTCTAATTCGAGGTAAAATTTTACTTGTTTGCATAACATATCGAGGAATCTTAAAATTAACATTTCTCCAACCATAAAAATCCAGGAAACCCCCTGGTATAATGTATAATTTACCAAGGTAATCTTGAAGATGAGCTTCCACTTTGTAACTATAGCCCATACCCCATATAAAACAGTGAATATCAAGGGTTTTCCCTGGAAGGAGTATATAATTTTCTTTACTTAACTTATCAAATTTATAAGTATCAGACTTTAAGCTAACACCAAATATTTTTTGTTTTGGTAGTCGTCGATTGCTTGGAACCAGAGTCAACCAATTATCATCCCGTCTGTCCCATCTTGCTCTAACAGATAAAATAGTATTTTCATCTTTTAGATTTATATTTTTATATACATCAGACGGAACAATATGTTTTCTTTTGAAATTTGGTTTGTTATCATCCGCTTTAATCCACCTGATCCAATTATTATCAGGTTCATATTTACGTCCCTCTGGATCCCAAGATCGGGACCTAAACCGAGAAAATTGAACTTCCCACTCCCCAGGTACCTCAAAGCCATCCACTTTAATGTATGCAATCTCCGTTTGTTGTTCGGTACGGCCTATTAGGAAATTTAAATGAAAGAGAAATAGGAAGAAAAATCCCGGTAAAAAGATTTTCTTCATTATTCAGTTGTTCCCTTCGACCCTTTATCTTTATTTTTCTTCCAAATCCTTTGGCTATTCTCAAGTGCTTGACCAAAAAAGCTCTCTAAATATGTATCAGTCTTACCATGAAGGTAATCCACATAAATATAAGATCCATCTAACCGCTCTTTTGGATTTAATACAAATTTAATTCTTTTAAGTTTAAGAGGTTTTGGTCTTGGTAAATAATGAGTTACTTGTCTTACATAACTTGGTATGCTAGCGACCACTCTGTTCCATCCTTTGAAATTAATGCTGCCAGCATTAATAACATGGAGTCTACCTTGAAAGTCTTCGAGATGATATTCCAAAGTATAGTCAAAGAGGCTGCCCCACACGAACATTCCAATTTCTCTTGTTTGACCAGGCATTAAAATATAGTTTCCACCGGTGTAATTAACATACTCTTGATCTTCAAGAGAGTCATCATAAATGATTTGATCGGTATATCTACCTTGATTTTTTGGACCATAACGCAATCCAGGTTTACTACCTTTTAAATTCACTGGATCAATAGATATCCAATTATAATCATGTAAATCCCAACGAGCTTTAACACCAAAAATTGTTTTCTCTTTAGGAAGTAATCCTGAGTTTTTGACAACAAAATCAGGTAGGATTTCTTTACCTGTAAATGTTTTATTATCTGCTTCAAACCAGTCATACCATAATTTATCATCCTCTCTTATTCCATCACCCTTCTTTTCATCCTTAAGTTCCCATTTTTTTGATCTGAATTTAGAAAAATGTGCTTCCCATTCTCCCTTAACTTCAAAACCATCAATAGTATAATAGTTTAAGGTGGTATCTGAGGATTTGTAACCTATGATATTACCAGTAATTATAACAGTAAAGAAAATTAAAATTATCGCTACTATTTTCTTATTCACCAAATCACCCCTCAACAGAAATTTTATGCTTTTTAGCGAATTTCGGCGGTTCTAAAAATAACTAAATGGCTAATTTTCATATAAACAAAAAAAATTGTTTTTTTTTATTTATTATTTTATAAGATCAGAATACAAAATTGTTATAAATGAAGGTATATATATGAAAAAAGGAATTATAAATAAAGAAGTCTTTGGTTGGGCAATGTTTGATTTTGCTAATTCTAGTTATACCACTATTATAATTACCACTATTTTTAGTACATACTTTGTGAATGTGGTTGTTGGGGAAAATACTGGTACATTTTGGTGGGGGCTAACATTATCAATATCATATTTATTAGTGGCTTTAAGTTCTCCAATTGTTGGTGCTATAGCTGATTACTCTGGTTCTAAGAAAAAGTTTTTATTTTACTTTTTTTTAGTTTGTATTATATTCACTTTCCTGCTGTTCTTTGTTGGGAAGGGTGATTTGTATATGGGTATGTTGTTTGTTATCGTATCCAATGTGGGTTTTGCCATGGGAGAAAACTTGATATCCTCGTTTCTGCCTGAAATTGCATCATCCAAAGATATTGGAATGGTCTCTGGATTTGGTTGGAGCTTTGGATATATTGGTGGCATACTATCTTTGATTGGGTCACTAATCATTTTAATGAATTTGGATGATAAAATATTTGCGAGTCGACTTACCATACTATTTACTGCAATATTTTTTGCTGTTTCAGTTGTTCCTACCTTTGTTTGGTTAAAAGATAGAAGTGAAAAACATAGATTGAATGGTATGTCAGAATATTTTAAAGTTGGATATAATAGGCTTATAAACACTTTTCACCATGTTAAAATATTTAAAGACTTAATGAAACTACTTTTAGCTTATTTTTTTTATTTTGCGGGTTTAACTGTTATTATATCTTTCTCTGCAATTTTTGCCGAAAGTGCTTATAAGTTTAGCAAAGAAGAACTTATTTTGCTAATTATCTTTGTGAATACTACAGCATCTATTGGAGCATTTGTGTTTGGCTTTGTGCAAGATAAAATAGGTGCAAAATTAACTCTCATTTTCACTCTCATCCTGTGGATAATTACCATTAGCTTAATTTATTTTATAGATGGTAAATTATGGTTTTGGATACTTGCAAATGTTGCTGGCATAGGGTTGGGGAGCACACAATCTGCAACACGTGCTATGGTTGGACTTTTTAGCCCTAAACCAAAATTAGCTGAGTTTTATGGATTTTGGGGTTTCTTTGGTAAACTATCTTCCATATTGGGTCCTATTACTTTTGGTTTACTAAGTAATTTTAATTCTAGTAAATACAATTTAAAATCAGATTTAAAATTTGCTTTACTTTCAGCATTAGTATTTTTTATTATAGGATTTGTTATCTTATTTCTAGTTAATGAAAAGGAAGGAATTCGTCAAGCTCAAGCATACAAAGATTAATTTTTACATTTTGATGCGTTTTTTTTTAAAGTGCTTTATAATTATCAAATTAAAAACATTTTACAATATTAATGTAACTAGCTTAAGAATTACTTCACTTTTATTAACTATTAGTATAATAATCGATTATCTTGGCATATGTTTCATAGCTTCACCAAATATTGTTACACCAAGAGCCAACACAATTATTAGTATAATTATACCAACACCCATTAAAATTGTACCAATTAATCCCATTACCCAGCCAGCATACAAGGAACCAGTTTTTGGATATCCCAGTTTGAACTCGGTATTACCCATAACCAATGCTATGATGCCGCATACCCCGCATACAACAATACTAAGAATACCCAAAACTAATACAGTAGTAGCTCTTGGACTTTCTTCTTGCTTGGCAGGTTGTCTACTGCCAGAATTAATATTGTCAATTTCACTCATATAATTTTCTCCTTTTTTATTTAAAATTTACTTAAAAAGTTTATATAAATATTATAAAATATTTACTTTATTTTGTTAATTAATTTAAAATAATATTTAAATCATCACTTTAAAAATTAATCTTATAATTCCTGTTAATATAAATAAAACTATTAAAAAAATTAAAAATCCTAGTATAAATTTTCTTATTTGTGGGTGATCACTATTTAACTTTTTATTTATAATTAGCGATATACCATGATATAAACCTATAATAAATAATAATGGTAAAACCACAACCCACAGTGGATGTAACTTAAAAGCATTATGAAAGTCTCCATGTACAGCATATACAATACTTCTGCTAATACCACAACCTGGACATGGATATCCAGTAATGTTCTTTACAGGACAAATAGTTATGATTGCTTTCCTACTCGGTGTAGAATACATTGCCCATATACCACCTAACATTAATATAGTTAATGTTATTATTGATATTTTCTTACTTCTTGCTGTAGGGATAATAAACATAAATTATCATTATTTTATATTAAATTATAGTCATATTATGAAAAAAATATACTAAAAGTATTTTTAAATTACAAATATTTTTTTTATACATAATAAATTAGAAAGATTTTATTTCATCATACCTTTTTTTAAGATATTTTTTATTATATTATTTTCGGTTAGATCCATTGGCGTCCTGCCATAATTATCTTTAGCATTAACATTTGCACCTTTAGATATAAGAAACTTGGTCATTTTAACCTTTCCTTTATAAGCTGTGGCTTGATGTAGGGGAGTCCATCCAATTCGGTTTTTTTGGTTTACATTAGCACCTTTTGATAAAAGATAGCTTGCAATTTTTACATGACCATAAGATGCCGCCCAGTGTAATGGTGTGTTACTATGGAAATCCACAGCGTTTACTTTAGCACCTTTTGAAATAAGAAGTTTTGTAATTTTGTAAAGACCCTTTGTGGCAGCCCAATGCAATGGAGTTGTGTTATCTTCATCTATAGCATTAACTTTTGCACCCTTTGAAAGGAGATATATTGCAATTTTTTCTTGGCGTTTAAATATTGCAAAGTGTAGGGGGGTACTATTATAATTATTTCGTGCATTAATATTTGCACCTTTCTTAATTAGAGATTTTACTTTATTTATATCACCTTTTTTTATTGTATCAAATAAATCATTATTAATATCTGCCCAAGAGATTGAAATTAGTATAAAACTAAAAGTAATAATGAGTAATCTTTTCATAATAATAATCCTCAAAAACTATTTTTATATAATAAAATATACTGAAAATTATTTAATATTAATAATAAAAAGCTTAATTTATATACTATGAATAAATTACACATGATGCAAATCAAAAAATATAAGATTAGGTGGACTAAATTTAAGTGATTGATTAAATTTACTTTAATAAAATCACCATGAGTTTTAAGGTAATTTAGTAAATGGTAAATGTATCCAGTAAGCAAATTAGTTTAAGGACTGCTAGAGCAATTGGTAAAGTATTATGTAGTCCTGAAACAGTAGAAAGGATAAAGAATAATACTCTTCCGAAGGGTAATTTGTTTGATATAGCTAAGGCTGCAGGTCTTTTAGCTTCTAAAAATACGTCTCACTTAATACCTCATTGCCATCCTGTTTCTATTGATGGTATGGAGATTGATTATGAGATATTAGATGGATCTCAAGGTGAGAATGGTGTTTTAATTAACGTGGAAGGAAGATCAATTGGCAGAACTGGCATTGAAATGGAAGTTTTAACAGCTGTAAGTGTATGTGCTTTAACAATATATGATTTGCTTAAACCTATAGATAAAAACCTTGAAATGACTTCATTTAAACTTACTGAAAAAACCGGTGGAAAAAGTGATCAGAAGAAGGAAGTTAAGGGTACAAATAAAGTTGCCATTCTGGTCTGTTCAGATTCCACAGCCGCTGGCACCAGGAAAGACAAATCTGGCCTAATTATTAAGGATATGGTAAGCCAATATAAGGCTGAGGTTGTGGATTACAAGATAGTGCCAGACAAAGCTGATATTATACAAAAACAAATTATGGACTGGGTGGAAGCAGATATACATTTTATTTTTACCACTGGTGGTACAGGACTTGGTCCCAAAGATCACACAGTTGATGCAGTAAAAGAGATTATAGAGCGTGATGCACCTGGTATAAGTGAAGCAGTAAGGGTTTTTGGTGGCATGAGGTCACCTTTTGCAATGTTATCAAGGTCTGTAGCTGGTAGCATAAAAAATACACTTATAATAACATTACCTGGTAGTTCGGATGGAGCAAGAGAAGGTTTAGAAGCAGTACTTCCTGGTGTGTTTCATTCAAGGAAAATGTTAATGGGCGGTGGCCACGATTAGTTGTTAGTAATGAAATTATGATTATAGATGCTCCGATCTCATTTACCTACGGATAATTATCTAGGGTAATGAGGCGATAGGGTTAATTTAGAAATGAATTTACCTTCCGTTTAATCGAAAAGGAGTTTTTTGTATGTTAAATGTTTGCGAAGCACAGAAATTAATTTTAGGTAATGTAAAACGGTCAAGAATTGAGTCTAAAGATATTTTAGATGTTCTAGGCTTGGTTTTAGCTGAAGATATTGCTGCAGATCGGGATTATCCTCCTTTCAATAGGGCAACTATGGATGGTTTTGCCCTAAAATCTAACGATATAAACATTAAAAGAATTAAAGAGTTTAAGATTATTGGCGAACTCTTTGCTGGTGGAATATTTAATGATAATATACCATCCGGTACTTGTGTTAAAATAATGACTGGTGCATCATTACCTAGTGATACAGACTGTATTATACAAGTTGAAAATAGTATTATAAACGGAAATAGTGTTCAGTTCACTCTTGACGAAGTTAGAATTGGTCTTAATATTGCTAAGATGGGTGAGGACACAAAGAAAAATCAAAAATTATTGTCTGAAGGTCAGGTGTGTGATCCTGCAGTAATTAGTTTGCTTGCTACCCTTGGATGTCCAAAGGTTAGAGTATATTCTCCACCGTCTGTTGCAATCATTTCCACTGGTGATGAACTTGTAGAAATAAATCAAACCCCTTTAGATCATCAAATTAGAGATTCTAATTCCTACACTCTTAGAGCCTTTCTTCAGATGCACAAAGTTCAAGTGGGATTTCATATATTGGTACGAGATAATAAAGATCAATTGACAGATGCCGTTCAGAAGGGATTGAAGGAAGATATATTAATATTATCAGGTGGAGTTTCAATGGGTGATGCTGATTTTGTTCCTGAAATATTAAATAGTACAGGTGTTAAAAAGGTTTTCCACAAAGTAAAAATTAAACCTGGTAAACCAATTTGGTTTGGTGTAAAGGATAGAAGTGTGGTTTTTGGTTTACCTGGCAATCCTATGTCATGTGAGGTGGGATATAAAATGTTTATTGAGCCATACATCAGGAAATTCATGCATTTGAGTGAAATTAAACCTATTGATGTCCCTATCTCTAATGAGCGTAAGAAAAACGGTAATAGGGAAGAATATTTTCCTTGTAAATATGACAATAATAATAAGATATTAAATGCAATTCAATTTAATGGAAGTGGTGATATAAGTGCAACATTAAACTCAGACGGTTTGGGAGTTCATCCTGCAGATGAAAATCACCTTGAGAGTGGAAAAATAATTAAATATTATCCTTGGAAACTGCCATGAAAAACGAAAATAGCATTAGACAATTTGAAATTTTAAGGTTAAGCCTAACAGAAAATTGTAATTATTCTTGCTTTTATTGTGTGGATAGTAATATTAAAAATAAAATTCCTGTTAAAGAAAAATCCCTTTCCCCTAGTGAATATGCTGGGATGGTGGACAAGATTAACAAAATACTTAATTTAAAAGCTGTTCGCTTAACAGGTGGGGAACCTACCCTATACAAGCCATTAGTATCTTTAGTCAATAAGCTTAAACTTGTTGGTATACCCAAAATACATCTTACTACTAATGGAAGTAAGTTATATAATATGATAGATGACTTGTGTAAAGCTGGATTAAACTCAATTAATATTTCTCTTGATGCAATGGACCCCGTTAAATACAGTCAAATTAGTCAAAAAGGGAAATTAAAAAACGTATTATACTCTGTGGAAAAGGCAATTGAAAATGATATAAAAGTAAAAATTAATTGTACAGTTATGAGGGGAATTAATGATACTGAAATTATCCCTCTCTTTAAGTATGCTAGTGATAGAGGTATTGCAATCCGCTTTTTAGAACTAATGAAAATGGGACATCTATTTAAAGGGTATAATGAATATTTCTTTTCTGAAGAGGAAATAATTAATTTAATAAGTAAAGAATATAATGTAACAAAGATTGAAAGAGAGAAATCTGCAACATCACAATATTGGACTACCGATGACAACAGGAAATTCGGTATAATAGCAAATGAATCATCACCTTTTTGCCATGACTGTAACCGACTTAGACTTGATAATCAAGGAAGACTATACGGTTGTCTCAGTGTTAATCAGGGTTTTTCTATAGTTGGTGCAGATGAAAATACCATAAAAACAGTACTAGAAAAGGCTATAACATTAAAACAAAAAGATAAGTTTGTTGGTAGTAATCTTTCTATGAAAGCAATAGGAGGTTAAAATGCAAGTTAACATTCAAGTATATGCAAAATTAAAAGATTTTTTTAAACCTAAAATTAAACTCGAGTTAAATGAAGGTTCAACTTTACAAGATCTTTTTATAAAATTAGTTCAATTAAATCCTGATTCAGAAAAATCGCTAAATACAAGTAAAGCAGCAGTTAACGATGAATTTGTTGATTATAAATATATCTTAAAAGAAAATGAAAATATTTTACTCTTCCCACCAGTTAGCGGAGGTTAATTATGGAAATAATAACAGATAAACCCATCAATTTAGCTGAACTCCTTAGTGAGGCACATCATGAAAAATCGGGAGCTCTCGTCCTCTTCAGCGGCGAAACGAGAAATCATGGTGATGATGGTAGAAGTGTTAACTACCTTGAATATGAGGCTCATAAATCAATGGCAGAAACTATGATTAAAAAAATCGTTAGTGAGGCAATTAAAAAGTGGTCTCTAAACTATGCCTTCTGTGTCCATCGCATTGGTAGAGTTGATTATTGTGAGTCTTCTGTTGCTATCATCACTTCGTCTGCACATCGCAAGGATGCTTATGAAGCCAACAAATTTATAATTGATCAAATTAAAAAAGATGTTCCAATATGGAAAAAAGAATATTTTACTGATGGAAATAATGACTGGAAGTAATATATTAGGTGTTGTAATGTGCGGTGGACAAAGTTCACGCATGGGTTCAGATAAAGGCTTGCTTAAAAAGGATGGGCTGACCTGGGCTGAGTTCATATACAATGTGTTAAAAAGGCTATCTAATAGGACAATCATTTCTATAAACGAAAGTCAATTCAGTTCCTATAAGGAAATATTCAGTCCCAGTGATATTATTATCGATTCAGCAAACTTAAAAGGACCATTAAGAGGATTAATTACTGTTCACAACAAATATCCAAATCATAATCTATTAATATTGGCCTGTGATATGGTACTCATGAAACATGATACATTAAAATTGCTTATTGACACATACATTGAAGAAAATAATTATGATTTTTATATCTTAAAAGTAAATGATCAAGTTGAGCCATTGGCTGGGCTATACACATCCAAAGGTATTAAAAATGCTTTTAATCATCTGTCATCCATATTATCCTCGGATAATCAAATCAAAAGGAAAATGAGTCTAAATCATTTTATATCATTGGGGGATACAAAACACATCAAATTAAATTCAAACCAAATAAATGATACAACTAATTTCAATACGCCAACCGATAGAATTATAATATCATAAAAACAATGATATGTAAATTTTCTTCCCTTTCAACTATAACTGAACTTAAATATAATGAATAACTAATTCTATTCAGTTTTATATGACTTGATTTTTTTTTAGATTTTAGATATATTGACAATTTATAATAATTTTTATAGGCTAGAATTATGTATAGAAAACAAGCCAAAATTCTCTTAGTCGATGATCAACAGGAGATACTTGACCTTCTGGAATACTTACTAGCAGAGAATTACCAAATCAAAAAAACTTGCGATAGCACTTTAGCCCTTGAAATCCTTCAAAAAGAAGATTTTGATCTTGCAATATTTGATGTTTCCATGCCAATATTAAATGGTTTTGATCTTGCAAAAAAAATGATAGCACAAAATATTAATATACCTTTTATGTTTTTAACCGCTCAGTTTAATCCAACAGATAAAATTCAAGGTTTGGAATTAGGTGCAAGCGATTATATCATAAAGCCTTTTAATAGTGAGGAACTTATTCTTCGAATTAGGCAAAAATTATATAATATTGAAAAAGTAAAGCTAAGAGATCAGAAATTAGATTTTATACATCACGAAATTGTTACTCCTGCAGGCGTTGTTAAGGGATATTCTGAGATTTTAGCTGACTTAATGCACAATACAATAAAGTTAATTCGCTCAAATAAAGCTTCTGAAGGAGTTTACAACATTACAGAAGCTGCATTATCTCAGTTAGAAAGTCAATTCATAGAGGCGATTGATACAATTTCTCAATGTGCCAACCAATTAATCAGAATGAGTCAAAATTTTACACAAACTAAAACAATTCTTCATAATGTTAATACTAACTTAAATTTGCAGCAAATATCTTTGGATAAACTTTTTGAAGGAGTAACATCAAATTTAAATAGTAAAAAAGTTATATATGAAATAAAAAAACCTATACGAGAAATTAATTTAAAAATAGATATTGATAAAATTAGCAAGGTAATATTAGAACTTTTTGATAATTCTATTTTGCACAATAAAAATCCTAATGTCGAACTAAGTATTGAAGCAAAAACAGATAATAATTATATAGTTATATCTATTACTGACAATGGTTATGGTATTAAAAATGGCGATTTTCAAAAAGTATTTGAAGAGTTTTGGGTTGGCCACGAAATGGCTAATCACACACGAGGAGGAGGAATGGGACTTTTTATTTGTAAGAAATACATTGGTCTTCACGACGGTAGCATTTGGGTTAATAAAAGTGAAATAGGAAAAGGAACTACTATGTCCTTTTCGTTACCGATCTAAACAGCAAAATAAACATTAATTGAAAGTATTTTATTCTGAAAGTCACTTTTTACGAAGCGATACGGGATAAAATCTCTATAAATTGTTATTTAAAAGGAAATTATGTGAATATAGCTGATGAATTACTCTTAAAACGCCAA
>Ga0224495_10001788_pt1 | contig 14741 bp, 14 predicted proteins | sample SF_Jul11_sed_USG_FD_168128 | JGI IMG/M metagenome (GOLD analysis project Ga0224495, IMG submission 168128) | Sediment microbial communities from San Francisco Bay, California, United States - SF_Jul11_sed_USGS_4_1 | ecosystem: Environmental > Aquatic > Marine > Sediment | place: USA: California... | reverse complement strand
CAGCACAGCCCGGCTCTGGGATGATGGAGTTCTCGATCCTCTAGAGACGAGGGAGGCCTTAGGTCTGGGAATATCCGTGGGCCTGAATGCTCCTATTCCGGACTTCAAGGTTGGAATCTTCAGGATGTAAACATGTCAGAGCAAAAATTCCAAACCATTCTGATGGCTTTGGACAACAAGATCGCCCGCATAATTTTTAACAGGCCAGATGTCCACAATGCCTTCAACGCCACAATGATTTCCGAGATTGCGGATGCACTGGACAGGATCAAATCCGATAGATCGGTTCATGTGGTCGTTCTAACGGGAAAAGGAAAGTCATTTTGTGCAGGAGCGGACATCAATTGGATGCGGGAGATCATCCATTACACCTATGAACAGAACCTGGAAGAATCCCTCCAATTGGCAGATGTTCTCCATAAGCTATACACTCTTCCTAAACCAACTGTGGCAATGGTTAACGGGACAGCCATCGGCGGCGGAAACGGCTTTCTCTCGGCCTGCGACATAGCTATAGCCGCCGAAGAAGCCAAGTTCGGCTTGAGCGAGGTGAAGATCGGACTGGTCCCTGCAGCCATCTCACCGTATGTGATCCGGAAGATAGGGGAGAGCAAGGCACGTGAATATTTTCTCACAGGAAAGAGAATCACGGCATTCATGGCCCAAGAAATAGGATTGATCAATGAGGTTGTGCCCGGCGGGCAATTAGAGGAAAAAGTCGAAGAGTTGGTCGGTCTTCTCCTGACCTCAGGGCCGGAAGCTCTGGCCAACTGCAAAGAGTTGATCTTCCGTGTTCCCCAGATGAGCCTGGAAGAGGCCAAGGATTTTACAGCCCGGATGATTGCGAATTTAAGGATCAGCGAGGAAGGGCAGGAAGGCATGACTTCTTTTCTGGAGAAGCGAAAACCCAAATGGTCCGAATAAAGAAAGAAATAAATACTCATGTTTAAAAAAATACTCATAGCCAACAGAGGGGAGATAGCTGTACGGATTATCAAGGCCTGCCAGGAGATGGGAATTTCCACAGTAGGTGTTTACTCAGAGGCCGACCGGAACAGCCTTCATGTCCAGATGGCCGACGAGGCTTTATGCATCGGTCCTCCGCCTGCTGTAGAAAGCTACCTCGATATGGACCGGATTATCGATGCAGCCAAGCAGACAGGGGCTGAAGCCATTCATCCTGGATATGGTTTTTTAGCTGAAAACGCCGGATTCGCACGCCGTTGCGAGAAGGAAAAGATCGTCTTCATCGGTCCCAATTCCGATGCTCTGGAACTCGTCGGAGATAAGGTTCGTTCGCGCCAAACTTTGGAAAAGGCTGGCATCCCTATAATTCCTGGAATGAAAGAGATCGTGAAAGATATCTCTGTCATCAAAGCCGAAGCCCGGAAGATCGGCTACCCCGTGATGATCAAAGCCTCGGCAGGCGGGGGCGGAAAAGGCATGAGGGTCGTTTTCCAGGAAGAGGACCTTGCCCCTTCACTCGAGGCAGGTATGCGGGAAGCCAAGTCTGCCTTTGGCGATGAGTCGGTGTACCTGGAGAAATACATCGAGGAACCCAGGCATGTGGAATTCCAGGTTCTTGCAGATGATCACGGGAATGTGGTGCATTTTTTCGAGAGGGAATGCTCTATCCAGAGACGACACCAGAAAATCGTGGAGGAAACGCCCTCCCAAGCCCTAGATCCTAAGCTTCGATTCAAAATGGGGGAGACAGCCCGCAAAGTCATGCAGGTGTCCGGGTATAACAATGCCGGCACAGTGGAATTCCTGTTGGATAGAGACAAGAACTTCTACTTTCTGGAAGTCAATGCCCGTCTTCAGGTTGAACATCCTGTCACCGAGCTAACCACAGGTGTCGATCTTGTGCACCAACAGATAAGAATCGCTTCAGGAGAGAAGCTTCCCTTCAGCCAGGATAGATTGGAGCAGAAAGGCCATGCCATCGAGTGCCGGATCTATGCCGAGGATCCTCACAACAATTTCCTTCCTTCCTCAGGCAAAGTCCTCTACCTCAAGGAGCCTCGTGGACCAGGTGTCCGTCATGATTGTGGGATCTACAGCGGCTGCGAGGTGCCGATCTATTATGATCCCATCCTGGCTAAGCTGATCGTTTGGGCCGAGAACAGGGAGATGGCCTGCCAGAGGATGATCAAAGCCCTTGATGATTATGTGATATTAGGGATCCAGACGACCATTGATTTCTTAAGGGATGTGATCGATCATCCCCAGTTCCGTAAAGGAGACACCTCTACGAGTTTTATCCCCGATTACTTCGGGAATTGGACAGGAGATGAAAGTACAGACGAGAAGCAGAAGATGGCTCTACTGGCTGCAGCGTTTGATTCCATACAGATTTCCCAGTCAGGGAAAGGTTTTCAAACCGAAAAAAGGCAGGTCTACTCGCCTTGGCTTTCACTCGGCAAGTGGCGCTTAGGGAGTAAATAGAGTGGAATTTGAATTCTTGGTCAATGACGTCCTGCAGAAGATCACTGTTGAGAAGAAGGAAAACCACTTTGTTTTCTTTGATGGAATAAAGACCTCCGAGGCAGACATCCAGCATATTTCTGCTAACCAAATCTCCATATTGGTGGAGGGCCGCTCCTACCTGGTGTATTATGCCCAGGATAAAGACAGTCGCTATTTCTATATCGATGGCCAGCAGTTCATCGTGAAGGAGCCCTCTGAAGAAGGAGTAGAGAGTTTCAGACTGGGTGAGGAGAGAACCTCTGAGGGCACGCTGCTGGTGAAAGCGCCTATGCCTGGTAAGGTCATCAAAATCAATGTCCACGAAAAGGACGAAGTCAGGAAAAACCAGACATTGGCCATTGTCGAAGCCATGAAGATGGAAAACGAGATTAAAGCTTCAGTTGACGGCACGATCAAAAAGATTCATGTCTCAGCAGGCGATCTGGTGGATTCTGAAAAGCCCCTGATCGAACTCGAACCGGCATCTCAATAATCACAATAGATACAGTCCCACCAAGATCTCATTATCAATACAAAATCTTATCTCAATTCCTGAAAATAGAAACACCCTAAGGCAAAAAAATGGAACCGTCCTCTATTTTCTTTACCAGATAGAGAGAGTAAAATGATATTAGACGTAAATATTGAAGATAAATATAGTTAAGGCTTTAAGCAGAGCTTAGAAATAATGGAAGCAGAGGTGTCTTGAGTGCCTGGCTCAGAGAAAGGAAAAATGCAACGAAACCAGAGAAAAGTGAGTTTTAGGAAGGTGAGAATGGAACAACAGGAGCTCATGCGCCAGGTTCAGGCTGGTGATGATATGGCATTCGCAGAAATCGTTCGGATATTCAAAGACAAGATAGTCAATTTCCTGTGGCAGCTCACGGGAGATTACCAGGTAGCCGTGGAATTGGCTCAGGAGACGTTCATGCGTGTTTATTTCAAAGCCAATAAGTACAAACCTGTGGCACCTTTATCCTCATGGGTTTATACCATTGCATCAAACTTGGCAAAGACAGAGATGAAAAAAAAATACCGAGTTTCAATGGTTTCACTGGATGATGTGAAGTATAGATTTTCAGAGAATGAGGCATCTTCTGGGAATCCTGAGAGTGACGCGATGGTGAAGAAATTGAGAAACGCTCTCAATTCCCTCCATCCCCGTTATAGAGTCCCTGTGGTTTTAAAGGATATTGAGGGATATTCACAAGAGGAGATCGCCCAAATCCTAAAGAAGCCCCTTGGGACCATAAAGGCAAGAATAAGCCGAGGACGGGAGTATCTTAAGAAAGAATTAGAGAATGGTGACCTTAAAATGAATTTCAGTAAGGAATGAGGGGAGTAAAGATGCAGGAATATGATCTTTTTAGGAAATTAGAGAGAGTGGAGGCCCCTGAGAATTTCGAACAGGGTGTGATGCAACTTCTTTATGAAAGAAAAAGAAAGCAGGTGAGAGTCAGAACTCTACGTTTTTCATTGGCCGGAGCGTTGGGTGCGACTGTTGCTGTTTTTGTCATCATCAATCTCTTCATCCTTCCCCAGAAGGGACCGGCGGAATTTTCCGAACTTGAGAGAGAGACCCCTGCTCTTTTTGAGCGAATGATACCTCAGAGAACGATGGAAACCGTACCAATAATCGAGAGAGTGGATTATTCGGGGGAGATCCGATCGCGCAGACAGGAACCCCCAACCATATATATTTTGGAGCAATGCTCTGATCAATCAACAAGAGAAATCAAATATTAAGGAGGTCAGACAGAAATGAATATAAGAGTAAAAGCGATCTTCAGCCTGACTGTATTCTTATTCGCCATACCTTTATTGAGCGATGCAAAATCCTCCTCCATCACAGGCCCACAAATTGAGGATGTGGCAGAAAAAGTCTTTCCGTGTGTCGTCAAGGTCGAAACTAGGAACCTCATGCGGAAGGTTGCCACAGGAGTCGTTTTCGACAATGACGGTCATGTTGTTACTACAGCTTTGATTACTCCCCGTGATGAGAAAATCTTCATCACCACATCAGATGGGAAGAGAATCGAGGCTGAATTCTTGGGCATGGATTCTGAAACCCATCTGGCCGTGATTAAAGTCAAAGAGAAAAATCTTGCCCCTATAACTATGGCTAAAGCGAAGTTGTCTCCTGGAGCTTGGATCGGAGTTGTCAGCATATCTCCGGAAAATACTCCCCAAGTCAGCCAGGGGATCGTCAGTTCAGTGGCTCAGGATAGGCTTCGCCTAAATGTATGGGTCGGGCGTGGAATGAGCGGCAGCCCGGTTGTGAACAAACAGGGGCAGATGGTTGGACTCCTCAGAGGAGTCTACATGGATGAGCAGCCTATCGTTTTCGAGTTCCAAGAGAGAGAGATCGTAGGCTCGGGCTATGTATTTAGCCGGGCTGAGGCACCAGCCTCAGGCATGGCCATGGCTGTTCCTATCGATGTTGTTGAGTCGGTCACGATTGAGATCAAGGAGAAGGGAAAAGTGGAGCGAGGATGGCTCGGTGTGAGAATCTGGATGAACGAGGATGACCGAGTGGAAATCACTGAGGTGGAAAAAGATTCACCGGCAGAGCTTGCCGGTCTCAAAGAAGGAGATATTGTTCTTGAGTTTGATGGTGAAGATGTGGATGACTCTGAGATGCTTGCTAAGATGATCAGACAGAGAAAACCTGGAGAGACTGTCACCATAAAGATCGAGAGAAAAGGAAAAACTCAAGACATTAGAGTCAAGCTTGGTGAATTCACCGAGGAAGATGTCTGGAAGGATTTCGAGCGCAAGTTCCCCAATCTGTTTAGAGCCAGGCCATTTGAAGAGCTCAAGTTTTCCAGGCCTGAGATTTTCCGAGGGGGCTTTGGGCAACGCAAGTACATCGGCGTCTACATCCAGGAACTGAACAAGGAGCTTTCAGAGTATTTTGGTGTGGACAAAGGCAAGGGACTCCTTATCGAAAGGATCGATGAGGATGGTCCTGCAGATAAGGCTGGCTTGAGAGTCGGAGATGTCATCGTCAATGCGGATGGAACGCGTGTGGAAAGCACTCAGGAATTGAGTAAACTCATACAGGACAAAGAAAAAGGCGACAAAATCACCATCGAATTCATCAGGGATAAGAAGAAAAGGACCGTGGAGGTAGAAGTGGGAGAGGAAGAGACAAACCTTTCCAGCACTTTCTCGGGCGGTGCCAAACCCTATGTGGATATCTTTAGATATCGAGACAATGACATCCAAAAACAGTATCAGAAACTGGCGGAGGCATACAAGAAACAAGGAGAGGAAAGCTATAAAAGGTATATGGAGCAGCAGAAAGACATGAGCGAGGAATTGAAGAGGCAGTTGGAGAAACAGCAGAAAAATGCTGAGAAATATTACAAGGATGCGTTGACATACAGGATGACTACGGCAAAGCGCAGAGGTATAAGAGTCTAATAACTCTTGTTTCCATCTCACAGGGGAGGTAAGGAAAAATCCTTGACCTCCCTTTTTTCTAATTCGGGAATTGAGTATCCTGTCCCCAAATTAATATCCCCGAATTAATTAAGGAATTAAGAATCGAGGCCGAGCCAGGCTTTCTTGAACGCTTTGAATTCTTCAGCAGAAAGCCTCATTTTTTTGTAGTAACCTTTTTCCATTCTCTGTTTCATGGCTTCATAAAGGATGATTCCAACCGAGACTGAAAGGTTAAGGCTTTGGACCATCCCAATCATAGGAATCTTGATCACATAATCTGCTAAATCTCTGGCATCCTCAGATATCCCTTCCGATTCATTCCCGAAGACGATTGCAAGAGGCTGAGTAAAATCTATATCAGTATAAGGGATAGATGCATCGCCTAAAATTGTCACAGCAATCTTAAATCCTTTTTCTTTTAACTGATTCAGACATGTTGCTGTGGACGTGTAACGGCTGAAATGGAGCCATTTTTCAGCCCGGGTGGAAATAGCCTCGTTTATTGGAAAAGGTTCATCAGTTGATGAGATAATATCTAGATAAAGGATTCCGGCTGCTTCACAGGTGCGGACCACAGCACTAGCGTTATGGGTGTTTGTTACTTCTTCCAGGACAACGCGTAAATCTGGTTGGCGCAGGGAGAGAACTCCGTTCACTTTCCGGATTCTTTCTTTTGTCGGCACACTCAGAATATAACAAACAAATTACGGGGAAACAATACTTAAAAGATCAACCTGCCTGCCATGGCTATCCAGAAAATGGCTGTTCCGATAAGGGCCCTGTATTCTTTATTTTTTTTATACAGTGACCGACTGAATGGAGTGGTCTGGCGAGGCAGGGATGGCTTCAAATTGGGAAGAAAGAGAGGGACTTTTTCTCTGTAGGTTGCGTATTCAGTCGGAAAAAGATGTTCCATTTTTTGTTTTTCTGAGTGGATCACAACAGGATAAAAAACAAGGAATAAGACAAGAAAGACAGCCAAAACCCACAAAGATAGCGCACTGACCACCACACCGATCCCTATCAACAGGTTACCAAGATAGAGAGGATTCCTGGTATAGCGATAGGGACCGGTCGTGATCAATTTTTTTTCTTTCTCCAGATGACCGCAGGCCCATGTGCGAATAAAAAGTCCTAAAAGAGTTAACCCGAGACCAACAAAAAGGGACCAGAGCTTGGGTTTAGCAAGAACGACCGCCAAGAGCACACACACGAGGCTGATCCTCACCCTCCATCTGGAGATCGCTCTCTCAAAACGACTCTCAGACATTGTTCTCCAATGACTCAAGACACATTGCGACCACCTCTTCGGAGGTGATTCTTTCCAGACATTCCAATCTTGAGCAGATTCTTTTGTAACAGGAGCTGCATTCAATCTCATGAAAGGCTATTCTATCCTGTTCCCTGAAAGGTCCGTTGCGTTTGGGATTTGTCGGACCAAAAAGCCCCACAACAGGCTTGGAAAAAGCACAAGCCACTTGAAGGGCAAATGTATCTCCGCTGACCACAAGTGAAGTTTCCTTGACCAGGGCAATGACTTCTTTCAACGATAGGGGAGGAACCATAGCCACTCCAGTTTCTTGACCTGCTTGGGCTGCTAACACTCTCTCCACCTCATTTCCCCAAAGCAGCAGCAAAAAAGTCTTCTGATTGCTCAATTTTTGTATCAATTGGCTCCATTTCTCCGGATGCCATCGTTTCGTTTCCCATGCAGCGCCCACATTGAGAAGCACCAATTTTTTCTGGCCATCATATCCAAGACTTTCCATAATTCTATGAATGGATTTTGATAACTCATCGGGGACATTCAGCGGAAATTCATATTCAGTTTCCTTGATCCCAAGCAGAGAAAGGAGCTTGAGATTTTTACCTATCACATGATCGTCTTCAGAAATTTCTTCCAGTCTGTCTGTATAGAACAGGGCTGCCAGCGGCTCCTTCAGGTTTTTCCGGTTAAAGCCGATTCGTTCCTTCGCTCCTGAGAGATACGCCAAGAGTCCGGATTTCACCAGCCCCTGAAAGTCGATGGCGATCTGGTTCCTGTTCTTTATCTCTCTTTTAAGCGCGGAGAGCCCTTTCCAGAATCTCTGCGACCCTATTTTCCATCTTTTTATCGTGACAGGAACGATTCTATCAATGCCGGTGACAAAGTCGAGGATTTCCTTTCCCTTCTCCTCGACAATCCAGGAGATTTCCGCATCTGGAAAGTTTTTCCTCAGCGCCGAGAAAGCGGGCAGGGTGTGAATAATATCTCCCAAAGAGCTGAGTCGGATGATCAGAAAACGATCCATTTTCCTTCTTCAGGACTTTTTTTCGTCTTTGAATCTCGCTGCGATTTCCTCGATCACTTCTGAGGTGGATTTAATCTTGGGACCCCCGGTGATGGCGATCTCCCCTCCATATTCTTTGACCGTTTGTCGTTCCGGAACGGTCTCTTCGGTATAATCCGAGCCCTTGGCGTGCACATGGGGTTTAAGCGCCATGAGCACCCGATCCACCTTCTTTTCCCCAAAAAATGTGATGTAGTCCACGAAGGAAAAGGAGGAAATGATCTCTGCCCGTTGTTTCTCGAGGAGAATAGGCCTCCCTTCTCCCTTGAGTTGGCGGACAGAGGAATCGCTGTTCAAAGCCACAACCAGAATATCTCCCTTCTCTTTGCTTTCCTTCAGGTACCGAATGTGTCCCGCATGGATCAGGTCAAAACATCCGTTCGCAAGCACCACTCGTTTTCCGGCCTTCTTCTGTTGGTCAATGATTTTAGAAAGCTCGGGGAGAGGATATAATTTGTTCAATTTCAGGAGCCTATAGCCTCCTTGAGTTCTTGAGGAGAAAGAGTGGCGGTTCCTTTTTTCATCACCACGATACCGCCCGCATAATTGGCAAGCTGAGCGGCCTGCTTGAATGTGGCGCCGCAAGTCAGCGCCAGTGTGAAGACACTGATCACTGTGTCGCCTGCACCTGTCACATCCACGATATCGGTAGACCCGTGGATGGGAATCACCAAGGGTGGTCTTCGTCTTTCAAACAGAACCATCCCTTTAGAGCCCCTTGTGATGAGGACAGCCTCGGCCTTGGTCCTGTTCAGGAGTCGTCGTCCTGCCTTTCTGACCATTTCTTTATTATCCTTGAGTTCGATGTGAAGGGCGTGTTCGACTTCGGGCTCGTTGGGAGTCAGGACCGTCACACCTTCGAAGTCTGTGAGACGGAACCGGGAGTCGAGCGCCACAGGCTTCCTTGATTTTTTTAACCGAGGCAGTATTTTTCGGAAGAGGTCTTCCTTGACAGTGAAATAGTTGTAGTCGGAGATCAAAAGAGCATCGGTCTGATGGTGTGCTTTTCTCAGGCTGTTCAGGAGTCTTTTTTTAAGATCGTTGGTTTCGGGTACTTTGGCCTCTTTATCGATACGTAAAACCTGCTGTTTTCGTGTTGATTCCTCACCCGCCAGAATTCTGGTCTTGATCGGCGTCTGAAAGGCTTTTTCGATGAGGACAGACTCGATTGACATTCCCAATTGCTTGAGTATCTTGAGGATCCTTTTCCCGGAATCATCCTTGCCGACAACTCCAACTGGAACAGGATTCGCTCCCAGAGCCTTTAAATTAAGCAGGGAATTTCCCCCTCCTCCCAAGGAAAGCTCCTTGCTTCTGTATCTGATGATCAGGACCGGCGCTTCCCGCGAAATACGGCGAGTCGTTCCGTAGAGGTATTCATCGAGGATAAGATCCCCCCAGACTGTGATCGTTTTCTGCTGGAAACGATCGATGATTTTTAGAAGCTGCTCTTTTTCTTTTTTCACCGGACTATTGTCACAGATTTTTATCAGAAAAAGGATAAAAGGTCAAATTCAAGCAATTTTACAGAGCCTTGCTTGTTGGAGAAGGTATGTTGTGCTATAATTTTTGGCGCTTTCCAGATTTGCCGGAGTGGCGAAACTGGCAGACGCGCTGGACTCAAAATCCAGTTCTGGGCGACCAGAGTGTGGGTTCGACTCCCTCCTCCGGCACCATGTTTCCCCTGGTATTTCCTAAATTTTCTCTCAAAACAGCTTCAATTTTAATACCGTTTTTTCAACGCTAATCAATCGAATTTGGCACGTATTTGTCACGCGGGTAGAGATCTGTTTTATTGAAAAAATGAGCGACGGACTCCGGATCCGTAGGTCGGGCGTTCGAATCGCCCCAGGCGTGCCAGCTTATTTCCCTAGTTTCAGAGCAATTCAGTCATTTTTGTTACGTATGTGCGTGTGTTATTTTTTATCCTGCCTGATACAATTTCAAGGAGCAGAGTAAGGTCTTGACGTATTTTCCTTAAAGGACCTGTCACGATTACCGCTCTGCTCTTTGACTTTCCTGGGATGGCCGATAGGATACAGCATCATTATGCTTAAGCACGCGAATGCCTCCAGGGAAGAAAATCTTGCTAGGAGGTTTATATGATTAAACGAGATTTAGAGGAATCAAATGGGGGGAGAACCGTCGTCGGAATCGATCCTTGCAGCGAATTCCTCCAACTGGCAATCCTCGCCCCCAAGAAAGCGACGGAGTTTAAAAAACTCCCTCTCTCACCTTCTATCACAGAGGAAATCGTCAAGTCAACCGATCCGAAAACGACTCAGATTGCAATCGAGTCTTACGGAAGCTATGGCAAACTCTTCGTCTACGCTCTATTAAAGAAGGGCTATGATATTCGTGAGGTAAATCCGCACATATCCAAGAAGCTTGCCAATCTTTATAGTGAGGAACACAGTGACCAAAAAGATGCAGAAAGCTTGGCCAAGGCGTTGCTTCTAATACCCAACTTGCCAAAAATCTCGATCACGGATAAGAAACAGTGGCTGGCGAAATTAACCCGGACAAGAAGGAAATTAGTTAAAGATCTCAATGGCTATCTCAATCGACTCCATATTGCTTTGACGGAAAGTTATGGAGCAGTGTACAAGAAACTCTTTAAAACCCTTTTTGCAAAAAAAGCTCTTAAGTTTTTCAAGGATCGCCCGACCATAAATGACAGCTTATCTGACAACGATACAAAGGACAGACTGGGAGAGGAAAAATGGGATTTATTGAAGCAAGCAGGGCGATGGGAAGATGACTTTTATCTGGAGACATTGAGGACTGAGATAAGAGGACTGATAGAGATCATAAAATCCATTAACAGCACAAAATTGGCTATAGAAGAGAAGATTCGTGAGGTTGCTGATCAGGTCGAGGAAATGAGGATATTAGAGACTTTCCCAGGGATCGGAGGCATTGCTGGAGCGACATTATTGAGTGAAATAGGAGACATTGATCGCTTTAGAAAGGATAGTTATCTCTCTGCTTATTGCGGAGTAAGCCCGGTTATATGGCAGAGCGGTTCAGGACGAATAAGAACGAAGCGAAGAAAACGATACAGCCGTCGACTCAAAGGGATCCTTTATTTTATATCGCTATCGCAGATAAGGATAAATCCAGAATCAAGGGCTTATTACGAGCGAAAAATTAAGGAAGGAAAAACACATTGGCAGGCCATGAACGCTTTATCTCGCCAGCTCATTAAGATCATTTATTACATGCTGAAGAATAAAAAACCTTATCAAAGGAATCTCTCTGTAAATAAATTATTGACATAGGATATCGTGACATGGAGAGGAGTCTATTTTAACAAAAAAAGACGCAAGGGATTTAAATCCCTAGGGAGAAAATTACAGCATCCTTGTGAAGCAGACAAAGCCAGTATCTTTATGAAGTATCAGTCATTCATTCATACCGCAAGGAATCGACAGGATTGGCCACAGCGGCTTTAATAGATTGATAGCTGACTGTACAAAGCGCAAAAACAAAAGCCAGTAAACCCGACAGGATGAAAATTTCGATTCCTATACCTGTTTTATAAACAAAGTTCTGAAGCCATCTGCTCATGACAAAATAGCCAATCGGCCAGGCGATAACTGCCGCCAAGGCTAAACATTTCATATATTCTTTTGCCAGAAGGACAATGATATTCTGGAAATCAGCCCCAAGGATTTTTCGTATGCTGATCTCTTTTCTTTTCTGTTCCAAGAGGAAAGAGGCCAGTCCGAACAAACCAAGACATGCGATGGAGAGGGCTAGAAAAGTGAATATAGTGAAACTCTCCCCTAATCTTTGTTCGGCTTTGTAAATCTTGTCAATCCTTTCATCCAAAAAACCAGGTTGAAAAGGGAATTCAGGCGAAAATGTTTTCCATTTTTCTTCAATGAACGCTAAGGCCCTTGGGATATTGCTAGGATTGACCTTTACGGAAAAATAATCCATTCCTCTGCTTTCATAAAAGACGAATACTAGAGGATCGATCCTCCAGTGAAGCGATTGAAAGTTAAAATCCTTTGTCACTCCTATGATCGTCCATTCCTGCCCCTGGACAAAAAGCCTTCTTCCCACTGGATCATCCCAACCCAGATTTCTTGCTGCTGTTTCATTTAAAACAACAGCCTGTTTTTTATCTATGGGGAACTCTGCAGAAAAGTTTCTACCCTTTTCAATCTTGATGTCATAGACATTAAAAAAATCATAATCGACAAAAGTGAAATTCATTTCAGATGTCCTTCGTTCCCCCTGACTGTCCCATTCAACGGTAGAGGATCTTCGTATTGTTGTGGGCAAATCTAATGAAGCTGTAATTCCCAGTATATCGGGATTTTTCAACAGTTCCTTTTTAAAAGGTTCTGGATTTCTTTTCAGATTCATATCCATGGTATAGAATGTGACGATCTGTTCTTTATCGAATCCAAGATCTCTGTTTCTTATGTAATTGAGCTGGTTGTGGATCACAAAAGTGCAGACAAGCAGAATAATCGACACGACAAACTGGACCACGACCAGAGAATTTCTGAACACCGCTGAGCTTTTGGTACCGATTATCAATGTTCCTTTGATGATCTGGATAGGTTGAAATGAAGAAACGAGAAAAGCCGGATAGCTTCCGGATAAGAGTCCTGCAAAGATTGTGATACTCAAAAATATTAACAGCAAATCCAGGTTGTGAAAGAGATTTAATGTCAAATCCCTTTCTATCATAGAACTGAATACCGGTAACACAAGATCGACAGCTAAAAGTGAAATTAATAGAGCAAGGATTGAAAAAATCAAGGATTCGCCTAAAAACTGCCTGACAAGCTGGGACTTATTTGCCCCCGCAACTTTTCTCATGCCGACTTCAACAGCCCTTTTTGCCGATCGGGCTACAGAAAGGTTTATGTAATTCAAGCAGGCGATAATCAGGATGAAAAAAGCAATGGCTGAAAACATATAAATGAGTCTCATGTCACTGTTCGTTTCAAGCTCAAACCTCATATTCCCACCCAGATGAATATCTGTCAGAGGCTGGAGATGCATTTTTTCTGATTCCGAATCTTCGCCTTTATATTTTTTTAAGAATGCGGGAAATTTTCCCTCAAGGCCTTTTGGTTCTGTGTGCGGATTAAGTTTCACATATGTTTTGGGTTCATAATAGCTCCACGTTTCAACCGAATCTTTTCCTCCTCTCTTCAGGGAATACATCGTGTTATAAGAGAGCAAAAAATCGAACGTGAAATGAGAATTTTTAGGGATGTTTTTCAGAACACCTCTTATTTTGTAGTCATATTTTTTAACCGAGTACCATTCTTTGATCTGAATGATTTTGCCAATAGGATCCTCGTTACCGAAATATTTCTCAGTCATTTCCTGAGTGAGAAGTGCAGAAAAGGGCTCTTTCAAGGCAGTAGACATCTCTCCTGAATTAAGTGGAAATGAAAAGATTTCCAAGAAATCTTGATCGGCAAAGAAGATGCCTTCTTCATAGAAGCGTTTTGCACCGTATTCAACCACTCCAACTTCATCATTCTTTTTCACCCTCGTCGATTTGATAACTTCAGGAAAATCTTCTTTTAATGACGCAGCCAGTGGATGTTCGGAGGAATTGGACCAGGTGGTATCTCCTTGATGTTCTCTCAGAACACGATAAATATGAAGGGCATTTTCATGATACTTATCGTAGCTGAATTCATACTTGACAAAAAGAAGTATCATTATACTGCAGGAAAGGCCGATGGCCAGACTGGCAATGTTGATCAGAGAATAGCCTTTTTGTTCTTTTATGTTTCTTAAAGTGACTTTAAAATAATTTTTTAGCATGCCCTTCCACTCCTCGGCTCAAATATAGGCAATAAATGTGCCATTGATCTCGCCTCAGTATGATTTGGGATATTCAAACGCATTTCAAACAATGTGTATCATTATTTAACACTTAATGTTCGTGTTCGAACAGAAAGCAATATTCCCCTTATCAACTTTGTAGCAGAGAACAGTCCGGATTCCGTTGCTTTATAATCCAGTCTTAACCTTCTGTTTTGCAGGTGTTTCGTTTCAACTAAATTCGGGCAACTTATGATATTTCCGAATCTGCAGATGGTTTAAGAAGTTCCTCTTCTTATGGAAGGACGCTGACCCAGGGATACCTGAGGTAGAGGACGCTAGAAGTAGGCTAGCTGGGTTGAAGGGTAAATGAGTGGCTACTAACCACTAAGTTGCAGGTTCGAGTCCTGCCTGGCGTGCCACTTTTATTAGGAGTTGCTCTCCCTGGATGTTTACTACCAATTGCTCAAAAGCAATAGCTCAGACTGGCATGGATGCCCAGGCGATGCTGGGATTTATTAAAGTCAAGGGAATAGATGGCCGAAAAGAACATCTCGAAATCCTTAGGATAGTTGAAAAAACTCATGTAATCTTTGATTGCTAGGATCGTGGAGAGATGCCGGGATAGTTTGAATCTAATCCCGGCTCCGAAGTTTAAAAAGAGCTTTGTGCTGGAGCGAAGTTTTGTGG
>Ga0224495_10001787_pt1 | contig 14745 bp, 14 predicted proteins | sample SF_Jul11_sed_USG_FD_168128 | JGI IMG/M metagenome (GOLD analysis project Ga0224495, IMG submission 168128) | Sediment microbial communities from San Francisco Bay, California, United States - SF_Jul11_sed_USGS_4_1 | ecosystem: Environmental > Aquatic > Marine > Sediment | place: USA: California... | reverse complement strand
GTGTAGGCCTGCACCTGGGGTTCCAGTCCCAATTCCTGAAAAAAGCGGACGAAAACTCCGGATAACTTTTGATACACCTGCATGATTCCCCCTTGAAAGGGTTCGACCAGGGGAGCCGTCACACTATAGGTGAGATCCTGTCCATGCAGCACGGCGCGACCGCCGGTCGAACGCCGCACCAGGGGCACTCCCGCTTCCCGGCACGCGTCCAGGTTCACTTCGCGTTCAATTTTTTGCGTTCGTCCCACGCTCAGGGTCATGGGTTCCCACTGGTACAATCTCAGCGTCGGAATGCCTGTCACTACGGCGTGTTCCAGGAAAAAGGCATCCTTGGCCATGTTATGAGGGCCGCTCCCCGGGGCATCCAGATACAAGTACCAACGCATAGACACTCGGGAAAAACGTTCAGGTGATCGGTTAGGATTCATCCGGCAATGCGAATCCGCGTAAGGGTACTCCGGCATGATATGCCATAATATATGCACTTGGCACACAGGGGGGAGTCCATGCATTATTTTTGGGGGGATAGAAAAAGCCATTCCCTAAGGTGAAGGCTGCGGGAATGCGGGATATATCCGGCAGCTAAACTCATTTCTATTGGCGGGAGGCAAATAATCTATTGGCGGGAGGCAAATAAGGGCTGGATTCCTGGGGATAAAAATGTTAAACAAAGATGATAATGGCAAACGTTTTTTTGAAGACCTTGCCCAATAGTGCCTCCGAGGGGGTAAAAAGCTTCGCGAGAAGCCGGGAAAGATTTCATCAAAATGTTTTGTCATCAGCAGGATAGAGGGGGGAGTTAATTGGGGAACATATACCGTTTCCGTTTAATCCATGCAGCTTTTAGAGGAACGGAATTAACCTGCATCTCAGATGAATTCGCGGAAGGATCAATGGCGGCGGGTTGCCGCACGAGGTTCTTGGTGGCCGCGAACAGTACCCATCAGAGGAGATGCTTCTTGCCACCGTTATTGAGGAGTCCCATGAAAAATTTAACATTGATCGCCCTTTCCGTACTTTTGCTGTTTTTCGTGGGGTGTGCGCAACAGGCCGCCACCACTCAACCGGCTGCACCGCCCCCCCCGCCTCCCGCCGCTGAAGCCCCTAAGGAGGAAGCGAAACCGGAAGTGCCGGCTGAAGTGAAACCGGAAGTAAAACCGGAAGTGAAGCCGGCGCCCATACCGTTGGTATTCAAGATCGTTTACTTTGATTTTGATCGCTCTGAAATCAAGCCGGAATTCGAGGGTGCGATTCGGGACAACGCCAAGCTTTTGATGGACAACCCAGACGCCAAAGTTGTGATCGAAGGGCACTGCGATGAGCGGGGCACCAACGAGTATAACATGGCCTTGGGAGAGCGCCGGGCTCAGGCGGTGCGTCAGGCTCTGATCTCCGCTGGAGCGAGTGCGGGCCAACTCACCACCATCAGCTTTGGCGAGGAAAAACCCGTCGCCAATGGCCATGATGAAAGTGCCTGGTCCCAAAACCGCCGTGCGGCTACAATCAAGGCGGAATAACCCCGCGCTGATAAGGGGCTGTAACCGCTGTGTTGCAGCCCTTGGAGTTATCCGAGCCTTAAAGTTGCAGGGTTCATAGGGATGCAAAGTTTTTTCAAAATACAGCCTGTTCGAAATGCAGTGCCTTGGAGAGAGCCCGGATTTCTTTGGGTTCCTTCCAAGGGCGCACAGGTTAAAAAAACAGTGTATTGCCAGAGGACAGGAAATCCTGGCTCAGGATGGCGTCCTTGGAGTCATTCCGCTTGAACAGAGCAGGGCCTTGTCAACCACTCCCACGGATTAAACCCGTGATGGACCCCTCCCGCGTCCGCGGGTGATAACGCTTCCCGCGGAGATATTCCCATTATGTGGTCTCTTATATTTACCGGAAACTGGCTGAGTTTGGCCATTTTGGCCGTGCTGGTGGCGATGAGCATTCTTTCCTGGGCCATCATTGTGGGCAAGATGACCCAAATTCGCGGTATTGTCGGGGAAAACCAGCACTTCTATACGTTGTACCAGCGCGAGCAGACCATCGCGAACATATACAACTTATCCCAGAAAATGCGCAATTCTCCTCTCGCCCGAATGTTCGAGGTGAGTTACATGGAAATCGCCACCTTTCGCAGCCAGTTGGAAAAAGCGGGAACCTTGAAGGAGTCGCGAGACCGCCTGATGCTGAATCTTTCCCGCGCCCTGGAAAGGATTTATAATCAACAGAACCTCCGGCTGGAGGCTGGGCTGCCGGTGTTGGCCTTGGTGTCCAGCAGTTCCCCCTACATCGGTTTGTTCGGCACGGTTATCGGCATCATCGGTGCGTTTTCGAACATCGGCACCACCGGGGTGACCAGTCTGGCTGTGGTGGCCCCGGGGATTTCAGAAGCGCTGGTGGCTACGGCCATGGGTCTGATGGCCGCCATTCCGGCCCTGATGGCGTATAATATTTTTCGAAATCGCATCCGCGATCAGAATGTGTTGATGAAAAACTTCGCACTGGATGTAACCAACCGCCTGGAGAGGCTGCTCTGATGGCGACACCCTTTGGCTCGGGTTGGACCGCCAGCGATGAAATTTCGGATATCAACGTCGTCCCGCTGGTGGATGTGTTGCTGGTCTTGCTGGTGATCTTCATGATCACCGCGCCCATCATTGCCCACACGCTGGATGTTCAGTTGCCCTCAGCCTCCCTTGCGCCAGGCACCCGCGCTTCGCAAACGCTGGTGGTCTCTGTGGATAAGGATGGCCGGTTGGCGGTCAATGAAAAAATAATGGGACCGATCAATAGCCAGGCCGCCATGGAGCGGTTCTCGGCGGAAATTAACCGTTGGAAAACGACCTATCCAGGTTCCCCGGCGTTTTTGCGCGCGGACCGGCGCATTCGTTACGGCACCGTGATTCAGGTGATGGCGCAGCTTCGCCGTTTGGGCGTGGTGGATGTTGGATTAATGATTGAACGGGAGGGAGGTTGAACCCCGGAAACGGATTTTTCAATCGAACCCTGCTGGGTTCATCGCTGGTGCACCTGTTGTTCCTCGGCTTTCTGCTGATTCTCCCCACAGGCGAGCCGGGCACCTCAGTCACGGTGTATACGGTCCGAATCATGGAAGCCCCCAGCCGGCCCCAGGTCAGCGATATTTCTCCGCTGGAAACGCTGCTGCTTGAAGCCCCGAACCTGGACCCCGACCGGCCTCAGCCTCCGGATTCCAACGGTGCGCCGGAAATGACCCTGGCGCTTCCGGCACAGCCCGCCCTGGGCGAGGCGCCCAAGGCTCCCGTGACGGCGCCCTTAGCGGCTCCGGGAGGGCTGCCGGAGCCGGTTGCCACTCCCGTGCCGGCCCTGCCTTCCGCACCAAAAACACCCTCGGTGGGAGAACGTGCACCGGCCCCGCCGGATATGAACACACTGCCCAGTCTGCCCCCCACACTCGCGACCCCTCCGCCTCCTGTTCAGAACACCAAACCGGGACTGCCCCCGGGATCGCTCCAGCCACCGCCCGTACCCCGGGAATCCGGACCGGGAGCCTCCAGCACGCTGGAACGGGTGCGCGAGCGGGTCCGGGGATTGGAACTGCGGGTGGAGCCGGCGACCTCCGCGGCCAACCCGCTTACAGGCCCGGCCCAGCGAGAGCAGAGCTTGCTGGCCCTGCGCTTGTATACCAACCGGGTGCGCGAGGCGGTGAAGGAGAATTATTCCTTCCCCGGTGGATTCCCGCCGGAACTGCGTACGCGCGTGCGGGTGGTGCTGAACCGCGATGGAACGGTAAAAGAGGCTCGGATGCAGCAATCCAGCGGCAATGAGCGCTTCGATACCCTGGTGTGCCTGGCCTCCATTCACAAGGCACGATTTCCGCATGTTCCCGTTGAGGTGGAAGGTGAGGCCATCCCCTTCAACATCACCTGTACTCCCTAATCCCCCTTCCGTGTTTTTGACCCCCACGGAGACCAGATTGGCACGCATGCGATTGAATACCCTCCTAACCCGGATAGTTCGCAAAGGTGTCCGCGGAACATGTCTGGCGGTTTTTTCCCTCATGATCACGGGTTTTCTGCTTTCGGCGCCCCCCCTGTCGGCGCAATCGGCGGGTGCGCCCGAAGCGAAAAATGGAGAGGACCCGGCTCAGGATATCCTGATCGAAGGACTTGGATTTTCCAAACTCGTGCTGGTGTATGAGATGGAGGAGGGAACCACAGCCCACGGGGAGTTTACACGGCTGGGGAGCCTGCTGGAAAAGAATCTATGCTGGAGCGGACTGTTCAATCTGAAGGGTGGGCGAAGCCTGTTCTGTGCGCTTAAGGATACGCCCCAACGCATCGATATGCGGCTGGTGCTCTCCCGGAAAAACGATAGTCTCAAGCTCCGCTTGTATGATACCGGGCCGGAAAGGCTGATGCTGCACGAGGATACGTTGTCCCTGCAAAAAGCCACCGAGGAACCCCAGATCATAGACCTGGTGAACCGGCTCACCGAGCGCATCACGGGAACACCGGGAATTCTGGGGAGTACCATCGGGTTTGTCCTTCGCCAGCCGGGCTATGCCAAGGTGATCGTCTCCACCGATACCCATAACAATGAATTGAAACTGGTTTCAACCAATCCGGATATCAATATCCTCCCGAGATTCTCCCCCAAGGGAAATGGCCTGGTCTATACCGTCTTGGGCAGGCGCGGCAGTCAGGTGTATTTCCACAGCTTGCTCACGGGTGGAAACGGGTTAAGCAAAAGCAGGTTCCTGACGCCTCCGGGATCGTTGAATACCGGGGGGACATTTTCTCCCCAGGGGGACCGGGTAGTGATCACCATGAGCGTGAGCAACAACGCAGACCTGTTCATGGTGGATCTAAAGGATGGCGAAAAAAAGCAGCTCACCTCACGGCCGGGAATAGAAACCCAGGCCCATTGGTCGCCGGATGGGTCACGGCTGGTGTTTGTTTCGGACCGCTCCGGGACGCCGCAGATCTATTTGCTCGATCTTCAAACCGGAGAAGATCTTCGGGTCACCTTTGACGGGGTGTACAACGCCGACCCCCGCTGGAGCCCGGACGGGCGTTCCATCCTGTTCACCAAACGCGTGGATGGCGTGGATGAAATCCACATCATGGACGAGTATGGGGAAAACGTGCGCCGCATCACCCGTAGCGGACGGTATACCTCCGAACAGGCGGAATGGTCCCCGGATGGACGCCAGGTGATTTTTTCCTCGAACCGCACCGGGGAATACAAGCTGTACATCGTCTCCGCCGATGGATCCAACCTGAGGCGCCTGACCGCCACGCCGGCGGGTTTCGAGGAAAATAGCCCAACCTGGACATCGCGCCAGTTCGTCCGTTAAACTTGGCACTGCGGAACCTTCGTGGACGGCAGGAACCCGAAGGCGTGTTCCCTTGTGGCAGCAGGGCCGTTGGCGCTGCTGTCACGGTTCCCTTTCATCGATTGGGCCCGAGGAGCCGACGATGGGGGCTCTATCCTTAACCCAACCGCTATTGAACCTTTCCAAAGCGGGCCGAGTCCGCAAGGGCTGATTCTCATGAATTACCTCACCCATAACCGAGTGTTTCCCTGGGCACGGTTTCCCGTGACTCTGAGAGGGGCAGCCCTTGTTCTGGTGTGGGCGCTCTCGGCCTGCGCCACCTCCGGAGATCTGGAAAAGGTGGAGCAGGCCAATCAGGTGCAGGATCAACGGCTGAAATCCTTGGAAGAATCCATCGGAAAGACCCTCACGCTGCATGGGAAATCCATTGAGGAGCTGGACCGAACCATGAAAGCCTTTCGAGGACAAGTGGGCCTGACCAACGAAAGGACCGAGCAGTTTGCCAAAGAGCAGGCCACCCTGACCGCGACCCTGGAAAAGGATACCGCCGAGCGCCGGAAATTGACCCGGCAGGTGGAGGATCAGGTAAAAAAACTCAAGCGCATTCAGACCGAAACCGAGAGTGAGATAGACAAGCTCCGGCTTCAACTGGGGGATGTGGAAAAATTGCTCAAATCCTCCATGGCCAAACTGCCCGCCCTGACTGAGGCGGATAAGAGTTTCCGCAAAGCGTTTGCGATGCTCCTGAGCGGTGAATTTGATCTGGCGGCGGATGCGTTTGAGGGATTCCAGCAAGCCTATCCACAGGACGGGCGAATCCCCGAGGCCCTTTACCGCCGCGGGCAAGCCTTTTTCCTGATACGCAAATACGATCATGCGCTGGGTCCCTTCTTTGAGTTGGTGGATAAGTACGCTGAGAATGAATTGACTTTGTCGGCCCGGTGGATGGTGGCCCGGGCGCTGGAAGAAACCGGTGACCTGAAACTGGCCCGGGAACTCTATGGACAGCTCATCAGCGGCAAGACCCCCTATGCCACGGACGCGGCGCGCCGGGTGGATTTTCTGGGCAAACTCTTCTCGGAGACCCCGGGCACGGATGAAAAGGCTCAAGAACCGGAACCCAAAGCCAAGGGGAAACCGGCAGTCAAGCCCTGATCCGATGCCAGGAGGATTCCAAGGACGGATTCCGGGTGTTTCGTTCGAAGATGGGGTTCATGGCAAACTTTTTTTGAGGCACTTGAAACATGGTCACCCTTTTCCCCAGCGCCCAGGCCTATTTTGATCACCTGGGACAACATCAGGCGGATGCGCAGCGCGTGGAACAGACCGTGCGCGACATTCTGGATGCCGTGCGTCAGCGGGGTGATGCCGCGTTGCTGGACTTTTCGGAGCGCTTTGACAAGGTGAGGCCCGCCGCCCTGCGTGTCCCCCAGAGCGAACTGGATCAGGCCGTGGCCTACATGGATCCTGCCATGAAGGATGTGTGGATTCAGGCCATTGAGAACATCGAAATCTTTCACCGCCGCCAGCGCGAAGACAGCCAGCTGGAGTTCTTCCCGGACGGCACCGTGCTGGGCTGGAAGGTGACCCCCATAGATCGGGTGGGCGTGTACATTCCCGGCGGGACGGCGGTGTACCCCAGCTCACTGCTCATGAATGCCATTCCGGCGCAGATCGCCGGTGTGCCCCGCATCGTGGTGGTGTCCCCCCCTGGCCAGGATGGCCTGCCGCACCGGGATATCCTGGCGGCGGCGGCCTTGCTGGGCCTTGAAGAAATTTATGCGGTGGGGGGAGCCCAGGCCATAGGTGCGTTGGCCTACGGCACGGAAAGTGTGCCCCATGTGTTCAAAATCACCGGGCCGGGCAATCAGTGGGTGGCCGAGGCCAAGCGCCAGGTGAGCGGGGAGGTGGGAATCGACTCCATCGCCGGGCCCAGCGAAATCCTGATCCTGTGCGACCAGCCCACCCAGATCGAATTTCTGGTGCGGGATTTATTGAGCCAAGCCGAACATGATCCTGAAGCGCGCGCCTTGCTCATCACCACCCTGCCGGAGCAGGCCCGCGCCGTTCAACAACGGCTCATCGCGCTCATTCCCACCCTGCCCCGGCGGGAGATCATCGAGGCCTCCTTCCAGCGCGGTTCGGGAATTCTGGTGGTGGCGAATCTTCAGGAGGGTATTGACCTGGTGAACGACATCGCCCCGGAGCATCTGGAGGTGATCACGGCGGACCCGTTCGCAACCCTGAACCTCATTCGCAATGCCGGCGCGATTTTCCTGGGGGAGCACACCCCGGAGCCGGTAGGGGATTATTTTGCCGGGCCGAATCACACCATTCCCACAGGTGGACGGGCCAAATTCTCCTCCCCCCTGGGAGTGCAGGACTTCATCAAACGCTCCTCGGTGCTTCGATACTCCCCGGAGCGGCTGGCGCGGGAGAGTGACGCCATCCGGCGCTTTGCCTCCCGGGAGCAGCTGGAGGCCCATGCGGAGGCCGTCCGGGCGCGGGGTGAGGCCAAAAAGGTCATTCCCCCCACTCCCCTCCCTGGGCGCTAGAATATCCCCTTGCCGGGGGTCGCCGAACAGTCATTCCGGCCCCTCCGATTTTTCCGGAAAACGGGTCTTCCAGGCACGGTTTTTTCACCATGAATTCCGGATAACCCCGATTTTGGCCGGAAACTGCCAAAACCAGGGATAATTTACCGAGTTCCCCGGAAACGCGGCCCAACTAGCGGCGGATACCGGGGCTCCCTTAACTCGCATAACAGGTCCCATGACCCGGAACACCACGCTGGAATACGCCACCAAGGAAACCCGCACCACGTTGTCCCTGAAGCTGGAAGGCACGGGGAAGGCGAAAATTGAAACGGGCATCGGGTATTTCGACCATATGCTGGAGCAATTGGCCTTTCACGGGCTGTTGGACCTGGAATTGAACTGTCAGGGAGACCTTAAGGTGGATTGCCACCATACGGTGGAGGATGTGGGGATTGCCCTGGGCCGGGCGCTGGATCAGGCCCTGGGGCCGCGCACGGGCATCCGCCGCTATGGGAGCAGTTACATCCCCATGGATGAGACGCTGGCCCGCGCCGTGCTGGATTTCTCCGGCCGTCCGGAATTTCATTTTCAGGGGAGCTTTGCCATGCCCGCCCTGGGCGGCCTGGATACGCAGATGGTGCCGCATTTCTTCAAGTCCCTGGCCGTGGCCGGTCGTTTGACCCTGCACATGGCGCTGCTGTACGGTGAAAATGATCACCACAAGGCCGAGGCTCTGTTCAAGGCCTGTGGCCGGGCGCTGGCCGAGGCCGTAACCCTGGACCCCCGGCGGGGTGGCGTCAGTTCCACCAAGGGCGTGCTGTGAGGCTGCTTCGGCTGTTATGATCGCCATCATCGATTACAATGTCGGCAATATCTTCAACCTGAAGAACGCCCTGGATTTTCAGGGGTTGGAAAACCGCATCGTGCGGGAGCCCTCCGGGTTGCAGGACGCCAGCCATATCATCCTTCCCGGCGTGGGGGCGTACCACCCGGCTATGGCGCATCTGCGCCAGACGGGCATGGAGGCTCCGGTGCGCGAGCGCGTCGCCGCGGGGGTGCCCTTCCTCGGGGTGTGCATCGGCATGCAACTGTTGTTTGATGAATCCGAGGAGGATGGGCTGCACCAAGGCCTGGGTCTGATTCCGGGTCGGGTGGTGCGCTTTCGCAGCGCGACTCTGAAAGTGCCCCAGATAGGCTGGAATCAGGTGCGCTGGAAGCGTCCTGACCCCCTGCTGGAGGGCATTGCGGACAACAGTTATTTTTACTTCGTGCACTCCTACTACGCTCTGGCCGCGGACTCAGACCATGTGCTGGGTCAGGCCAATTACGGGGAGGACTTCCCCGCCGTGGTCCGCCGGGGCAACATCTGGGGCGCGCAGTTTCACCCGGAAAAAAGCCAGAACGCCGGATTGCGGATGCTCAGAAATTTTGCGGCCATCACCCCGGCCTGATCTCTTTGACGCGCACGGGAGACCCCCGGAGCACGATTCACTCATGAGTCCTCCCAAAACCAGCCAGGACACGTTGCGCCACCTGCCCTCGGTGACCGAGGCGGATAAGCACCTGAAATCCCGGGGGCTGCCCAGCGGCAAGGCCGTGCGGGTGCAGGTGGAGCGTGTGCTGGAGCGTTTCAGGGCGGCTTTGCGCTCCGGGAGCGATGATGCCGGAAGCACAGACGAGTTGCGCGGTCGTGTGCTCAAGGCCCTGGAGGCGGCGGTGAGTGCTCCACCCCCCGGGCAGCTGCGCCGTGTGATCAACGCCACGGGTGTGGTGGTGCACACCAACCTGGGCCGCGCCGTGCTTCCCGCCGCCCTGACCCGGGCCGCCGAACCCCTGCATCATGCCTATCTGAATCTGGAATTCGACCTGGAAACCGGCAAGCGTGGGGCGCGGGGGGGACGCGTACCGGAACTGCTGGCGCAGTTGGCCCAGGCCGAGGACGGAGTGGTGGTGAACAACAATGCCGCCGCTGTGCTGCTGATGCTCACGGCGCTGGCCGCGGGCAAGGAAGTCATTGTGTCCCGGGGGGAACTGGTGGAGATCGGCGGCGCCTTCCGTGTCCCGGACATCATGCGCCAATCCGGGGCGCGCCTGGTGGAGGTGGGCACCACCAACCGCACCCGGCTTTCCGATTACGCCCAGGCCCTCACGCCGGAGACCGCGGCTTTTCTCAAGGTGCACCGCTCCAACTTCCACATCAGCGGTTTCACCGAGGAGGTGGGCGTGCCGGAATTGGCGGAACTGGCCGCCGAGCATGGCCGCAAGACCGGGCAGTCCGTGGGCGTATGGAACGACCTGGGCAGCGGGAACTTCTATCGCTTCAGCCAGCCCGCGTTGAACGCGCTGCCCACCGTGGCGCAGGAGGTGCGTGCGGGGGCGGATGTGGTGACGCTGAGCGGGGACAAGCTGCTGGGTTCCGTGCAGGCGGGGATTGTGGTGGGCAAGGCCGCCCCGCTGGGTCTGATGCGCAAGCATCCCCTGTATCGCAGCCTGCGTGTGGACCGCGTTCGCATCGCGCTGCTGGAGCATTCCCTGCGGGCGTATCTGGATGTGGATACCCTGCGGGAGCACAACATCGTGGTGGATCTGCTGGAGCGCACCCCGGAGGACATGCACCCTCTGGCCGAGGACCTGCTGCGCGCCCTGGCGCCGCTGGAGGGCCGGGGAGTGAAATGGCAATTGGTGCGGGATCAGTCCCTGGCCGGAGGCGGCGCGGTGCCGGATGCGCGGATTGAAACCCTCTGTCTTTCCTTGATTCCCAGTGGCCCGGGGTTTACCGCCCAGCGCATCGCGGATGGCCTGCGCACCCATGAACCGGCTGTCATTGCCCGGCTGGCGGAGGACCGCGTGCTGTTGGATTTCCGCACGGTATTTTCCCAGGATGTGCCGGATATCGCCTCGGCCATCGGGGCGCTCCTGGGCGCCTGAAATCCTCCCGTCTTTTGCTATTGGTGTCATTCCGCTATACTGGCCCAGCCATGAAACCCTGTTGTTGTGCTCACCTTTTACAGCCTTTCCTGCGCCCGTTTCCCATGCGGCTTTCCTCGTTTCCCTGTTTCCGATTTCCCTGGCGGGGAGTCCTGCAGGGGTCTGTCATGACGGTTTTTTTGGGGGGGTGCTCGGTGACGCTGGCTCCCTGGGGAGAAACACTCAGTACCGGTTCGATGCTGGTTCAGGCGGGGTTGACCGCCCTGACCGTGCTGGGCGCGCTGTTGCTGTGGGAGCGAATTTCAGGACGCTCCCGGCAGCGGGGGCAGCTGTTGCGGGAACTGCGGTACCTGCTGCACTGGAGCGCGGAGGAAGGCGTTTTGCGCAAGACGGGTCTGCTGCGGGATTTGAATGGGCTGGGGGTCGTACCCCGTGAGTTGGAGCGGGTGTCCTTGCATGGGGCACAACTGGATGGGGTGCTGCTGCAGGGGAGCCGCTTGAAAGGTGCGGACCTGCATGGCGCGGACCTGCGGGGCGCCCGGCTGGATGCAGCGGACCTCTCCGGCGCGGACCTGGAAGGCGCCAATCTTGAACGGGCCAGCCTCTGCGGGGCCATTTTGCGCGATGCCAATCTGGATGGGGTTTCTCTGGCCAAGGCGGATCTCTCCCGGGCCAATCTGCATCGGGCCAGCCTGGTGGATGCCAACCTGCATGGGGCCAAGCTTGAGGATACGCGGTTGCACCGGGCGCGGTTTGCCGCACGCCAGGCCGGGCTGTTTCATCAGGCGGTGCATCCCTCCGTGGAAGATTGGATTCGGGAACGGCTGGATGCCCAGGGACGCTATCAGGGCGGAGAAGCGGAACCCGAAACCACCGAAACGCTGGCCGGGCAAACAGACGAGAGCCCATCATGAACTCCGGCGGTGGAACACCGGGGTGAGACTACATTCGTAAACCTGGCGCCGTTTCAGGGGGTCACTCTTGGACACGGGAGCGTTTAAGTCAGGGGATGGACTGCATTGGCAGCGCCCAAGACTCAGGCGACCCCAGCGCGGTATGGGGTCACCCCCCCCGTGGAAGGAGACCCCGCATGCATACCCTGAACCCCAAACTGGATCTGATGCTGGAAAGAGTGGCGGAGATCCCCCCGGAATGGGTTTGGAAGGCCTGGACCCGCCCCGATCTGCTCAAACCCTGGTTTTGCCCGCGGCCCTGGACCACAGTGGAATGTGAAATAGATTTGCGGCCCGGGGGGATATTCCGGACTGTCATGCGTTCACCCGAAGGCCAGCTCATTCCGAATCAGGGCTGCTATCTGGAAATTGTTGAAAAACGGAAAATCGTGTGGACCAATGCGCTTTTTCCAGGATTTCGACCGGTTGAACCACCGAACTCCGGTGTGGATTTTTTATTTACCGCCATCGTTACCATGGAACCCCACCCGCGGGGAACCCAATACACGGCCATGGCCATTCACAAGGATGAACAGGATCGGAAGAAGCACGAGGCGCTGGGATTCAAGGAGGGGTGGGGAATCGCCCTGGATCAGTTGGTCAGCCACATGAAAGCCATCGAAGCCCGTCCCTGAGCCGGGTTTCCTCGGTGCGGGCCTTCCCCTGGGAACCGGGAAAGCCCTTTCAGGGCGATAGGTATTGGAAGGGTCCGCGCCGGACGAGCGTCTCCGGTCGATTGAGTTCGTCCCTCGGCAGGCGGTCACACCACGTCGCCGCCGCCCCGGCCTCCGATAACCACCTTGCCTTCTTCTTCCAGGCGTCGGGCCACTTTGACCAGGTTTTGCTGGGCTTTTTCCACATCGGAAACCTTGATGGGCCCCAGCACCTCCAGGTCTTCCCGCAACATCTCCGCGGCGCGCTGGGACATGGAACTGAAAATGAGTTCCTTGATCGGCTCGCTGGCGGTTTTCATGGCGATTACCAGATCCTGCTGCTCGATTTCCTTGAGCACCATTTGCATACCGCGCGGATCGATGAGCACCATGTCCTCGAACGTGAACATGAGTTCGCGGATTTGTTCGGCCAGATCCGGGTTGCTCTCCTCGATGGTCGCCAGAATGCGGGTTTCCGTGGATTTGTCCAGGGAGTTGAGCATTTCCGCCACGGCCTCGATGCCCCCCACTTTGCTGGTGCCCATGGCCCCGGCGGCCTGCATCTCACGGCTCAGCACCTCATCGATTTCCGACACCACACCGGGCTGGATGGATTCCAGAATGGCCATGCGGTAGACCACATCCGCCTGAAGGTTTTCAGGAAGCTCCTTAAGCACGGTGGCGGTTTGTTCCGGGTCTTCCAGGTGCGCCAGAATCAGGGCAATGGTCTGGGGATGTTCGTGGGTGATGAAGTTGGCTATGGCTTTGGGGTCCAGCCACTTCAGGGATTCCAGGGCGCTTTCTTCCACATTGGCGGACAGGTTGTCCACCAGGTCCTTGGCCCGGTCACCTCCCAGGGCTCGGGCCAGGGTATTCTTCACAAAGTCGCCGGAGGCGTTAATGAGGAAGCCATCGCCACCGGAGGCGTTCTTATTGTAGAATTCCTCCAGCACCACATCCAATTCTTCCGGAGAGATATCCGTAAAACGGGCCATGTAATAGCCCACCTGTTGGATTTCGCTATCCTCCAGATTCTTGATAACGTCCGAGGCGCCCTCTTCGCCCAGGGCGAGCAAAAGAATAGCCGCTTTTTTGGGACCGGTCAGCTTGCCGACACCCATGTTGCCTCCACACCGTACGGGGACCGCATCCTGCGGTCTGTTTCCGGGGCGCCCGCTCCGCCGCCGTGCGGAGTCCATGGGGGCCGGACGCCTCCGGCACTAATTATCTCATGGTATAACAAAGCGTTGCATCCATGGCAACGCCGAAGATTTTTTCCGCGGGGCACTGCCCGTGGAATTCCAGCGATCACGCACTTCCCCTCTGTGAAAAAGCATGGATCAGACGGTCACGGGTGACATGGGGATGTTCCACCACGGTGCGAGAGTCGGACAGGATATCAAAAAACCCCAATTCCGAGCGGTAGCGCGGCACGATCTGCAAATGCAGATGGGGAATGCTGGCCCCGGATGCGCTTCCCATGTTGTACCCGATGTTGAACCCGCCGGGGTGGTATTCGGCCTCCAGCACTTTCAGGGTCAGCACCTGCAACCGGTGCAGCCGAAGCACCTCGTCTTCGCTCAGTTCTCGGATGTCTTCCACATGCCGCCGGGGCACCACCATCAGGTGGCCGGGGTTGTAGGGGTACAGGTTGAGGGTGACAAAATGGGATTCCTGGCGGCACACGACAAGCCGCTCGACTCGGGAGTCGTCGCTTGCCACCGCGCATAGAATACAGTCCACCGGGGGACGCTCCCCCCGCGCATAGGACAATTTTCCATCTACGATATTTATTTTTTCCCGTTTCACCGCAGTTCCTGATCAAAAAAAAGCCCCGGGCCCCCTTTTTTTGGTTAAAATGGGGGAATTTCCCGAGAAATACCATTCACCATCCGGGCCAAAATGAGGTGCGCAGGGTCGATTTCCCGGGGGATTTATTGTCATGTTCGGATGGACTGTCGTGCGGCGGACCGGCGGGGACGGGGAGTTTTGCTCGCAATTTTCCCCTCTGGCGGGCGGGCAAAATCCCGCTGCCCGATCCGGTGAACCCCGCATCAAATCAGGCTCACCCGAAGGACTGCCGTAAGCAGTCCAGAACTTAGGAATCCTGAATTCCGACCCTGGCGCGACAGGAATTAACGATTGCGTGTATATTCAATCGTTCACCGGTCTTCTTTTTGACTCGAATTGCTACCTATTTCTGGAACTCAACCCCCATGATCTCTTACGATTTCTTTGCGCTGTTCCTATTTGGGTTTCTTTACTCCAGCTATCAGGTTTTTTTCCTGCTGGCCCCCATCCTTGGTTTGCAGACCCGTGAACATATCATGGCTAAGTACCGGGTGCAGTGGGTGGAAGGGATTTTCAAA
>Ga0224495_10001786_pt1 | contig 14761 bp, 10 predicted proteins | sample SF_Jul11_sed_USG_FD_168128 | JGI IMG/M metagenome (GOLD analysis project Ga0224495, IMG submission 168128) | Sediment microbial communities from San Francisco Bay, California, United States - SF_Jul11_sed_USGS_4_1 | ecosystem: Environmental > Aquatic > Marine > Sediment | place: USA: California... | reverse complement strand
TGGTCATAATTATACATTCCGCCGCCGTCGTCAACTGCCGTATTATTGCTGAACGTACAGTTGGTTATCGTAGGTGACGAATAGTCATCATTATACATCCCGCCGCCGTCAGCGTTAGCTGTGTTGCTGCCGAAGGTGCAGTTGCTTACAGTCGGTGACGAATTATTCCCATTATACATCCCGCCGCCGTCAGTTGCATTTCCGTTTGTAATCACAAATCCCTTAATCACTGTATCCGTACCTTCACCTGAATTGCATGTAATAACGCTGCCGCCGGCACCCCCGTCGATTATCGTCGAAAGAACAACTGCTCCGTTAGCAGGATCAGTGCTCCTAAGCGTGATCGCTTTACCCAACATATTCAGGTTCTCAACATACGTCCCGGTCATAACGATAATAGTTTGCCCGTCGCGGGCAAAGTCTATTGCATCCTGTATCAGCGTAAAATCTGCAAGACCATTGGGTTCAACGGTTATGGTCTCACATACATCACCAACACCGTCGCCATCGCCATCTTCCTGACCCGGATTAGGAGTATCAGGGCAGTTATCATTAACATCGAGTATACCATCACCATCGTGATCGTCGCAAACATCACCAATACCGTCCGCGTCAATATCTTGCTGACCGGCGTTAGCTATGTACGGACAATTGTCAACATCATCAAGCACTCCGTCGCCGTCAGAGTCATCGCACACATCACCTATACCGTCACTATCCATATCTTCCTGGCCCGGATTAGGGGTATTAGGGCAATTATCGTCAAGGTCGAGTATACCGTCACCGTCATCATCGTCACACACATCTCCTACACCGTCACCGTCAACATCTTCCTGTCCGGGATTATGCACAAGCACACAGTTATCATCTACGTCTAAAATCCCATCGCCGTCATCATCTTCATCGCATGCATCACCCATACCATCACTATCAAGATCTTCCTGACCGAAGTTAGAGATAAGCGGACAGTTATCCACATTATCCAATACACCGTCAAGGTCCTGATCACTAAGCATCCTTATCTCTTGTTCCGGAAGCATACGGCTGTAGATCCTCACATCATCCATCGCACCATCAAAGTAATACTGACCGGGATTGTTCCATGCACCGATGGATGCCGGCATGGTTAGTTCGATTGGCTGTGTTGAAGATATAAACTCAACACGAAGTTCTGTACCGTTAACATAGGAGATAGCTTGCCCCATGTGGTTAGAATAGGCAACTGTAACATGGTACCACTGACCAGGACTTACAAATGCCGGAACGCCAGGAAGATACCCTCCGCCGTATACTTCAAAGCTTAACATATTATCATATATTTGAAATTGAACACTGCCCGGCAGCATCCATTCATCACTGTTATAGATCGCTTTGTAGCCGGATAGAGTGTCAAGGCGAACCCATGCAGCTATGGTTATTTCTTCACAGAAAAAACAGTTATGTATTCCTCCGATTCTCACGGATTCATCGATGCCGTTAAATTCCAACGCCCCCCTTATAACACCGTTTACCCAGTATGTGTCCGAACCGTCAAATCCATCAAGAAATCCATCAGCGATTCCGACACTGTCACCGGCAACAAGCCCCGCCGTCTCATCAAACGACCAGTGCGCAATAAGATCTGGTATTGGTAAATCTCCGGTAGCAACACCGCTAAAAATAGTCATACACACAAAAACTAATGAAACCACAATAAGATTTGATAAATAATTTTTTTTCATTTTACCCTCCCTTATATATTAGCTGACATTTCCCATTTACACGGTTAAAAAGCGTACTTTTTCCCGTGCAATACCAATAATCTTACTAAATTCATCTTGAACTATCAAGATTTTTCTTTTCAAAGACATTTTTCGAGAATTTACAAGAAAACTCGGATTATTATATCCCGGGCTGCTTCCAGTCATTGCTTTTGTACATACCTTGATCTCTTAATCCAGTATATCCAATCTTCGGGCAGTAAACAAGTAGGGATTGCCGTAAGTATCGTATTCGTATCTCACTAAGTAATGATAATGATTTTGTTCGAATTTACAAGGGCAGGGGGGCGGAAAAGTTTTGCTGGATTATGGCCGGGATTTCGTATAGGATTCTTATCTTAATGAAGTTGTTACAGACAATTTTGGGGACGGGAGGTGAAATTATGAACATTTTGACAGAAAAGGGTTATTAATTGGGTAATTGGATAATCCGGTTAAATTGAATTTGATTTATGAAAGTTATTGTTGCGGAAAAATGCGGTTTTTGTCACGGCGTTAAAAACGCCATTAGAATGGCCGAAGAAATATTAGCGCAGGAAGATGATGTTTACAGTCTCGGTCCCATCATTCATAACAAGGATGTTGTGGAGCAATTGGCACAGACCGGCCTGAAAACCGTAAGCAAAGTGGAAGACATCCAGTCGGGTACGGTGCTTATCCGTTCGCACGGTGCCGCCCCGCAGCAATTAGCGAAGCTTAAAGAAAAAGGGATAAATATTGTCGATGCCACCTGCGTACTGGTTAAGAGACTGCAGCGCATAGCCGAGCAGTTCGAACGGGATGGTTACAATGTCGTAGTGATCGGCGACGAAAATCATCCTGAGGTCCAGGCCGTTGTGGGCTGTGCCAGGGAAGCTGTGGTTATTGCGGACGAATCGGATTTACATAAGCTACCCGCAAACGGGCGGCTGGGGATTGTCTGTCAAACAACGGAAAGCCCGGACCACTTCGGCAGGATGCTTGGTGCCATAGGGCGGGGCAGCTTCAGGGAATTGAAGGTAGTCAATACCCTGTGTGAAGAGGCGATAAAGAGGCAGCAATCCGCCGTGCGGTTGTGCAAACAGGTGGATATAATGTTCGTCCTGGGCGGGCTGGAAAGCGCCAATACGCGCAGACTGGCCGAGCTTTGCAAAAATGAAAACAGCGAGACGCATCATTTGCAAAACTGGCATGAGCTTGATAAAAGCATACTTTTAGGTAAAAAAAAAGCCGGCGTTACTGCTGGGGCCTCGACACCTGAATGGATAATTGCCGAATTTGTAGAGAATTTAGAGGCTTTTGAGGCAAAAGAAGAATAAAAATTAACTGAAAAAGAACGTAAAAAAAAGAAAAAAAACTTTACAATTCGCCAAGTTGTATTAATATAAACGGCCCTAATATGGTATCTTAGCGTAAATTGCATTTGCTGCGTGGGCAAATGCGTTTTTTTAGATTAACAGGAACATTTAATTGTGTGCATTGTTGCACCAGAGCTTATCGGCGTAAATGTGGGGCGCCGATAGGTCAAGGTTCTCATTTCTGTCGCTCTTGAGCGGATTGCAAAATAGGAACCGGCCAAAAGACAGACTCCACAACGGGATTTTAGTTTATGGTAGATAGAAATATAGTTTACAAACTGGATTTGTCAGAAGAGAAGCTCGAGCAGCAGATTGGCGAGCTGTTTGGTGAGAAAGAAACTGATTTTTTGGAAGAAGTTCTTCGTGCAAAGGTTGATTCACGTTTGCCGGGGACAATTCTTAAAGGGACAATCGTATCCCAGATAGGTAATGATGTAATCGTCGAAGTCGGCCTTAAAAGCGAAGGTATTGTGGATGCCGGTGAATTTGAAGATGACGACGATAAAACGCCGGGCAGAAACATCGAAGTTTTTCTTGAAGATACCGATTCTGAAGGCGGGCTTATCCTGCTCTCGAAGCTTAAGGCCGACCGCATCAGGGGCTGGGAAACGATTATCAATACGAAAAATAAAGGTGATGTTGTTACGGGTAAGGTTATAAGGCGTATCAAGGGCGGATTACTTGTCGATATCGGTGTTCCAGTATTTCTTCCGGCCTCTCAGGTTGATATCAGAAAACCGGGCGATATAAGCAGATTCATCGGCAAGGAAGTGGAGTGCAAGATTCTCAAGATAGACGTTGAAGGCAGGAACATTGTCATATCGAGACGTAAACTTATCGAAGAAGAGCGTCAGAGCAGTAAGGAAAAGATACTGGACGAAATCGAGGTCGGTCAGGTGCGAAAAGGCGTTATTAAGAATATCGCCGACTTCGGAGTGTTCGTTGATTTGGGAGGTCTCGATGGCCTGCTGCATATATCCGATTTGACCTGGGGCAGAATATCACATCCATCGGAAGTTGTAGAGCTTGACCAGGAGATCGAATGCGTTGTGATCGGAGTCAATAAAGAGCATGAGAAGATTTCACTTGGCCTGAAGCAGAAAACGGCCAGTCCCTGGGAAAATGTCGAAGTTCAGTATCCTGTCGGCGCCAGGGTAAAGGGGAAGGTCGTAAATGTGATGAACTACGGGGCCTTTATACGTCTTGAAGACGGGATTGAAGGACTGGTTCATATCAGCGAGATGAGCTGGACGAGACGACTGGCACATCCCGGAGAGATGCTTAATCTCGATGATGAAATAGACGTTGTTGTTTTGAACGTGAACAAGGAAAAACAGGAGATATCTCTTGGCATCAAGCAGACGGAAATTAATCCCTGGACGATAGCTTCTCAGAAGTATCCTCCCGGTACGATTGTAACCGCCCAGGTACGCAGTTTGACGAATTTCGGTGCGTTTGTAGAGATGGAGCCGGGTCTTGACGGCATGATACACATTTCTGATTTGAGCTGGACGAAGAAATATAACCATCCCGGCGAGGCACTGCAAAAGGGCCAGGACATCAAATGCGTTGTTCTGGAAGTCAATGAAGAAAAACGAAGGATCAGCCTTGGCATAAAACAGATGACCGAAGATCCCTGGGTCCGTGCAATACCGGAAAAATATATTCCGGGACACATTATTAAAGGCAAAATAGCCAAGGTAACTAACTTTGGGGCATTTGTAGAACTGGAGCCTGACCTTGAGGGTCTGCTGCACATTTCCGAGCTTGCCGACCACAAGATTGATAAGCCACAGGATATTGTTAAGCAGGATGACGAAGTTGAAGTTAAGATTCTACGGGTTGACAACGAGGCCCGTAAAATCGGATTGAGTTTACGAAGGGTGCAGTGGGCCGCAGAAGAACAAGGCACCGAAGCCGGCCAGCGTACAAGGCCGATAGGTGTTCAGACGGTTGTTTCCGACGCCGATATGGACGAGATTGTAGGTTCGAAGGGCAAGGGCGCCGAAACCGAAGAATCTGGTATTGCGCCGGCAGAGCCAGGTGAGCAAGAGGCCGAAGCAGTTGAAGCTGAAGCCGAGGATTCTGCCGAGGTGGAGGTTTCAGGGGAATCCAAGCCGGACCAAACCGAGCAACCTCAAGAAACGGAAAGTGCAGATCCCGAAAGCAAAGCCAGTGGAAGTAATAGCGTAGAGGAGAAGATCGAAACCGACAGCAAATAGTTGACCTGAACCCTGTTGGAAATTTCACAGGAAGGCACACTTTTTAACGGCCGTTGTTTCTGAAGGCTTTTCGTTCGCCTACAGTGTTGTGTCTTTGGCCTTTTGGTGTGAGTAGACTGTGGATTTCTAATTTGCAATTTTTTCTACAGCTTATCTTTACTTTGATATCATTCATTCTCTCTTCGTTAGCTTTCGGATATAGCTGTTTTTTTTATGGCGGGAACAATAGCATATAAAGCCTGTCTAATGGTGCCGGTTCAAATAAGCCGATATCTATAGAAGACTTTTTCAAACATAACGTTGTTTATAACGTATCTATTGATGATATGCCGGATACGGGATATAATGGCCGATGTCATAAATAACAAAATTATATCATAATTTTTAGGAGGTTAATAACTATGTTAATTTGGATTTTTAGAGCTATCTTTTTTGTTGTTCTTCTTGCAGTGCTGATCGCCAATTTGAGCTCCGATGCAATCGCAGGTGCGATGGACAAAACTAACTCCTGGGCGGTACTGTGGAGCGCGTTGGGAATGGCCGTGTTTGTCCTTTTCCTCGATATTCTAACGCCGAAGAAAAAACTGAGTGCTCTGGCGGGCGTGTTTTTCGGTCTGTTGGTAGGAATGCTTCTGAGCATGGCACTGGCTCCGGCGGTAACTATGATAACGGAATCATACGGCATAGACTTAATCCCAGAGTCGATTAAGGCGATCAAGTGGATGATGAGCATATGTATATGTTATCTTACTATCAGTATTGTGATGAGGACCAAGGACGATGTTCGTTTCGTGGTTCCCTATGTCGAATTTTCCAAGCAGAGCAAAGGCGCCAGGCCCCTGATTTTTGATACGTCGGCAATCATTGACGGGCGTGTTGCGGACCTGTGCGAGAGTAAATTGTTCGATGCCCCGGTGGTTGTTCCGCGTTTTGTTCTCAATGAGCTTCAGTTGATAGCGGATTCGGCCGACAAGCTCAAGCGCACCCGCGGCAGACGGGGACTTGATATACTTCATGTGATGCAGTCAAGCTCTGTAATCGACGTGGAGATTGATGACACCGTCATCCCGGAGGTCGAAGAGGTCAAAGGTGTGGACCAGAAACTGATGATGTTTGCCAAGAGCCGCGACGGTCGCGTTGTAACGACGGACTATAACCTCACGAAGGTGGCACAAGTTCGTGAGGTGGATGTGATCAATATCAACGATTTGGCCAGCTCACTGAAGACGGTAGCTTTGCCGGGAGAGACAATGGACGTTCGCATCATAAAGCCGGGCGAGGAGGCCGAGCAGGGGATCGGTTATCTTTCCGACGGGACGATGGTTGTTGTCGAAGGTGCCCGCGACAAGATTGGCCGGGACCTGGCCATCAGCATAACCAGCTCGCTACAGACTTCCGCCGGCAAGATGATTTTCGGTAAATTCGAAAAATACGCGGCAAGGAAGGAAAGCGGCAAATAGCAAATATGATAGCATCCAGCCGCCATCGCCAAGCGTCAGAGTACAATTAAAACGGCGAGTGAATGTTTATGTATTCTGTTATTGCGGATTAAATGGGATTGGCTCTGTTATGGCATTGTCTGATTCTGCAGGCAGAGTGGTTGAGAAATACCAGTACGCCGTCTATGGCAATCCGCGAGTCCTCAATCAAAATAATAAGCAGCTAACAGAAAGCAAATACGGCAATCCGTACATGTTCACCGGCCGAAGATTTGACACCGAAACCCGCCTGTATGATACCAATTGTAATTAAATGTTTCGCTCTGCATAACCGGCGGTAAGCCATCCCCAAGCTGCGCTTGAGGCTGCCACCCATTGCGAAAATGATTAAGAATTATTGATTAATGGAGATTAACATCCCCAAGCTGCGCTTGAGGCTGGCACTCGTCCGTAATTGATGGGAGATTTGTGACCCTGAGCTCAAGTTCCGGGTCTTTTTTACCTATGTTTTTGTGCTCACTATTTTGATTTCAGCAGGCATTTTACGAACAGTGCTATAGCGGCTAATAGACCGGCAGCAAAAATCGGCCAATAGAAATGCGATTGAAAATCAGGGTCGGCGATGTGTGGGCCGGGAATGCAAAAAGAGACAGTGATGACGACCGCGGCAGCGATAAAGCCAATCCAGTCTATTCGGCTTGCCCTGACGGGCCTGCCACAACAATCGCGATAGAGTATAATCATGGCAAACACCAGCAGTATAATTGAGACGAGCACCGGGGCCACAACAGGGCCGGCCCATGCAATTGGTATTAGAAAGAGTATGTCCCAATCCATAATTGACTGGGGCCAGTCAGGGATGGCTTTTAAGCAGGCACTGAGGACTTTGAGCCAGACGTAATAGAAGATGTCCCAGACCGCGAAGATGGTCAAAAAATAAGCGAACCGCTGCCGGAGATTTCGTCCGAACAGCCAGGCCCCCGTAAATATCAGAACGATAGTTGCAGCTTCCCTGCCTATTTCTGTTAATAGAATGGCTTTGTTCTGCAATATGGAGTCGACGTTACTTAGCGGGAATGTGAAACCATCGGGATGAAAGATAACTCGAAGGTACACAACTACCGCTGATTCAATGTACGCAAAGGCGATGCTGAAGATGACGGCGATAATAAATCGAGTTATTGTTGTTTTTAGGGATTCTACCGATATGTATATTAATTTTTCTTCAGTGCTCATAGAATTATAGTTTTTTCAATTCCTTCATCAATGTTGGAATGATTTTGCTTTCCGGTACTGTTGAGATTTTTCTGCCTTTTCGGTAGAGGTATCCCTTATTCTTTGCGGCGCAGACAGCCAAGTCGGCGTCAGCAGCTTCGCCGGGCCCATTGACCACGCATCCCATCACGGCAACACGCAATGGTTTGTCAATTGCCAGCAGGGCTTTTTCAACTAATCCGGCCAGCCTGGTTATATCAATCCCGGCGCGGGCACACATCGGGCAGACTATAAGCTCCGGTTCCGAGCGTTTATAAAGGCCGAGCGAGATTAGAATCTGTTTTGCAATTTCGGTTTCGATAATGGGATTAGCCGCGGCACTTACTCTTATGGTATCACCAATACCTTCGGCCAGGAGTGTCCCCAGGGCAACGGCCGAAGGTATCTGCGCGTCTTCGGGCAGGCCTGCGTGTGTGAGGCCGAGGTGGATTGGATAGTCAAAGGTGTCGGCAATGCTGCGGTTAATCTCGATTGTTCGCAGCACATCGCTGCTTTTGGCACTGAGAACCAGTTGGTCGAACTTTCGATTTTCGAAGAGCCGGACATATTTTTTCATCTCTTTCAGCATCAAAGCGATGCGTTTCTCGATTGGTATGGCCTGTTTTTTGAGGTCTCTGATGCTCGCTTCGTTGACACCTATGCGGATGGCGGTTTTGTGCATCTTAGCTGCATCGATTATTCTCAGTATGCTTTCTCGTTTTTTTATATTGCCGGGGTTTAGCCGAACTTTAGCGGCCCCGGCCTCTATCGCTTCGATGGCCCGCATTGGGCTGAAGTGAACATCGGCGATTAGCGGCACATTTACTTTCCGGACGATTTTTGCAAAGGCAGTGGTATCGGCCCGCGTGGGAACGGCGATTCTCACAAGTCGGCAGCCGGCCTTGACAAGCTGGTTTATCTGCCTTACGCACCGGGCGATGTCGACGGTCGGCACCTTCGTCATCGACTGTATGACAACCGGTGCAGAAGAGCCGATTATGACCTGTCCGACCCCGACCTTTTTCGTTTTTCTTCTTTTGACCATACTGAAATTGTAGCTTGTTTTAGGCCGGCGAGCAAACTAAAATACCACTAAGTTGTAAAGCCTGCCTGAGGCCAGTAGTAGCAATTTTACTTTGCCATTTACAGGAAAAACTAAATCTATCAAAAGGACGAATTGTATGTGGCTCGTAATTCTTCTTCTACTCTCTGTCGTTTTCATCATCTTAGCGACAGCCAAGCTGAAATTGCACCCGTTCCTTGCGCTGCTGGTCTCGGCCTTCGGGTACGGGATCTTTTGCGGAAAGATGTCCCTTGCCGATGTTGTCGAATCGGTAAATTCAGGCTTCGGCGGCACCATCGGTGACATCGGTATCGTAATTTTGGCCGGCTCGGTCATCGGTACATTCCTTGAGAAATCCGGCGGCGCATTTAAGCTGGCCGAGAGCACACTCAAACTCGTGGGCACCAGGAATGTGCCTCTGGCCATGAGCATAATCGGATATATTGTGAGCATTCCCGTATTTTGCGACTCCGGTTTTGTTATCCTTTCGTCCCTGTGCAGGGGGCTTTCGCGGAAGGCGAAGATATCACTGGCGACGAGTGCAGTAGCTCTTAGCCTCGGTCTCTATGCGACCCATACAATGGTCCCCCCGACGCCCGGGCCTATCGCGGCGGCGGGACTGCTCGAGGCCGACCTTGGGCTGGTAATCCTGTGGGGATTGTTGGTAAGTATTATCGCGCTTACAGCCGGCTGGCTGTTTGCCGTCAAGTTTGCGGGCAGGATATATATTAATCCCGAATCGGAATCCGAGGAGTCCAGTCCGGAAGAAATTGTCACTCAGGGTCCTTCGGCCATCAAGTCGGTCATTCCCATCCTTTTGCCTATCGTGTTGATTTTGTTGAGGTCGGTTGGTGATCTCGAGTCCCAACCGTTCGGCGAGGGAAATGCAGCAGTCTTCATCAGCTTTATCGGACAGCCTGTAGTCGCGCTGCTCGTGGGTGTTTTCTTTGCCTTGTTGCTGCCGAAGAAACTGACGACCGAGATGCTTTCACCTTCGGGGTGGGTCGGCGAGGCAGTAGTTGCGGCGGCGACTATAATTATCATCACCGGCTGTGGGGGCGCCTTTGGCAAGGTGCTGCAGAACTCCGGAATATCCGATGTAGTGAAAGGATATCTCGGCAAAAGCGCAGGCCTTAGCATATGGCTGCCTTTTATCATCGCCGCGGCACTCAAAACGGCCCAGGGCTCGTCAACGGTGGCCATCATCACGACCGCCGGTATCGTTGGACCACTTCTTGGAGCGCTTGGCCTCGAGGCTCCGACAGCCAGAGCATTGGCTGTGGTGGCGATAGGCGCCGGCTCTATGGTAGTCAGCCATGCGAATGACAGTTATTTCTGGGTAGTCACCGGTCTTTCTAAAATGAGCGTTAAGGATGGGTATAAACTGCAAACCCTTGGGACCCTCGTGGAAGGCGGTGCTGCGGCCATTGTATTGTGGATCATCAGCTTGATTGTTCTCTGATGCTAATTTGATGTTGTTTCGTATTTTGAGTTTTGTGTTTTTCTTTTTGCTTTAGATTTTCCTGGGGAGTCGATTTTATGAAGGTAATCATTGCGATGGACTCGTTCAAGGGAACTTTAGCCAGCGATGAAGTGTGTGAAGTTATCGCGGCGGCCATTGCCGAATGCACGCCGGACGCCCGCCTCGTAATAAAACCTATGGCCGATGGAGGCGAAGGCACCGCAAGGGCAATGATTAAAGCAGCGAACGGCAAGTGGATTCGGCAAACGGTAATGGGGCCTCTGCCCGATATGCAGGTCAAGGCCGGCTTCGCATGGTTCGGCGACAGTAAGACAGCTCTTGTTGAAATGGCCTCAGCCAGCGGCCTTGAACTGCTTTCCAAAGAGCAGATGATGCCGCTTAAAACAACGACTTATGGAACCGGGCAGCTTATCAAAGCCGCGTTGGAATACGGTGCGTGCAAAATTATGCTGGCTGTAGGCGGCAGCGCAACTGTCGACGGGGGCGTGGGCGCCGCAACAGCACTGGGCTGGAAGTTCCTTGATGAGGAAGGAAATGAAGTTGCTCTTGGCGGAGCAGGCCTCGAACGAATCGTGAAAATAGTCAAACCCGGGAACTTCAGCATTCCACCGGTAGAGGTCCTCTGCGACGTTGACAATCCTCTTTATGGCGAGCACGGCGCAGCGAGAGTTTATGCCGGTCAAAAAGGCGCAGGCCCCCGGATGGTAGAACAACTCGAAAAAGGCCTTGCGCATCTGGCTGTTCTTGTCAGGAAACATCTCCAACGCGATATCAGCGACATCCCCGGCGCAGGAGCGGCAGGGGGGCTGGCCGGAGGTGCTTTGGCGTTTATGAACGCCACGCTCGTATCCGGTATAGAGACGGTAATGGCCCACAGTAACCTTAAGGCCGAACTGGAATCGGCTGATTGGATTATTACCGGCGAAGGCTCTTTCGACCAGCAGTCTCTGCGGGGAAAGGTTGTCTCCGGGGTTGCAAGAATGGCCCTGGAATCACACACTCGGCTGGCCGTCCTTGCAGGCCAGGTCACCGTGCCGAAACAGGAGTATCAGAAACTTGGAATTATCACAGCCATCGGCTGCCGAACAAATGACATGTCCCTTGACTACGCGATGAAAAACTGCCGTTCCCTTCTTCACCGTGCCGCACAAAAATTCGCAAAGGAACATCTGTCCTGATAACTTTGGCTCCGTAAAATAGTGATATGTTATTCAGCAGCCGACTTTGCCGATTTTCGTTTTTTTTCTTCCGACCACGTTAAAATTGCAGCTTGTTTTCGATTGTCGGGCAAACTAAAATACGCAGGCCGTCCGATTGGTGATTGACTAATGATAATTCACTATTGTATGGTTTGTGGTTATGGGCTCGATGCTGATATCCATTTTTAGTGTACTATTTGTTACCTATTGTGGCATGGGGATAATACTCTACATTATGCAACCGATCTTTTTGTACTGCCCTGTGCGAGAGGTCCTCGATACGCCGGACGAACTCGGTATGGATTTTGAAGACGTGGTTTTCAAAACTGATGACGGCCTGCATCTGAACGGCTGGTATATACCGGCAGAAAATTCACAGTTTACGGTCCTATTCTGCCACGGCAACGGTGGTAATATAATGCACCGTCTGGACAGTATAAATATCTTTTACAATCTCGGATTGAGCTGCTTTATTTTCGACTATCGCGGCTACGGCAGCAGCGAGGGCAAACCCGGCGAAGATGGAACATATCTCGATGCAGAAGCCGCGTACGAATGGCTGACCAAAGAGAAGAAGATTTCGCCGAATGATATTATTATCTTCGGCAGGTCCCTTGGCGGAAGCATCGCGACACAATTGGCATCCAAAGTCCAGGCAAGGGCCCTGATAATTGAGAGCGCGTTCACGTCATACGTTGACATTGGCAGGAAATTTTATCCTTATATGCCCGTGCGCTGGTTTGCAAGGTTTAGCTACAGGACCATCGATTATATTAAGGACGTTCATTGTCCGGTGATGATAATTCACAGTAGAAACGATGATGTCGTTCCGTTCGAGTTTGGTTCGGAGCTGTATGAAGCGGCGAATGAGCCGAAAGAATTCGTCGAGATTTCCGGCAGCCATAACGATGGCTTTTTGGTATCGAGTGAGATTTATAAAAAGGCCTGGACAAAGCGGCTGCAGCTCTTAAAAGAAAGTGAGAGCGGCGCCGATCGCCACTGGGCTTCTTAACGGTTCATAGTTTGTAGTTTTTAAGGTTCTATTTTATAACGTTTCCGGAGGAGATATTATCATGAAACAAAGTATTATTATTCCAGCAGCGTGTTTGATACTTATTGTAACCGCTCTGAGTGCCTGTGGTAAGCCCGTGGGCGCAAATCCGTATGTGAAATGGACAAATGGTCCATCCGGCGACGCCGGTTTTTTTCCCATCGCCGTCTGGCTTCAAAATCCAACCAATGCCGGGAAGTACAAGGACGCCGGTTTCAACACGTACGTTGGTCTCTGGAAAGGTCCGACGGAGAAACAGCTTGCGGAATTGAAGAAGGCCGGCATGAAAGTCATCTGCCACCAAAACGAAGTAGGCCTCAAGCACGTTGATGACCCGGTTATTATCGGCTGGATGCATGGTGACGAGCCGGACAACGCCCAGCCGCTGGGACAGGGCAGGGGGTATGGCCCGCCGATTCCGCCGAAAAAGATTGTTGACGATTATCTTAAAATTCGTAATGCCGATCCCATTCGTCCGGTGCTTTTGAATCTCGGCCAGGGTGTCGCCTGGGATGGGTGGCACGGTCGGGGCGTGCGCACCAACCATCCCGAGGATTATCCGGAATATGTCAAAGGCTGCGACATCGCCTCTTTCGACATCTACCCAGTTGCACACTCCAGAGAGCAGGTGGCGGGCAAGCTGTGGTACGTGCCTAAGGGTGTTGAGCGCCTGGTGAAATGGACAAGAGGTGAGAAAGTCGTCTGGAACTGTATTGAATGCACTCGAATCCAAAATCCCACGAACAAAGCCACGCCGGCTCAGGTCCGATGTGAGGTCTGGATGTCCATTATCCACGGCTCGATGGGGCTGATTTACTTTGTCCACGAATGGAAGCCGAGGTTCAATGAATCGGCACTTCTCAGCGATCCTCAGATGCTCTCGGCTGTTACCGCAATCAACCGGCAGATTATTCGTTTTGCTCCTATATTGAATTCTCCAACGCTCGAGAAGGCGATAAGCATGTCGTCAGCGAACGAAGGCGTTCCTGTTGCGGTAATGACCAAGAGGTACGGTGGTTCAATATATCTTTTTGCAGTGGGGATGCGAGAGGGTGAGACAGGCGTGACGTTTACCGTGCCCGGCCTGGCGGGTGAGAAAAAGGTCGAAGTCCTCGGCGAAAATCGTGTAATCCTCACGAATAATGGCGTTTTCAAAGATACATTCGGGCCTTGGGACGTGCATCTTTATCGAATCACTGAAAGTCAAGCAGAACGACTCACGCCGGGGGTCAATCGTTAAACGCGGCAGCATTTTTTGCCTTTTGAAATTGGGTTTGATTGGGTTTGTTTTGGGTTCGAATTGGGTTCGTTTTCATAAAGTGCCCAATTTAACTTCTTTTCATATTCCTTTGTTAATACTTTATTTACGTTCATTTTGGCCTTTTTGAATTTGGGTTCGTTTTGGGTTCGTTTTTCCCACTTGACCAAGTGTCCAATTGGTCGTATACCCTTGTTATAGCATTAGTTAAGTTCACTTGACTTTTTCGGAAATTGGCTTTGTTTTGCAAAAAAAGTGTGATTTGTAGAGATCTCTCTACTGTAGTAGAGGTGCCGAAGGCCAAATGGTAACTGGTTATTGGTAACTGGTAATTGATTATTGACTGTATCTTCATGTTGGGTAAGGAGTTATCTATAGACTGAAATCCTAATATCTAAGCTCTAAAATCTAAACAAATCCAAATTACCCAAATAATAATGTTCAAAACACTGGCTTTTTTGCCAGAAAATGGGTTTTTTGGCCATTAATACACCAAAATGTTTCAAAACTTGGCTTTTATGATGCAAAATAATGCTTTTTTTCGTGCCCCGAACCAATTTTGCACAGGCTAACGCCTAAATGGTACGGGGCTGCTATGAGGCCAGCCGTCAACGGTTATGATTGACTTTTTTGGTACTCTTACATTTGCATACCTTTCCTGCTGTTGAACTGCTGCCGGCGGCTTAGTCTGCTAT
>Ga0224495_10001784_pt1 | contig 14778 bp, 19 predicted proteins | sample SF_Jul11_sed_USG_FD_168128 | JGI IMG/M metagenome (GOLD analysis project Ga0224495, IMG submission 168128) | Sediment microbial communities from San Francisco Bay, California, United States - SF_Jul11_sed_USGS_4_1 | ecosystem: Environmental > Aquatic > Marine > Sediment | place: USA: California... | reverse complement strand
CTGGTAAATGAGCGCCGAAAGATCGCCCATTCAACTTGGCGGCGTCGCCGAGGCAGCGGCCGAAAGGAGCTTGCACCACCGCCCTCCTGCCCACCCGCTTGACGCTGCCGCCCCACCCCTCTACGTTACGCCCACAACACTACATTCGAGAGTCAACCGTGACCACCTCCACCGACCCCACCCAATACAACACCCTCATCGAAGTCATGCGCAACCGCATGACGGTGCGCGCCTTCGACCCGTCCCACGTGATCCCCACGAGCACTACGAGATGATTCTCGAGGCGGCGCGCCACAGTCCGTAGGGCGCGAACGCGCAGCCCCGGCATTTCATCGTCGTCACGGATGCGGAGATCAAGACGAAGGTCATGGAGTATTTCCGCGCGGAGCAGGTCGCCCGCGCGAAGTTGAAGATGAAGTTCCCGACGCCCGCTTAGCGCGGGCTCGCGACGGCGCCGGGGACGATCGTGGCGGCGAGCGATTTCCGCCGGGTGAGGGCGTTCCCGGTGCTGAACGACGGCTCGGAGCTCGACCGGATGTATCGCGAGAACGCGGAGCGCATTCTCTTGCAGAGTGTGGCGGCGGCGACGATGTCGGCGCATCGGGCCGCCGCGGCGCTCGGCTACAACCTGTGGTGGGTGACGGCGATCGGCCAGGAGCGCGCGCAGCTCGCGATGAAGCCGCTGCTCGGCATACCCGAGGAGTTCTCGGTAATCGAACATCCTGTGTTTCGGCAAGGCGGCGAAGCAGCCATACAAGCGCTGGAAGAAAAGCCTTGCCGAGATCACGAGCTGGAACCGCGTCGACCGCGCGCAGTTCAAGACCGAGGCGCAGATCGACGAGCGGGTGGCGAGCACCCGGCACAAGGTGATGTACCGGGACGCGGGGGTCGTGGACGAGCCGGGACAATTCAGCAACAATTGGTTCGAAGATCCCTGGGCAGGTCAGGTTGAAAAATCCCCGTGGGATTTCGATTCGAGCAAATTGGATGGATTTGCATTGGGCCGGGCGGTGGGTGAGAAGCAAGTCCAAGTCCGGTTGTTGTTCCAAAATCCCTGTGTCAAGAATCCAGAGGAGTTTTCCCCTCAAGAAGTCACGCTGACCCTTACCGCGTCTCCGCAAGTTCTGGAAGCGGTGAAAAGTGCCGGCAAATGATGGCAAGCAACGGGGCCGTTGATCCATTGCGAAACGCGGATCAGCGGGGAATCGCCGCCGCCGTCGCTCGATCACTTCCGGGCGGCGCGCGCGATCTCGTCGCAGGCGGGGGCGTACCGGAGGTCGCAGGCCTTGCGGATATCCTCCGCACCCTCGCGGCCCCTGGTCAGGCGCCGTTTCGCGACGCCGCGCGCGTAGTGGGCGCTCGCGAGTCCGGGGCTGCGGCGCAGTTCGCTTTCGGCGTCGGCGTGCGCGCGCGGGTAGTCGCCCATGAAGAAATACGCCCAGGCGCGGCTCACGTAACCGTAGGGCAGATTCGGATCCCGGCGTAGCGCGTGATTCATGTCGGCGAGCGCCTTGTCGTACGCCTTGAGGTCGCGGTAGGCGCGCCCGCGGTGCAGGTAGGCGGCGGCGTAATCCGGGTCGAGCCGGATCGCCTCGTCGAACGCGCCGATCGCGGCCTTCGGGTCGCTGAAGGCGGTGCGCTTCCACAGCGCATCGCCCTTGCGGTACGCCTCCTGGGCGGCGAGCTTGCGGCTGTTCGCCTGCACGTCCCGGCGCAGCGCCTGCTTTTCCGCGGGGTTGTCCGTCTGCAGCATCGCGATGCGGCGCTCGAGTTCGGCGAGCCGCGCGTACAGCTCGCGCTCGCGCGCGGTCTCGGCCTTCTTCTCGGCCACGCGCTCGCGGTCGGCGAGGAACGCGCGGATGCGCTCGTCCAGCTGCGCCGTGTCGACCCTCACTTCGGCCACGATGCGGATGCCGACGGCCTGGCCTTCGACGAAAGGCTGCTCGAGCACGACGCGGGTGCTGGTGATCCCCGCCGACAGCGTCTTCACGTCGTCGCGCACGAGCTTCATGTTCTTCACTTCGGTGGTCGATTCGAGCCAGCTGCCGGCCTCCTCGAGCGCGTCGCGGCGCGCCTTGGCGAGGGCCGCCGCGCGCGCGTCGTCCTGGGTCTGCGCGCTGCCCACGATCTGCCGCGCTTCCTTGCGGAACGTCTTTTCCGCGGCGAGCGCGCAGGGCGCCGCGAACGCCAGAGAGATCAGGATTACAGGCACTTTGCGCATCGCACCCTCCTCATCGCGCCGCCGCGATGGCGCGGCCACGCCAATCTAGCCTTCCGCAGCGTCCCCGGCAAGAGCGCCGCGTTACCCCGCCGCGCGCCGCAGATAGAATTGCTTGCCCAGCATCGAGAGCACCACCTCGTCCTTCTGGTTGAGAAGTTCCCAGCGGAAACTCACGATGCCGCGATCCGGCTTGCTGCGCGAGGCTGTGGACTCGAGCACGGTGGAACGAAACCGCAGGGTATCGCCGGGGCGCACCGGTTTCAGGAAGCGCACTTCGTCCAGGCCCGGCGAGCCGACGCACGAGGATTCGTTGAGATAGGCGTCGCACATCAGGCGCATCGCGACGCCGCAGGACTGCCAGCCCGAGGCGATCAGTCCGCCGAAGGGGGTTTCCTTCGCCGCGTGCGGATCGATGTGGTAGCGCTGCGGGTCCCAGTCGCGCGCGAAGCGGATGATCTCCTCTTCATCGAGGCTGCGCGCGCCGTACTCGATCACCTGACCCGGCTGAAAGTCTTCCCAGCAATAGCGAAACGACATCTGACGTGCTCCTTGTGTGGACTTCAGTTCCTCTTCCAGGCAGTCGCGACACAGGCAACTGCGTCCCGCCACCGGCGCGAGCGGCGGCAGGTCGGCGCACCAGCAGCGCGCCTGCCCGGCTTCGGCGCCGCAGACAAACGGCGCGCCGCAACGTGCGCAGCGGCTGGCGACGACCGACGACCCCGGCGTGCCGGACATCCTAACCTCAATGTGGAAAAGTGATCTTGCTCAAACTCTAGCAGAAGGCGCGGGTCCGGCATGCTGCCGGGGGGGGGACTTGAAACCGCGCGGCGCCTCCCCAACTGTCGAGTTACAGAGGGCGAGGCGCGGTGCCCGCCCCGGATTCCATTCAACTTGCGCGAACCCGCGAAGGAGAAACACATGAGCAACATTACCCGTTTTGAACCGCTGAACGACCTGGTGGACGATCTATTCAAGGGATTCTTTGTGCGCCCGATGGTCTATGAGGGCGAGCCGCGCACGGCGCTGCGCATGAAGGTCGATGTGGTCGAGAAGAACGGCGCCTATGCGGTGAGCGCCGAAGTGCCCGGGGTGAAGAAGGAAGACCTGCAGGTCTCGATCGACGGCGCGCAGGTGACGCTCGCCGCCGAGGTGAAGCGCGAACGCGAGGTCAAGGCCGACGAGCGCGTGCTGCACACCGAGCGCAGCTACGGCAAGCTCTCGCGCAGCTTCACGCTGCCGCAGGAAATCGACGAAGCGAAGGTCGAGGCGAAGTACCGCGACGGAGTGCTCGAACTGACGCTGCCGAAGAAGGCCGCCGCGGTGCGCAAGACGATCACGATCCAGTAATCGCGCGCAAGGTCGCCGGGCTGCGAAAAGGGCCGGAGTCTGCGGCCCTTTTCTTTTAGAATTCGCCCCATGCCCAGCAACCTCGCCGCCGCCGACCAGGCACGCATCCTCGCCGAGGCGCTGCCTTACATCCGCCGCTTTCACGGCAGGACCGTGGTCGTCAAGTTCGGCGGCAACGCGATGACCGACGTCGATCTGCAGGCGAGTTTCGCGCGCGACGTGGTGCTGTTGAAACTGGTCGGCATCAATCCGGTGGTGGTGCACGGCGGCGGCCCGCAGATCGAGAGCCTGTTGAAGCAGCTCGGCATCAAGAGCGAATTCGTGCAGGGCATGCGCGTCACCGACGCGGCGACCATGGACGTGGTCGAGATGGTGCTCGGCGGCGCGGTCAACAAGGACATCGTCACGCTGATCAATCAGGCGGGCGGCCGCGCGGTGGGCCTGACCGGCCAGGACGGGGCGCTGATCCGCGCGCGCAAGCTGCTGATGCCGGCGAAGGACAAGCCCCAGGAACTCATCGACCTCGGTCAGGTGGGCGAAATCGAGTCGATCGACCCCGGCGTGATCGCCGCGCTCGAGGGCGGCGGATTCATTCCGGTCGTCGCGCCGATCGGCGTCGGCGCCCGGGGGGAGTCGTACAACATCAACGCGGATCTGGTGGCGGGCAAGCTCGCCGAGATCCTGCGCGCGGAGAAGCTGGTGCTGCTCACCAACACGCCCGGTGTGCTCGACGCGCAGGGGCGGCTGCTCACCGGCATCACGCCGCGCCAGGTCGACGAAATGGTCGCGCAAGGCACGCTCTCGGGCGGCATGCTTCCGAAGATCGCCTCGGCGCTCGACGCCGCGCGTGCCGGCGTGAAGAGCGTGCATATCATCGACGGGCGCGTGCCGCACGCGCTGCTGCTCGAACTCCTCACCGACCAGGGCGTCGGCACCCTGATCCGTTCGGCCTGATGCGCATCGTCAGGCTCCCGCCGCGCAGGCGGGTGTGGATCTTCGACCTGGACAACACGCTGCACGATGCGAGTGCGCGCATCTTTCCGGCGATGCACGTACAGATCAACGACTACATCAGGCGGCATCTCGGGCTCGACGAGGCCGGCGCGAATGCGCTGCGACATGTCTTCTGGCAGCGCTACGGCACGACGATGAAGGGTCTGATGCGCCGTTACGGCACCGACCCGCGCCACTTCCTGCACGAGACGCACCGCTTTCCCGGTATCGCGGAGATGGTGGTCAGCGAAAACGCGCTCAAGCATGCGCTCTCGCGCCTGGACGGACAGAAGATCGTCTTCACCAACGCGCCGCGCCGCTATGCCGAAGAGGTGCTCGCGGCGCTGGGTCTCGCGCGCTGGTTCGACGCGGTCTACACCATCGAGGATGCGCGCTACCGCGGCAAACCCGAGCCGCACGGCTTTCACCGGCTGCTGCGCCTCCACGACCTGGACGCGCACCGCTGCGCGATGATCGACGACTCGCTCGACAATCTGCGCGCCGCGAAGCGCCTGGGAATGTCCACCGTCTGGGTCAGCCGCGAGCGGCGTGCCACGCCGCATGTCGATCTTCGGGTGGCTTCGGTGGTCGATCTGCCGCGCTACGTATTTCGGCATGCCTGAAAAGCGGGGTTTTGCGGCGGACTGCTAGAATCCCGCGCATTCCCACCACTTCAGCGATCCATGCCACGCGCCAAAGGCGAACGCCGTCTCGAAATCCTGCAGGCCCTCGCGCACATGCTCGAGGCGCCGAAGTGGACGGGCATCACCACCGCCGCGCTCGCGAAGCAGCTGGAGGTCTCCGAAGCGGCGCTCTACCGCCATTTCGCCTCGAAGGCGCAGATGTACGAAGGATTGATCGAGTTCATCGAGCAATCGATCTTCGGACTGGCCAACCGCATCGCCGAGACCGAGACCGACGGACGCCGGCAGGCCGAGCACCTGCTGGAAATGTTGCTGGCATTCGCCGAAAAGAATCCCGGCATGGTGCGGGTTCTGACCGGTGAAGCGCTGGTGGGCGAGCATGAGCGGCTGCAAGTGCGCATGAACCAGTTCTACGACCGCTTTGAGGCGACGCTCAAGCAGGCGCTGCGCCTCGCCACGCGCGGCGAGGCGGGGCCGGAGCACGACGCCGCGGCGAGGGCGGGCGCGCTGTTGCGCTACGCGATCGGCTGCCTGCACCTGTACGCGAAGAGCGGTTTCGCGCGCAAGCCTACCGAGGGATTCGCGGCGCAGCGGCCGCAGCTCGGGTTTTGAGCCAGCGCCGGCAGGCCCCGCGGGGAGCGCTCAGGCGGCGACGCGGCCGCAGACCGCGCAATCCGGATCCTTCCTGACGCGCACGGTGCGAAATTCGCCGCGCGCCGCATCGCACAGCAGCAAACGTCCGCCGAGCGGCTCGCCCGCGCCCGAGAGGAGCTTGAGCGCCTCGGCCGCCTGCAGCGCGCCGATGATCCCGGTGAGCGGGGCGAGGACTCCCATTTCCGCGCACTTCACTTCCTCGGCGCGGCCGTCCTCCGCGAACAGGCAGGCATAGCAGGCGGCGTCGCGCTGGCGCAGATCGAACACCGAGACCTGGCCGTCAAAGCGCATCGCCGCACCGGAGACGAGCGGCCTCGCATGTTTCACGCAGGCGCGGTTGATCGCATGGCGGGTGGCGAAGTTGTCGCTGCAATCGAGCACGACATCGGCCGCGGCGACCTGCCGGTCGAGGAGTTCGCCTTCCATGCGCAGCGCGAGCGGGATGACTTCGACATGCGGGTTCACCGCGACGAGCGCCTGTTGCGCGGCCTGCACCTTCGTCGCGCCGACAGAATCCGAGCGATAGAGAATCTGTCTCTGCAAATTGGTGAGATCGACGCGATCGGCGTCGGCGATCGTGAGTTGGCCGACGCCGCTCGTGCACAGATACAGCGCCGCGGGGCAGCCCAGGCCGCCCATGCCGACGATGAGTACGCCGGCGGCGCGCAGACGATCCTGGCCCTCGATGCCGATTTCCGGCAACAGGATGTGCCGGCTGTAGCGAAGGAGCTGTTCGTTGTCCATGCCGCAGTGTTCGTGCCCGGTGCTTCGCAGCGCGGGCGTCGCTCGCCAACCGCTACGGGTTCTTCGCGGTCTTCTTGTCGGCGGCGGGTTTCGGGGGCAACGCGCCGGTCTTGAGGAAGGCGATCGCCTGCACGAGTTGCACGTCTTCCTTCGACCCGAATACGATCGGTTTCACGGGTTCGTGGGCGGGCGCGGCGGCCGGCTTCGCCGCCGGTTTCTTCGTCTCGCCGTTGCTTCGCTGGTTCTCCAGATGACGCTGCAGGTCGGCTTCGCGCAGGCGGTCCGCGGCGCCACCGGGTTCGTCGATCAGGATGTCGGGGGTGATGCCCGTCGCCTGGATCGAACGCCCGCTCGGTGTGTAGTAGCGGGCGGTGGTGAGCTTGATCGCCGTGTTGTTGCCGAGCGGCATGATGGTTTGCACCGATCCCTTGCCGAAGGTCTGGCTGCCCATTACGGCGGCGCGCTTGTGATCCTGCAGCGCGCCGGCGACGATTTCGGAGGCCGACGCGGAACCGCCGTTCACCAGCACCACCATCGGCACGGTCTTCACCGCGGCGGGCAGATCGCGCAGCGCGTCCGCACCGCGCGCATAGTCCTGGGGCGTGGCGTAGAACTTCTTGCGCGCGTCGTCGGTGCGCCCGTCGGTCGAGACCACCATCGCCTTCACCGGCAGGAAGGCCGCCGACACCGCCACCGCGCCGTAGAGCAACCCGCCCGGATCGTTGCGCAGGTCGAGCACCAGGCCCTTCACCGGCCCCTGGGCGAAGATCTTGCCCAGGTGCTTGACCATGGTGTCGGTGGTCGCTTCCTGGAATTGCGAGATGCGCAGCCAGGCGTAGCCCGGCTCGATGACCTTCGATTTGACGCTTTGCACCTTGATCACCGCGCGCGTGAGCGTTACGACGATCGGCGCGGTCTCGCCCTTGCGCGCGATGGTGAGCGTAATCTGCGTATTCGGTTTGCCGCGCATGCGCTTGACCGCGTCGTTGAGCGTCATCCCCTTGACCGGCGTCTCGTCGAGTTTGACGATCAGGTCGCCCGGCTTGATCCCGGCGCGAAACGCCGGCGTGTCCTCGATCGGGGAGACGACCTTGACGAAGCCGTCCTCCATGCCGACTTCGATGCCCAGTCCGCCGAACTGGCCCTGGGTGCCGACCTGCAATTCCTTGAACGCGTCGGCGTCGAGATACGCGGAGTGTGGATCGAGGCCGGTCAGCATGCCGTTGATGGCCTCGGTGATGAGCCGTTTGTCCTCCACCGGCTCGACGTAGTTCTGCTTGATCGCGCCGAATACCTCGGTGAAGGAGCGCAATTCCTCGACCGGCAGCGGCGCGCGCTCGGCGCGCTCGGCGCGCTCGGCGACCGCCTGGAAATTGAGACTCACGAGAATTCCCGCCAGGGCCCCGACGAGAATCAGACCGACACTGCGAAGCTTGCTTGCCATGACCATTCCTTAGGGGCGTCTACCCGCAAAAACACCAACGACACGAGAGCAGTCCTCTCGCGTTCTTCCGCATCACTGCATCATGGCTGCGCCCGCCGAATCGAAGGGAAGATTGGAACGGGATTCAACGCCCCGAACCGATCCAGCGCGAGGGGTCGAATGCCTTACCGAGATGCCGCAATTCAAAGTATAAACCCGATTGTTCCCCGCCACCGCTAGCACCGACCGTGGCGATAGGATCGCCCCCAGCGACCGGCTCGCCGACCAGTTTTAGCAGGGATTCGTTATTCGCGTAGATCGACATGTAGGTTTCGCCGTGATCGACGATCAGAATATTTCCGAATCCGCGCATCCAGTCGGCGAATACCACCTGCCCGGCGGCCACCGCGCGCACCGGTTCGCCTTCCGCGGCACGGATGAATATCCCCTTTGCGCTCACTCCCCGGGTCCGCGTTGGAGCGCCAAAGCGGTCGGTAAGTTCCCCGCGCACCGGCCATTGCAGCGCGCCGCGCAGATTCGCAAACCGGAACTTCGCCACCGCGGCGAGTCTGCCGCGGCCGGCCGACCCGTCCGACGGCGATTCGCCGAGCACCTGGCCGATGCCCTGCACCAGGCGCGCGAGCCGGGCCTCGTCCGCGCGCAGGTTGCCGATCTCGCTGCGCGCGCGGCGTATCTCTGCGGCAAGCCGGTCGAGGACGTGCCGGCGTTCGCGCCGCTGCGCGATGAGTTTGTCACGATCGGCGCGCTGTGCCGCCTCGATCGAAGCGATCTGCGCCGCCCTGGCGCTCGCGCGCTCGCGCAGCTGCGCGAGATCCACCAGCGCGGCGCGGTACTCGGCGATTGCCCGCGCCCAGGCGCGCGACACGTAGCCCAGGTAATGCAGATTGCGCGCAAGCACGGAAGGGTCGCGGCCGGAGAGCAATACGCGCAGCGCATCGGACGCTCCGGCGCTGTGGCGCAGCGCAAGCGTGCGGCCGAGCGCGGCCTCGCGCTCCACGATCTGGCGTTCGAGTTCCCGGCGCCGTGCGGCGAGGCGCTTCGCATCCTCGCGCGCGGCGCGCGCCTCGCCGTCCAGGCGCACGAGGGTGCGACGCGACGCCGAAATCGCGCGTTCCGCTTCGCGCAGCGCGTCGCGTGCCTCGCGTCGTCCGGCCTCCTTTCGATCGAGGCGTTTGCCGAGCGTCTCGATCCGCGCGCGCAACTCGAGCAAATCGCGCTCGTCGGCACGCGTGTCGCCAAGCGCCGCCCCCGGTAACACCGCCCATGCGATGGCGGCGAACCACGCGCGAACCGAAACGAGCCTGCGCCGGGACTGCTTCAGGTCTTGACCTTGGCTTGCGCGGCCACCGCGGCGATTCGTCGGGCAATGTCCTCCTGGTCGCCAAGGTAATACTGCCGGACCGGCTTCAGGGCATGGTCCAGTTCGTAGACGAAGGGCGCGCCGGTCGGAATGTCCAGGCCGACGATGTCGGTATCCGAAGTGCCGTCGAGATACTTGCGCAGCGCACGCAGCGAATTGCCGTGCGCCGCGATCAGCACGCGCTGGCCCGATCTGATCGCCGGCGCGATGCGGTCGGTCCAGTACGGCAGCACCCGCGCCACGGTGTCCTTGAGGCACTCCGTGAGCGGCAACTCGTGCGGCGCGAGTCCGGCATAGCGGGCGTCGCGCCCCGGATGGCGCGGGTCCTCGGCGCTGAGGGCGGGCGGCGGCACGTCGTAGCTGCGCCGCCAGGTGAGCACCTGCTGCTCGCCGAACTTCGCGGCGGTCTCGGCCTTGTTCAGGCCCTGCAGCGCACCGTAGTGGCGTTCGTTGAGCCGCCAGTTCTTCTCCACCGGCAGCCAAAGCAGGTCCATCTCATCGATCGTCAGCCACAGCGTGCGAATCGCGCGCTTCAGCACCGAACTGAAGGCGATATCGAAACCGTAGCCCTCGGCCTTCAGCAGCCGTCCGGCGGCGCGCGCCTGCTCGACGCCGGCAGGCGACAGATCGACATCGGTCCAGCCGGTAAACCGGTTTTCCCGGTTCCAGTCGGATTCGCCATGCCGCAGCAGGACGAGTTTGTGATTTTTTGCGTGCATGATGATCGAAATATGCGAAAGCTTCGTGGGCGCGGCCGGGCGCGAAACACGAAACACGTGGCCAAGGCCGCCCGGCGAACGCGAACCGCCCTATATAATAGCAACCCTTGCGGGAGTTCGCGCCGGCCAAAATATGTAGCGATGAAGCGTGAAAGCTTCGATCTGATCGAAACACAGGAACACATCGAGCAGGCGGCGCGCGCGCTGAGGTCGATGGCGCATCCGCTGCGCCTGAAGATCCTGTGCGTGCTGGGAGACGGCGAGTTGAGCGTGCAGGATATTGTGGAAGCGGTCGGCAGCTCGCAGTCGAATATTTCTCAGCACCTCGCGATCCTGCGCGACAAGTTTGTGCTGCTTACGCGCAAGGACGCCAACCGGGTGTACTACCGGGTGAGCGACGAACGTACGTTGCGGCTGATCGGCCTGATTAACGAAGTGTTTTGCGGCGAGACGCGCAGCTAGCGCCCGTTCGCCGCCGGACATCGATTTCCCAACCACGCAAGCGGAGTATTTCATAGCATGGATTTCGCGCAATTCGTCAAGAACAATCTCCTGATGTTCGTCGTCGCGATCGCATCGGGCGGCATGCTGTTGTGGCCGTTCCTGCGGCGGGGTGCGGGAGGCCCGTGGGTCAACGCGGTCCAGGCGACGCAGCTCATCAATCGCGAGGACGCGATTGTCGTCGACGTGCGCGAGCCGGCGGAATTCGCGCAGGGACATATCCTCAGCGCGCGCAATCTGCCGATGTCGCAACTCGGCGCGCGCGTCGGCGAACTCGACAAGTACAAGTCCAGGGCGGTGGTGTTGTGCTGCGCGACCGGCAACCGCTCGTCACGCGCGATCGCGATGCTCAAGTCGCGCGGCTTCGAGAAAGCCTGTAATCTTTCGGGGGGCCTGTCGGGTTGGCAGCAGGCCGGGTTGCCGGTGGAGAAGTGACGTGGTTCCGGTCGTCATGTACTGCACCGCCACCTGTCCGTACTGCCAGCGCGCCGAGCGGCTGCTGCGCGAGCGGGGCGTGCGCGATATCGAAAAGATTCGCGTCGATCTGGATCCGGAACGGCGCGCCGAGATGATACGGAAATGCGGACGCCGGAGCGTGCCGCAAATCTGGATCGGCGGCCAGCACGTCGGCGGCTGCGACGATCTGGAAGCGATCGAACACGCGGGCCGGCTGGACGAGCTGCTCGCGGAGTGACCCGATGCGTGCGGCAGGTGGATGCCGCGCGGGTGTGATTGAATCCCCTGGAGAACCCCGCCAATGAGCGATACCGAGCCCAGTTTTCAAATCGAGAAGATCTATGTCAAGGATCTGTCGCTCGAAGTACCGGGCGCGCCCGAAGTCTTCATGCAGACCGAATCACCGCGCCTGGAAGTGCAACTCGGCAGCGCCGCCGCGAAGTTTGGCGAGGATTTCCACGAGGTCACGGTAACGGTCACGGTGACCGCCCGCGCGGCTGACAAGACGGTGTTTCTCGCCGAGGTGGTGCAGGCGGGCATCTTCGCGTTGCGCAGCATTCCGGCCGAGCAGATCGGTCCGCTGATCGGCGTGACCTGTCCCAACATTCTCTACCCGTACGCGCGCGAGGCGATTTCCGACCTCGTCACGCGCAGCGGATTTCCGCCGGTAGTGCTCGCGCCGGTGAATTTCGAGGCCATTTATGCGCAGCGCGCGGCGCAGACCGAGGGCGAACCGCGGATCGAGCTCGCGAGTTGATTGCCACCTAGCGGAAGGAGCTGACATGGCCGTTTACCGGACGATTGCCTGTTGGGTTTTCCTCTGTTGTGCTGTTCCCGCATCCTGGGCCGCGCCGGCGGTGGAGTTCCGCAGCGTGGGCGAGGATGCCGCCGTGCTGTACGACGCACCTTCGAAGGCGGCAAAACCCATCTTTATCGTCGCGCGTTACTATCCGCTGGAGGTCATCGTCAGCCTGGAGGCCTGGGTGAAGGTGCGCGACCATACCGGCGCGCTTTCCTGGATCGAGAGGCGCGCCCTGTCGGCTCGGCGCATGCTGGTGGTGACCGCCCCGAGCGCCGAAGTGCGTCAGCGGCCCGAGGATCTGGCACCGATAGTATTCGGCGCGGCGCAGAACGTCGCACTGGAGCTCCAGGAAGTCGTCCCGGGCGGTTGGCTGCGCGTGCGTCACGCCGATGGCACGGGCGGCTACGTGCGCGCCGCGAAAGTCTGGGGCGACTGATCGCGCGCGCCGGGATTCGCGGACGGTGAACACATCCGCACGCATCGCGGTACTGGGTGCCGGCGCCTGGGGCACCGCGCTGGCGTGTGCACTGGCGCCGCGTCTGGAGACCCTGCTCTGGGCGCGCGATGCGCGGCAGGCCGAGGCGATGCGCGACACGCATCGCAACGCGCGCTATCTGCCCGAGGTGGATTTGCCGCGCGCGCTTGCGGTGACCGCCGACCTGCGCGGGGCCTTGAGCGGCGCCCGGTTGCTGATCGCCGCGACCCCGGTCGCCGGGCTGCGCGCACTGCTCGCGCAAATGCGCGCCGTGCCGGAACACGCCCCCGTCGTGTGGCTGTGCAAGGGCTTCGAACAAGGCAGCGGCCTGCTGCCGCACCAGATCGTCGCCGAAACGCTCGGTGCCCAGGCACGCTGTGGCGCGCTATCCGGCCCGTCGTTCGCGGTCGAGGTGGCGCGCGGCCTGCCCTGCGCGCTGACGCTGGCCGCGCGCGATGGCTCGTTCGCACGCGATACGGCGGCGCTCCTGCATGGCGGCCGCTTGCGCGTATATTTCAGCGATGACCTGGTGGGCGTCGAGATCGGCGGCGCGGTGAAGAACGTGATGGCGATCGCGGTCGGCATCTCGGACGGCCTGGGTCTCGGACAGAACGCGCGCGCGGCGCTCATCACGCGCGGACTCGCGGAAATGACGCGTCTCGGCGTCGCGCTGGGCGGCACGCGCGAAACGTTCATGGGCCTTGCCGGCGCGGGCGACCTGATTCTCACCACGACGGGCGATCTGTCGCGCAACCGCAGGGTCGGCCTGGAACTCGCGCGTGGCGCCAGGCTGGATGAAATCCTTGCCGCGCTCGGTCACGTCGCCGAGGGGGTGGGCTCGGCGCGCGAAGTCGCGCGACTCGCGGTCCGGCACGGCGTGGAAATGCCCGTCGCCGAAGCGGTGCTAGGGGTGATCGAGGGACGCATGTCCGCCCCGCTGGCGGTGGAGTCGTTGCTCGCGCGCGATCCCAAACGCGAGACCCGGGACGCGTCCGAATGACGGGCGTGGATCGGATGGACGAGTTCGCGAAGCATCCGGTCTTCGATGCATCGCTGCTCGATGAACTTGCCGCGCTGGGGCAACCGGGCGAACCCGATATCCGCGTCCGGCTCTTCAAGCTTTATCGTGAATCGCTGGGCAAGAGCCTGACCGCACTCGAGGACGCGGTCCGGCGTGGCGACACGCAGGCGGCGGGTCGCGTCGCGCATGGCATGAAGAGCGCCACGCAGAACGTCGGCGGCACGCGCCTGTCGAAGCGGTTCGCGTTCGTCGAAGAGGTCGCGCGCTCCGATCGTCTGGCGGAGGCGATCGAGCAGCTCGCCATGATTCGGGAAGACGCCCGGCAACTCCTCGCCGTGCTCGACCGGCAGGTCGCGCAGCTGGCGGGGTCGTCTCGCGGCGCGAAAGACGGTTGACCGCTACGCCGCGCCGGGGAAACCGAGCTGGCGCCAGGCCTCGAATACCGTCACCGCCACCGCGTTGGACAGATTGAGACTGCGATTGCCGGCGCGCATCGGCAATCGCAGCCGTTGCGCGCCGGGCAGTTCGTCGAGCAGCTCGCGCGGCAGTCCGGCGGTTTCCGATCCGAAGAGGAACACGTCGTCCGCCGCGAAGCGCGCCTGCGCATAGCTGCGCTGCGCGCTCGTGCTCAGCGCGAACATGCGCCGTTCGCCGAGCGCGGCACGGCAAGCAGGCCAGTCACGGTGCGTGCGCACGGTGGCGAGCTCGTGATAATCGAGCCCGGCGCGCTTCAGCTGGCGGTCGTCCATCGAAAAGCCGAGCGGCTCGACGAGGTGTAGGCGCGCTCCGGTGTTCGCCGCGAGACGGATCACGTTGCCCGTATTGGGCGGAATCTCGGGTCTGTAGAGCACGATGTCGAACATGCGGCTCAGCCCGTGGGGTCCCCGCCGGGCGGAAACGCGCGCGCGAGGACGCCATTGATCACCTGCGCGGCGCCGGCGCGTTTCAGCGTCCGTGAGAGTTCGGCGAGCGTCGCACCGGTGGTCATGACATCGTCGATCACCGCGACGGTCGCGCCGCCGAGCGGCCGCGTGCAGCGAAAGGCGCCCCGCACATTGCGTGCCCGTGCGGCCCAGGGGAGGTCGGTTTGCGCGCGCGTATCGAGAACGCGCTCGCACAGTCGCGCATCGATGGGTGCGCGCAGCGCGCGCGCGACCGGGCGTGAAATTTCCATTGCCTGATTGTAGCCGCGCTGCGCGAGGCGCGGCGGCGCGAGCGGTACCGGCAGCACGGCGTCGATGCGCCCGAAACGCTCGGCGAGCAGTTCGCCGAGCAGTTCGCCGAGCGGCGCGGCGAGCGCCAGTTCGCCACGGAACTTGAGCGAGGTGACGAGCACATCGGCGGGAAAGCGGTAGACGAGCGCTGCGCAAGTCGCGTCGTAGGCGGGCGGATCGGCG
>Ga0224495_10001783_pt1 | contig 14790 bp, 14 predicted proteins | sample SF_Jul11_sed_USG_FD_168128 | JGI IMG/M metagenome (GOLD analysis project Ga0224495, IMG submission 168128) | Sediment microbial communities from San Francisco Bay, California, United States - SF_Jul11_sed_USGS_4_1 | ecosystem: Environmental > Aquatic > Marine > Sediment | place: USA: California... | reverse complement strand
ATTCTGAATCTCTTTTTGATAGCTTTTCATGGGGCTTCTCCTCAATACTTGTTTTTGCTAAATCAGCATTGATTGAAGCCCCGTTTTCAGGGCAACAAAAAAGTAACCTATCTCCCCGGACTGAAGATATTGATATTTTTTTTACTTTAAAAACTATCACATCTCTATACATTGGCAGGAGATTCGGCGAAAAAAACTGGAAACCAAATGAAATTTACTGTAAAAAAATCTGAAATGGAAAAAGCAATGGTTCAAATTGATACCATAGTTCCAGGACGGGATACTCAAACATTATTATCCAACGTTTTAATTCTTATAGAAAATAGCAATATTAAAATAACAGCTTCTGATATGGAATCAACAGTTCGCATAACACTTGATGCCGAGAATTGTACCAATGGTGAATTAATTGTAAAGGCCCGCAAGCTATCTGAAATTTCAAGACAAATTAATTCTGATAAAATAGTTTTTACTGCAGAAGATAGTGAAGAAACCGATGAGAAAAATGATGAAAAAATGTATCGCATTAAACTGGAAGGAAATGGTGGTAAAGCGGCAAGATTTCGTATGTCAGGTTTTGATAGGTCACATTTTCCTGATTTAAATGAGATTTCGAGGGAGAAGTTATTTCAGATTCCCGGTGATATATTAACGGAGATGATTTCAAAAACATTTTATTCAATTTCACAAGAAGATAATCGTTATATTTATAATGGTCTCTTTTTTTCATCTAAAGGAAACCGGCTGACTATTGTTGGAACCGATGGAAGGAGGCTTGCTGCTATAACAAGAGAGTTGCCGAAACCTGTTTCCATTGGAAATGACGAGAATGGTGATGTAGTTGTTCATGCGAAAGCAATTCGTGAATTACAGAAGATTATGAACGTACAAAACGAAGTCCATTTTGGTATAGAGCAGCGTGATATATTTTTTAGAATTGAAAATGCCGAATTATCTAGTCGTTTACTTGAAGGAAAATTTCCGGACTATAACAAGGTTATCCCAGGTGATGCAACCATATGGTTTGACGTAGACCGCGATGTTTTATTAAATGCAATAAAACAGATTATGGTTATGACAGAACAGCCGTCTCATCAGGTAAAAATGTCCATTACTGCGTCAAAGGTTGTGATGATGGCAAATACTCCGGATGTGGGTGAAGCTGAAATTGACTTACCAGTCAGTGTTCATGGGGATGAACTCGAAATTGGTTTTAATGCAAATTATTTTCTGGATATTTTAAAAAGCATATCATGTTCGCGGGTAAAACTGAAATTTATTGATGCGGCCCGGCCCATTGTATTTGAAGATCCAGATGATAAAGATTTTATTGCTCTTGTTATGCCGATGAAAATATAAAATGACCGAATCCCATCCGGTTGATATATATATAAATCAAATTCAACTGAAAAATTTTCGAAAATATGAAGAGATTTCTGTGGATCTTTCATATCCTCTGGTAATAATCACCGGTAAAAATGGAAGTGGAAAAACATCCATTCTTGAAGCGATCACTTTGATGAGCACTTTGAAATCATTTAGAAATGTTTCAGATCGTGATATGATTAAATTTAATAAAAATTTTTATACGATAACTCTTGATTTTTTTTCAGAATTTGAAAATAAATTACACATGGGATTTGCCCTTGAAGAGAAGGGCCGAAAACAGACGAGAGTGATGAGCAGAAACAGGGAAAAAATTGAAAAAATTAAGGATTTTATCGGATTATTCAATGCAGTTGTGTTTTCTCCCGATGATTTACAGATTGTAGAGAGATCTCCAAGTGAAAGAAGAAGCTATTTTGATTCAGTTATTTCCATGGTATCTTCAGATTATATTTCTAATCTGCAAAAATATAAAAGAGTAATTCAGTTAAGATCAAAAGTCTTGCATGCTGCATCTGTTGATGACAACTATTTGCAGGCAATGGACAAAGAACTTATATATCTGGGCAGTGCGATTCAGCAAAAAAGGGTAGATTTTGTTTCTAAATTTAAAGAGGCTTTCAGTAATTATATCTCTATTATTTCCAATGGTTGTGATAGCTGGTTTCTGGAATATTCTCCCTCTATTTTATCAGGGGAGAGTCTGGATGTTTATTCTTCAGAAATTCAGAAAAGCAGACTCAATGATAAACGGTTACGGCAGACAACCAGGGGAATACATCGTGATCGTTATTATATATATGACTCAGGCAATCAAAATTCCGAACTTCAGGTTTCTGCATCACAGGGGCAGAAAAGAAGCGTAGTTTTAGCATTGAAAATGTCCCAATATGAATTCAGTATCAAGGAGAAGGGAATGAAGCCAGTTTTGTTAATTGATGATGTATTAACAGAATTGGATGATTACCGAAAAAGTTCTTTTATTCATTTTTTAAACCAAACGGGTCAGACGATTATCACAACTACAAGTGTCGATCATTTGAATGTTTATTTAAATCAAGTGGGAAGCAGATGCGATTATATTGTATATGAATTTGATCCTGAGGGGAGTGGTTTAAAAATATTGGATAATAGGCGATCTCATGAAAGATAATGTAATAAATCCATGGGGTGATCTATTATTTTACTGGCACCATTTTGAATCAGATCTGATACAGGGCGATATCCCCAGGAAACTCCGATCGGAGTTACCTCCGCTGAAATAGCAGTTTTCATATCGGATCCACTATCCCCAACATAGAGACAATTATTTTTGTCTATATTTAAATCTGAAATAATCTGATTTAGAGTGTAAGGATCTGGCTTTCGTGGAATATTTTCCCTTGACCCCAGAACTGGCTCAAACTTCCATTTTCTTAAAACGGACTCGGTTATTTTTTTGGTAAAATAATCCTGTTTGTTGGATAAAATCGCCAGCTTGATCTGCTTTTCTGTTAATGAATTGAGTAAATTATCAATTGATGGATAAATTTTTGTCTGTTTATCATAACAGTGTTCATAAAATTCGAAAGTTTTTTTTAAAATTTCCTGAATTATATCTGCAGATGTAGAGGAGGGGGCTGCTTTTTTAACGACAGTTAACAGACCATCACCAACCATTTCAGAGTAACTTTCCAGAGGCGATGGAGGTAAATTGAAAAAATCTAATGCACCATTTACTGCAGTTCCAATATCGTATATGGAGTCGACAAGTGTTCCATCTAAATCAAATATAATTGCTTTAATTGCCATATGTTATCCAGGGAAGCATTAATGCTTCCCCGAAACTGTTTACTTTGTTTTATCGGTAAGAGTTTTTAGAAATGTTGTTATTTGGGATATATCTTGTTCAGATATCTCTTTGCCTAATTGATGATAGGCCATTTTTTTAACAGCATCCTCCAGAGTTGAAACTGACCCATCATGAAAGTAGGGGCCGGTTATTGCAATATTTCGAAGAGATGGAACTTTAAATACTTTTTTATCTTCTTCTTTTTTTGTAACCGCAAACCTGCCGATATCTGATGTGTTGTAATCATTTACTGCTCCCAGTTTTTGATAACTGTTTCCTCCCAGTAATGGACCATTGTGGCATCCATTGCAGCCGGTATCGATAAATGTTTTTAATCCTGTTTGTTCATCTGGAGATAACGCTTTTGCATTTCCATTCATAAAATCATCAAATCGATCATGCGTAACAAGGGTACGTTCAAAGGCCGCAATCGCATCTGCAAGATTATCATATGTTAATGGATCTTTCTGATCAGGAAATGCCTTGCTGAATAGTTCAGAATATTCTGGAATGGATTTTAATTTTTCCATTACTTCTTTTGGATTTTTCATTCCCATTTCAATGGGGTTTAATATCGGGCCTTTTGCCTGGGCTTTTAAATCAGCAGCTCTTCCATCCCAGAATTGAGCAATATGAAACCCGGCATTTAAAACAGTCGGAGCATTTCTTCCTCCTTTTTGACCTTTGATTCCTGTTGATGTTGGTGCATTGTCGGTTCCAGAGCCCTTACCTTCAACATTATGACATGAGTTACATGATACCGTATTGTCAGAAGATAAGCTTTTCTCAAAGTATAACTTTTTACCAAGTGCAATTTTTTCAGCACTTTCATTTGATGATCCTGGCATTTCGACCGGAATTGCACCAAAAATATCTTTAGCCTGATTCATAAGCTCAATCGTTTGTTTGGATGGACCACAATAGGTGATTACTGTTGCCATTAAAACACTTAAAACTGTAAGCAATTTTTTCATTTTTTCTCCTTTTAGATTACTCGAAAGATTTTTTAATTTATATTATCTATAAATCCTTGTATTATTGTTCATATTTCAATTTTTAGATTCTTAATTCCATTATTTTCAAATTCGGTCTGATATTTTTCAATCAGCAACTTTTCAGCTTCCATTCTCCTCGACGCATCCATTTTTAATATTTCTTCCAGTCCGTATTCTTCGATTAAACTTTTTTTGGTAAGACGATCAATTAATTCTTCCCAAAAACAATTTTCTTCATAATCATCAAGGTAATTATTAATTACTTCATCTTCGTGAAGTACATTTGTTGGATAATACCTTTTTTCGGTTTCATTATATTGAATCAGGTTTTGAAAGGCTTTTCTCTCTTTTGCTTCCTGAAAAATTAATTGTTCAATCTCTTTTAAAGAGGTTTGTGTCTGCTGAAAATTGGCATCAGCAACCCACATTCCCAGATAAGTTAATTTTATTAGTTTTTCAAACTGATCATCACTTATATTTAATACCATTGATTGTTAATGTATATAAATATTACAAATAGACTACAAATTTGTTAAAAAAAATAAAATAAATTTCATGTAATTTACACTATAATTCAACTATTTATTTAGTCTTTGTATGAAAATATTGATTTATTGTATTTTTATCTTTTTTATTGTGCAATGTCGTAGTAAAGCAGACAATTTAATTCAATTCATTGAGCAAAAAAATAATGTTAAAATATCGACTGTTTATGAAACCAAGAGTTATAACATAAATCGTGATGCAGTTTTTGAGAAGATTATTGTATACTCGCTGGAAAATGGCATAGAAAAAAAAGAGAGTTGGCATCTTGCCGTTGTTCAAAACCAGGAAAATAAAAACCTTTTACTCAGGGATGTAGAGTTGCAAGGAGTGATCAGAATTTTAAAATTATCTTTTATAAAAAATGCTTTTGATTACTCGCATATTTTACTGGTTGTTGAGAAAGGTACGGGAATCGAGATGCATATTCTGGATGATAAAAAGTTTATCCAGATAATTCCTTTGAATAAAGAGTATCTGAAAGATATTTATCTGGAAGACTCTTCAGGAGGTGAAAAAATGGTTATTAATAACGAAATATGGAAGTTTGATTCCTTTTGTTATAATCACTATGCTGTTGATGAGGCTGTTCCCTTTCTTGAAAAAATCGAAAACAATGGTGATGATTCATGGATTATTCTTAAAAATGTGGGAGCATTTAGCCAAAGAGCGTTTGTTACGCTCGAATTTCCGGGGTATACTGACAAAAGTCTATCTGAAGCGGTTGAGTTAAAATTTGATATTCCTAATGTACAATACCTCGAAGTTGGGTCACCTTTGCATATGATGAATGGTTCGAATAGCAGCTCTTTATACCCCTCCATAGAGGTGATGAAGGAACCATTTGTGTCTGATGTAAAGATACGGCTTCCGGTAAAAATTCATAAATTTCCTGATCAAATGTTCATCAGAGTCGCTTATATTATTAATAATGAGGTAAAACACTGGCCCGATGCCCGTTCTTATAATGTAAATTGCGGTCAAATAAAAAAAGGTCAGCAAGGTTACGATTCATTTGTCTATCAATTCGAACAATAATAAGCAATGGGTGGTGCAGAAGAAAATCTAATCGCGGATGAACTTCGGGTAGACAATAAAGCTCTGCGCTTTGCCCCGGAAATTTACGTCACTATCGAACAGATGCCATTAATCGCTGTCCACCCATTGGGATATGAATTCAAATCCAATAAAATTATTTTTAATCACTGGCCATCCGTAGATGAGTGGAAAGATATTTTTAAATTATACCCTTTTAAAGATGAATTAATATTTGCTAAATATATAAAAAAAATTTTTTCATGGACTTCCTTAAAAGATAAAGAACCGCTAAAATTGATTTTGAAAAGTCAGGGATATTCTGAAAATCGACTGGATGATCTTTTTTTTCTGGCGTCAGAAAATTCTGTTTTGGAAAATTTTTGGTTAAAAAACATACCAGTAAAACTGTTAAAAATTCTGATCAAAGAGGAGCAAAATTTATTAACAGAACTTTTGAAAATTTCTGATAATTACAGGATACGGGATAATGTCTTTAAAGAGCTATTGCATGACTGGATTGATTTAAGTGAACATGAAAAACCGGTTGCAATAACCAGAATGATGGAAATTGGATCTGAGGAAAACAAAGATAGTTATTTTTTGTTGAATGATAAATTCAGAAACTGTATAAGGAAGTTTCGATATCCTTTGTTAACCTATTTTAATGAAGAGATTGGTCACATCATTTCCAGCTTACCGGCTGGATATTCAATTCTATATGACGAAAGACTGGAAAAAAAAGAGATTACTTTGTCATTGAGTATGAATTTGACTGGTAACAATTTAAAGAAGAAATTGCCTTCTCAAAGTGAATGGCTCGTTGTCGAGGAAATCATTAAAAACCTGGAAAATATATTTAATAAGAGTATTTGAATGAATTAATATTGATTGACGTTTGGAATCGAAGAATAATATATATTATTATGAAGGAAGAAAATAAAGACTTGGATGTGGAAAAGTTGGTTAAAAAAAGAACCAGAATATTTATAATTACAGGATCAATAATGTTTTTACTTTATACCCTGCATCTATATTTAAGTTTTCATTCATTTTATTTTATAACAGGTTTATTTGAAGGTGATATAATCGTAATTTCCCGAACGGTACTTACCGCTTTTACGGTAACCGGATGGATCATTTTGTTTCGCCTTGTTCGAAAAATACCATAACAGTTGAGCTCATTTAAATTTTTTATAATTGAACAATTATAAAACTCATGTCGTTTCAAGGATTATATTATACGTTCATTCCCTCCATCAATCGGGATTTGAGCGCCCGTAGTTTTTGAAAATGCTGAAGAACAGATTGTCCGTACAAGTTCTGCTACATTCTGGCTCGTAATTGTTGTTTTCAATATATTGTTACTCTGATACTCTTGAATGCTCATATTATATTGAGCAGCTCTTGATTTAATGGTTTCTTCATTCCAGATTCCCGTATCAAATACCTGGTTAGGATGCACTGTATTTATTCGAATCTGGTCTTTTCCCCACTCCATTGCAACGATTCGGGCAACTTGAGTCAATGCAGCTTTGGATGCCGAGTATGCTGAAGCGCCGGGTCCAGGAGCAGGTACATTTTTGGAACCTATTACTACCACCCGACCTCCAGAAGGAGCAAGTTTTAGAAATGGATAACAATTTCTTAACAATGTGATGTTCGCATTGAGATTTATTCTGAAAACATTTTCCCAGTAATCCATATTCATCTCTTTTATTGATTTACTTTCAGGAAAGATTCCTGCATTGAGGATCAGCATATCAATTCCTCCAAAATCAAGAATTGCTCTTTGAATGATTGTTTTTACCTTTTTTTCATCAGTCAGATCACACTGATAACCTTTAAAGTTTGCAGATTTAAACAGGGTCTCTACATGCGGATTCATATCAATACCTATTACAACAGAACCATTTTTTAAAAAGTTTTCGGAAATTGCTTTTCCAATTCCGCTTGCCGCTCCGGTAACAAGGGCAATTTCTCCTGTAAATTCACCCTTGGATGTTTGTTTTTTAAGTTTGGCCTGTTCCAGTGACCAGTATTCCATTGCAAACAGATCCTGGGGGGAAATGGATTGGTAGCTTTCTAAAAGCGAGGCTCTTTCTATGATATCAATTGTATGGTCATATATATCCTGGATAATTTGTACATCGTGTATATTTCTACCGGCACATAGCATTCCCAGTACAGGATCCAATATAACACGGGGTGCGCTGTCTAATATTTCCAGCGATTGATACTTCTTTGAATGGTTATTAAAATATTTTTTATAGTTTTCAGAAAATTTTTCAATATTCTGTCCGATTAACGGAGTCATTTTGGTACGTATAATATGATCAGGGGTTGCAGGACCGGATTGAGATTTTAATTCCAGTTTCTTATCATTAGCAAATTGCATGGTTTTTTTTGTCCGGATACATTTTAATAAAAAAGGAGTTCCGGTAACCGCTGATATTTTTTTTCTCATTTCTGCAATGGTTACAAGGTGTTCAGCTTTAAGAGGTTCCTCTTTATATTTGTATGAAATATTCCAGCAGTTCAATTTTTTAAGAAAACTTTCGGCTTTACTGATGCATGAAATCATTTTTGAGTAGCTTTCCTGAGCGCTATTAGCAAATGTAAATACACCATGATTTAATAAAATTATCGATTCGTAATCAGCAATATTATCGCTGTGGATTATTTTATATAAGTACCGGGCCAGGTCAAAACCGGGCATAATATAAGGCACAATTAAAACCTTATGCCCATAGATTTTTTTAATTGTTTTTTCTCCTGATGGTGTATTTGTAATAGAAACTATTGCATCTGCATGTGTGTGATCAACATATTTGAAAGGTAAAATTGCGTGCAATATGGATTCAACGGAGGGCGCAGGTGAGCCACTCCTGATTACAGAGGTAGCAAGCTCACTAACCATTTCCAGATCTGTCAGTTTTTCCAGGGTAGCAAGTTTTTTAGTTTTATCGAGCGACAGGGGGGTAAACCCTCTTGTCTCTATGGTGGCCAGGTCCCATCCGCTTCCTTTGATATATAAAATTTCTTCGGTTTCCTGAAAAATATTTTTTTCACTGCACTTAAGTGAGGTATTTCCTCCGCCATGTAATACGAGTGAGCTCTCTTTGCCGAGAAGGCGGGATGTATAAACTCTCATGTCGAGTTCAGTTTTCAGGTTTTTTGCAATTTTATTATCCCATAAATTTTTCATTTTGGATTAAGTTAATTTAATGTTAATGCGGTAAATATTTTTTAATATGCAGGTTTAAAGAAAAAAATCATAAGGTTTTTATGTTTATAGTTTTCGAAGGGGTGGATGGATCGGGAAAAAGTACATTGAGCAGTGCGTTGAATCAAAAATTGCAACAAAATTATGCAACCATTCATCTGAAAGAACCGACTGATACAACCATATATGCAGAAAAAATTAAAAAAATTTTGAGTGGAAATACGATGAATGAAGAGATTCGTGTTGAGCTTCTGGAACTTTTTTATCAGGATCGCCTCTGGAATATAGAGCATAATATTAAACCTGCCCTTGATAAAGGTACGATAGTCCTATGTGATCGTTTTTATTATTCAACGGCAGCCTATCAGGGAATAAACCCGGAGGATGCAATGAGTATTGCTCATTCTTATTTCAGCAACGAGAAAATTATTCAACCAGATATAATTTTATTTTTAAATATTTCACCGGAAAATTCCCTAAAAAGGGTTTATGCACGAAAGGAAGAGATCGCGGTTTTTGAAAAAATTGAATTTTTAACCAGGGTAAGTAGAAATTATCTTCGTTTGTTTTCAGATGATCTTTTGAAAGGATCTGTTTTCACCATTGATGCAGACCAAAATCAACGGGATATTTTTGTTCAATGCTATCAACTGATTCTGGAAAAGTTGACAAAATAAATATTTTCACCTTCCATTCGTTTAACCTTTTCAAAAAAGCTTACGGGTCTTTTTTGAATATTGGTAAGGATTACTTTTGCGCCAGAGCTGTTTTTCCAGTCACCTGAAGTTTCGAGGAGGTCGCAGACGCTTTCCATATAAGGCCAATAATCTGTAGCAAATTCAATTTTTGCATTTGCCTTTGTGATTCTGAGTAATTCATTTAGAAAAGGTTTTGTAAAGAAACGATGTTTTGTGTGCCTGGTTTTAGGCCATGGATCAGGGAAATTGATAATAACCTTGTTAAAACTATCTTTTTGAAAAATGGATTCAAAATACCACTCTATGTCACACACCATCCATCGAATATTTTTTATTTCTTCATTTTTTTGATTTCGGGCAGAGCGAACAACTCTCTTTTTTTTCTTTTCCAGAGCAATGATCATCTCATCAGGATTTAGTGTTGCATATTCCCGGGTAAATTCTCCCCAACCGCTTCCAATTTCAAGCGTAAATTTTGAAAAATCAGGGTAATCGTTTAGCAGATGAAGAGGAAAGTTCTGGGGTGAGAAAGGAATTATATATTCGATTCCTTTTACAGGTTTTGAGGGTGTTTTTTTTATTAATATATTTACAAGTTTTTCTTGAATCCGGGCATCTATCATATTAATTGTTTATGGTAATTGTAGGTTGAGTGAACAATAGAGCCAGCAGTTCGTTTGTCTGGTTTTAATATGATATTACCATCAAAAGTATGAAAGAGTACATCCAGTGAATCCGAGATTTTACTGATAATTTTTAATCCTTTTCCGAATTTTTGATGAAAATTTTTAGTCTGATCTTTTCGTTTGAACATTGTTTTACGGTAATTTTCAAGACTTTGAAAAAATTCTCCGGGTGTATCTCCTATGGGTAAAACAGTTTTTAGAAAACCAAGATCAATTCCTTTTCCAAAATCAAATACCTTTAGATCGATTATCTGAGAATCATAATGAAAACGTAAAATTACAGGTTCAAGATTATCGGACTTTTCAATCGTCGCAAGAATCGCATTTGAAAGAATTTCATCAATTAGTATCAGAATTTGAATTCTATGTATATCCTCTATTTTTTGTTTTTTTAGTTTTCGGTCAATTTTATTGCTGATGGAATGAATATATTTTAATCTGGGTGTTATTATGGCAATAATTTCAAAGAAATCGTCTTTTTCTCTGTTTAAAACAGTAACTTCTTTTCTATAGAAATTTTTTATTAAATTTAACATTACAGATAAAGAGCAATTAAGATTTATCTTCAGCAGAGTCAATAATTATTCATTTGCTGTAGTATGGTTAATAGAGTATTGCAAATGGTGTATAACTTTTTCTTTTCCGAGAAGCTCTACGAATACAGGTAGCTCCAGACCTGTCAGTTTTCCTGTTATGCCTGCCCGGAGAGGCATAAAGAGCTCTTTACCTTTTACAGATAATTTTCTGCTTATGGTTTCAGCTATTGTTTTGGTTGTTTTTTCATCAATTTTTTCTACTTGTTTGAATTCATTTAAAAATTCTTTTAATATGTGCAGACTCTGATCTTTTTTAAGCCAGGCCATTGCATCACTATTGATATTGAATTCATCGCTGTAAAAATCAGTTATATAATTTGTTAATTGTAAATAATAATCAGTATAAACACGCAAGGCAAGCAATACTGCTGTTAACTTTTTATTGTCTTTGTTCACCTCGTTTTCTGCAATTTTTCCTGAATTTCTGATAAATGGTAAGGCATGTTTAATATAATTTTCAACTTCCTCACCTCTGATATGAAGATTTGAGATCCAGTTTAATTTGGATTTTTTAAACAGGTAGGGCTCGAGCTCAATTGCGTTAAGTGAACTTAGTTCAATATCTTTGACGAGATTCAGATCAAAAACATCAAACATGGATGGGCTTTTGGAGCATCGTGTAATATCAAATTGAGATATGATTTTATCAATTGTCATAAGCTCGTTTCCATCTGGTGGCGACCAGCCCAGTAGCGAGATGTAATTGATAAAAGAGTCGGGGGAATAACCAAGATCGCGGAAGGCTGTAATGGCCGTGGCTCCATGTCGTTTTGATAATTTTTTATGATCGCTTCCGACAATTTCGCTGACGTGAGCCCACACAGGTTGAGACCAGTTAAATGCCTGATATATTGCGATCTGCCGGGGAGTATTGGATAAATGGCCAACCCCTCTGATAACATGATTTATATCCATAAGGTGGTCATCAACGACTACTGCAAAGTTGTAAGAAGGGTAATTGTTTGATTTAATAATAATGAAATCTCCGATTAAAGAGGAATCAAATCGAATCTCTCCCTGAACAACATCATTGACCATGATTTCATGGTCGGGTGTTTTAAAGCGAATTGTAAAGGAGTGATTGTGACTTAATTTTTCACTGATTTCCTCCTGGGTGAGATTAGCACATTTTTTATCATAGACAGGTGGAAGTCCCATCGCCTCTCTTTTTTTCTTTTTAATTTCGAGTTCTTCAGTTGAGCAGAAGCATCGGTATGCATGCTGGCTTTCGAGCAGAAGGTGCGCATGTTCCAGATAAATATTCAGACGCTCTGATTGACGGTAGCTTTCATGTGGACCTCCCACTTCCGGACCTTCATCCCATGTAAGATTGAGCCATTTTAAAGATTCAAGCATCTGGTGGTAGCTTTCGTCAGTTGACCTTTCAACGTCCGTATCTTCTATGCGAAGAATAAATTTACCCTTTTTTGCTTTTGCATAAAAGTAGTTAAAAAGAGCAGTTCGCGCTCCTCCTACATGTAGATAACCGGTGGGAGATGGGGCAAATCTGGTACGTACTTCACTCATGATCCAGTGAAAATTTTTTAATCACATCGTCAATTCAACTCACTGTTTAACTCTCTTCAGTCCGGGGAGATAGGTTACTTTTTTGTTGCCCTATACAGGAGTGGTGAATGGGGCTCTTAATTATCGGAGGTGTATTTTTTTTCAGCTTTGCTTTTACTGCTACTGTTCTTAGTGCATAGAGGGGAAGCGAAGGCTTTGCCGAAGCGGGGGGAGATGAGTGCAATCCGCTATAGCACTCCTGGAAATATCTCTGTTCTCCCCTTTTAAAATAAATAAAAGTCAGTGTTAAGTTTTCTTATTTGCAAGAAAACCATTGATTTGTGGTCTGGGGGGAAAATAAAAAACAATTTACCGTGAATCGATTAATATCAGTTTATCCTGATTATAAAAAATATCATAGAATTTTAAAAAAATAAAGAATAAGTAAGGTTTTGGTAAGCACGAAATGGTTAGAGAAAGCAGATTTTTATTATTGATTTTTATTGCATTAGGCGGCGTATATGGTCAGACTCCGGTTACAGAAAGCAAGGCTCCCGCAAATTCTGTAGCAATTGAAGATGTAACCCTGATTCCAGGGGCAAAGTCTGGTCATAGTATTTTAAAGGTAAATACAGCTTATTATGATATCATAGTTGATTCAACAGGAGGTAAAATAACCTCATTTATTCATAAAGATTCAGCGCATCCGGGTAAAAAAGAGATTGAGCTTGTAAACAAGCAGCCTTTTCAATTTAATATGTATATGACAGCAGACTCTTTTCTGCTGCTTGATCGTATGGATTACAAGCTGGAAAAAAAAGAGAGTGGTAACAAAATTGAGGTAATTGCAAGTGCTGATATGAAGGCAATTTCAGGAAACTCAGAGATTCCGGTTACCTTAGAAAAACATTATATTTTCAATAAAGATGGTCATTATTGGCAATTTAAATGGGGTGTTTTCAACAAGGGAAACAGTCCCATCTCTTTCAATAATCTTTATCTGTTGCCTCTAACCAGTATTGGACCTGTTCCTTTATCAGATAGTTCCACTGAGGTGAGGGGTTTTTTAGAGTTTCATTACCTTGATGGAAGCTTTACCACCAAATCCACAATGCATGCATCTGGGATGAGTGGATTTTTTTGTAACAGTAAAAAGATAGAAAGCAAACAGGAGTATATTGAAAAGAAAGTTGATTTCATGGGTATGTCGTCTCGTTTTATGCTGATGGTTCTACAGCCAATGACGACAACCAAAGGTTTGTATGATATCTCCAACCCTGAAACTATCGAGTTGCAGATACATATGGGCAGTTTAAATGTAAAACCCAAAGAGAAGGGGTATCATGAATTTTTAATTTATACTGGTCCTAAAGTGAACCAATATATGAGTGTTGATCCTGAAGCCAAAAAAAGAAATCCAGAGCTGCTCAATATTCATAAAGATATCTACAAGGCATTTGATTTTGGCGTTACTGCGCCGATTCGTGATCTGATTGTTTATTTTTTACAAGCGCTCTACAAGATTATTCCAAATTATGGAATTGTAATTATTCTGTTTTCCATATTGTTTAAGGCAATTTTTTATCCTTTAAACCAGGCACAGGCAAATTCCATGAAGAAAATTCAAATTCTTCAGCCGAAGCTAAAAGAAATTAACGAAAAATACAAAAATAACCCTATGGAAAAGCAGAAGAAATTGATGGAGGTTTATAAAAAAAATAAAGCAAATCCAATGGGTGGTTGTCTTCCTATGGTGATTCAGATACCGATATTTATTGCTTTATATAGTGCCTTTTCTGATGCGTATGAATTATGGAATTCACCGTTTATTGCCGGATGGGTTGATGATTTGTCGAGACCTGATACAGTCTATACCCTTTCAAAGGCGATTCCTTTTATTGGGGGGATAAACCTGAATATATTGCCTTTGATCATGGTTGGAAGCCAATATTTTCAGACAAAAATCACAGTTGTTACCGGGGATGAAAACCAGAAGAAAATGATGACTTTTTTACCGTTTTTAATGTTGTTTTTCTTCTGGAATATGCCTTCAGGGGTTGTGTTGTACTGGATTATGTTTAACTTGTTGTCTATATTGCAGCAAGTTGTTACAAACATGAGAAAAGAAGATAGTGTCGTAAATTAAAATAGATAAACAAGAGGTTAGGTATGCGTATACTCGATATAACGGCAGTCTCGGACAGAGATGCCCAGAAAAATGCTGCAGGCATTTTAAATGTGGATGAAAACAAGATTGATGTCAGATTACTAAAAAAGGGCCAAAGCGG
>Ga0224495_10001782_pt1 | contig 14809 bp, 16 predicted proteins | sample SF_Jul11_sed_USG_FD_168128 | JGI IMG/M metagenome (GOLD analysis project Ga0224495, IMG submission 168128) | Sediment microbial communities from San Francisco Bay, California, United States - SF_Jul11_sed_USGS_4_1 | ecosystem: Environmental > Aquatic > Marine > Sediment | place: USA: California... | reverse complement strand
CCTGCGATTGAAAAGGCGGGCAAGCACAATCCCAATAGAAGCAAGTATCCGGATCTCATCAGCACTACTCTTTTAAACTGAGGTTTGGATCGCTGTAATCCAAAGTGGCAAGATTGATTTCGATGTTCTTTGCACCAGGATTTTTGGAAAACTTATAATTCACTATACTCCGCTTTCTCTCCTTACTTCCATGCTGTGTTACTGACGCTGTAACCTCAAGCGCGTGGTCGCCATTTCCAATGTTTCCTGTATAAACACGATGCACACCGCCACGTTGCATGGCAGCCAATTCCTTCGGAAGGTATTTGTGAGTTGCCGACGGTTTACCGTCTATTTTAATGCTGACCGTATCAAACGAAGGCTCATCCTCCTGGTTCATTGCCATAAAAATTGAAATTCGAGAATCCTGTGGGTAGATATATTTTTCTTCGAATTGAATCAATCCACTCGAAATCTCAAGCACATCTTTTTTTATATTCTGAACCTGCCCATCAAGCTGTTTGAATTGCTCATGGGAAACCTCTTCTGCTGCAGATCCCGGTGTCATCAACACGGCCATTAGCAGCCATATCACCCTGCTCATAGCTCTAAATGCCGCCTTCATTTCAATGCGGAATTTCATCCGTATCACCAATGCTTCAATCAACTGCAACTTCCCCAAAATAATACCGGCTCAATACCTCAAGAAAAAACAGCATCTGTAAAATCCTGTTAGTGTAATTGTAAACCACCCGGCGACAATGGCACATAAAGTTTCCGGCCAAACCCGAATCAGCAGGTAGAGTATTTTAACAAATCGGGACAATTTTACCGGCCGCCAGACTTGCACGATGTCTCGCTTCATTGGTGTCTCGACCAGTCGCCAATGCCACGCCCATACGTCGCTTTTTGAAGGATTCCGGCTTGCCAAACAACCGGATGTCGGATTGCGGAACAAGCAGTGCCTCTGCCACTCCTGTAAAGGCGATTCCTTTTGTTTCATGCTGGCCGTAGATTACTGCACTGGCACCATGCGCTCGCAGGCATACATCCACTGGCAAACCAAGTATGGCTCGTGCGTGCAGCTCGAATTCGTTTTGCGCCTGGGTACACATCGTGACCATGCCGGTATCATGCGGGCGCGGACTGACTTCGCTGAACCACACCTGATCGCCCTTAACGAACAGTTCTACACCAAAGATGCCGAGCCCGCCCAGGTTATCCGTGACTTTTTTGGCAATCTCTTGCGCACTTTGCAGAGCCAGTTCTGACATGACTTGCGGCTGCCAGCTCTCCACATAATCCCCTTGCACCTGAACATGGCCGATGGGTGCACAAAAATGTGTCTCAATTTTTCCATTTGTGCCGACTGCACGCACAGTGAGCTGGGTTATCTCATAATCGAATCTGACAAACCCTTCAACGATTACCCGGCCCCGGTTAATCCGCGAACCACTTGCGGCATAATCCCATGCGGGTTGCACTTCATCAGGCACCTCCACTTTGGATTGCCCTTTGCCCGATGAAGACATTACGGGTTTGACGATGCAGGGATAACCAATTAAATCAATGGCGGCTCGCATTTCATCCGGACTATCGGCGAATATGTACGGCGAGGTCGGCAAGCCCAGAGTTTCGGAAGCCAATCGGCGAATGCCTTCGCGGTTCATCGTCAATTGTGCTGCTCGCGCGGTAGGAATGACACGTGCCACTCCCTCGCTCTCTATCTGCACCAGCATATCGGTGGCGATGGCCTCGATCTCTGGCACAATTATGTGGGGACGTTCCTGCTCGATCAGTTTGCGCAACGACATTGCGTCAGCCATATTAATTACATAGGCACGGTGCGCAACCTGATGACCCGGTGCATTCGCATAACGATCCACTGCAATAGTCTCAACACCAAAACGCTGCAAGGCAATGATGACCTCCTTGCCCAGCTCACCGCTGCCCAACAACATGACCTTGGTGGCAGAAGGTGAGAGCGGTGTACCAATAATTTGCTGCTCCATGTCATTAAAATCTGAGATCCTGAACCAGCAGGATTATACACAGCGAGGGGTTTACATGGTTTCAGGAAGGAGTAGCATGACCATTGCTGGTCAATCTCAAGGAGCGAAATCATGACGAATATCGCGCAGCTGCTTGGCAGCGAAGCTGAGCATCTCTTGAATTATCGTTGCACCTGCATCCCCAGAGAATCGCTGCACCTTCCTGGTTCGGATTATGTAGAGCGTGTGGTGGCGATGAAGGATCGCAAGGTCGGTGTACTGCGCAGCTTGCAGGCATTGTACGGGCATGGCCGATTGGCGAACACCGGCTACCTGTCGCTGCTGCCGGTTGATCAAGGCGTGGAGCACTCCGGCGGCGCTTCGTTCGCGCCTGACCCGATGTATTTCGACCCGGAAAATATCGTCAAGCTGGCAATTGAAGGCGACTGTAATGGAGTGGCTTCAACGCTGGGCGTGTTGTCATCAATCGCACGCCGCTACGCGCACAAGATTCCCTTCATCGTGAAGATCAATCACAACGAGTTACTCACATTCCCCAATGAATTCGACCAGACTCTGTTTGCGAGTGTAGATCAGGCTTTCGATATGGGTGCAGTGGCTATAGGTGCAACGGTGTTCTACGGTTCGGAACATTCACGTCGCCAAATACTGGAGATCTCGGAGGCCTTCGAACACGCCCACGAGCTTGGAATGGCGACAATTCTGTGGGCCTATCTGCGCAATCCTGCATTCAAGGTCGGCGACAAGGACTACCATGTTGCCGCCGATCTAACCGGTCAGGCCAATCACCTCGCGGTTACCATCAACGCCGACATCGTCAAACAGAAAATGGCCGAAAATAACGGCGGCTACAATGCCATCAAGTTCGGCAAAACCAACCCCAAGGTATACAGCGAACTCACAACCGACCACCCGATCGACCTGGTGCGCTATCAGGTAGCGAACTGCTACATGGGGCGCGTTGGCATGATCAACTCCGGCGGAGAATCAGGCAAAGACGACCTGCATCAGGCCGTGCGCACTGCCGTGATCAACAAACGCGCAGGAGGTATGGGGCTGATTTCGGGGCGCAAAGCATTCCAGAAACCGATGAAAGACGGCGTGGCCCTGCTGAATGCGATCCAGGATATCTATCTGGACAAAGACGTAACAGTGGCATAAATCAACGGAACCGAATACCTGCCCCGAAGACCAGTCAGTCGGAAAGCGGCCCGCCTGGAACCTTGATGGTTCGGGCTTTTTCAACGATCCCACCGCGCTTGAGCATCGACAGGTATTCTGCTTCGTTTTGCGCGATCACCTTCTCAAGATAGGCTATATTCTTTTCGATCGATTCGAGATAGTAGTTCTTTTCTATGCCCAGCATGTCCCGGAAATGCAATGACAGATGTACATACAGCCTTTCATACGGGCCATCGAGTTTTGCACGGGTGATTTCGTAAAATTGTTCCGTTTTGCGCAACATGTCATGAATACTCTGGAAGTCGCCGAAATGTGCCTCCCTGAATTCGAGATACAGGAACAGAAGTTTTTCCAGATAGGTGCGGTCGGCCATTTGCCCCGTCAGGTCAGCCGTCACAACCAACTGGCCAAGAAATCGTGTGCGCCCATCCGGAAAATTAATATCCCCAAACTTCAACGCCGGATCAGTGCTAAAAATCATCGGTTCCAGTACATCCGCAAACCCTGCTGGAAGATGCCGCCCGGCCAGGTAATCCCGCATAAATACGGTACCGCGTTTTACATGCGTCTGAGTGTACTGGGCACCGGTACCGCTCTCCTCCCCCTGCAGCTGCGCATAGCCGATATCGTGCATCAGCGCGGCAATCATGATCAGGGTAATTTCTTCGTCAGTCAGCAAGGTACCTGAAATATGCACTCCATGCATCAGGCGGACAGCACACAGGAACACATCCAGCGTGTGGGGAAGATCGTGATAAAGCGTTTTGATGGCACTGTATCCCGGATACTCACCATAAAATAGGTGAAGCACGTCATCGAAAACGCTACGAATCAGATGAAAATCATAGTCAGGCTTGAGCCTAATGATAATTGCGGATGCCTTTTCCCACACAATGGCGGGGTCGCTGTTAGCAAACAGGTTATTGACTTCGCTTGCAGTCGGATTCTTTTCCATGCCTGTCAAAGTGCCATGAAGATATACATAAGTACAGTGCTCTTGATTAACGCAACATAAACCTGCGCGCTATAGGCACAAGCGCTGCGACAGAATATTTCGGCGCCGAAAGCCATCAGGTACCCTTTGATTCAGCATATAGTTTACCAGACATCAAGCTGGCCGAAACAATTAGAAAAGCACCCAGCCATTCGCGCAGTCCCATTGATTCACCCGCAAGGAAATAAGAAGAAACGGCCGCCACCACCAATTCAAACAAGAACAGGACGATGGCTCGATTGGCCGGTAACCAGGCAATCGCATATTGCACCGCATAACCTGCCCCGCACATCACAAGACCAAGCAGGGCAAGGATCAGCCAGGCTTGCATTCCGACCTCAGCCAAACGGCCCGGCAGCCCGCCTTGCCACACCAGCAGCGGGGCCGTAAGCAGCGCGGTGCCGAACCACACACCGTATGACTTCGCCTCAATGCTCATGTGAGCGGCACGCCTCGACACAACATTGGAAAACGCAAAGGCCAGCCCGGAAGACAGGCCGATCCACTCGGCCGTGTTCTGCGGCAAAGGGAAGCCAAGCCGCGGCTCCCATAGCATGATGGCCGCGCCTGAGAACGACAGCGACATGACCAGATAACCGTAACGATTGAGCCTTTCGTCCAACAACCAGTAGGAAAACAGTACTGTCCACAGCGGCGCCAGATAAAAAAGCAGCAACACGCGCATCACTTCACCGTGCAGGATCGCCAGCACATAACTGAGGTTCGTCCAGCCAACGCTCAATACCAGCAGTACAGCCCACCACCCCGCACGCGGGAGTTCACGCAACACCCGCGGCAACATGAACAGGGCAAACATCATCGCCAGCGTATAGGAAACAAGCGTGGCCTGCGCCCCGGAAACACCGGCATCTTCCAGCACGCGGAAGGGATACCAGACCAAGCCCCAGACCAGCGAACCGGCTACCGTTCCGGCAACGGGCATTACATTTTGTTTTGTTGGCACTGGCAACCCCTAATTGTGCAATGCAGCCGTTATAATGCGCACTGAATTTTGCGCGACTTTACATATTGCAGATGAATCCCGATCTACAAAAACTCCACCCTTACCCTTTTCAGAAACTTGCCGCATTGTTCCGCGAAGTCGAGCCAGACCCGGCGCATCGTGCCATCAGCCTGACCATCGGCGAACCCAAACACGCGACACCAAAATTCATCTGTGATGCCCTGACCGCCAATCTGGACGGGCTGGCGAATTATCCCACAACCGTCGGCAGCGACACGTTGCGCGGCACCATCGCAAACTGGCTGTCCACCCGCTATGGTATCCCCCAACCCGATGCAAAAAACCAAGTGCTGCCAGTTAATGGCAGTCGCGAGGCCCTGTTTGCCTTCGCCCAGGCCGTCATTGATCGCAGCCAGTCAGATCCTGTTGTAGTCAGCCCGAATCCTTTTTACCAGATATATGAGGGCGCGGCATTGCTGGCTGGCGCAACCCCGCACTTCCTGAACACCCTTCCCGAAAACAGTTTCGCGCTGGATTTCGCCCAATTGCCGGAGGACATCTGGAGGCGCACCCAGCTGGCCTACGTTTGCACGCCGGGCAACCCGACCGGACGCGTGATGACGCTGGAAGAATGGAAAACGCTATTCGCAATGAGCGACCGCTACGGTTTCGTGATCGCCTCGGACGAGTGTTATTCGGAAATCTACTTCGATACGCCGCCGCTGGGCGCGCTGCAGGCCGCTCAGCAACTGGGCCGGCCCGATTATAAAAACCTAGTGGTGTTTTCCAGCCTGTCCAAGCGCTCCAACGTACCCGGCATGCGCTCGGGCTTTGTCGCCGGCGATGCATCGGTAATGGAAAAGTTTGCGCTTTACCGAACCTACCACGGCTCCGCAATGAATCCGGCGATACAGGCCGCCAGCATCGCCGCCTGGAACAATGAAACGCATGTCGTGGAAAATCGCCGGCTTTATGCGGAAAAATTTTCCAGGGTCATCGAGATATTGAAACCCGTATTGCCCGTATCGATGCCGGATGCGGGTTTTTACCTGTGGATACGCACCCCCATCCCCGATACTGCCTTCGCGCAGGCGCTGTATCGCGACTATAATGTCACCGTTCTGCCGGGCAGTTATCTCGCCCGACCTGCGAATGGCGTCAATCCGGGGGAGAATTTTGTACGCCTGGCGCTGGTAGCCGGCACGGAAGAAACCTTGGAGGCGGCACAACGCATCGTCCGTTTCGTTTCAACGCTTTAATCAACTTTAATACTGGATACTGGAAATCATCATGGAACAATTGCAACAAATCATCGAACAGGGTTTTGAACGTCGCGCCGAGATCACACCGCGCAATGCGGATGCGCAACTCAAGGAAGCGGTAGACAACGTCATCACCCAGCTCGACCAGGGTAAACTGCGCGTCGCCGAGAAAATCAACGGCGAGTGGGTCACCCACCAGTGGCTGAAGAAAGCCGTACTGCTATCGTTTCGCCTGGAAGACAACAACTTCATCAAGGGTGGCTTCACCAACTACTACGACAAGGTGCCCTCCAAGTTCGCCGACTACAACAGCCGCGATTTCCGCGAAGGCGGTTTCCGTGTGGTGCCGCCAGCTGCGGCACGCAAAGGCGCATATATCGCGAAGAATGTTGTGCTGATGCCCTCGTATGTGAACATCGGCGCCTATGTCGATGAAGGAACGATGGTAGACACCTGGGCAACGGTCGGCTCCTGTGCCCAGATCGGCAAAAACGTGCATCTCTCCGGCGGCGTCGGCATCGGCGGCGTGCTGGAACCGGTACAGGCCAACCCGACCATCATCGGTGACAACTGTTTCATCGGCGCACGTTCCGAAGTGGTGGAAGGCGTGATTGTCGAAGACAACGTGGTAATCTCCATGGGCGTATTCATCGGCCAGAGTACAAAAATACTGGATCGCGAGACTGGCGAGGTGATCTACGGTCGGGTACCATCCGGCTCCGTAGTTGTCAGCGGCAGTATGCCCTCCAAGGAGGGTGCCTACAGTTTGTACTGCGCAGTGATCGTGAAAAAAGTCGATGCAAAGACTTTATCCAAGGTAGGCATCAACGAGTTGCTGCGCGGAATTTGAATCGTTAATTATTAGATGTCTGGTTGGTATTGTCGCTTAGCTACCATTACAGTATTCAGCAACCGCTAAGCGGCTCTATTTCGGGAGAGCCTCATGATTATTACACCACTGCTACAACTGGCTGCCAGCAAAAATGCTTCAGACCTGTTTTTTTCTGTCGGCGCGCCAGTCAACATCAAGATCGAAGGCATCACCATGCCGGTCAATGCACAAATCCTTGAGGCCGATGTCGTCAAGCGCATCGCCTACGAAATGATGTCACCTAAGCAGATTGCGGAATTCGAAGCGGAGATGGAGCTGAACTTCTCGTTCAGCGCTCCCGGCACCGGCACTTTTCGTATCAACGTTTTCCGCCAGCGCGGCAACGTTGCCCTCGTCGCCCGGTTCATCAAGGCCCACATCGGAACATCCGAAGAATTGCACCTGCCAGAAATTCTGAAAGACCTCATCATGGAAAAGCGCGGTCTGATACTGGTTGTCGGCGCAACCGGTTCCGGAAAATCTACTACGCTCGCATCCATGATCGGGCATCGCAGCCAAACTATAGGTGGCCACATCCTGACCATAGAAGAACCGATCGAATATCTGTTCAAACACGGGAAATCCATCGTGAACCAGCGCGAGATCGGTACCGATACGCGCTCATACGAAAAAGCCCTGGCCAGCGGTATGCGTGAAGCGCCCGATGTGCTGATGATAGGCGAAGTTCGCGAACGTGAAACCCTCAAACATGCGCTGATCTTTGCCCAGACCGGGCATTTGTGCCTTGCCACCCTGCATGCCAACAACAGTTATCATGCGCTGAACCGTATCGTTAATTTTTTCCCGTATGATTCCCGCGCCGGTGTGCTGGCCGACCTGTCGATGTGCCTGCGTGCCGTAATCTCGCAACGACTGGTGCGCAATGTTCATGGCAAGCAGGTTCCCGCCGTGGAGATCCTGCTGAACACGACGCTGATCGCCGATCAGATCAAAAACGATGAGATCGACAAGATTCGCGAATCGATGGAAAAGAGTGTTTCTGCCGGTTCGCAAACTTTTGAACAGGCACTTTACAAACTCTTCAAAAAGGGCATGATCACCAAGGAAGAAGCATTGCGTAATGCCGATTCAGCAAGCAACCTGTCCTCCCTGGTCGATTTTTCCGAGCGCACCAACACCGACCTGAAGGTACCTGCATTCGACCCAAATAAAGCCAAACCAAAACCTCACTCCTCACAGTCCGATTTCACCGACATCAAGCTTAACTTGAATGATACAGAATGAAGCTCTATGGCATTCCCAACTGCAACACCGTAAAAAAGGCTCGCGACTGGCTGGCCGGTCATGACATCAACGTAGAATTCCACGATTTCAAAAAGTACGGCGTCGATGCTGCTATCGCGCAAAACTGGCTAAAACAGACCGGCTGGGTAAAGCTGGTCAATCGTAGCGGACTGACCTGGCGCGGCCTGCCGGATGAACGCAAGCAACAGGTCTGCGACGATGCCACCGCACTCGCGCTGATGCAGGAAAAACCCAGCGTAATCAAGCGTCCCTTGCTGGAGAAAAACGGCAAGCTGCTCCATGTCGGTTTTGATGAAGCCGTTTACTCCAGAATATTTAAACTTTAAGTCTGCCCAATTTTATGTCCGAGACACTTCAACTTTCCAAGGCACTGATCGCACGCCGCTCCCTCACTCCCGACGATGCGGGGTGCCAGGACATCCTCATTGAGCGGCTCGAAAAACTCGGCTTCAGGATCGAGCGCATGCGCTTCGGCAATGTAGACAATTTCTGGGCCAGGCGCGGCACAAGCAATCCCGTCCTGGTATTTGCCGGGCACACCGATGTCGTCCCCAGCGGTCCGCCGGAAAACTGGTTCAGCCCGCCGTTCGAGCCGACGATACGTGATGGCATGCTCTATGGCCGCGGTGCGGCGGACATGAAAACCTCTATCGCCGCATTTATCACCGCGATAGAGGGCTTTCTCGCGCAACACCCGGATCACAACGGCTCGATCGCCCTGCTGATCACCTCGGATGAGGAAGGCGTGGCGGTTGACGGCACGGTGCGCGTGGTGGAAGCACTGCAGGCTCGTGGTGAGAAACTGGATTACTGCATCGTCGGCGAACCCACTTCGAACAAGAAAGTCGGCGACATGATCAAGAACGGCCGGCGCGGCTCATTGAATGGCACTTTGGTCGTCAAAGGCATACAGGGCCACATTGCCTACCCCCACCTTATCAAAAACCCGATTCACCTTGCTGCCCCGGCCATCGCCGAGCTTGCCGCCACCATCTGGGATGGGGGCAATGAATACTTTCCGCCGACCTCATGGCAGATCTCCAACATCAACGGCGGCACCGGCGCGACCAATGTGGTTCCGGGCACCGTCGAGATACTGTTTAACTTCCGCTTCTCTACCGCCAGCACCGAGCAGGGGCTGAAGGACAAGGTCCATGCAATCCTGGACAAGCATCATGTCGAGTACGACCTCAAATGGGAACTCTCCGGCAAGCCCTACATCACCGCCAAGGGCAGCCTGGTTACAGCAATCAGCAAGGCGATCAAGCAGTCTTATGGCATCACCCCCGAACTATCCACCAGCGGCGGCACCTCGGACGGACGCTTCATCGCCGACATCTGCCCGCAGGTCATCGAGTTCGGCCCTTTGAATGCCACGATACACAAACTCAATGAGTGCGTAGCCGTAGCCGACATCGAGCCGCTCAAGGACACCTACCTGCGCACACTGGAAAACCTGCTTATCTGAATCGGGCAGCCAAAATGAGCAATTATTTTTTTGAGGCCTCCGTCACACTGCATACCGTCCGCGATTTCCTGCGCTTCGCGGTAAGCCGGTTCAATCAAGCCAGGCTTTTCTTCGGCCACGGCAGCAGCAACGCCTACGACGAGGCTGCCTACCTAATCCTGCACACGCTGCACCTGCCGCTGGATAACCTGGATCCCTTTCTGGATGCCCGCCTGACTGAAAGTGAAAGTACCGAATTACTGCATATCATCCAGCAGCGTGTCGAGCAGCGCATCCCCGCTGCCTACCTGACCCACCAGGCATTTCTCGGCGACTTCGGCTTTTACGTCGACGAGCGTGTCATCGTGCCGCGCTCGTTCGTCGCCGAGCTGTTGCGCGAGCAGCTCAGCCCGTGGGTGGTCAATCCGGACGATGCCGGCAGCGTGCTCGACCTGTGCACCGGCAGCGGCTGCCTGGCAATACTCGCCGCCCATGCCTTTCCGAATGCGCTTGTGGATGCGGCCGACCTGTCGCCGGACGCACTCGCTGTCGCGGAACGCAATGTCACCGATTACGGATTGCAAAACCGGATCACCCTGGTCAAATCCGACCTGTTTGCTGAACTCGGAAAGAAGAAATACGACATCATCATCAGCAACCCACCGTATGTCGATGCCCAATCGGTTGATGCGTTACCGCCGGAATATCTTCATGAACCCAAGATGTCGCTGGGAAGCGGCAAGGATGGGCTGGATGCCACGCGCACCATCCTCGATCAGGCCGCTCAGCACCTCTCCGACAATGGCATACTGATCGTCGAGATCGGCCATAACCGCGAAGTGCTTGAAACCGCCTATCCGGGTCTGCCGTTCACCTGGCTGGATGTCAGCGCCGGAGACCAGTTCGTGTTCATGCTGCACAAAAATGATCTGCACTGATGTCTTCAGTCGACCATTACGAAAACTTCCCGGTAGCCTCCATCCTGATGCCCAGGCGGCTGCGCAAGCCGGTTACCGCAATCTACCATTTTGCCCGCGCGGCCGACGATATCGCCGATGAAGGCGACTTACCCGATGAAGAACGCCTGAGGCAACTGGACGAATTCCGCGCCGAACTAAGGCGCATCGCCTTTCACGAAAAACCGCAGACCCCGTTGTTCCGTAATCTCGAGGCGGAGATCAGGCAGCACACGCTGCCGATGCCGCCGTTCCATGACCTGCTCAATGCCTTTTCACAGGACGTGGTAAAGAAGCGGTACGAGAACTTCGACGACCTGCTTGAATACTGCCGCCGCTCGGCCAACCCGGTCGGCAACCTGCTGCTGCACCTGTACGGTGAAGCCACACCGGTCAATATCGCCTACTCGGATGCGATCTGCACCGCGCTGCAGATCATCAACTTCTGGCAGGATGTCGCGAAAGACTACGCCATCGGTCGCATCTACCTGCCGCAGGATGAACTGGTGCAATTTGGCGTGAGCGAGGAGCAGATCGCGCAGGGTATCGCCGACGATGCCTGGCGCAAGCTGATGAAGTTCCAGGTGGATCGCGCCCGCGCGTTGATGATCTCCGGCAAGCCGCTGGGCACCATCCTCACAGGACGCATCGGACTGGAGATGCGCATAATTATCGCCGGCGGCCTGCGCATCCTCGACAAGCTGGAGAACGCCAAGTACGACATGTTCCGCCTCCGCCCGGTATTGAAGCCGTTCGACTGGGTTATCATGCTGGCCAAAAGCGCACCTTACTGAGAACAAATCATGACACCAGACCAGTATTGCGAAGACAAAGCCCGCAAAAGCGGCTCCAGCTTCTACTACAGCTTCAGGTTTCTGTCCGCCGACAAACGCCGCGCAATCACCGCACTGTATGCCTTCTGCCGCGAGGTGGACGACGTGGTGGACGAATGCTCGGATGCCGGCGTGGCGCGCACCACGCTGAGCTGGTGGCGCGGTGAAGTCGCCAAGATCTACGGCGGCAAGCCCCAGCATCCGGTGGCCGTCGCGCTGGTTCCGATCGTCAGGCAGTTCCACCTGTCGGAAGAACACCTGATGGAAATCATCGACGGCATGGAGATGGACCTCGAACACACGCGATACCCGGATTTCAAGTCGCTGCAACTCTATTGCTACCGCGTCGCCTCGGTGGTCGGCCTGCTGTCGGCAGAGATATTCGGCTACACCGACCGCCAGACACTGAAGTACGCGCATGACCTCGGCATCGCCTTCCAGCTCACCAATATCATCCGCGACGTCGGCGAGGATGCGCGGCGCAACCGCATCTACCTGCCGCAGGACGAGCTGGCGCAGTTCGGCGTAAGCGAAGCGGATATCCTGAACTCGAACGAAACCGATAGCTTCCAGAAACTGATGGCGTACCAGATCGAGCGTGCGCAGCGTTACTACCGGCAGGCGATAGCCCACCTGCCCGCAGCCGACCGCAAGACCCAGGTCACCGGGCTGATCATGGCCGAGATCTACCGCGCCACGCTGGATGAGGTGGTCGCCAGCGGTTGCCATGTGCTGAAAGAGCGCGTCTCGCTGACCGCGCGTTACAAGTTATGGCTGGCGCTCAAGGCGTGGTTCAGGAACTGAAAGTCAGCATCATCGGCGGCGGCTACGCCGGCATGGCCGCCGCCGCCGAACTAGCCGCACGCAACATCCCCGTCACCGTATTCGAGAGTGCGCAACAGCTGGGTGGACGCGCACGCGGTGTCAGCTATAACGACACCCGGCTCGACAACGGCCAGCACCTGCTGCTCGGCTGCTACCGCGAGACTCTGCGCCTGGTTGAGCTGGTCGGCGGCGATACCGGAAAGGATTTCCTGACCTTGCCGCTGCAACTCGACCTGCACAACCATTTCTCGCTCAAGGCCCCGCGCCTGCCCGCGCCGCTCCACCTGCTGATCGCATTGATGAGTGCACAGGGCCTGAGCTGGGCGGAACGCATCAAGGCCGCGCGCTTCATGCTCACGCTGCGCATCATGGGTTTCAGGCTACGTGAAGACATCACCGTCGCCGAGCTGCTCGTGCGCTATGGTCAGGACGCCGACCTGACTCTCAAGCTGTGGGAACCGCTGTGCATCGCCGCGTTGAATACCCCTGTCAGCAAGGCATCAGCCCAGGTACTGCTCAACGTGCTGCGCGATGCATTGAACAGGAAACGCGCCGACAGCGACATGCTGCTGCCGCGTATCGACTTCACTGCCCTGTTTCCGCAACGCGCCGCGAACTTCGTCGAACGTCATGGCGGTAAGGTGCACACCTCCTGCGGTGTGGAAACCATTCATCTCAATGAAGATGGTATCGAGCTGCACACAGACCAAGGCACCGAAACATTCAGTCACGTCATCTGTGCCACCTCGCCTGTGGCTGCAGCCAGGCTGCTGCGCCCGATTGCCGCGCTGGCCGACACCGTCGCGCAGATCGACCGCCTGGAACAGCAACCGATCTACACGCTCTACCTGCAATACCCTGCCCACGTCGCCCTGCCCCATCCGATGCTCGGCCTGCACCAGCGCTTCAGCCAGTGGTTGTTCGACAAGGGGCAGATCGCCGCACAGCACGGCCTGCTTGCTGCAGTGATCAGCGCGGAAGGCATCCACCAGCAACTGTCGCAGGACGAACTGGCGCAAAAAGTGATTGCCGAACTGCGCGAGGAGTTCGGCATCGCCGAACAGCCGCACTGGTACAAAGTCATCGCCGAAAAACGCGCCACCTTTTGCTGCTCACCCGATCTGCAGCGCCCTTCACAACAGACTGCCTTGCCTCGCCTGCTGCTGGCGGGTGACTACACGGCGGGAGATTATCCGGCAACGCTGGAAGGTGCGGTGATGAGCGGGGTGAAGTGCGCTCGCATAATTTTACTGGAGTAATGTTTTACAGCTTGGCATGCAGGCATTTTCACAGTTGACATCAAACTGCTTATCCTGAAAAATCAATCCAGCTTCGCGCTAGCCAGAATGTATGGTGCTTATTCAATACCACTGAATTGTTCCAGCCAACATAAGGAATCATCATGAAAAAAATAATTTTGCTTGTGATTATGCTTTCCAGCCTCTTCAGCACCGCTTCCTATGCGGAAAAACGCCCGAAGGTCGAATATTCCGCGGACATAACCGTTGAAACTGGATCTGACAAGGTCAGCGGCACTGTAGCTTATGCGCCGAACAAGGAGCGCCAGGATGTAGTCATCGGAAAACAAAAATCGACCATCATCACCCGTCACGACAAGAAAGTCGGCTGGACCCTGATGCCCGAGCAGAAAATGTATATGGAATTTGCGCTCGATCCCAAAAAGCCGGCACCCGGCGATACCTCGGGCTACAAGTTCAAAAAAACAAAGGTCGGCCCGGAATCCGTGAATGGTGTTGACGCCACCAAGTACAAAGTGGCCGCCACTGGCCCGGACGGCGAAAAAATGGACGGATTCATATGGGAAACCGCAGACGGGATCATGGTAAAGACCGATCTCCACTCGCAGGACAACCACATGCTCATGGAACTTTCCCATCTCAAGAGAGGGCATCAGGCTCCATCCCTGTTCGAGATACCGTCGGACTATGCAGCGATGGACATCAAAGGCATGTTGATAGGTGCCGGTATCAGTGCGGGCAAGGATAGGCATCGTTCGCACGTCAAGCGACATAATGAGCATAAAGAAGGACAGGTCATCCCGCGGTAAACGCCCCTGAATTGAAGAGAGGAAGTTGTTCGGCCAGGAGACGGCCGGTGATGCATGACGTCAGCCTGCTGCTCCCTTATTTCCCTTCCTGAATTTTTCTATCTCCCGCCGGTCCCGCTTGGTCGGCCTCCCCTTGAAGAAGAACGGCCT
>Ga0224495_10001781_pt1 | contig 14816 bp, 11 predicted proteins | sample SF_Jul11_sed_USG_FD_168128 | JGI IMG/M metagenome (GOLD analysis project Ga0224495, IMG submission 168128) | Sediment microbial communities from San Francisco Bay, California, United States - SF_Jul11_sed_USGS_4_1 | ecosystem: Environmental > Aquatic > Marine > Sediment | place: USA: California... | reverse complement strand
CGAGACCCCTATAGCAACGGCGATCTCTGTATCAAGCCGTTCACCGTGGTTGCTCAGGTACTTTAGTATCTCTTTAGCGGGGGTTTTTTGCGAGGCGGTATGTAACATGTGGTAAATTATACACCAACTATGCTCTCGCTCCAAATCGCGTGGTCAGTCAACCCTTTGCATGCTTGATTGACCGGGTATTCGCCTTGCATTTTTGATTTGGCTTTCCGGTTGATTTCACACCACTCCGGCAATATTAACCGGATTATTTTCCTCGCCGATTGAGCCGGTAACCGGCCAGGATCATAAGTAGGATCAGAACAATAATCACCATGGGTGCCCAAGTGCCAAACACGGATGCACGTGTGTAGAGGTCAAACAGCAGGTAGGCCCAGCCACCCATTGCAATGTATGTGCTGACGAGCACAACCGACAGCGTCAGCCAGGCGGGGAACCCGAGCAGGTACCCGATAGCACTCCCTACTACCGGACCGGTCATCCAGAATGGAAACCAGACGAAGATAAAGAGTCCGAGAATGCCGTAGCGGCGTACCCTGTCCTGGTGATGCTCGGCTGCTTGTCTCGTGCTATCGAGAATACGTCTCAATCTTGGAAACACCACCAGTTTGCGCATGCTGAAAACGAACACTGGATAAAATATCAGCACAAGCACGGTCTCCACCCACATATTTACCGGAACCACGAGCGAGTGACCGTATCCGCCGGCGTAACCTATGGACATGGACACAGCCCGGCCGAATATTATGTTGGAGAAACTCATAGCACCGATCATGCGCGAAACCTGCGGCGACCAGAATGCAACCAACCCCATCACGACAAGCCCTGCAATCGCGATCGCTGCTCCAATCATCAGGATGCGCCCTTCAGGCGTCTTGATCAACTGGCGCCAGATCGGCTTGGACCGAAGCTCATCGGACAGCACAAGGTTTATTTCCTGTTCGTTCATGCTCACTTCCCGTCTTCAACAACGTCCTCGCGGTTTACTTCACCTTCGATCACTTCACCACTGATTATCTCGCTTTGAATCACTTCGCCCTCGATCACCGTGCCGCCCGGCGGGTGATCACGCAACTGCTTTCGCAATTCGCGGGTTCTCCACCAGAAATATCCCAGCACGATCGCGCCAGCGGCCAGAACGACCGTTAACACCACCACCGAAAACACCAATGCCAAACCAAGCAACACCAACGTGACAACCATGGCGGCAAGTTTGCTCAACAGGCTTGGGGACTGTGGCAGGTTGCGGGGAAGGCCTTCCATTGTAGTTTGTCAATGTTCCGGAGATTAAGTTGCGCAAGATACTATTAGATCAGCTAAACGAATGCCGCGCAGGGTATCAGATTATGGTGGAGCCACATTTTATCATTGCGGCTGACGCTACTTCTTTACATCCCGGAAAATACTGCTGGACCACAAGTCCAATAAATATTATCCGGACGTGTCAACTGAACACGAATCCAGTACGTTTCTCGCACCGACACTCTGTTGTCATGAACATTAAATAACCTCATCTGGAGATCACAATGAATAAACTGTTATCCGTACTGGTCGCTGGCGCATTCGCTGCTGTTTCCTTCTCTGCCGTTGCTGCCGATGCAGCCCCATCAAAAGCGGCTGCGGCTGCGCCTGCGCCTGCTGCAAAAACCGAAGCCGCAAAAACTGCAAAAACAGCAAAGAAACACAAGAAGGCTTCCAAAAAAGAAAAAGCAGCTGAAGCTCCTGCCAAGTCCTAATTAATTCGGCTGTATGTAAAAAGGCAGGGGCGACCCTGCCTTTCTATAATCTGTCGTTTTGTTCATCAAGCGGTATAAAAGGACGTTGGGAAACAATGGCTTTTCTGCAACCACATGAAGGCCATCATATCTCCTGATAGCGGTTGGCACGCCGGTGCAATTCCTGCCACATTTCTGCCGGCGGTTGTTCGAAGATGACGGCCTCATCGACCGGCAATGCATACCAGTCACCAAGCTTGATCTCGTATTCCAATTGGCCGGGCGCCCATGAAGCCATGCCATGAAATACTCGCAAATCCTTGTAGCGGCGCTTTCCGCTCAGCAGATCGCCAAGATTCGGCAAGTCATAGGAAAGATAGATGTTACTCGAGATAACCAAGGATCTTTCCACGGCATCCCCGCCTCGAACAAGAAAAGAAACCTGTGCCGGATATACCGGGCCGCCATTGAACAGGCTCAACTCCTTGGCAGCAGGATAATCGGGAAACATCTCGTCCAGCGTTACGCTTTCCGGACGGTTGACGATGACGCCGATCGGACCGGTTTTGCCATGCCTGGTTACCAGGAGAACGGTTTTGCGGAATCTCGGATCTGCCATATGCTGGCTGGCAACCAGCAAAATAGCAGACGAATCCTGCGCATGCGGTAATTGCTCAAGCGAATCAGCACGCAAGACAATTGGCCATCCAGCTATCAGCAGAGTGCATAGAACCAGAAGACGAAGAGCTCGAATAATCAACGCGTGTTTGGCGTTCAAGAACTTGGTCGCGGATAAACTTGAATTATATTGTCCCTGCATAATCGCTCCTCTGACTCCTGGCTTGCCCGTACTGTTTCAACGCTTCCACCAGTCTGAAATGATGCTCCCCACGGCAGGATTCACCATGTAACCGTATGAACGATGGCAATTCAGTCCAGCATCACTGCGATAGAAATTGTAGATCCCGTGGCTATGATCTTCAATCGACTCTACCAAGCCAAGCTCCAGCATGGCATGGAAACTCTCGTTCAAGTTTCGGTTCAACGCTGCGACATCACCCTCTGCCGACAGATTTATCCAGCGCCGGATCCGGTTCGGATAAGTTTCCTTGTCGTGGTTGTTCATGCCCAGCAAGCGCCGCTGTATATAGTGCATGCCAAGGGGGCTGCCGAGTGTCAGAAAATCCACTTTGCCTTTTATGCCATTCTGGCGTGAGAGTTCCCACAACGTATCGTAGGCGATGACAGAACCCAGGCTATGCCCGATCAACAGCACTTCCACTTGATGCTCCAGCATCGGAACCAGGGTCTGCTTTAAAAGTGCGCGGACTTCGTCGGCAACACCGTCGGTATTGCTGAAATAGCGGTCAATCTCCTGGGCTGTACTTCGCGCCTTTTCGGGTAGCAATCTTATCAGCAGAGGAATGTGGTCTGCCAGCAGCAACATCAAGCGATCCAGCCATAACTTCCAGGAATGCGCGTCGCGGATGTCCTGAACAGTGGGGCCGTGCTTGTTGATCAGGGCATCGATCCACGGAATGTCGCTGGTGATATCCTTGTACACGTGATAATAAATGTAGTTCCATCCGATCAGGTGGAATTGTGCATAGCTGGCCTGAAGCATGTCAGCCACAGCACTATCGGCGCGGCGTACTCCCTCGACAAGGGTACGCCAGAGCAGTTCGCTATGTTGCACCGGCTCGGCCTTGGGATTCTTTCCCGGCACGAAGATGATGTGCTTGGTTGTCATGTTATCTCTGCCTGTAATTCTCATCTCATTTCCGAGATGATTGCATTGGTTGGCAATGCACCGATTGTACAGACCTGATTTCACCGGACATGATTATTGGCAACTATAATGATGCCAGTACATGCAATATGCCTTTGCGCCACTTATTCATGACAGGTGCCAAAAGATGATAAAACTTAAGCTTCATTGGCAAATCCTCATTGCTTTGCTGCTGGCTGTCATTGCCGGTTCGGTGACCGGGACCAGCGCAGAATTTCTGGGCGTGCGCTTTTATGCAGTGTTCGACTTTATTGGCACATTGTTCCTGAATGCCTTGAAGATGCTGATCGTACCGTTGGTGATATCGTCGATCATCGTCGGTATCGCCGGCATCGGCTCCGGCGGAGCATTCGGCCGGTTGGGCATGAAGACGTTATTGTATTACCTGACTACCAGTTTGTTTGCCATTTTGGTCGGCCTGGCGATCGTGAACGCGGTGGCGCCGGGCATCGTTGATGGCGCGCCAGCCAAGCATTTGATAGGCATGTCGGAGAATGCCAGCGACGTAGTCGCCAAGGTGGAAGGCAAGGGTACCGGAGATCTGGTCGGGGTCTTCCTGCGCATGGTACCGACCAATGTGGTAGCAGCTGCAGCGGATGGACAGATGCTCGGGCTGATCTTCTTCAGTCTGCTGTTCGGCTTCTTCATGACCAGGATCGAGGAAGTCTACGCGGAAAAGATGTACAACTTCTGGCAGGGCGTGTTCCAGGTAATGATGAAGATCACCGATTGGGTGATGAAGTTCGCGCCGATGGGTGTGTTCGGGTTGGTGGCCAAGGTGGTGGCCAGCACCGGTTATTCTGCATTCGTGCCACTGGCGTGGTTCTTCTTCAGCGTGCTGGCGGGACTGGCAGCGCACTTTCTGGTGGTGCTGCCATTACTGTTGTTGTTTGTCGGGCGGGTCAAACCAGTGCGCCATTTTCGCGCGATGGCTCCGGCATTGCTGACCGCATTTTCCACCAGCTCATCTGCCGCCACGCTGCCGCTTACGATGGAATGCGTGGAAAAGAATGCCGGTGTTTCCAATCGCACCAGCAGTTTTGTGTTGCCGCTGGGCGCTACGGTCAACATGGATGGCACGGCCTTGTATGAATGCGTTGCTGCGATGTTCATTGCCCAGGCTTACGGCATCGAACTGGGCTTCGTCCAGCAATTCACCATCGTGCTGATGGCCCTGGTCACGTCGATCGGCGTGGCAGCGATTCCCTCGGCCAGCCTGGTCGCCATCGCCATCATCCTGGCCGCCGTCGGTTTGCCGGTTGAAGCGATCGGCTTGATCCTGGCGGTCGATCGCGTGCTGGACATGTGCCGCACCTCGGTAAATATATTCAGCGATTCCTGTGGGGCGGTGATCATTGCGCGCGTGACCGGAGAGGAAGGCGTGCTCGGCGAGCCTGCGATACTTCGAAACTGAACGATAATCCAAGGTATGGAGAAACCGGCCATCACTAAACCTATGGTCTTGGCTGGAATTGCCACAGGTCGTTGAGGTATCCACCACAAAATCCATAAACATCACAACCCTGACCGCCAAACAGCCAGAACCGGCTATTAATTCTGTCGTACCAGGAGACCGCAACATCGCGCGAACCCGGAACAAACTTTGCTGGATCCGAATTAATCATTGTGCCGTATTCACCGGCTTGATCCTTTATTTTGCTACCGCTCATCCATGTCCATTGATTGGAGTTGGTGTCATATTTCCACAAGTCATTGAGTTCACCAAAATTGCCTGCACTATCGAAACCCTGACCACCGAACAACCAGAAATTGCCACCGCTATCCTTCCAGGCAACTCCAAAACGTCTCGAACCTGGCACATTACTGGGGCTGGCGATGCCCGGAGAGCCATAGTTGCCAGACTGATCAATCTTATTGGAACCACCCATCCAGGTCCATTGATTGGAGTTGGTGTCATATTTCCACAAGTCATTGAAAACACCTGGTCCATTTTGATCCAGGCCCGAACCTCCAAACAACCAAAGACTTCCATTTTTCGACCAAGAGACCGCTCCTGATCGTGCCCCGGGGAAATTGGCCGTATCCGCGATGCCCTTATTACCATAGCTTCCCAGTTGGTCTGTTGTGATCGGGCCGCTCATCCACGTCCACAGATTGCTAGCGGTGTCATATTTCCATAGGTCGCTTAGATTGCCTTTTTGACTCACCGAATCAAACCCGATGCCGCCGAACAACCAAAATGCGCCTGAGTCCGTCCAGTATGTTCCAACCCAACGTGCCCCCGGAATATTATTTATATCCGCATTCCCCTTGATTCCGTAGTTGCCGGTCTGATTTACAAAATTGGATCCATTCACCCAGGTCCACTGCCTTACGCTGGTGTCGTATTTCCATAAGTCGTTGGCGTAAGCAGTACTTCCAGCTACATTTATACGGACAAACCCCCCGAATAACCAAAGATTGTTACTGCTGTCTGTCCATGTAGCAGAGTATTCACGGGACCCGGGACCTGAAGCGTCAACCGGATTGGCAGTACCTTTGGTGATGTAATTTGACAATTGGTTTGCATTTTTATCCCCGTTCATCCAAGTCCATTGATTGTTGACGGTGTCGTATTTCCACAGGTCATTAAAACCAACACCTAGATCAGCAGCCCCTCCGAATAGCCAAAGATTATTGCTGGCGTCTGCCCATGACATGGCGCCTTCAAGTGCTTGCGGCATATTGGTTGATGCGGGAATAAGCTTGTTACCATAGTCACCCGGCTGCCCAAACGAATCATTACCACTGACCCACGCCCAGTCGATCAAGTTAATCGCGGAATTATTATCGCTACTAGTTCCGCTACCTCCCCCTCCACAGGCGGACAATAACAGGAGCAGCGCCAATGTAATACGGCTTGCATGTGTGGATGCATTCATTACTCTCTCCTTGCTCATCTCGAATATCTTTTCATTTTGCGTCTCTGCCTTGAATGATATTCGGGCGAAAAATATACGGCTCACCTGCTTAACGGAAATCCCAGCGGTAACCCGCATAAAAGTACTTGCGTCGTGTCTTATCATTGGCATTCGCGCTACTGGTGTGATACTGCTCGATTCCGCCTTCAGCGGTAAAATTCCACGAATCGTCCATTCGATAATTCACTGTCAGACTCGGCCTGACTTGAGTTTGATGAGTGTCAAACGTGGAATTCTGGTTGTAGAAAAACAGTGACACATCCAGACGCCATTTCTCCCTGAAAGTCTGCACCTGCGTGAAAAGCAAAGACTGCCCGGTGGATGTCGGTGTTTTCGTCAAGGTTGCATTCGCTATACCCACATCATTTTCGAAGAACAGGTTGTTGCCGATCGCCTGGCCTGACAGCGCATATTGGTTCCCGCTCCCCGGCGAGCCTGGTTCGTAGGATGATGTGACGGTTGAATAATATGTCCCCATGCCCCCGGTATTGCTGATGCGGAAATCCGTAACCAATCTGAGTTTTGAATTTACAGGGTGAGACATCCCAACAGAGGCCATATTGCTGATCTGGCCAAGCGCAACGGCGTTGTCGCGTAACGTTTGTATGGATATCGCACCCGAGCCAAGCAATTTCTCGACCGATGGGGAAGTTTGATTTTGCAAATTTAGCGCCAGTGGCGGTGACCTGCGATGGTCCAGTGTCAGGTAGTAATTGTCCCCGGATGTTCTCGTCCAGTTTCCCTGAAATGTCGCAAGATTGACTTTCTTGTACAGGGTGTCGTACTCCATCTGCACCATGTAATTGCGTTGGGGTACAAAATAGTGCGTTTCCAGACCGAGCGCGTTTCGATCCTTGATGCCGCCCATCTTTTGCATCAACAAATATGCGCTGCCGCTCCATTCCTCGGGCAACCGGTTTAGATCGACACTGATACTAGTGAAAGTCTTTCTGTCGCCCGGATCTCCACCGCTGTAATAGTCCACCGGCAACCCGGCAGCCGCATTGATGCGCCATGTCTCATTTAGGCTGTACCCGCCGGAGATTCCATCGTAACGACCGGGAGTGCCTCCCGATGAACCGGATTGCCTGCCCAGGCGATACATGAATTTCCGGTTTCTCGCGATCTGCTCGACATAAACTGCATTCCAGCGATAATCTTCCGGTTGGCCGGGCAGGAAGTTGATCTTGTTGAATTCGCGCAGCACCAATCGCGAATCGATATTTTCTGTACGTTTCCATGCCGTCAGATCCAATGATGTGAGCAACATGGATTGGTCAGTACTGTCAACAGTACTGACGGTGGGAGGGTTGACGCCATCGGTTGCAAAGGTGTCAATATGGATGGCGCCCCTGTAGTAATTCTGGGATATACCCCCAGTGACCCTTAATTTTTCTTCAGTCGGTTTTTGCACAGGCGCGGCTGAAGCCTCCTTGGCTTTTTTTACAGCATCCTCCTTGGGCAATTTAGCCAGTAGCAATTTGACCTGGCTGGCATCCTCGGCCCTGGGATAAAGTTTCAGGTACAACTCATATTCCGCTCGTGCCTTGGTATATTCACCGTTCTTCTCCCGGGCTTCTCCCATCAATTTCTGTGCAGCCTGTGAAAGTCCGTTGGGTGGCAGATTGAGCAATCTGTTGAGTATTTCAATCGATGCATCGACCTGGTTAGTCTGCACTGCATCGCTTGCAGCGGTAAACAGCTTCTGGGCTTCAAGCTCCACTTCTTGCGCCGTCAGGACTCTGCCCGTCGGCACGGCCAACTCAGGGATAACGTCTTTTGTTTTCGGCAGCGGCTTGAGGGAGGGTGTAAAAATGCTGATGCTGCGCCCGTCATGCCCGGCACTGACGCGATACTTGACCTTCTTGCCAAAACTCAGCGTGAGTGAAGTATCCAGCTCGGGGTACGTTACCGTAAAAGGGAAAACGATATCTGAAGGGGGAGAATTATATTTTTCCCATTTCAGCCGCGAATCCTTGGGATCGATGTTTAGCAGCGTCACGTAGATTCGTATATCGCCATTATTCAAAACCTGGTTGCGAACATAGCGGAGCTGTGTGATGAAATGCAATTGTATCTCAGCTTCATCTCCCACTTGATTGACTTCAATCTCATCGATTACCTGCGCATGGGCTTGCGGCATGACAAACCCGATGAATGCGATGATAAAACCTATTGCTACCGTGTAACGGCCAAGGTTCTTGAAGGTATGCGGCACTTTACTGATTTTCAATTCATTCCCCACGATCCTGCGGCCCGTTCAATGATGCATCCAGTCGTACGCAATGCCCGGCAAAACCACATCTGAAAATTTCTCTACATAAAAAAGCGGTGCAATCGCCCCGAACAGGATTTATGACTGCACCGCCTTACACTGTTGATCACTAACACAATATCTCTTACTCATTACGATGCTGCAGCCAGTATTTCGCTGCCCTGCTCTGCCGATCACCAGCTTTGATAGGATGTTCCCTCATTACCCAGCGGCCTGTGACAGCCAGATGTCGAGCAGTCGGTTTTCCCGGGCTGCTCATGACTAAGCGATTTCCTTCCCTGAACACCAAGGAAGCTTGTACCAGAAAGATGACAACCTATACAACGTCCGCTACCCGCGTCGATACCCTGACTTCCATTGTGCATGGCGGTTGACGTGACCCCCAGCGTAAAGGCCGAAGTGCTCTTGTGGCAGAATTCGCACTGCATGGTCGCGCCACCAAGTAAATTCGTCGCATAAGGTATGTGATTGCTCGGTTCATACCTGGGCGGGCCGATATATGGCTTAGGAGCGCCTACCTTGCCATGACATTCAACACAGTTAGTGGTGATGCCCGTGTGCTTCATCAAAGTACCGGCAAACGTGCTGAAATTGCTGATCGAGTGGCATGTTTCGCACTTGTCGCCACCAGTTGGTCTAGTCGCTGTCGTTGGCACGTGATTGGACGGTTTTTTCATGGGCGTCACGCCTTGGTACGTAGTCCCAGAGTGACATAAGGCGCATCCGCTGACGATGCCGGTGTGCTTCATCGTTGTGCCGGCAAAAGAAGTGAATACGCTGGTCGAATGGCAGGTTTCGCACGGCATGCTGGTCGGAATATGCGGCGGACTGGTTCCTTTGGAGACCGGCTTCATGCCTACCGCAAATGTTTGGCCATTGTGGCAAGACGCACAGCCGCTCACGATACCGAGATGATTCATCTTGGACAGGGACAAGCTGTATCCGGCCGAGTGGCAAAGCGTACAAGGCTGCGTTGTAGGCAGGTGATTGGCGGGCATCGCTCCGCCAGTTGCACCGGCGAACGACGTAAAATTGGTGGTCGAGTGGCAACTTGAGCAATCCAGCGTGGTTGCCACATGAGTCGGGAAATTCGCCTTGCTGACCGGCTTCATCCCCACCGCAAAAGTCTGGCCGTTGTGGCACTGGATGCAGTTATTCACAATGCCAACATGATTCATCACCCCCGACCCTGGCCCGTATCCAGCAGCATGGCAGGTGGCACAGGTCTGAGTCGTCGGCAAATGGCCTGCCGGCAACGCCGTCGGGCTTGCTCCTGTGAATGTAGTTGTCGAGGTGTGGCAGCTATAACAATCCAGCGAGGTTGTCATATGCGTAGCGGGGTTCTTGCTCACAGGGGTAGTACCCAAAAAGGTCTGACCGGTGTGACAGGAAATGCAGCCGGTCACGATGCCGACGTGGTTCATTCCGTACGTGCCATTCGAGAATCCCGAGTTCGGCCCGTATGTGCTCGGGCTGGGCAAAGTATGGCAAATCGAGCACGGCTGGGTTGTTGGGACATGACCTGCAGGCAACACACCGCCCGAAGCGCCCTTGAAGGATGTTGTCGACGTATGGCAACTCGAACAATCCAGGTTTGTCGCCATATGCAATGAAAAACTTGACTTGGTCACAATATTGGTAACACCGGCAAAGCTCGATCCGTCGTTATGGCAGTTCGAACATCCACTGACGATGCCGGTGTGCTTCATTACCAACTTTGGGTCACCCGTGAACCCGCCACTATTTGTGCTAAGAGGAGAATGGCAAGTTTCGCACGGCATGCTGGTTGGAATGTGAGCCGGTGAAGCGGTAGGTTTTGAAAGTGCTGAAACCGGGCCCAGCGGAAAGCTCTGGCCATTATGGCAGTTCGAACAACCCGTAACGATGCCCGTATGACTCATTACGCCCGAATTCGGACCAAATCCCGCCGCATGGCAAGTCGAGCAAGGTTGGGTTGATGGGATATGTCCAGCCGGTGGGAGGGTCAGGTTTGCCACCAGGAAGGTCGATGTCGATGTATGGCAAGATTCGCACGGCGAGGTTGTCGTCATGTGGGCCGGACTTGCGTCCTGTTTGGATCTGGGTGTTACCCCCAGCCAGGGGGTTCCGTTATGGCAGCTCACACAGTTTCCGGTGATTCCGAAATGATTCATCCGTCCCGGAAGGAATGACGCGCCAACATGGCATGCTCCGCAAAACAGAGTTGTCGGAAAATGTCCCGATGGCAATGGAATATTTGCACTCGATTTTAAAGTCACAAAGCTCACAGTGACATGGCAACCAGAGCAATCTGCATTGGTCATCATATGATTGTTCGGCTTGCCCTTCGCTTTGTTCCCGTCGTGGCAAGTTGTGCAGGATCCGTCCGCCAAACCTATGTGGCTGAAGAAGGCAGGCGACCATTGCAAAGTCCTATGGCAGTTATCACATTGAACATTGGTATTCATGTGCGTCAAAGGTTTTGTCGAGGCACCCATAGGGTTCCCAACCATGTGGCAAGTCGCGCAATCGCGCGGCGTCCCCTTTAATACATTATTGATATGGCAGGAAGCGCAGCGAACTGCAGTATGCGCACCCGTAAGATTGAAACCGGTTTTGATATGATTGAATGTTGTAGTTTCGAGAACACGATCTGCGTTGGCCGCTGCTGCTAAATTAGCAGCCATCACCAGCGACATAGCCAGCATCAAACGGATCCAGCGCTGCAGAATCGAAACGCGAAATGAATTGTTTATTTTGTTTTTTCCATTTTGGTCATTCATTTTGTACCCCATCTAGCTTCTCTCGAATCTTCGAATCTCGGAATATTTCTTGCCACAACAAAGGCCGCCTGCTTTCCTTTGGCCAACATTGCCGGAAGAATGCCAACAGATAATTAGCCTATCATTAGTAGAGCAAATCTGGAGAACATCCGCTCGTAAAACTAAAGACAGGGGGAATGAAAGGTCGTTTTTGCTGACAAATGGCAAGCTATTCCGAAAACTTAGCGTGCTTTCGGAACTGCGTCTATCAGAAGGGTTTTCCAGTCCTTGGTGACATGACAACGCTCGCATCGCTGCCCAAAATCGCCATGATGCACGTCATCATCGTAATGACAACCAACGCATGTATGTTCAACAACTATTTTTTCATCCATCGTCTTTTTATGGCATGCGTAGCAACTGGGCTTCTTGTGTCCACCATCAAGCTTGAATTTGGTGCGCGTGTCGTGCTCGAAATCCCACGTTTTCCATGAACGAGCGTTGTGGCAAGTCTCGCATTTCTTGCCCAGCCTCAGCTTGTGAGTTTTATCATCATCCTTTTTGTGGCACGAGTAGCAGTCCAGCGGCGTGTCCTTGTATAGCTGGGTCTTGTGACACTTCTTGCAGTCCACTGTCTGATGCAACCCCAGCAGTGGAAAACGCGATCTGGCATGATCATATGTTTCTTTCTTCCAGTCTCTTTCGGTATGGCAGGATTCGCATTTCTTGCCCAGCTTGAGCTTGTGAACTTTATCGTCATCTTTCTTGTGGCATGAATAGCAATCCGTCGCCAGCTTTTGTCCGTATAGCTTACCAGTATGGCAGGTTACGCACTTAACATCCTTGTGCTTGAACTGTAACGGATATTTTGTATCCTTGTCGTGGTCGAAGTTGATCGTCTTCCAGCCCGTTTCCTTGTGGCAGGTTTCGCACTTCGGCCCGAAATTCCCCTTGTGTTTGTCGTCCTTTTTGTGACATGAATTGCATTCAGTAGGAGTTTTGCTGCCCTTCTTATACAGCGGCTCCTTATGGCAGGACATACATTTCACTTCGATATGCTTGCCCAGTAACTTGTATTCGGTTTCCCGGTCATGATCGAACATGATTTTTTTCCAACTGCTGTCCACATGACATGTCTCGCATTTCTTGCCGTAATTCCCCTTATGCTTGTCATCCTTCCTGTGACAAGAAATGCACTCCACCGATGCGCCTTTGTAATCTGTCGGTCCTTTGGCATGACATTTATTGCATTTAACTTCGACGTGCTTGCCCTTCAGCGAAAATTTGGTCTTGCCGTGGTCGAACTTAGCTTCCTTCCAATTATTTTCTGTATGACAATTCTTGCACTCCTTGCCCAGGCCGCCCTTATGCTTGTCATCCTTTTGGTGGCAGTCATTGCACACTGAAGGTGCATCGCGGTATTTTTTCTCGGGCTTGTGGCAATCCTTGCACTTGACCTTATCCTGCTTCTGATGAGCACCTTTCAGCGGGTAGTCGGTCTGGTCATGATCGAATTTTTTGACGTCCAGCAAAACAATCTTGGCGTTGCGTCCCTTGTGATCGGTATGACACTCCTTGCAATCTTTTTCAGTGTCAATACTGCCATGGTAGCCTTGACTGTTCAGGACATCAGCCTTCACCTCCTTGTGGCAGTCCTTGCACAGGCGGTTTTGCGCCGCCTTATCAAACTTGACGTGACATTCTTCGCATTTGGCTTCTAGTTTGGCGTGCCCCGAAATCACCTGCCCAGGCATCAACAATGACTCTCCAGCAGGCAATGCGGCGCTGGAAAAAGACAAGGAAAGGGTCAAGAAAAAAAGGCGTATCAACATCGAGAAATTTTCAGTACATATTTACAGCGATGACATGGACGATTCCGCTTATGCCCAGCAACCAGACAAAAGGCGTATGCAGTATATGCCACAACCGGAACAATCTCTCATAAGCTAGAAATTGGGCGGCAACTTGAACAGAAGCAAGATATCTTTTCACATACATCATCGCGTCCTGAAGATGCTTGTTCCGCTCCTGCTTATCCCATCCCTGGGTTTTTGCCAGATGAAATATCGCACCCTTTAATTCATGCTTGCTATGACGCGTCAGCCTGAACCTTCGCCAATCAAAAGTTATGAAACGCCAGAATCGGGTAGCTAGACCAAGATCATGCTCAAAAGCCAGATCGCGAAATTTCTTCAGATTTTGGTCAACTCCGGTAGCCGCAATCGCGACCGCACTCACTCTATCGGCACTCCTTTGGTTTAAATCAACCGCTTTTTGCAAGTCGTCCAGATTCATCTTCCGCCCGTACAACCCCTCGTGGATCCTCTTGTAGATAAAACGGCCCACGATCCCGCTCAGAGCTACCAACAACATCGAATAAAGCGCGACACCTGCATTCAACGACTTTACATGGAAGGTCGAGTGGAACAGCACTAATGTCGGGCCGGCGATTCCGAATACCATGTGCAACATGAACCAGTAGCGCAAAGGCCCCAAGTTCCGCGCCCATCCCGCATGCTTGCGTATCGGATAAAGCAGCATCAGCAACATCATCACGCCGCCGACATAACCAAAGTAGTAGCCCAATCCCTCGCCGGGTTCAATCAGCCAACCCTTGGAAACCGGCCATGCGAGCAACGCGAGAACAACAACAGAAAACCATATTACCCTTGGCCCTATACCAACCCTTTTTACGCCGGCAACTTTATCGCTGGCACGCGAACCGCCAAATGCTGCAACCTCAATGGGATGATTTTCTGTGCGCCGCTCGGTGGCTCCGTGAGAGCGTCTTTCCCCAGCATGCGCACTACCAGCAGTTCCGGCAGGATGTTTAATTTTGGGATTTTCAGACGACATATTTATACATCGATTGCAACAGTCTCAGTCAATTTGTATGATAATGATAACATGCTGATATAGTTGCAACTGAAACATCATATAGCGTTACTTGCTACTATTCCCCGCTGGAAATGTCACAAGCAAGCTTTAATGCGAGCATTTTATTGTTTATACATCTAATTGAATATGCTTAATTATTGATTTGCAGAAACAGGGGGCCGAGCAAACCTGCCAGTATTCAGCATCATTTAACTGACCGTGTCCAAATTCATATGAGCGACGATTTAATCATCTATTTATTGTACGTCCTGCCTCTGGTTTTGGTAATGTTCTTCTACCTGCGCCGTCATATCCGCCGCCATAAAATTCACAAGGAAACCTTGCGTGAAAATATTACTGCCGGCCTGACCGAACCCGCAACTCTTCACCCGGTAATCGACCCGAACATCTGCATCGGTTCAGGAGGTTGCGCCAAGGCATGTCCTGAACATGCGATGGGCATCATCCATGGCAAGGGTGTCCTTATCAGTC
>Ga0224495_10001780_pt1 | contig 14816 bp, 14 predicted proteins | sample SF_Jul11_sed_USG_FD_168128 | JGI IMG/M metagenome (GOLD analysis project Ga0224495, IMG submission 168128) | Sediment microbial communities from San Francisco Bay, California, United States - SF_Jul11_sed_USGS_4_1 | ecosystem: Environmental > Aquatic > Marine > Sediment | place: USA: California... | reverse complement strand
ATGCCCTAACCATTGATTAACTTGTCATTTTGCCCTGATAATGTGATAATAACCCGGTTTTCGGGCAGTTTTGCCCGATGCCGTTATCAGTAATCTCAGAGTATCATTACGGGAGTCTTATATGCCTGATTCGACAAAAAGTCAACAGCCAAAACTCCTCGATCAAGTCCGACAGGTACTCCGCCTGCACCACTACTCCATTCACACCGAGCGATCCTACGTGGACTGGATCGTGCGGTTTGTTCGTTTCCACAGCATGCGGTCCCGTGAGCACCTCTTCCCCGCCGAAGCCAAGATCGAATCGTTCCTGACCGACCTCGCCGTACACGCAAACGTCGCTCCCGCCACCCAGAACCAGGCGATGAATGCCCTGGTCTTCCTATACAAGCGCGTCCTCAACCATCCTCTGCAGGACAGCATCAATGCCGTTCGCGCCGACAAGAAGATCAATGTCCCCGTTGTCATGACACGCGAAGAAGTCGCCGCCGTTATCTCGCTCATGGACGGAACCGCCCAAGTGGTCGCCAAGCTTCTCTACGGCAGCGGGCTGCGCATCATGGAAGCGGTCCGGCTCAGGGTCAAGGACGTCGATTTTCAGATGAAGCAACTCACCGTCCGTTCCGGCAAGGGCGACAAAGATCGGTTCACCACCTTTCCCGCCACGCTGACTCCTTTGCTCCAGAACCACCTGGCCGGGGTCAAGACGCTGCATCAGCAGGATCTGGCTCAGGGGCATGGCGAGGTGTACCTGCCTCATGCTCTGGCTCGGAAGTATCCCGCCGCCGCCAAGGAATGGGGCTGGCAATATGTGTTCCCCGCCCGGGATCTGTCCGTAGACCCTCGTTCTGGTGTGACCCGCCGCCATCACGTTGATCCCAGCGTCATCAACAAAGCCATCAAAGTGGCAGTTCGCCGTGCCGGGCTCACGAAGCACATCAGCACACATACCTTTCGCCATTCCTTCGCCACCCACTTGCTCCAACGCGGCACCGACATCCGCACCATTCAGCAACTCCTCGGACACAACGATCTGGCCACGACCATGATCTACACCCACATCCTTCAGCAGGGCGGCCAGGGGGTGCCGAGTCCCTTGGATGATCTCGGCGTTTGATCTTCATCCTTCCTTCCCCCGCTAAGTATTTTGGCAAATTTGGAGGGCATAAGTGCCAAATAGGATACTACCCGAGTTCCAGGACTTTCTTCGTTCCCGCTCTCCAGTTCCTGCAAAAAATGCCCTTTTCTTGTTCCCCGGATGAGAAAAATCTTGGCTTTCTCACACGAACCAAATGCTCTGAATGTACTTAGTCTCTTTTGTGTTTCTTCAAGAAATCCCAGATCACCTCATTCGCATCGATATCTCTGCTCGTTTTCCCAACGATTATCTTTGGTAGATATTGATCGCCACCCGGCCAGGTGTGTCCACCGCCTTCGATTGCACAGAGGATGACCTCGGTTCCCTCTTTGCATTGATCATATGATTCAATGCGCACCCGCGTACCGTCCTTCGGATCTCTATCCGGTTCCATGGAGATACTCGGTGAGGATGAACATTGATTATGATTAACCCAGTACTTGACCGTCTCCGGGACCGAGAGCGCTCTTCCAAACGTTTTGCGACCGAAACGAATATCTCCGCCTTCCCATGACACTAAGCGATCATCTGTATTACTGATCACTAATACCGGGATCGGTCTTGAAGGTGAACATCGGGAGGGCAAGTTTTCGGGCATCGATCCCGCAACAGGGGCGATTGCTGCTATCTTTTCAGATAGCTCACAGCCGAGTCGAAAGGACATCATGGCCCCATTGGAGATACCTGTCACATAGACCCGCTTTATATCTAAGTTGTACTGCTTCGAAAGATGGTCAATTAACGCAGAGATGAAGCCGACATCGTCAATCTTCTCGCGATGGGCACGGTATTTCACATTTTCCCTACCATCATTCCAGTTTTTCTCAATGCCATCCGGGTAAACCACAAGGAAGCCCTCTTTATCCGAAAGTTTGTTAAAACCTCCCTGAGTTAGCTTCTCCATTCTTTTGCCTGTCCCTCCGCCTCCGTGAAGCACAATGAGGAGAGGCATGGGTTTGCTTTTATCGTAGGAAGGTGGAATATGGATGCGATAGGTTCGTTCCAATCCGCCAAAGGCGATGGAACCACTGGATTGTCCTATGACGGCCCCTTGGCCAGCGATCGCGTTTTGAAGGCTAAGAACAAGAAGAATGCCACAAAACAAGAAGAGTAAACTACCCCGTCTACGGCACGGGGCTTTGAAACCCAAATTCTTTAAACCCAAAACAGAGATCCCGAAACAAGTTCGGGATGACAAGAAAGAGAGCCAGACTCTGTTGTCATGCTGAAAACTCGAGACTTGCCTTTCTTTTTCAATCATAAGGTCTGAACTCGTTTCAGCATCTGATTTTTCCTGCGTTTGGGAGACATGCCTTTCATCCCCGTCCCTGCCTACCGGCCCCGGTCCCGACCGAGGGCGGGGCAGGCAGACGCAGAGGAGCTTTCCCTACGCCCGCCGAATCATGAAGATTGATAATCCCCCCTCGCCCCCGTTTAGAAAAGGGGGGGGGTATATTAGAAAAGTCGGCACGACTCGAAACCGAGGGAGGGATTGGGGGATTTAAAACCTATTTTCTATCTAATTTCTTTTGAACGGCTCCGCTGGTTAACTCCCGAATCGCATCTGAAGCGATCCATTTGGCAGATTTTGAATCTATCTTTTGAATCTCCTTTGCAGTTTGAATGGCTATCTTATTCAAAGCGGAGTTTCTCTTCCCGATCTGTCGCAATGCCCAGTTCACGGCTTTTTTGACAAAGTTCCTCTCGTCAGTGGCTTCCCTTTTAATGATGGGTAGCAATCTTATGAATTTCTGATTGTCGGCCTCTTTGTCGTGAACAGCCAACGTTGCCATCAAGACAAACCCTGCCCTTTTGACAAACTCTTCCCTCCTCTTACTCCACTCAATCGCTTTCTTGTGTGCAAACTTCGTTTTGTGAAGCTCCCCGGCCGCAGGCCGGCGCTTCCCGGCAATGTAATATGACTTTGTATTGTGCCCCCTGACCCCGCCCACAGGGCGGGGCTTCCGGGGCACTTTCCGGCCAAAGAGATTTGAGCAACATTGATCGCAGATATCCCATGAGTCGAAATCTTTGACCCAACGCTCCAACTGTGTCTCAGTAACCTTTTCAGGAACATCGATCATACCCGCAAGGATGCGAGCCTCATGCATAGCTGAATTCCATAGCTTGTCTGCGAGGAGATGATTCTTGCCTATTTGCTTAGCCATCTTCCTCAGAACAGGAATGGACACGCCATAGGTATTCTTCGCATTAATCCCGAATCGTGCCATCCCTGCGACGGCGTCTGGATCGGACAAAGATTTCAGTTGCTTTAGAATCTCCTCACAGTCCATCAATCGGTCTCTCATAGGGCACTTCCCAGAAAGAATAAGATTGCAACAATCGATTTTACCAGGGGGCAAACCTTGATCGGTGTGATCGTGGTTTTGGCCCCGGTCATGAATGTCAGCCCTGCCATCACGACGAGCATCCACGCAGCCGCTTGATAGACAAGAACCGAAACGAGATTTTGGGGACCCGCAAATAAGGTAACCAGAAGAACAAGCACCCCGATGAAGCAGAGGGTTAGCCCTTCGGCAATCCATTCCATTGTGATGATTCGTCTATTATCCAATGAGATCGAGCCAAAGCCATTCACAATAGACTTGGTTGGAAAAAGATGGGCGATCCCCCACAGGGTGATGACAAGAGAACCGATGAGCAGTACTACATACCTCAGAATCATGTTCATTCCCTCCTTTAATGGGGTGATATGAAACAAGAAGAATGTATTTAAATTTGTGCGATCAAGTCAATAAGAATTTGATAAGATTTGCATTTTTTCCCGTCTGACCTTTCCAATCCTTTTCTTAATGCTGCCAGAATAGGCATTTTTATGAACATATGTATGATTCGCTTCCGTTAGGCCCCAAATTTACAAAAAAAATTGCATATTTTCGTAAAATTTGCTTTAATTATATGGATAAAAAATGACCAAGTCCCTTGTTAATGGCCATTTCTAAACCGTATGATGGCCGGATGTCCAATCTGTTCGTAACTACCTGGATTTCAAGGGGGCATTAAAGATTTATCTGGCACAAAAACGGACTAAAAAAAGGAACGAGCTTCATCTGAAAAATTGGCAAATTTCTTGCAGCTATTCCCAATAGTTAGCATGATTACGTTATGAGGAATCTGGTGCAGACGGGGGTCGACCAAGAACATGGATGATACGAATCATCAAATTACTTCTTATCTGCTCGAGCGGGGACTCATTCAAAAAGAAGACTTAGACAGGGTCTTTCCTCCCAATCACCCCGTGGAAGGTCTTTTGATAGAAGAGCATCTCATCCATTCCGGTCTTCTTACCGAAGAGAAGTTTCGATCAGCCCTTGAGGAATTCTTCGGTGTCCCTTTCGCATCAAAAGACGACTTTCCCCGGGAACCAGTTTTGGTCAACACCTTATCGATCCAGTTTATGAAGGAATCGAAATTTATACCAGCCCGCCTGATCGATAAGGAATTAACCGTCATCATGAGCAACCCGGTGGATTTCTACACCATCGATGCCATCCGGTTGGCCGCCCAGCGCGACATCCGGGTTCTGTTGGGAAGAGAGGCAGATATCTTGGAAGCCCTTGAACGGTTCTACGGGACGGGCGGAACCTCCATGGAAAAAATCATTGAAGATATCGAGGGTACCCCGGAAATTCAACCGGAGGATGAGGAGAATGTTGATCATCTCCGCGACATGGCCTCCGAGGGACCCGTCATTCGACTGGTAAACCTCATTATCACGAGAGCGATTGAGATGAGGGCGAGCGATATTCACTTCGAGCCCTTTGAGGATCAGTTTCGGGTCCGGTATCGCGTAGACGGAGTGCTCCACGATGTAGAATCTCCTCCGAAGAGGCTTCAATCGGCCATCGTCTCCCGTGTCAAAATTATGGCGAAGTTGAACATTGCAGAGAGGCGTCTTCCCCAGGACGGAAGGATCATGCTCCGGGTAAAAGGCAAAGAGATCGATTTCAGGGTTTCATCCGTACCGACGATCTACGGGGAGAGCACGGTTCTTCGAATCCTGGACAAGAGCAGCATCGTCCTGGACATTGAGAAACTGGGCTTCCCAGAGGATACGATGAGAGGATTCAGGGCCTTGATCGAAAGGCCTCATGGAATCATCCTCGTTACCGGTCCGACAGGAAGCGGAAAGACGACCACCCTTTATTGTGCCCTCGAAAAGATCAACTCCCCTGAGAAAAAGATCATCACTGTTGAGGATCCCGTGGAGTATCAACTGAGAGGGATCAACCAGATTCAGGTCAAGCCGGCGATTGGGCTCACCTTTGCTAATGCCTTGCGGTCCATCGTCCGCCAGGACCCTGATGTAATCCTCATCGGAGAAATCCGGGATGCAGAGACCGCTGAGATCGCCATCCATTCTGCACTCACCGGACATTTGGTCCTGAGCACGCTTCATACCAATGATGCACCCAGTGCGATCACCCGGCTCATCGATATGGGAATGGAAGATTTCCTCCTCTCGTCCACAATCATCGGCATCCTGGCCCAAAGGCTGGTGAGAGTGGCCTGTCCCTATTGCCAGATTCCCGCTACGCCTGATCCAGCGATTCAGAAAGAGTTGAAGTTGGATGGATCGAAGCGGATGGATGTCAATATCATCGAAGTCAAAGGTTGTGAAAGATGTTCCCACACAGGATTTTGGGGCCGTTCAGGGATCTTCGAATTTCTTGAAGTCAACGATACGATTCAGAGACTCATTCTGGAGAAAAAAGAGTCTCATATGATCAAAGAGGCGGCTCGGAAGAGCGGGATGAGGACCTTGAGGGAAGATGGCTGGATGAAAGTTAAGCAGGGAGTGACGACCATCCCCGAGGTCCTGAGAGTCACCCAAGAAGAGGAAGCCCTATGACGAGATTTCTGAAAAAAACAGAAATCTCCTTTTAATCTTGCTTTGAAATCTGTGTAATCAAGAGAGCGGAGAAGACATTTTCGGAGCTCTCCTAATGGGCTGAAGATGGCTGAATACCTTTATAAGGCCACGACCCTCAGCGGGCAGACTGTAGAAGGCTCCATGGAGGGAAAGGACGAAGCGACCATCGTCCAGAGCCTTCACCAACTGGGGTATATCCCAATTCGTATCCTCTCAACCCAGGCCACGGGAACCCCGTTCAGTCTTCGCTCTATTTTGCCCCAGCGTGTCGGAATAAAAGACCTCTTCACATTCACTCAAGAACTCTCAACGCTGATCTCCGCCGGTCTGCCTCTAGACCGGAGTCTCAACATCTTGGAAACCCTAACGGAAAATCAGAGATTGAAGCAGGCGCTCAAAGATGTGGTCAAGAGGATCGAAGGAGGAAACTCCCTTTCTGAGGCTCTGGGAAATCATCCCAAGATCTTCCCGAGGCTTTACGTGAATCTGTTGCGGGCAGGGGAATCAGGAGGTTTCTTGGAAGCAACCCTCTCTCGATTGGCTCAATATCTTCAAACGACAAAAGAAGTGAGAGACCAGCTCATCTCTGTTATGATTTATCCCCTGATTCTGACGCTTGTCATGGGCATCTCGGTCGCCGTTCTCATCACCTTTGTCATCCCAAGGTTTACAAAGATCTTCTCCGATATGGGAGGCACCATCCCTCTGGTGACCCAGATCGTCATCGCCATTAGCAAACTCATTACGGGATATTGGTGGGCCGGCGTGGGAGGATTGGTCTTAATTTACCTTGGGCTGAAGACCTACACCAAGGACGCCGAGAGGAAATGGAAGTGGGATCGGTTCAAACTGAAATGGATTGCTGTGGGTGATCTCATCAAGAAGATCGAGGTGGCCCGATTTTCAAGGACCCTGGGAACCTTGCTTCAAAGCGGTGTCTCGATTCTGCCGGCTCTCAACTTGGTGAAGGAGATCTCTCAAAATAGCGCCATCTCAAGATCGATCACCTATATTCACGACCGGCTAAGAGAAGGCAAAGGAATCTCCAGGTCGCTGGAGGAGACCAATGTCTTTCCGCCTCTTGCCGTCCAGATGATCGGGGTGGGTGAGGAGACAGGGAGACTGGATGAGATGTTGATCAAGGTGGCTGAAGCCTATGAAGCCACTGTTCAAACGACGGTGAAGCGAGTGGTCTCCTTACTGGAACCGTTGATCATCCTCGTCATGGGCGGGATCGTTTTCTTTATCGTGATTTCTATTCTTTTGGCCATACTCAGTATCAATGAAATTCCATTCTAACCTTCCCTCACCCCTCTTTCCTGAAGGAGGCTGGGGGATGAAACGCACAGGGAGAAAGAATGAAAAAGAAGAGAAGAAATCAAGGATTCACACTTTTCGAGATCCTCGTCGTGATCATCATCATTGGACTGCTGGCTGCTCTTGTGGGGCCAAGGTTGTTTGGTAAGGTGAGCGCGGCGAAGCAGAAGGCGGCCAAGGCACAGATTGAACTCTTCGGTACGGCTCTCGATACCTTTCGACTCGATGTGGGAAGATATCCCACCACCGAGGAAGGGCTGAAGGTTCTTCGCGAGAAACCGGCTGGTGCGGAGGCGTGGCAGGGCCCCTATCTTCCCAAAGAAATTCCTGTCGATCCCTGGGGGGCAGCTTATGTTTACATTTCTCCCGGACAACACGGCGATTATGACCTCATCTCCTATGGGCTCGATAAGGCGGAAGGGGGCGAAGCAGAGAATATGGATATCGTCAGTTGGAAGGATGTGGGTAGATGAAAAACAGGGGCTTCTCGCTCTTCGAACTTCTGGTCGTCCTGATTCTTCTCAGCCTCTCCTTGGCCCTGGTCGCTCCCTCTCTGTCCAGATTCTCACGGACGGCAGAGTTGAAAGGAGCGGCCCAAAAGGTTTCTGGAATCCTCCGAAATTCCAGGAGCGAAGCGGTCAACAAGGGAAAGGTTTATCAGGTCGTCTTCAATTCTCAGTCCAGAGAGGTAAGTGTTCATTCGATGGAACCTTCCGAGGAGAAGGATGAAAGAAAGGAAGGCCCTATCCCCGAAAAAACCTATTTGCTGCCGGAGGGAATTCAGATGAAAGGGGATCCGACGACTTCCTCCTCATCGACTTCTGAACTCTCCCCAATTGAGTTTTACCCAAATGGAGGTTCGAGCGGGGGGACGGTCTTCTTGGACACCCCCGACCGCTTGGGGTACAAGATTCAGGTCCATTTCCTTACCGGAATAGTGGATATCAAGAGAGCAAAATGAAGAGAAAGGAAGGGTTCACCCTGTAGTTGAATGATATGGAAATAGAATACATGGCAAGAAATCTATTTAGAAACAGGCTCCTTCACTCAAGGATTAATGGCTTCTCAACAACAGGGTTCACCCCGTAGCATAGTCGAGGGAACAAGGGCTCTTCGAAATATGAGGCGACAACGATTTCATAGAGGTTTACTTGATATTAAGGGTAATGCGACGGGGTTCACCCTCATTGAAGTGGTCGTGGCTATGGCCATCTTGGCGATTGGGATAACTGCGATCATCGAGCTCTTTTCAGGTAGCCTCCGTCTCGTTAGGACTTCTGGTGAATATACCAAGGCGGTCAATTATGCGCGCGTCAAAATGGAAGAGATGTCGGTCAAACCAACCATGAATGAAGGGATCGAAGAAGGAGAGTTTGATGGAGCCTACCGCTGGCAGGTGGATGTGAAGAGAGTGGACATCCTTCCTCCAAGAATCGAGACAGACTTCAAACCTCCCGTGGAGCTCTTTCAGGTCAAGGTTCACGTCCTCTGGAAGTCAGGCTCAAAGGAAAGATCGACGGTGCTTGAAACCTACAGAACAATTAAATTGGAAGAGGAAGAAACAAAGAGTTAAAAGAATGACAAAGCGAGGATTTACCCTGTCGTTGGACGAATATATGACCCGAACAGAAATGAAAAGATACCGTTTTAAGAGAAGGAAACTTGTAACGGGTAAAGGTGTTTTTCCAACGACGGGATTTACATTAGTAGAAGTCGTGATCACCCTGACCATCACCGGGTTCATCTGTCTCATCATCTTCGGGGCTTTCCGATTGGGACTTTCTGCCTGGGAGAGAGGCGAATCTGTTAGAGATGAGTATCAGGAGGCGCGAATCGTTTCCCAGTTAATCACCCAGCAGATCAAATCGACTGTTCCTTTTAAGATCAAACCGCAACAGGCAGAAGGAGACTATCTCGCCTTTGAGGGAGATGCCCGTTCTTTGAAATTCGTTTCCTCCCTTTCCATGCGGGGAAAGCAACCAGAGGGTTTGGTCTACGCCAAATATGAGTTTAAGGAAGAAGGTTCTGAAGGAGGTCGTCTGATCCTTTACGAGGAAAAGGCTCTTAACAAAGATTTTTTTGCAGAAGAACCGAACGAAGAGCGCGCCGTTTCTCTGCTGGAGGGAGTTTCAAGTGTCCGTTTTGAATATTTTCGAGAGGAAGATCTATTGAATAACCAACAAGAGGAGTGGGTCGAGGAATGGAAGGCCAAGGATGAAAAGAGGTTGCCAAAAGCCTTCAAAATGACGATCATTCGAAAAAATCAAAAAGGGAAGGAGGAACCTCCGATCACGATTCTCGCATCCGTTCCGGCCTTCCGTTTTGAGGAAGTGAGACCGATGCCAGGCAGAAGGGTTCCCAGGATCTCGACAACAAGGTATTAGGGAGGTTTGAGGTTTGAGGTTCATCGTTCATCGTTCATTGTCCATCGTTCCTGCAGAGAAAGGGGTTGCCTTAATTATGGTTCTCTGGGTGATGGCCATTCTTTCGGTCGTGGCCCTTGAATTCTCTTTCGCCATGAGGACTGAGGTCAACATCGCGAAGAATCATAAGGAAGACCTCCAACGCTATGCCATGGCTGAAGGGGGAGTTCAGCGCGCGATTGCAGAATTGATTTACAAGCATGACCCCCGCACTCAACAGATGAAGAAAACTCTCAGCTTGGAAGAGATCTCTCCGGAACAGCAGGAGTGGATGGCAGACGGGAGATCCTATACCCTCCCTTTTGACCAGGGTTCTTGTGAGATCAGGATCATGAGCGAGGCAGGGAAGATCAATATCAATTTGGTCTCCGAGGTCTTGCTCCGCAAAGTCATTGGGCAATTAGGCCTCGAAGGGGAGACAAAGGATGTGGTGGTCGATTCCATTCTCGATTGGAGGGACACCAATGATTTCTACCGGGCGAACGGCGCAGAGAATGATTATTACCTTTCACTCAAGGAGCCTTACTACTGCAAGAATGGGAATTTGGACTCGATCGAGGAGCTCCTCCTAATCAAAGGAGTTACTCCGGATCTCTATCATGGGAAAAAGGGAACCCAAGAGGGTGAGGAGGGAGCAGCTGATCGGGTGGGCTTGAAGGATATCTTCTCCATTTACGCTCCTGGGGAACAGGTGGACATCAACAGTGCCACCCCCCTCGTGATGAAAATGGTTTTAGGCATTCCAAGTGAAGTCTCTCAACAGATGGTGAAGGCCCGGGAGGAGAAAAGTTTCGAAAACCAGCAGGACCTTCTCAATCGGGTCCCTGAGCTTGCCCCCTTCATCGGAGAGATTGGCAGGTTCGTCGTCTATCGATCTGCCCTTCCCTATTACACGATTGAATCGAGAGCCAAGTTGAAGAATGAACCCTCCACGCAAGGACTAAAAACAATCGTGAAGATTGACCCGAGGGAGAAAGAAAGGTATAAAATCGTCCAGTGGGTGGATAGGCTGACGGAGCGCTAACCCCTGCTCAGGATGCGACAGGCTTTGACATGATTTCAGGAAAGATGATGTTAATCTCTGATGTGAGCTTCGGAATCGACTTTAGAAAGAACCATTTGATCCTCACCCTTTTGAGAAAATCTTTCGGTAGGATCAAACTGGTGGACTACGAGATCCATGGCCTTCTACCGGAAGAACAGAAAGAGGAACGAGAGACTCAGGTGATCAACCTGGTCAACGGGTTTATGTCCAAACATACGATCAATAAGAATAAGGTCTCGATTTCCGTACCGAGGGAAAAAGTCGTTGCCCGCTTCATCCGTCTTCCCATCGCCACAAAGGAGAATTTGCGGAAGGTTCTGGAATACGAGGTCTCCAAGTATACGCCCTTTGAGAAGGAGAAGATTTATTTTGACTACCAGATTCTCAAAGAGGAGAAGGAATGGCTCGACCTCTTTGCCGTTTTTATCAAGAGGGAAGAAGTCGACGCTTATCTCGCTTTGCTGAAGAAGGTCGGGGTTCAACCCATCTCCATCCAGATTCCCTCCACCGCAGCCCTCAACCTTTTCTTTTACCACAAGACGGCTCGACAAAATGAGATGGCCGTTCTCCTCGATGTGACTTCACCCTTCTTCGAGATGAATCTGATCCAGGGAAAAGATTGGAAAGAAAGTTTCCATCTGCCTCTGCCTTCTGAAGAGCAGGAGTCAAAGATCATCAGCACCTTCAAGCGATCCGGACTGAAAAGCGACGCCTTTTCAAAATCGACCTTCTTCGTTTTTGGTTTAGATGCCACGGAAAAGATGCTGCCTTCCCTCAGAGAGAGTGGGCAGATCAAAGGGATTTTCCTTCCTCCTCTGCATCGAATTGAAGCAGGGACCGGGGCTTCCAGACCTGACAAGATCTTCTCCTCGATCGGGATCCCCCTGAAGGGACTGACCCAGACCAAACTCGATCTGAACCTGCTTCCCTTTGAGATGAGGAAAAAAGTGAGGGAGATTGGAAAACCGGTCTTTATGATCCTGGCCTCCCTTGCCGTGATCCTGAGTTTGACCTGGGGAATCGGTGTTTTCTTCCGTTACAGAAATGCGTTGAATACCATCAATGATGAGATAAAGAATCGAAAGCCCGCGGTGGAAGCGATTGAAAAGGTGCAAAGGCAGAAGGACGCCTTGAACAAAGAGATTCTGGACCTCGATAAGATTCGATCGGCGGAGCACAGTAAGGTGGAGATCCTGAGAGAACTCACCCAGCTTCTGCCGGCCACGGTCTGGATCTGGAATTTCAAATATGCAGGAAGGGAGCTGGAGATCAGCGGATTCGCTGATTCGGCCTCCGAACTCATCTCCCTTTTAGACCGGTCTCCTCTCTTTGAGAGGGTCGAATTCTTAGCCCCTGTGACCAAGGAGAGGGAGAGAAGGGAGGGTGTGGATAAGGAAAGGGAGAGGTTTAAAATAAAAGCGAGGTTGGAAGGCAGGAGGTCAGGAATTTGAAAGAATGGCCTTTCTTAAAGAAACTGTCCTTCTTAAGAAAATGGCCTGTTTTGAAGAAATGGCCGTTTTTGGAAAGATGGAGGTTTTCCCAGAAACGGATCCTCTGGGGGCTCGTTGGGATCGTCCTCCTCGTCCTCCTCTACACCTTTGGCATCCTTCCTTTGGTCGAAGCCAAGAAGAAAGCCGAAGAAGAGATCCTCTTGAAGAGGAGGGTTCTGCTGAGATATGAAGACTATCTGGGAAACCAGAAGATTTTCGAAGAGGAACTGGATCGAACCCTGAAGCAGTATGAAATAGTTCAGAGAAAGCTCCTGACTGGAGAAACCCCTCAACTCGGAGCCGCCAGTCTTCAGGAGATTGTAAGAGGGCTTTCGGAAAAGGATGGGGTAGGCATCCGGAGCTTTCGAATGCTTGAACCCAAAGAGATTGATTCGTACAGAAGGATTTCGATCCAGATCGATTTCAATCCCAACAATAGCATGCTCAATCTCGGCCAATTTATTTATGATATCGAAACCCACGAGAAGGAACTGATGATCTCCGACATGAATATTCTGGTTTTAAATATTCGGATGCCCAATCAAGTCCAGGGGAGCATGGTCATCTCTGGACTGATGAAAGGGACGAAAACTAAAGAGAAAGGAAAGGAGCGATGATGTCCTGGCGATATGCTATCTTCTCCCTTTTTCTCTTTGTCGCTGTGGTTCTTCTGGCCCTAAAGAATTATGCCGTGTGGACTCAGCCCGTGGAAACCTTGCAAGAAGAAGGAAGGGCGAAGAAGGGAGAAACAAAAGTCGAAGGAGCCTTAGTCACCGGTAGGCAAAAGGAGACGACCTCCATTGCCTCCACCATCGCGATTTCTGAAAAAAATATTTTCAACCCGCACCGGAAGGAATTTTCGATCACCACTCCTGAACAATCGAAACCCAATGGTCGCCCCCAAATCATTCTTTATGGAATCGCTATTGCTAAAGATTATCAGGCTGCGGCACTCGTTCATCCGGGAAGACCCCTCCAGAAAGGGGAAAGGGAGATGATCACCCTGAAGATCGGGGGGAAAGTCGGAGAATATAAGTTGGCGAAGATACTCCCTGATCGAATCACCATGGAATCAGGAGATGACTCTTTCGAAGTCCTGCTCTATGACGCGAATGCACCCAAGAAAAGAACAGTGATCAGGACGGAGGTGAAACCTCCGGAAGTGAAGAGCACGGCTCCAGCCCCTTCTGCCTCTTCGCCCCCCGCACCTGTTCCTGTACCAAGAGCAGCAGAGGCGCCCAAACCTGTAGAACCACCCAGGGAGAGGGTAATGGAGGCTCCCCTGCCAAGACCCGTGACCCCAGCGCCCCCCTCCTATCCGGGCACCCTTAGAGGGAGGAGGCCCATCAGGCCTTATGCGCCTCCTGAAAGTCAGACGAAATGAAGGTCCAAGAAAGGAGTCATTTCGGGATGAATAAGATGAAATGGTTAGGAATGGGATGCCTTATCCTATTCCTGATGTTCGGGAACATCCATTGTGCAGGGAAGAAATCTCAGCTGAAGGGAGAACCGGGTGAGCCTCCTGAGAAGACGATTTCTCAACCCCCTTCGGAGACAGCAGGACTGCCTTCTAAGCCAGTGGAGACTCCCCCTGCCGCTGTGGCCGAGGCACCAAAACCTGAGAGACCGACGCCACCTCCAAGTCAACCTCCGCGATTCGATCTACCTGCCCCCCCTCCCACTTTACCTCCTGTAAAACCACCGGAAACTCCTAGGGGGCCAGGCGTGGTCTTCAACTTTGATAACGCTGACCTCTATGAAGTCATTCGGGTGATGGCGGAAATTCTGAAAATTAACTATATCGTCGATCCCAAGGTCAGAGGGGTGGTCAACATTCATACCGTGGGTCAAATTCCGTCCGAAGATGTCTTTCCCATCTTCCAATCGATTCTGAAATTGAATGGAGCGACGGCCGTTAAGAAGGGGAATGTTTATGAAATTGTCCCTTTCGGTGATGCGAAGAAGTGGGATGTCCCTCCTTCGACCACCCGGGATCCAGCGAAGCTGGCTGCCGAAGAAAGGTATACCACCCAGATCATCACCTTGAGGTACATTCCTGTAGCAGAGGTTTCTAAACTGATCAAGCCCTTTCTTTCGGACGGGGCAGATATCATTGAACATCCCCCCTATAATATCCTGATCATCAACGACCTTACTTCCAATGTCAGAAAATCTCTCGACATCATCAACCTCTTCGATGTCGATCTCTTCGTCGATATGAAGGTCAGGATCTATCCTATTCTCAATGCCGATGTGACAGAGATTGCCAAGGAGATGGAGCGAATCTTCGCTTCCTTTGAGGTTTCAACAAAGTCCGGGAGAGGCGTCGGAATTACCTTCACTCCCATTGCTCGAATCAATTCCCTCTTGGTCATCAGCTCCATTCCTCACATCTTCGAAAAGGTGGAGGCGTGGTTAAGGGAACTCGACAAGACGCCGGCAGAGGGAACGAAATTGGGCGTCTTCGTCTACTATGTGCAGAATGGAAAGGCAAAGGATCTCGCTGACGTCT
>Ga0224495_10001779_pt1 | contig 14822 bp, 9 predicted proteins | sample SF_Jul11_sed_USG_FD_168128 | JGI IMG/M metagenome (GOLD analysis project Ga0224495, IMG submission 168128) | Sediment microbial communities from San Francisco Bay, California, United States - SF_Jul11_sed_USGS_4_1 | ecosystem: Environmental > Aquatic > Marine > Sediment | place: USA: California... | reverse complement strand
GGGTCGTAGTGATTACCCAATTGATTTGCATACAAGTGCCACTTACCTATATAAGCCGTCTGATAGCCGCTGCCGGTCAACACGTGGCCAAAGCATTTGTGATCTGTTCGCATTCTAAGCTCGTTTATGACCATACCGGTCGTGGTTGTGTATTTGCCGGTCAGCAGAGAGGCCCGAAAGGCGGCGCAGACAGGCGTGTTGGAAACCGCATTGCAGAAGTTGATGCCTTGTGATGCTAATTTATCGATATTTGGTGTCCTGGTCTTTTTGTCGCCTGCGTACCCGCACCGCGTATAGCCCAGTTGATCGGCAAAGATAAATAGAAGATTCGGTCGCCGATGGTTTTTTGAGCCGGACTCTTGAGAAAGACTGATACCATCTCGCAGGGCCAGGCCGGCAGCTCCCAGCCCCAGGGCTTTTACAAAATCACGGCGGGTAAATATGGTTAAACTCATTTTCCTGTTAATCTTTTCATTTCTCGATGGCTGCAGGGGCGCCGAATATACTCTTGAGGCGCTTGATATCGAACTTCGGCTTGCGGTCGTATGTATAGACTCCGTTTACATCTTGTTCAACATCTGTCAATTGGGTGTATGCGACAAATACACTCTTGAAAGAAAGATGCGTATCTGATGTCATGTTTACATCCTCCTTTCGATGACGATTTAAATCTTCATTTGTGTCTGCGCTCACCTTAATACCCTAAAATGTTTGTAGCAGCGGCGGTTACTCATTGACACTATTTAGATTCAAGGTCTGTGTCAGGTCACTGATTTTGGTTTGAGTAAGCATGTTTTCGGCGGTTGCTTGTGCCTCATCGAGATCAATGCCTGAAATGGCCTTTTGTATACGTAGTAGATAGTGCGGATCCATACTTAAAATCCGCACACCTATCCCAAGCAGGAAAGGAAGATATTGTTCCTGGTGCGCCATATCTCCGCAAATCGAGATTTCCCTGCCGCTTTGATTGGCCGAATGGACCACCTTTTTCATTGCACGCAATACCGAGGGGTGATGGGGCAAATAAGAGCCGGCAACATTTTCGTTGGTCCTGTCGACTCCCAGCATGAACTGTATAAAATCATTGGTACCTATCGAAAAAAACTCGGCCTCCCTCGCGAAATCGTCGATCAAGTCCACTACGCACGGCAGCTCGACCATGATTCCAAGTTTCGGTTCCCGGTTGTGCTCCACGTTCTGTTTGCCAAGTTTCTTCAGGCATTCAAATACAACTTCTCGGGCCTGACAGAATTCATCTATGGATGAAATCATTGGAAACATAATCCGTAAATCCGTCCCGGCCCCTGCACGCAATATGGCTCGAATCTGCTTGGCGAAAACAGGTTTGTTCTGAAGCGAAAAACGTATCGACCTCAGACCCAGAGCTGGATTTTGTTCCCTGATGTCGTGGTAATAGGATAAGGTTTTATCACCTCCCATGTCGAGAGTTCGAAAAGTAACGGGCTTGCCTCTCATTAATTCAACAAGCTTGCTGTAAATCATAAATTGTTCCGCCTCGTTCGGAAGATTTTTTCTAATCATAAACGGAAATTCCGTCCGGTACAGACCCACACCCTCACACTGCAGTTCGCAGGCAACCTTCAGGTCGGCCAACAGGTTGATGTTGGCGAATAGATGTACTCTTGTGCCGTCGCGCGTGGTCGTGACCGGCTTTATCGAATGTCCCTGTTCGGCCAATGTTAGCCTGGCTTTTTGCTGGGATTCAAACCGCTCCAGGACTTCTTCAGAAGGGTCTACATACGCATTACCTGCTTCGGCATCGACCAAAATGGGAGTGTTGCCCGGAAGATCAAGAAGCTCATAAGTATCACTGACAATCATAGGGATACGCAGTGATCTGGCAAGTATAGAAAGATGTGACGTAACGGTGCCCCCTACCAGAACGATTCCACTGGCCTCCTCCGAAGAGAGTATAAGCAGGTCGGACGGCAAAAGCTCTCTGGTTATAATAATCCGTCCCCTGAATTTGTCCGGTTCCTCGGCCTCGCTGAGAAGGTTGCTCATCAGTCTTACAACCAGGTCTTCAATGTCCTGGGTCTTTTCCTGCATGTATGAATTGCCGCTTGTTGCAAAGCCCTCCATGTACTGCGTTCCGACCTGCTTGATTGCCAGTGGTGGATTAACTCCGCTTTCTATCAGCTTGACAATATCTCCGACAAAGTGCTTGTCCTTAAGTATCACCAAGTGTGCCGCAAAAATCAGCGAAGCTGCATCTGAAAGCTTCTGACCTACCTGTTCCTGCAGTTCTTCAAGTTGAGCCGCTGTCTTGGCAATTGCCCCATGAAAATCATCAAGCGAATATGTATAATCAAAATCTCTGTGCAAAAGCATGGCAAGATTTTTCTTCTTGTTGGTAACTGTGGCAGGGCCATAGGCAAAACCGCCCGAGGCAGCTTTACCCCTTATAAATTTAAGTTTCTCCGATAATGCTGTCTTGACCTTTGTCTCTTCCCCGTGCGGTTCATGTATCGCCATAAGGAAGCGGGCATTCTCAATGATATTGGCGAGCTGCGACGCCGCAGCCTCCAAAGCAGTAATATCGGAGTCATCGAAGTAATTGCCCTTTTTGCGCTGAAGCACTAATACGCCGATCTTCCCAATCCCTCGTACTATCGGCACGGCAAGAAAACATTCATACCGTTCCTCAAATATGCCCGGAAAAAATTTGAAGTTTGGATTACGGGTGGCATCCTTCTCACATACGGGTCTCAGCTCTTGAAGCGCAAGGCCCGTAAGACCCTGGCCCAGCTTGAGCCTTATCTTTCCAACAAAGTCCGGATTCAGGCCCCTTGTCGCCCTCAGGACCAGTTCGCGACTTTCATTATTGTAGAGATAAATCGAACAAACATCCGACCGCGTATGCGACGCTACCATTGCAACGGTTTTGTCTAAGAGGCTCTGAATGTTGGCGCTTTCTCTGAAAAGATCATTAAGCTGATTTATATCATATAAGAGCCGTTCATTATCCATCAGTTTACCCGGGATTTTCACATTAACCTATGCCCAGACACCTTATCGGGCCTTCAGATCATTATCATATCCGAACCGGCCGCTGATTTCTATCTTTGTTTATACGCATTTGCCGTATCAAATCTTGATACGTTGCGAGTTTTATTTTGTTTATTGGAATCAGGAATAGCTTGACCGTGACAAATAAGCCCTTACAATGATGTTATCCGGGCCGAGCCTGTTTATAACCGCTCGAAAAACAAAGTTGCCCGGTTATGATTGAAAGAGGAAATAAATTATATGCCCACGCAGCCAGACACGGATGAGCAGCCCGGGATGGAGCCGGCGATTCGCACTGAACATTTGACGAAGATCTATGGTCAGCGGCTGATTGCGGTCAATGACATGAATCTGCAAGTGCCGCAAGGTTCGGTCTTCGGACTACTGGGTCCTAACGGTGCCGGAAAGACAACGACACTGCGTCTTCTGCTGGGATTGCAGCGCCCGACAGCCGGGCGGGCGGAGGTTTTCGGCAAGTCGTGCGGACCCAACGCGGTTGCTGTCCGTTCTCAGATTGGCTATCTGCCCACAAATCCGAAGTTGCCCGGCAACTTACGGCCCATCGAATACCTGGACCTCCTCGGCAAGTTATCTCGGCTGCCGCGACAGGTCCGCAAGCCGCGAATATCCGCGTTACTTCGCGCTGTGGGATTGCTTACGGCCACTGAACAGCGGATCCAGACCTTCTCTACCGGGATGTGCACTCGGCTGGGATTGGCCGCTTCGCTTGTCGGTGATCCTCCTCTGCTGCTCTGGGACGAGCCCACAGCCGGTTTAGACCCTACGGCCCGGCGATTCACGCTCGACCTCATCCGTGAACTGGGAAAGACCAAGACTGTTGTTGTTGCCACGCATATTCTCAGTGACATCGATCAGATCTGTGACCACCTGGGTGTTATGCACGAAGGACGTATGATTTTCACCGGTTCCATGCAGGATATGAAAAAGCGTCTTCGCCGCGACGGCTTTAGTCTGGAGTTGGAGGGTGAGACCGACAACATCAGACTTCTGGCTCAAGAGGTTGACAATCTGGAGGGCATCGAAGCACACCTTGGTGCCGGCCAGACATTGCTCGTGAGGATTGCAAATGATCGCGGCCGCTCCCGTGCATTGGCTGAGGTTTTCAAGCTTGTCGACGCAAGCAAACTCTCGCTGCAGGCGGTCCATTCCGCTCAGAATGCGACCGAGAACGCTTATCTCCAATTGCTCCAGGAAGAGGAAGCCCATGGATTCCACCGATAAAACCTCCAGGCTCAGCACGCGTATGATGCCATATCTGGCAATTCTCCAGCATGACCTGAGGGCCTTGCGGGCAAGTCGGCTGGTCCGGCTTTGGTTGGCAGCCACGGCGGTTTTGACTTTGATGCTGGCCCTGGCGAACTGGTCTAATTTTCAAAACGCACCGTTGATCGCATCACTTTTGTTTCCGTATCTGGTATTTCCCTGGTTTTTTGTAGTAGTGGTGCTCGGCGTCAGCCCCGTATCGGGCTCGCGGGCCGAAGCGCTGGCCGACGGAATCTTGAGCCGCCCGGTTGGCCGCTGCGAATACCTGCTGGCCACCTGGTCGGCCAGAGTCGTGCTTGTGTGGGGTGTCTATCTTCTCGTGTTAGTCCCGGTCATTGCACTGGTCACCTTGGCCAAACGGCCCGTACCCGAAGATACGGTAACCATCTATGGAGTCGCCACCGCCCTGTTCGTTGTGGGGCTCGTACTTACTTTCCTCGTGTCGCTGGGATTTCTCATGGGAACGCTCCTGCGAAAGCCACTTTTGGCCGTAGTGGTGCTCATCTTCGTGTGGTACCCAATCAGCCTTATTCTCAGCGTCTTTTCGCTGGAGGAGTTCTCACCTATCAGCTTGAACCAGGCACTATGCACACAGCTTCGCCAGCCATGGCGCCAAGTCGAAGGGGACTCGAAGGTCAATATCAATAAGGGGGATAAGGATGCGGTCCCGAGTCAGTTTTCTCAGATTCTCAGTGTTCTTTCCGGCGCCAAACCAAAGCCAAAGGCCGCCAAACCCGAATTCTTCGAGGCCGAAAAATTCGACGATTTTTCATTGCTACGTGTGACTTTGGGATACGGGCTGCCGACCCTGATGGCGGTTGTCCTGGCGACTCTGAGCTTCTATTGGCGCGATTTGTGATATATTGCCGAAACGAAAAGCATATCGTTCCTGCCACCCGAACGGTGACCTTTGAGGCCGTATAAGCGCATAAGAATCCGAGAGGACAGTTAGTTGTGAACTAATTGACATGTTCTCATTTTCCATTTAATATATTATCTTTGATAAAAGTGCTTTTCCTATGGTTTTTTCATTAATAAGGAGGATGTGCCATTATGAGGTCAACAATTCGCAGCCTCACATGCTTAATAATATTGACTACCGTCCTGAATCTCGAAGATCATCTGGTTGCTGCGCGTGCAGGCGTTGTGTCCTCTTCGGACGAGCCGGCAGTTATAGGAAGAATAGCGACTGTTAGGCCGTTAGCAAGTACGCTGGTATGGGACACAGTGTCACCTTTTGTAAATGCGGTGGACATCCAAGATAGAACTAACTGGAAAGTTGTTCCTGCTGACCTTCTTACCCTTGAACTCGACCCATCGGCGGCATCTTCGGACCCGGGTTACTACGGAAGAGAATATGAATTCAAAGGAGATGCGGTAGTAGAGAATGAACACTTAACAGCCGTGTTCTGGTCGGCAAAAGCGAAGGTAGTCATCTACTCGAAAGCAGAATCGAACGAGAAGAGAATGGAATTCGTTCCTCTTCAGCTAAAAGGAAAGTCGGCGAGCATCACTTCCTGCAGCATATTGCAGAATACGGGTGACGAGGCGGCTTTGGAAGTTACTTTTTCTGCTAAGGAAAAATCAGATAATTGCTCTGCCATCTTCTCATTCGACAAAAAGCAGATTGTCGAAATTAAACCTGCTGAGAATATGAAAGGGATAAGTCTTCTCAGTCCAATCGAATATGGTATCGTTCCCAGTTTCATCGGTGATGATCTCATATTTAATCCGGGAGAATATCCTTCGATGACTACACTTCACATCCCTTCGGATAATATTTTCCTGGGATTACTCAAGGGCCAAAACAATATGCTGGTTATCACCTGGCCCGGCCGAAAGCAGCTAATGAGGCTTGTCCTAAATAACAAAGAACAAGAGCCCCGTCTCATCGAATCTATTGACTTTGACAATGACGGCGAGAGCATTTATCTTGCCCTGCTGGGCGCGCCGGGTATCTGGCATAAGGAAGAGTTAAAGCCTTCTTATCTGGAAAAGGATGTAGCTGTCAACTGGGAAAGGCCCTTCCCTGCAAAATGGAAGACACAATTACTTGAAGCCGGGGTGAAAACCACTTATAAATTCAGAGAATCTAAAGACAAGATCTGGCGGGCTATAACAGGTAACTATACCTATCCCGTCTGGTTTGAAGGAGAGAATACTTTCTATAGTCTTGGTAAAAAAATACCACCCAGGGGAGAATCCATCATCTATTTTCTGGAGGGAAAAGGTACTCCCGTCTCGGTTTCCACTCCTGTTGATATTATGAAGGAAACCTTGGGCAGGCAGGCGTGTGATACCATACTTGACCTTGAAGGTCGAAAGCTGCGCAGCCATCATAGAAGAGCAGGCCAGGGCATTCATCGTGCCGCCACGTGTGGAGTTACTGCGGCAATAGAAGTAGTTTTTAAGGCGGGTCAGGAAGTCCAGAAGAAAGAGTATGTCGTCGAAGCGGTGGATGATATGGTCTACTTTGTCACCCGGCATGTCGAGAGAATCGGCGAATATCAGGATTTTGCCCGTGACATGATGAGCTTTCTCAATCTGCAAAGTAAATCCAATCCTGACTTAAAACCATTCCTCGATAGTATGGAAACAATAACACAACAGATACCCCGGGAATATGACAGGCAGAAAGAGAATATAAAAACCCTAAAATATGCCGCCGAGCTGGCCCGCGAGACCAAAGCTCTTACTCAAAAGCAAGATACGAAAAATCTGCCGGCCTATTTGGCCCTCGGCGAAAAGTGGAGGGCAATGGGAGGCGCTCAGGACGAGCTGATCGGAAGGTTTCATAGCGTAACCAGGAAACTATTCCAGGAGGCAGGCTATAGCTGCATAAATCAACCGAAAGCAGTCGATATAGCAGAACAGATCAGAGCACGCTGCAGGAAGTGCCTTAGAAATCCTGACGGCTATGAAATATGGGCGGATTATTGATCATGTAATGTCGAGTCGAAGTTTGCAAATCGGAAACCGGGAATTATGAAACATTATTTTATAGCTGCATTTCTCTTATCTGGGATTTTAGTGCTGCTTCAAGGCTGTAATCGCAAAGCTCCAAACGATGCTCCAAATGATACCCCAGACGAAAAAAAGGCTGAATCCGGCGTAGAGATGGTTCTGCTTCCGGGCGGCCGCTTTATAATGGGAGATGAGAATGAGATAGATGCAAAACCCCATCAGGTTGTCGTAAGATCATTCTACATAGACAAGCACCTGGTGACTCAAGAGGAATATCAAAGAGTGATGGGAAAAAATCCTTCCCGTTGGAAGGCGGGCACGAATCCTGTGGAGCAGGTGCGCTGGTCCGATGCTGTAAGATACTGTAATGCACGTTCTCGCCTGGAAGGCCTTCAACCTTGCTACGATTTACAAAAATGGGAATGTAATTTTAATGCAAATGGATACAGACTGCCCACGGAAGCAGAATGGGAATATGCCTGTCGGGCGGGAACCAAAACAACATTCTTCTTTGGCAATAGTCCCTCAAAATTGGGAAGCTATGCCTGGTTTGACGAAAACTCCGGCGGGAAACCTCAGCCCGTAGGTCAAAAGCGCCCCAATCCCTGGGGATTGTACGATATGTACGGTAACGTCTGGGAATGGTGCAACGACTTTTACAAAGTAGACTATTATCAACAGAGTCCTGAAGAAAACCCCAAGGGTCCCAAGACCGGCGAAACAAAGGTGGTACGCGGCGGCGCATGGAAATTCAGCAACGAGAGCTGTCGCTCAGGCTATCGTTATAATGAAAATCCCGGCTATGTTGACGCCTGCTTTGGATATGATATCTACGGCTTTCGCTGCGTTAGAAATGTCCCGCCGGACAGAAAAATATGATTTGCATTCCGTAGTCAAATTTTCCACTTTTTCAGTGTTCTTGTTACCGCAATGAAAAACATGCCGTTTTTGCCCCCCCGACTGTAACCTTTAAGGCCTCATAAGCGTATAAGAGCGTGAAAAGACAGTTTTCAGCAAACTATCATAGGATTTGTTACCTAAATCCCGGCAGCAAATAATGTTTTGTCTCTTACTCTTTACCTTCCATTTGAACTGATGGCAGGCAAAGTAGCGGTCTTGGAAAATCATAATTGTTCGAGACTGTAGCAGATTTATAGAGTATAATCGTTCTCACTTATTTACATTTAACTGATTGTTAGACACAAATGATTGTTTCAACAATCCCTGGAGGTATGTCATGTCTAAGAGACTCGGACTTATAGTGGCCCTGACGTTGGTTGTATTTGCTGCACAAAACACTATGGCGGCGCAAAGCTTGCCCCCGGCCAACCAGTGGATTCCGCAAAATGCCGTGATTTCGCTTGAGTTGACACGGCCCAAAGCGCTGCTCGAACTGTTGTCGGGTGAAAAGGCAACCGCAGCAATCACTGCCCTGCCGCTCTACCAGAAGCAGGCATCGACACCTAAGTTCAAAGAGTTCCTCAATCTTATCAATTTCATGGAGATTACACTGGGCACAGATTGGCGGACAGGCCTGGCGAAGCTGACCGGCGGAGGCATCACGTTTGCCGTATGTCCCGAGGACACGGTTTTGATGATCATCGACGCCGAAGATGAGGACATGCTTCAGAAGTTTCACGAGATACTGCTCAACATGGCCCGGTCCGAGGCTGAGAAACAAGAGCAGCCGAACCGGGTGGAGTCCACGCAGTACGAGGATGTCACGGCGTGGACGTTCAACGGCAAGGAAGCACATGCGATCATAGGCAAACGTCTGGTCTTTGCCAACCGTCCCGAAGGGCTCAAAGCCGTTCTGCAACTCCGAGCCAGGGCCGCGAGCGAAAACCTGACATCGAAAGCCGCCTACCAGGCGGCAAGGCGGGCGGCGGGCCCCGATTCGGTGGCCACAGTCTTTGCCGATTTGTTGATTTTGAAAAACATCCCGGATATTGCCGCACTTCTGGAACAGTCGAGCGGCAATCCGTTGGCGGCACTGACCCTCGCAGGAATTGTCGAAGCGGTGAGGGATTCAAGCTGGCTGGCGTTGGGACTGGACTGCGGGGAGAGCAAACTGATTTTCCGGGCATCAGTGGATGGCAAAACGACAGCTTCGACAAGTCCCGTCGCCTTTGCCATACCAAACAAATCCGGTGAGGGTATTCTGCCAAACCTGTCGGTACCCCGTCGCATTGCTGCTTTAAGTCTGTATCGTGACCTGCATAGCTTCTATGCAGCAAAGGATGACCTCTTTCCCGAACGTACGTCCGGATTGATCTTTTTCGAGAACATGATGGGTATTTTCTTTAGCGGCCGTGACCTGACCAACGAGGTCCTGATAGAGACCAAACCTGAAATCCGCCTTGTCGTGGCCGAACAGGAGTATGACCCTGCAATCGGCACTCCCCAGGTCAAGTTCCCCGCCTTTGCCTTAATCTTTCGGCTTCGTCACCCGGAGCAGTTCAATGAAGTAGCTGAGGAGGCGTGGCAGAAGGCCGTAGGCCTGATCAACTTCACCCGCGGCCAGCAGGCGATGCCGGGATTAATCATCGACCGTCCCTTCCAGGGAAAAACTAAGTATACAGTGGCCTACTTCTCGACCTCCGGGATCGAAGACAAGACTAATCTGGATCCGCGATTCAATGTCCGTCCGGCCCTGGCAATGCCGGGCGAATACCTGGTCCTAAGCTCCACCGATGGTTTGGCCCAGGATCTGATAGATGCCCTGCACCAGGAGACCGAACAAACTCCCAAACCATTGGCCGGAACCCACAGTCTTGTTGAACTCGAAGGAGGCCGGCTGTCCTCGATACTTGAAGCCAACCGCAAGACGTTGATCCAGGGGAACATGGTCGATAAAGGCAGCACACAGGAACAGGCCGAAGCTAATATCGATTTGTTCATCAGCCTGGCGAAGTTTTTGGACCGCGCCAAGTTAAGCGTCGGCGTACAAGAAGGCTTGACTCGGGCGCAACTGGAAATAAAGCTGAATTTACAATAACAGTGGATTTACGCTAACGCTAAACCACGGTATGTGGTACGTTGGTTGGAAATACCAAAAAGGAATCTCACATGGTTTTGCAGATTGACAAACCGCCGGCCCACGACCAGTCAAAGCAGATTCACCCGGCAGTTACTGAAAAGCTGACCGATCCCGCCTGGGCCTGGGCTGCATACCAGCCGGACGCTCAGCGGCCGTGGACTCTTGCTCAAGCCGGGCACTTGTACCAGCGTGCGGCTTTCGGGGCCAACTGGGACCAATTACAGCAGGCTCTCTCTGACGGGCCGCAGCGAACCCTCGACAAGCTGCTGCGGCCGCAAGCCGACATAGCAGCGTTTAACCGCACATACGACGAGTATGATACTGGTTCGGCCGACAGCCTGCGGGCGTGGTGGCTGAGAAGGATGATTCTAACCCCGCATCCTTTGCTGGAGAAGATGACGTTGTTCTGGCACAGCCATTTTGCCACTAATAGTGCTAATGTCAAAAACGCCCGGTTGATGCAACAACAAGTTCAATTTCTGCGAAGTCACGCCCTGAACTCGTATCGGGCCATGCTGAAAGGCATTTCGCGTGACCCGGCAATGCTAATCTGGCTCGGGGCTGAGGCCAATCGCAAAGCGCGCCCGAATGAAAACTTCGCCCGACCGCTCATGGAAACTTTTACTCTGGGCCCCGGTAACTTCACGGAAAAGGATGTTCAGGAAGCTGCCAGGTCCTTTACCGGCTGGTTTGTGCTGAGAAGTCAGCTCCGCTATATACCTCGCGAACACGATGGCAATCTCAAGCAGATACTCGGTCAAAAAGGTAACTTCACAGGCGACGATGTCATTCGGATAGTCCTCGAACAGCGTGCCACTGCGCAGACGCTGGTGCACAAGCTGTACCGCTGGCTGATTTGCGAGACCGAAGGACCCGACGCGGAACTTATTGCCCCGCTGGCTAAATCATTCGCAAAAGACTACGATATACTAAAACTCGCCGAGAAGATGCTCCGGTCCAACCTGTTCTTCTCCCCGGTGGCATATCACCGGCGGATTAAATCCCCGGTCGAGTTTGCCTTGGGTATCGTGAAACCTCTGGAAGGAGTAATCTCCACAACGCAGCTTGCGCAGGACCTGGCCGACCTCGGTCAGAATCTATACTATCCGCCCACGGTGAAAGGCTGGACCGGCGGACGGCACTGGATAAATAGCGCTACAATGGTTCGACGCCATAATCTGGCCCTGGCATTACTGAAAGGCTCGGGGCCCTATGGCGACAAACTCAATCCCTGGACCGTTGCCAAAAAGCACGGGTGTTCGACACCTGAATCCACACCCCGTTTTCTGATTGACCTGTTCCTGCAGGGTGACATCGAGCCCGATGTTCGTGACGCCTTGCCGAAAATAGCAAAAGCATCTGCCGGCGCAGACGGTGGTGATTTGGCGGAACCGGTACGCCGTTTTGCACATGCGATAGTCACATTACCTGAGTTTCAATTGGCTTAGATTTGGGAGAAAACACTATGTCCCATACAAGACGCGATTTTTTGAAGGCCGCTTTGGGGGCCTCGACGCTGCTGTCGTTCGCCTCGGCCGCACCGAACTTCCTGACTCGTTCAGTAATGGCCGCCTCGTCTCGGCGCAAAGAACGCGACACAGTGCTCGTGGTCGTTCAGCTCACCGGCGGAAACGACGGTCTGAATACCGTGGTCCCATACGACGATGATGAGTACGGCCGAAATCGCTCTACCCTGCGTCTGCCGACCAAAGACCTGCACAAAATCGGCTCGGCTATGGGCTTCCATCCACGGATGGGAGCGTTCGCGCGGTTATACAAGGATGGTTTCCTAAGCATAGTTCAGGGCGTGGGCAATCCGAATCCGGACCGCTCTCATGAGGGTGCAATGCGGATATGGCATACAGCCGATCCCGTCCGGCTAAATCGCCAAACCGGCTGGCTGGGCCGGGCTGCCGACAGCGTATGGAATCCAAACACAACAAACGCACCTGCCGTATTTGTTGGCCCAATCGCCCAGCCGTTTGCCTTGAATGCCGAGAACGTAGTGGTTCCTTCCATCCGTTCACTTGGCGACCTCACGGCCGGCCAAATACCCGGCTATCCAAACGACCAATCTCAAAGCAAACACACAAGCGAACTTCCCCGTTCAGATAAAGGAAACTCACTATTAGATTTCTTACAGCACTGCACGCTGAACACCTACACTAACAGCCGGCGAATCGAAGAGGTTGCCAAAACGACAGCTAACACGGCCGAATACCCATCGTTCCAGCTTGCAGCCACCTTCCGTACGGTCGCCCAGCTTATCCGGGCCGATGTCGGCATCCGGATTTTCTTCGTGGAATTCGGTGGTGGCGGTATAGGTGGCTTTGATAACCACGCCAATCAACTGGGCAACCATTGCGCCTTGTTGCACCAGTTGTCCGAATCGGTTGCGGCCTTTGTCCACGACCTAAGGCGTGACAAGCTGCTGGATCGGGTCCTGCTCATGACGTTCTCGGAGTTCGGCCGAACCCTTAAGGAAAATGGCCGGCGAGGCACCGGGCACGGCTCCGCAGCCCCTGTGTTCTTGGCAGGAGGCAGGCTAAAAGGAGGCCTCATAGGCCCGCGCCCAAGCCTCACTGATCTGGACAACGGGGCCCCGAAATTCCACACCGACTTCCGACGTGTCTACGCCACCGTCTTGGACAGATGGCTCGGCTTTGAAAGCCGGATTGTACTCGACAAACAGTTCCAACCGCTCGATGTCCTCAATGTCTAACTTGTCCCGGGCTTCGTCTTACTATAAGCGGATGCTTGGGTATGTCCCATACTGGTTCCGGATGAAAATTTGACAGGGTCCAATCGGTGCCGGACAAGATTTGTTCTGTACCTAAACGGACACACTCAATAACATGTGTTCAATGATGAAATCTCTGGCAGTCAACTGTTGTGTCGGTATACTGCTGTTTGTTCTTCCTGCTCTGGTTGTGGCAAATCAGCAAGCCGATGGCTTCAAGGACATTCCCTATAGTGTAGCCACATGGCCTGCGGCGGGACTGGGTAATCATCGCGCCTGCATTTACGTAACTGAAGAAGCCAAAGCCGTGCGCGTCCACATTCCGTGGCGCCGCCGCGATGCTTCGCCAGAGAAAAAGGCAATCGTGGTGATTGACGCGACAACCGGCAAACAAATCACAAATGTATTATCGGTTCAGATTCATCGCGAATTCGGTGAGTTAGTGTTTCAGCCCGCCACTGCCCCGGGCGAGTATTTTGTCTATTACATGCCTTGTAATATTGTGGGGAACTGGTGGCATCCTTCCACTCAGTACCTGCCCGCCGTCAATACTGCGGATCCGGAATGGACAAGGCGCTGTGGACTGAAGTCGGAGGACCTGGAACGGGGCGGATGGCGTTCGCTGCCGCGAGGCCAAGTTCGCCAAATTCAGGCATGCACGGAATTTGATCGTATGGACCCCATGGAGGTCGTAGCCACAGCTCAGGAAACAGAAGAGCTGTGCATGCGGCACTCGGAAAAGGATTTTCTTCTCTTCCCTGAAGAGCGCCGGTTTCCCATCCGCATGAAGGACGAGTTGCCTCTTCGATGGATCAGGCAAGGGCCTGCTAATGTTTTTCATGAACGCCCCTGCCGCGGTGAATTCTTCACGTTTCAGATTGGTGTCTACGCACACCGGCAGCCCCTAAAAGAGATTGACATAACTTACACCGATCTTGTACGGGCCAGGGGCGGCCGGGCCATTCCTGCCTCTGCTCTCCGCTGCTTCAACCTTGGTGGTACGGACTGGCTTGGTCAAAGTTTCAAAAGAAAAGTCAATGTTGAGAGGAGCAGGCTGCAGGCCCTTTGGTTCGGCCTGCTAATTCCTGAAGATGCAGCTCCGGGTGTATACGAAGGCCTGATTACCTTGTGGGCCGGGAACGCCCCACCACAAACTGTGAAGCTGGTCTTGGATGTTTCCGAGAAATCGCTTGCCGATGCAGGTGATAGTGATCTATGGCGTCATGCACGGCTGCGCTGGCTGGACTCAACAATAGCTGTGGATGATGAAGTTTTTGCCCCTTACACACCTGTTGAGGTAAACGAAGATGCCGTTAGTATTCTGGGACGCAGGATACGTTTCAATAAAAGCGGTCTTCTGGAAAATATCGAAAGCACTTTCAGTCCGGCGGTTGACAGCGTCGGGAACCCGCCGTTACAAATCCTGGCGCAACCGATGAGATTCATAGTAGAAACAGAGACCGGCACGGTTGCATGGTCCGGGGGTAAGGCCCAAATCACACAGCAGACCTCTGGTAGCGCCGCCTGGCAATCGCTCTCCTCTGGAGGAGATTTCACCCTGCAATGCCGTGCTAAAATAGAGTGCGACGGCTACATAAATTACCGGCTTAAGCTTAAGGCCGACCGCCCTGCCAAAGTAAAAGACATCCGTCTGGAAATCCCTATCAGGCGGGACATCGCTGCTTACATGATGGGCATGGGCTGTAAGGGAGGCTATCGCCCCGAAAAGTGGCAGTGGAAATGGAATCCTGAGCGAGCCAACAA
>Ga0224495_10001778_pt1 | contig 14826 bp, 11 predicted proteins | sample SF_Jul11_sed_USG_FD_168128 | JGI IMG/M metagenome (GOLD analysis project Ga0224495, IMG submission 168128) | Sediment microbial communities from San Francisco Bay, California, United States - SF_Jul11_sed_USGS_4_1 | ecosystem: Environmental > Aquatic > Marine > Sediment | place: USA: California... | reverse complement strand
CGCCGCCCTGCATCCCGACGCCGACGAAGCCCACCCTGATGGTTTCGAGGGGAGGGGTCGCGAGGTGGTCGATCGGCCCGGTCTTGATCCGGCGCTGAGGCTCGCCCGCCGCCCCCGCGACCAGAACCCCCAGGGCCGCTCCCAGGCCGGCGCCACCCTGCTTCATGAAATCCCTGCGGTTCAGACGATGGCTCATCGGTCCTCCTCTCGTCGTCCCGGAACGGATGTTCGTTCGATCCGGCTTTCGCGCGGGAGCATAATTCCGGGCCCCCGGGATGTCAAGGGCGTCTCCAAGCGAACTCGACAGTATCCCGGCTCCACATTCCCCCCTGCCGATGGCCGCCCGCCGGGCACGGTCTATCCGGCGAGGCGGGCGAAAGGAAGGCGTCCCTTGTCCAAGATATCCCCAAGAAATCTTCTGAATTTCTTAACCTCCTCGACCCCTCCTAGAATTTGGGAGGGAAAGCGGTTGACGTTTTGGGAAAGGTTTGGTGGGGCGATAGAGGATTTGAACCTCTGACCTCACCCGTGTGTAGGAAACAGCGCAACAAGCTAAGGCGCAGAAAACAGGTGTTTTCCTCTTTAGAACGCCCCTTTCCAGGGCCTTCCGGATTTCGATGGATTTAGATATCCTTCGATGGTTCTCGATGTTTTCGGGCACACTTTGGGCCCGGTTCTTCATCTGTTAATCGTCCAGTTCACATCCCATATCCCTGGCAAAGGTCAGGTCAGGGTGGGATATTACGGCCTCGACGGAATATCTTGCCTGATTTTCTTCGTGCCTGGGAAGATAGGTCTGTATGATTTCCGGAAGTTCTTAACGTCTCTGCGGCCTTTTTCCCCGCTATGAGCAGTCCCGAACCCAATTTGACATCGCCTGAGCCGAGACTACCACTCTTTGAGGATGGCCAGAGAGCCAAAGGGTCACAAAGAGACTTGCTCGCCCAGCGCGGCCAAAATGGAAACTCTTATCCTTTCCGTATTATTTCTTCTTGACGAGCTCAATGGCTCCGGTCGTGCCTGCCGGGTGTTCCCAGTGACCAGTCATCTTATCGCCGTCTACGATCTGCTTGATCATGAGGAGGGTGCCCTCGGCCAAGGGGAATATGAAAGAGAGGTTCTCGCCGTCAATCGTAGCATCCCTGATCTCGGTGTTGGCGTTGATGACGGCCTGGTTGTCGGAGGAGATCGTCCCGCCATAGCGCTTCTCCGCCTTTTTGAGGACCAGCGTTACTTCAATCGTCCCGACATTTGGGACCTCGGTCTTGCCGATCCAGGTTCCGCAGAGGTCCGGCGCCTTTTGGGCAAAGCCCGTCAGAGTGATCACTCCTAACAATGCCGCTGCCGCCAGAATCCGTCTTGCTTTTGTCATTTTTATGCTTCTCCTTAATGGATGAGATTTCGGCGCGGATGCTCACTCCTTCACCGCGTCGAGCACGATCTTCAAGAAGTCGTTGAGGTTGGGCATCCAGCGGACGACCACGACCAAATCGTTCTCGTCGTCGACGACGATGAAGTTGCCTCCGAAACCGGAGGCGTAATAGATATGTTCTGGAGCGTCCTTGAGGGCCCGCTTCCCCGTATTCAGCCACCACATGTATCCGTATCCGGAAAAAGCCTCGGCCGGAGCCCGGAGCCTATCGATCCATTTTTCGGAGAAAAGCCTTTCTCCGTTCCAAACGCCCCGGCGAAGAAAGAGAAGTCCGAAGCGGGCCTGATCCCGTGTGCTGATGAACAATCCGCCGCCGAAGTGGGCGCCGCCGCTCACGGACTGCATCTCGGTTCCGTCAACGAGGACCCAGGAGTTCTCGTAGCCGTGCCACCGCCACGTCTTGGAGGCGCCGATCGGGTCCATGATGGACTCGCGGAGCACCTGGGGCAGCGGCCGGCGCCAAACCTGGAGCAGGCAATAGGCCAGAAGATTCACCCGGACGTCGTTGTATTTGAAATGAGCGCCCGGCTCGTTGAGGGAGCGTCTCTGCCAGAGTTCCGGTTTGTTCTGCGGGACCGGTCGATCGGCCCAGTCCGGCGTATCGAAGAGAGTGCCTTCCCAATCGGATGTCTGCTGGAGGAGGTGGTGCCAGGTGATCTTGGCGTTGTGCTCCGAATCGAATTTTCCGTCCTGAACATACAACTTCACGGGATCGTGCACATCCCGAATCAGACCTCTGTCGAGCGCCAGAGCCGCCGTCGTCGAAAGATAGCTCTTGGTCACGCTGAACGTCATGTCGGCTCGTTGCGTATCACCCCATTCGGCGACGATATACCCGTGCCGGATGATCATCCCGCTCGTGGCCCCGCGGTGTTTGGTCGGGCCGAGAAGCCGGAAGCCGGGCTCCCTTCCCCAAGCACTCCATATCGCCGCCGCCAGATCCTTGGGGGCTTTGGTTTGATTTTCGATCGCGAAGGCCACCGCCCGCTCGACGAGCTGCGGATCCATTCCCGCTTGTTCTGGTCTCCGAGACTCCCAGTCGTCCCACTTGCCCGGAAAATACGTCTGCGCGGATGAAAGGAGGGGAAGGACGAGGACAAAGCCCAGGATCAACAAGGAAAAAACGGACGGACGCGCCCATCGTGTTATCGGATTTTTGTGTCGGTGCATCTCAGACACCTCCATGGAAAGTCAACCTTTTTTACATCGCACTCTATATGTCCATTCTTAAACAACTGAGTTTCACATCAGCGGGGATCCGTTCATCCTCCACGGACTGACGTCCGTGGAATGCCGCGGAGGGGATTCAACTAGCGAAAAAACCGGCGGATCGTCCGGGGGGACTCCTCCGGCCGCCTCTCCGCACGAGTCGGTATACGTTGTCGATGATCGACGGGACGAACAGCAGGGCGTGGAGCGACAGGATCCAGATGACGAGGTCGACCGTCCTGGCGGCGCGGGGCTCCGAGATCCCGAGGGCGGCGGTCGAAAGGCCGGGGAGCCAGCGCTGGACCGTTCCCCCCATGACCAGCCAGAGGAGAAGGACGAGCCCCGCGGTCACGCCGGCGGCGACGACGGCATATTGGAAGACGTTCGTTCTCCGGGGGGTGGTAGCCGGAATCGACGGGACCGCGGCGGCGGGAGAGAATCTCTTCGCTCGGAGCCGGTCCTTGGCGGCGGCCGTCCAGGCCGCGGGGACGGAAGGAGGCGTCAGGCCTGCGACGGCGGTCACCGTGTTCCGAAGCTCAACGATCTCCCGTCGGCATCCCGGACAAGCGGCGAGGTGTTCCTCGAAGAGGGCCCTTTCTTTTTCGGAAAGCAGCCCGTTGAGATAGTCCAGTTTGAGGGCGTCATCCAAGCAGGTGTCCATCTTCGCCTCCCTCGATCCTTTTCCTGAGTTCCTTGAGCCCCCTGAACAGGTGGCTTTTCACCGTGCCCAGCGGGACTTCGAGGATCTCGGCGATCTCCTGGTAGCTCATCCCCTCGAGATAGAAGAGGGTGACGGGCAGCGCGTACTTGGGCCCGAGCTCCCCGAGATGCCGCTCCAACCGCCGTCTGACGTCGCTCCTCTCGAGATTCTCCTGGAGGTCCGAAGGGACGTCCGGTTCGGGCCCTCCCTCGAGCCAGTCACCGAACGATTCGACGCGCTCCCGTTTCCCGGCCTTCTGGATGAACTTGTAGCAGGTATGAACCGCGATCGAGGCGATCCATGTCGAGAGTTTGGAGCGTCCTTCGAACCGGGGCAGGCTTTCGAGAACGTTCAAGAACACCTCTTGGAAAATCTCCTCGTGCGCCGTCCGGTCCCGGACGGTCCTGTGGATCAGGTGATAGACGAGGTTCTTGTGGTCCTCGACCAACCGGTCCGTATCCACAGGCCTTTTCTCCGTCACGACGGCGCCCAGCGAGACTTTTTTCGGAATCCCTTCTCTATCCACTAAATTTGTCTCATAATGAGGCGAAATGTTGCAACGGATTTGTGGAACGGAAGAGCGGATCCCGATGAAACAAAAACCCCGCGGGGCGGACACATGAGACGAGAGACTAAACATCCCAAGGAGGTTGGCATGGAAGCTCTCCTTTTAGCGGCCGTGATCGTGGGCGTTTGGCTCGTCCTCAGCCACATCCGGAGGCAGCGATTTCTCAAGGAGTACATGGAGCTCCAACGCCAGGCCCTGGAAAAGGGAGTGGCGCTCCCCGGAGACCTCAAGGAGATCGCGGCGGGCAAAACGGATTGGGCCGCCGTGACCCTTCGCGTCGGAATCATTTCCCTGGTCCTGGGAGTCATGGGCGTGATCATCGGAATGGTCATCCTCCCGAACCAACCCTGGAATCCCAACGATGCCGACGCCGCCGCCATTTTCGCCTCTTTCTGGGCCCTCGGGCTTCTCCTCGCGGCCTTCGGAGTGGGGAATTTGATCTGCTGGTTTCTGATCGACAAGCGGCGGGGCGGCAAAATCGACAAAGGCGAATAGGAATTCCGAGAACCACTTCCGCTAGTCAGACGGATTGCCGTTTGACTCCGAATCCTGATATGAAATGAGCGGGGCCGCCGGTGGGCGACACAGGATTTGAACCTCTGACTTCACCCGTGCGTAGGCGGCAACGGAAAAAGCGAAAGCGCAGAAAATAAGAGTTTTCCCCTGTAAAACGCCCCTTTTCAAGGCCTTCCGGATTTCGATGGAATTAGACATCTTTCGATAGTTGTCGATATTTTGGGGAACACTTTGGGCACAGTTTTTTAGTTTTTTATGGTCTCAGGCCGTTTCGATTCGCCAATCCGCGCGTAAGAACTGGTAAACGTTCGCGGCCGAGAAGCCGCCGCACGTCCGTTGCCTGGAGGAGCTCGGATTGAAGGATGTCGAAACGTCGGCGGCAAATCGATCATGGCATTTCCATGACAGAGATTTGCTATGGGGAATAACTGTGTTTGTCCAGATGCGGACACCTGCTGTTCGAAAGGGGACACCTCCCCAACCTAAGAAGATATCGACGGGCAAGAATCGGGGCTCATTATTGGCATGAAAATTGCAGGCATAGAGAATGAAAGTATATTCGCGAATGAGGTATCAATGTTATCGAGAACGCTGATGGCCGCTTCGACACGGCCGATCATCCTGGCCATCGTTTCCCGGGCTGAAGATTATGGGTACAGCCTCATCCAGAAAGTGAAAGAGTTTTCAGGGGGAAATATCGACTGGACCGAGGGAATGATCTACCCGGTTCTCCAGAGGATGGAAATCGACGGGTTGATCTCTTCGAAATGGAAGATGTCCGCGGACAAACGGCCCCGGCGGTATTTTCGGATCACGGACCGCGGTCGGGCGGAGCTGGCATCCGAATTGGCGGGATGGGGAAATGTCTGGAAAGCGCTGAATCACTTCGCCAAGCCGCTTCGGGCTGAGGAGTGATCGAACGGAGAAAGATCATGTTCGACCTTGAACGATCCATACGCGATTGGAAGAGGAGCCTGCGAAGGCAGGAGATGTTCGAAGATGGGATGATCGCCGACCTCGAGATTCACCTCCGGGATGCCGTCGACGCCCTGAAAAAAGAGGGGATCCCGGAAGAGGAGGCCTTCCTCCAGGCCGCCGCCCGGGTGGGAGGGGGCCAGAGCCTCGCCTCCGAGTACGGCAAGGTCCGGGAGTACAGGCTCGACCGCCGGTCGCCGTGGCGTCCGGCGCGCTTCATGCCGGCCCTGCTGGGGAATTACCTCAAAGTCGCCCTGCGCAAGTTCAGGCGCCAGAAGGGCTATTCCTTCATCAACATCGCCGGCTTGACCATCGGCATGACCTGTGTCGTCTTGCTGCTTCTATGGGTCCAGGACGAGTTGAGCTTTGATAGATTCCATGAGCGGATCGACGACATCTACCTCGTCTCCGCCCACATTAAGAACGAGGGGGATCGATTGCAGGTGCCCTCGGTTCCCGGCTTAGGTCCACTCTTGGAAGAGCTTTTCCCGGAAGTGGAAGAATCGGCCCGGTTCCTTGCCGGCTACGCGCCCTTTATCCTCAGCACCAAGGATAAAACGTTCTCGGAGCAAAGGGTCTTCCCCGCAGATCCGGAAGTCCTGGAGATGTTCACCTTCCCTTTGACGGACGGGGACCCCAAGACCGCGCTCAAAGATCCCTTCTCTCTTGTTCTCTCGGAGCGGGTCGCAAAGAAATATTTCGGGAACGAAAATCCCCTTGGCCAGGTCATAACTGTGGACAACCTGTTCCCCATGAAAGTGACGGGGGTCATGAAGGACGTCCCCGGGAATTCCACATACCGCTTTGACATCCTGATGCCGCTGGAATTTTACGCCAGGAATATCCACAAAGAAGTCGACCTGCAGGGATTTGAAAATCAAAATTTCTTCGTTTTCGTCCAGCTCCGGAAGGGGAGCTCATTCAACGACCTCAACCGAAAAATCAAAGAATTCGTCGTGGCCACATACGGGAACGACGAATATGTGCCGGTCCTGCGGCCTTTTTCCAGGTTCCATCTTGACCGGCTGGGCGACGGAGGAGGACGGATCGAACAGATCCGGTTGATCGGCTTCCTGGGCGCTTTTATCCTTCTCATTGCCTGCATTAACTTCATGAACCTGGTCACCGCCCGCTCCGGAAACCGTTCCAAGGAGATCGGGATGCGCAAGGTTATCGGAGCCTTGCGGAAGGATCTCATCAAACAGTTCTATTTCGAGACCGCCCTGTTTGTCCTGATCTCGATGGCGCTGACCGTTTTCCTGGCCAAGCTTTGTCTGCCCGTCTTCAACGCCCTTTTCCAGAAGGATCTGGCGCTGGACCTTTTTCGCAATCCGTCTCTCTTGGGGTTCTTGGTCGGAATCTCTCTCGTAACCATCTTGACGGCAGGGAGCTACCCGGCTTTGTTCATGTCCTCTTTCAAGCCGATTCGGATGATCAGGAAGTTGGCCGGATCATCATTTGAAAGAGGCGGTTTGCGCAAGGTTTTAGTCGTCATCCAATTCAGCCTGGCCATCGGGCTCATCGCGGGAGCCGCGGGTGTCTACAGGCAGCTTCACTATGTCCAGACGATGGACCTGGGCTACAACACGGAGAATCTCGTTTTCTTTTCGAGCCGGGGGAGGCTTCTGGAGGGTTACGGAACGGCAAAAAACGAGTTCCTGCAGATCCCGGGGGTTACAAAGGTTTCCGCCAGCTCCACTTATCCCACGGGCGGACGGTCGAACGATAAAAGCTGGCAGTGGGAGGGGAAGGATCCGGAGCTCGAACCTCTCATTACAGACATGAGCGTCGACTCCGATTTTCTGGAGACCCTTGAGATCCCCCTTGTTCAAGGCCGCTTCTTCCGCAAAGAATATGATCAGTCCGGCAATACCGGAGAGATCCTGGTCAATGAAAAAATGGCGGGAATCCTGGGCCGGCAGGATCCGGTCGGGACGCGGCTGTTTTGGCCTTACAGCGGTCGGAATTACACGGTCGTCGGCGTCATCAAGGACTACCTTCCCAATCCAAGCTGGCGGGGGGAAGAACCGCTCATCCTGCACCAGACGCCGGATTCCTGCAGATTCATCTTCTTGAAGCTCGATCCGGAGAACATCCCCCAGACCCTAGCTCAAGTCAATAGCGTCTTCGAGCGGTTGAATCCCGGCTTTCCTTTTGAGTATCAATTCCTGGATGCCGCTTACGAAGATCAATTCAACTCTGTCCGCAGAACGCGCTCTCTATTTACCTACCTCGCCGGGTTTGCGATCCTCATCTCCTGCCTGGGGCTTTTTGGGCTGGCCTCGTTCAACGCTGAACAGAAGACCAAAGAGATCGGTATCCGCAAGGTGCTCGGATCTTCTGTCTCCGGGATTGTGATGCACCTTTCCAAGGACCTGATCCGGCTTGTTCTTCTGGCGAACATCATCGCCTGGCCCGTGGCCTGGTATCTCTTGCAGCGGTGGCTTCAGAGTTTTCTGTATCGCGCCCAAATTCGCCTGGACATTTTCATCATAGCCGGAGCCCTGACCGTTTTCATTGCCTTGGTTACCGTAAGCTACCAATCCCTTAAGGCCGCCACCGCCAAGCCTGTAGATTCACTCCGATATGAATGAGAGATCTAAGACTCTATGCCGCTCATCGTCCTTCTAAAAATAGAAATTTTCTTTTTTTGGCAGTTCATAAATGGATAAATCGTGCTGAACAAGCATTCAATAATTTCAGGAAGAAATATCAAAATATTTATTGCGGATTAAGTTTCATCTGAAATGCTTAGGCCTACCGGCGGAAATGAAAGTTGAATTCAAAATAAAGGAGTAAAATAATGGAAAAGAAACGTTTTATCAGAATCGTATTATCCCTTTTAATAGTCTCGACGGGATTCTTCTTCCAGCGGTGTTCACAATCCCTGCCGCCCAGGATCGAGGACCTGGTCAATGATTACGTCGCCCATCATCAATTCATGGGCACCGTCCTGGTTGCAGAGAAAGGCAAGGTCGTATTCGCCAAGGGATACGGGCTGGCCGACGTCGACCGTAAAATTTCCAACACTCCCGAGACGAAATTCATGATCGGGTCCATCACTAAGCAGTTCACGGCCATGCTGGTCACCCAGTTGGTGGAGAAAGGCCGGATCAGGCTCGAGAACACCATTTCGGATTTCATACTCGAATTCCCTGCAGATATAGGCAAGGTCATTACGATTGAAATGCTTCTGAACCATGCTTCCGGTTTGCGCTTGCCGGAAGGGATCGAGAAGTACTACTACGCATCGAAAAAAGATGAGTTTCTCCAGGAATTCATCAAGCAGCAATTGGAAGAAGGCCTCCGTTTCGATCCGGGTAAGGGCTACGCGTACTCCAATGCCGGCTATTATTTACTGGGTCTGATCATCGAAAAGGTCACCGGCAAGACCTATGAGGAGGTTCTCAGAGCACAGATCCTGGACCCGCTCGGCATGGCGGATACCGGTTGCGCTAAGAAGGGGCAAGCGCTGGACAAGGAAGCCATTTCGTACCAGAAGCTTCCGGACCGATACATCACCTGGAACGAAGACCTGCATTCTTATGATCCCGGCGTCGTCCAATTCAGCGCGGGATTTATGTATTCGACGGTCGGGGATCTGTTCAAGTTCAGTATGGCGATCTCCTCGAGCACATTGCTATCGCGGCAGTATACGGAAATGTACCTGAAGATGAGGAACCTCAAGTCGGAACCGCCCATCTCCAATATCTCCCCGGCGCTGGCCAAGGAGCTGTTCGGAACCTGCGGGAACGGGTTCGCGGGAGAGATCTCCGTCGTCGAGGGTCCTGGATCCAAGGAGAGACGGACGTTCTTCTGGCATGACGGGACCTGCAAGCTGTTCAAATCGCATCACTATCATTTCAGCGACAAGGACCGGGTCGTCATCATCCTAAGCAACTGCAGTTTCCGCGGCGAGGGCGACGAAATGGTCTTGAAGATCCATCAGTTGCTCAACGGTAAGCCTTACGATCACATCCGAATCAAATACAGCCTGGCGCAGTACGTCGAGGAGGATATCGCCATGCATGCTGGAATACCGGCGGCCATTAACGAATACCTCCGGCTCAGGGACGATACGGAACATTTCGTCGTCCCGGATCAAGATTACGTGATCCAAACCGGACGGATGGTCGCTGAACGCGGTGATTTGGACAATGCCATCCTGATCTTCCAGGCGGCCATTAGTCATTTTCCACGCAACTGGCAGGCTTATGACGCTCTCGGCGACGCGTACATCATGAAAAAAGATACCGCCTCGGCCGTTCAAAGCTTCAAAAAATCGCTCGAATTGAACCCTCAGAATACTCATGCGATAGAGGTGCTTAAAGAGCTGGAGAAAAAATAGATAAAGATTCTAAACTTCTTGAAGGTTTGTCTGAAATTAAATGGAAAACACCTGTTTTTTATGAGCAGAAGAAATGGAATTGGGGAATTTTTCTGGGTGGATGCAAAAATCATCAAAGAGTTGAGGCGAAGGAATGAACAATAAATAAATCATTGAAAGGAGAAATCAAAATGAAAACATCAAGATCAATTTTAATCGTTATAGCTCTGCTACTGGCAACAACAGTAATGCAAGCGCAGGAGATATTTGATGCGGTGAAGAAAAATGACATGGCCAAGGTGAAAGAACTTATTGAAAAAGATTCGCGGCAGATTCAAGCCAAGGATCAGCAAGGATATTCTTTGTTAAATCATGCCTGCAATCTTGGCTATATTGAGATCATCAACTTTTTGATCGACAAAGGAGCGGATATAAATCTGTTGGCAGGACGATTCGATCTTACTCCCCTTATGGAATGTGCGCGAACCGGAAAGCTTGAAGTGGCAAAACTTCTTGTGGAGAAGGGAGCAGATGTCCAGATCATAAATAAAATGGGAATTAGTGCAATGCACTGGGCATTGGGAAACGGTCAGGATCAAGCTGAAGAAATAGCACTTCTTCTCATTGAAAAAGGCTCAAAAGTCGAGACAAAAGCATTCAACGGTGAAACACCTATCATGACTGCTGTTCGAAAGGGATACTCCAAAGCTGTCAGAGCGCTTTTGGAAAAGGGAGCCGATCCTCTGGGAGTTGAGCAAGGTTCGCAACAGACACTTTTGCATAAAGCCTCTATCTTGGGATACGGGGAAATTGCAGCATGGCTTGTTAAATACGGAGTTGATGCAAATGCAAAAGATGTTCACGGAAACACAGCATTATTCTATGCAGGGAGATATGGTAATAAATCAGTAGCGGATATATTAAATGCTGTAGGTATAAGCAAAACAAAAATTAAAGAAATTAGTAATCCGTCTGGGATATTAAAAGGAAAGATAGGACAGAGCGAAGCTTATATCTGGCAGATGAATACACGCGGGTGGACAGTCAAGACCAAAAGCCATTTGATTGTCTTCAATAATGAATACAGCGGAATAAAACCTGATAATCCGAGTTTATCCAATGGATTTATCGAAGCATCGGAAATTGCCAATCAGAATATCCTTGCTTTATATACAGCTTACCATGCAAAGCCATACGCTAAAGAATTTATCAATGGTATGGAAGATAAGATCAAGAATATCGTGTACATTCACTACGGCGGTGACGCACCACAAGGAAACAAAAATGAAATTCATTTAAATGGGCATGGAAAAGAGACGTTTGGCAATGCTGATGTTATTTACTTTGAATCGCATGATCCGGGTATGGGATGGTTGGCTTACCTTATCAAGGTAGACGGTTTAACAATATACTATTCGGGTTGGCTACTTTCGGCTTTAGACGAATACAAAAAGGAGATCGATTATTTCGCCAGTCAATCCTCAAGTGTTGACATCGCATTCGTATGGAAACAACAAGGCAAAGATGAATACTATAAGTATCTATTAAATAATTTAAAGCCGAAAATATTTTTCCCGGATGGTTCCGTATCTCAGAATATTGAGGTATACCAGAAATTATTAGAGCCATATCCGGATACGAATTTGGGATTTCCGATAAATCCCGGAGACCGCTTTCATTACAAGAAGGGAAATAAATTATTAGGTAATTATAAACCCCCTGCAGACCCCCTCTGTAATTAGGGGGACAAAAGGACGGCGTCTTTAAAAAGGTGTGGTGGGCGAAAGAGGACTTGAACCTCTGACTTCTACCGTGTGTAGGAAACACACCAAAAAGGTAAAGCGCAGAAAATAATGTAATTCCCCTGTAAACGAACGATTTTCGCTACCTTCCGGATTGCGATATCTTTCGATATTTTTGGGCGCATTTTGGGCGCAGTTTTTCATCGTCCCTATGACCTCTCACATCCCTGACAAGGGTTAGGTCACTGTCCGATATTACGGCCTCTGCGCCAACGCTCATCGGGGGAAACTCAAGAAGGCGAACCGTGATACCTTTCCTCTCCGAATTGTAGAGGAGGAGCTTCTGGCCATCCCGTCCAAGGGCTGGGCGGAGATGATCCGGAAGGTCTGCGAGGCCAACTCTCTGCTCTGTTCTCGGTGCGGCGGCAGGATGAAAGTTATCGCTTTCCTCACGAACCATGTCGTCGTGGACCTCATGATCGACTACTTGAAGCCGACGTTTACGGCGCAAAGATCCCCGCTTCCCCAGGACGCTTTCCAGGAGTATCTCTGGGCCGCCGATCCCCCGATCGATTATTTCTGTAGAATCTTTCTCTTGCCGAAAGGGGAGGTCCGGGTGATTTCCGCTGCTTCGGCCGTCGCGACCGGCGACCTCGCCGCCCGGCCTGGTCCTCCGGCCTTCCTTGACATCCTCTAAGCCGAGATCAAAAAGACAATACGGAATATCGACACAAATTCGGGCCGGCGGCCCGGCCATCCCAATCTTATGTCCTTGATGCTTGTCTGTCACCCGGATACCCTTTGTTTGTGATGGGGAGGGAACAATTTCGAGTTCTGGGGGAACCGGTTCCGAGCGGCGCGAAAAAGTAAATCCCCTGGCAACCTTTTATATCTACGGACCGTATAGTAATGTGAGAGGAGTCGCCATGAGGCTTTTGACCCGGATGGAAGAGATCATCCTCATCTCGATCTGGCGCCTGAAGGATAACGCCTACGGCATCACGATCCGCGAGGAGGTCGGCAAGGCGACGGGCAAAGAATGGGCTTTGGGAGCGATCTATCCGTTTTTGAGCCGCCTTCATCAAGGAGGCTACGTCACGACGATCACCAGCCGCGCGACGCGGGAACGCGGCGGGCGGCATAAGATTCTGTACCGGTTGACCGACACGGGCCGCGAAGCCCTGGCCGAAGTCCAGCAGGTCCACGAGCGAACCTGGGACGGAATCGCGGCGTGGGCGTTCAAAAGATCAAAATGAAGAACGCGGCTGCCCCTCCCCGTCTTGCCCTGTGGCTGCTGGACCGGCTCAGCGGCTGGGGGGACGATTATGGCGCCGCTGGCGATTTCGAGGAATACTACCGCGCTGTTGTGGCCGAACGCGGAATCCGCCGCGCCCGCCGGGAAATATGGAAGCAGGTCGTGGCCGCTTTCTCCGGACATGTCAAAAACACCCTGATATGGAGTAACGCGATGATCAAGAACTATTTTCGGATTGCCATCCGGAATCTCTGGAAATACAAGGGCTACTCTTTTATCAACATCGCTGGTCTGTCCGCCGGGATGGCCTGCTGTCTGCTCATTTTCCTATACGTGTCGCAAGAGTTGAGCTACGATAAATACCACCCTGGCCGGGAGCGGATTTTCCGTGTCGCGGAGGAGATCAAATCCAAGACGAATACCCGGGTCTTTGCCGCGGCCGGATTTCCCGTCGGCCCCGCCCTCAAGGCGGAATACCCGGAAGTGGAAGCGTCGGCCCGGGCTTTCCTCAGGGTCAACCGCCTCATCGAGTACGGCGAAAGAAAATTCTACGAGCCCCGGATTTTCTTCATCGACGAGGACCTTTTCAAGATCCTTGCCCTCCCCTTGGTTGAGGGAGATCCACGGACGGCCCTCTCCCGGCCCGATACGGCCGTCCTCACCCGGGACATGGCCAGAAAATATTTCGGCGGCGAGCCGGCCGTCGGGAAAATTGTCAAATACGACGGCCAGAAGCTCCTGGAAATCACCGGGGTCCTGGAAAACGCTCCGTCCGCCACCCATTTCAAATACGATTGGCTCGTGTCCCTGGAGACTCTTCGAGATGTCATGAGCCGTGAGTTCGAGAACTGGTACGGCACCATGGCCTATACGTACGTCAAGCTGAGGCCGGGCGCCGCCGCCGAGGAATTTGGGCGCGGGATAAGCGGCCTCGCCGAGCGCCATGTTGGGGACAGGCTCAAGTCCGCCGGCCAGGAGTACCGCTATTTTCTCCAGCCCGTGACGGACATTCATCTCCGTTCGAAACTCCTCTACGAGATAGAGCCGGCCGGGAACGCCAACGCCCTCTCCCTGCTCTCCGCCGCGGCCGTATTCATCCTGGTCATAGCTGGGATGAATTTCGTCAGCTTGGCCACGGCGCGGTCCACTCGGCGGGCCCGCGAGGTGGGCTTGCGCAAGGTCGTTGGGGCCGGGCGCCGCCAGCTCGTCGCCCAGCTCCTAGGGGAATCCGTTTTTCTCTCGGCCCTGGCCGTTCTGGGCGCCGTCCTGCTGACGGGTCTCGTCCTAGGCTTTTTCAATCAGCTCTCGGGGACGATTTTTTCATTCCCGGACCTGCTGAGGCCGCAAAACATCATATTCATCGCCGGAGTCTGGCTTCTGGCGGGATTTGGCGCCGGCATCTATCCCGCCCTTCTCCTTGCGGCCTTTAAGCCCGCCACAACGCTTCGGGGCTCGTTCAAGGCCGGGCGCCTGGGGGTCCTGACCCGAAAAATCCTGGTCGTTGGACAGTTCTTCATGGCTGCACTCCTGGTCGTCGGAACTTTGGTCATCGTCCGGCAGATCCGTTTCATGAAGGACCAAGACCTGGGATTCTCCAAGGAACAGAAGCTCATCCTGCCGGTCCAGGGGGCGCCCCAAGGATTAGGCCAGCGGTCCGAGATGGTCAAGGCTTCCTTTCTCGGCATCCCGGGCGTTCGCGGGGCCGCGGCCTCTTTGACCGTTCCGGGACGCACGCCGTGGAATTTCAACGTCAGCCTCGGCGAGCGAGGGGCCGGCAACAACTGGGCCATGTACCACCTCTATATCGATCCCGATTTCATCCCGCTCTATGGAATCCAGATTGCGGCCGGCCGAGCCTTCCAGAACGACATGTCGACCGACATGACCAGGGATTATGACCAGGTGCCCGTTTTTATGATCAACGAAGCGGCCGTCCGCGCCTTCGGGTTCGCCGCAGCTGAGGACGCGCTCGGCCGGCAGATCACGACAGGCCACGGGGGACGGACTGGGATAATCATCGGCGTCGTCAAGGATTTCCACTTTTTCGGACTTCAACAGAAAGTGGGCCCTTTGGTTATGGAGTGGTTTCCCTCGACCTTCGG
>Ga0224495_10001777_pt1 | contig 14839 bp, 13 predicted proteins | sample SF_Jul11_sed_USG_FD_168128 | JGI IMG/M metagenome (GOLD analysis project Ga0224495, IMG submission 168128) | Sediment microbial communities from San Francisco Bay, California, United States - SF_Jul11_sed_USGS_4_1 | ecosystem: Environmental > Aquatic > Marine > Sediment | place: USA: California... | reverse complement strand
CCTGCAGAATCAGCAACAGGGAGCCGATTACAATGGTGGATTTAATGGGCCAGTATTTGATCAGCCACTCATTCATGGTGACCTCCTGCTGGACATACGCATCCACGAAGAATAGCCATCCGGTGACGAGCAGGGCTCCGGTAAACAGGAAGAAAAAAAACGAAGACGAAATATCCAGAATGGCCTGTGTACGTCGGGAGAGATGGTTATAGATGACATCCACACTGACCAGGGCGTTTTCCTTGAAGCCAAAATTGCCCGAAAGCAGATATTGCATCCCCAACATGAGAAACGCGCCTTCATGCGCCCAGTTGGTGGGGGAGTTGAAGAAGTAGCGGCTCAATACCTCGTAATAATAGATAAACACCGCCAGCGTGGTCCAATAGCTGATATAAACACCGACAAAATCACTGACGCTGTCCAACCGGTCCGTGAGGCGGGAATGCGCTGTACTGGTCGGAGTCGTATGCGCGGTGGCCTTGGCCACCAGTTGCTCCAGGTCCATATCCTCCCGGGTATCGAGCGCCTCATTTTCCTTGCACTTCCGAAGCATCCCCGGCAATAGATACGCATCCAACAGCAGCCACAATAAAATGAACAGGCCCATCCAACCCGCCCGCGATTTCCAGGTGGTCAGACTGTCCTGAAACCCCTTCAGTTCCACTTGTAAAGCTCCCACCTTCTCCTCAGCCTTCCCCAGTTTGGATTTATCTTCCTCGGTGGGGGCTTCAATCTTTTTCAAATCCGAGGCGTCGTCCTCGGCGATCATGACTTCGCTCGTGAGTCTGGAAACATCTTCGCGGAGTTTGTTGTACTGAAGATTCGAAAACATGATGAATCCAACCAGCGGGAGATACAGCAAGCCCCAGCGGTTGTTCAGATAGAGCCGATGAATGCCAAACAAGCCGCCGGTGAGGAGGAACAGGTAAGCCAGCGCGATGTTGGCTTCGCGCTTGATGGGCTTGGATTTGGCTTTGACCTTGGATTGCTTGTGAAAATACATCAATACCAAGGGAAACAGCAGCACCACGGACCAATACAGCCAGTGGGGCAGTGAAAAGTCCAGATTAGGCATGTTAACCAATACTCTTCAAAAAGGGGTATGCGTGGGCGGGGTTTGAATCAGAATGGAAAATCAAACCTGTCATACATCGCGGGAATTTCCCCCGGAACAATGCGGGAGTTTTCGACCGTGACACGAAACCTCCCGGGGCCGCCCCACGCGGGCTCGGCCCCGGGAAAAAATCCACTACACGTCCAGTTTTTGACCCTTGATCATATCGGGGGTCACATAGCCCAACGAGCCGGACATCATGTAATCCAGCTGAATCTTGAAGATCCGAGCCGAATCCTTGTCCTTGTTGGCCCACTTGTACCAGTGCGGAATGGAAATTTTGGTGAACTTCTCCGCATCGTCGGCGCTCAGGCGGGTGACCTTGGTGCCTGCTTTTTCGAACTTCTCCCAGGCTTCCTGGTCCGCTTTTTGGATTTTCGCGTGGTGGTCGATGGAGTAGGAATGCACTTCCATTTCCACGAATTGCTTCATTTCCTTGGACAACGCATTCCACGCCTTGTTGCCAACCGTGAGATCCATGATGTCCACAGGCTGATACAGGGACATCATACCGGCCGGTCCCATGGAGATGTACTTGGTGACCTGGTGGAAGCCCAGCGCGTAGTTCACCGCCGGTCCCACGTAGTCCGCCACGTCAATGGTGCCTTTTTCCAGCGCGGGGAAGATTTCCGAGCCCGGCAGGGTGGTGGTTTTGGCCCCCACATCCTGGAAGATCTCGGAAACCATGCCACCCGGAAGGCGCATTTTGCGGCCTTTGAAATCCTCAAGGGACCGAATCGGCACCTTGGAGTGGATGATGTTCGGGCCATGGTGAATGATGCCCACGAAGTGCATGTCCATTTTCTGGAACAGGCTCCGCGCGATTTCCAATCCACCCAGGGCATAATAGAACACATCCCACTCATGGGGATTGCGGGGACCCATGGGGTAGGAGGACAGGAACACGCCTGAGGGAATTTTCGCCTGGGAGTAAATCGTGAAGGGGTTGATCGCTTCCAACACGCCATTTTTCACGGCATCGTACAGTTGGAAATCGCCCACCACGTCGTTGGCGCCAAAGGGCTGCCACGTCAGTTCTCCGCCCGTTTTTTCCTTGATGCTGGCGCACCAGGCCTTGAAAATATCCAATCCGATACCACCGGGCCAGGAGGTCTGTACTTTCCAGTTGGTGCCAGCAGCCTTGGCGGTTCGAATGTTGAAACCCAGCGTCTGGGATGCGGCCACAGTTCCAACCACGCCCGCCGCTACCGCGCCTTTCAGCAATTGCCGCCGACTGGGCTGCAGGGCCTCATTCTTTGTTTCCGTACTTTTATTTTCCATTGGTTATACCCCTCGATGGATTAATGCTGCGATTTAGTACAACCCACCCTTTAACAAAACGCCTAGCATTGCCTCCGAGCCGCCCTCTCCTTTTAATGCGGAAAAAAAAGGGAGTCCCTTGAGTGTTCCCTCTCAATCATTCAATACGTTGGCGTCATTGAACGATATTTCCCTTAGCCTGTTTTGCCTAAGGATGCAACTTTATGAAAACGCACGGCAATAAGCATAAAAATCCCACCCGTGCTGATCGTGATTGATATCCCGCGTGAAATTGCAATAGGGTGCAGGTCAAGATCAGTGCAAATGCTCGCAGGGGGCCAATTATAAGCGGACTGCCTCTTCAGGTTCACCCCTGCCTGACACACCCGGGGATTCCCTTTTCCCCGGAATTTTGTCATGCTCCTTGCGGATGGGAGCCCCTGCGGTTCCTGCCCGTTTTTTGCGCCTGGATGGGGCGCCGAAGGTCAGACACGGCTGCCAGGAAGGCCGCCGCCACACTCAGGGAAGAGGAGTCCCCGGTCTTGAATCGCAATCGGCAAGAAGACGTCCGTGGTCTCATCCAAGAGGTGTTTCGTGCGGAGCACAAGGAGGGTGCGCTGTTGCTTCAGTCTTTGCGCCAGCATTGGCCCCAGGTGGTGGGGGCGGAACTGGCGGAACGCTGTTGGCCGGATCGGCTGCACAAGGAGACCCTGTGGATTGCCGCCACGGATTCCTGCTGGGCCTATGAACTCCAGTTTCACAAACGTCTGCTGCTGGGCTCCGTGCGCACCTTTCTGGAAAACAACGCGGTGCGCGACCTGCGTTTCAGCGCCGACCCGGTGAACGCGGCGGAAATGCGACCGTTCCGGGCGGCATCCCCGGCCCCACCCAGTGCCGGCGATCTGGTGCCGGAAGTGGAACTGGAACGCGTGGCCAGCGGCATCGGCAACCCGGAACTGCGTCATACGTTTCTCAAAGCCATGCGGCGGATCCGTGCCAAGAACCCTCCGACCGGTTCCCTGTGACACCCCGTCGCTCGGACCCCGTTCCCCCTGAGCCTTGATGCCCGTCATCGCGTCCAGGCTGGGGTCTGGGGAATCTCAAATTGGGGGGCCGCGATTGTCGAACCTGCCGCGAATGCCTTATACTCACTTGGGGGCTTATACCGTTTGCCCTTCTAGCCATAGCAACCCAGGGCCGGGCTGATCCCTGCCGCCTTTACCCCCAGAGGGAATTTACACCACGAGGGAAGTCCATGTTGAACCACTACACCCGGAGGCTCCTGGGAGGCAGCGTTGGCGCACTCCTGACGGCGCTCGTATCCGCCTGCGCCCCCTCCGGAGATACCGTAACGGTGGCCTATTCCATGACCACCGGATGCACCCAGGCGGATGTCACCTACACGGATACCGCCATGGCGGAGATCACTCAGACGGTGTCCAACGGGTGGAGCCAAACTTTTTCCATGGCCAAGAGCACGGCGAGTCCCACCAAAATCAAGCTCTCAGCCACCTCGGTTCCCAAGTCGTGTTCCACCACCCCCAGCGCCCTGGGCGTGACGATCAATTTGGACGGAACGCCCGCCGCAACCGCCTCCAGCGAGGGTGCGACCGCCACCACCACCATTTCGGCATCCACATCGGTTCAGTTCTGAGGCCCCCTGGGGGTGAAATTGTGCGAATGCCGATTATAATTATAATGTGTGCTCCTCCCCCCTCTTGTGTATCGACATCGGTATGGCTAGGCTGTGGGAACTACCCAGTGGGGTAGGTCCCCAAGACCGTTGCACCAGCGGCCGGGAGAACCGGAAGGGTGGAGGAAACCGGTTATAAGGAGCCTTTCCCCCGTCTTTTGGAGTATTGACCCGGCCCGGGGATTGCCCAGGCCGAAAGCGCATGCAAAGCCTGCCATGCTCAAGCGGCCAGAAATCATCGATATCGTGATCGCGGATAAGAGTCCCGTCGTGGTGGGGGGACTGCGCCAGGTTTTTGCCGAGGATGGTCGATTTCGCGTGGTGGCATCGGCGGTGGATGGGGAGCGGTTCATGGAAGCCGTGGCCCAGTTTCAATTTGATATCGGCGTCATCGGCTGGGATATGCCCTATATGGATGCCCGGGAAGTGCTGCAACGCTTGCGGGGACACGCCACCCCACCGCGAATTCTCATTTACACAGGCAACTCCAATCCGGATCTCCCCCGTCAGGCCATGGCCCTGGGTGCGGCCGGTTTCTGCGGTAAAAGCGAATCGGCGGCCAATGTACTCGCGGCCGCGGTGGCCATTCATTCCGGGCGCATGATGTTTCCCTTTGTGGATGTGCGCCGTCTTAATCAAACCCCCTTGGGGGACCTCACACCCCGTGAGCATCAGCTTTTGGCCTCCCTGGCCGATGGCCGCTCCAACTCCCAATTGTCACGGGAACTGGATATTTCGCAAAATACGGTCAAGTTTCATCTGAAAAATCTGTTTGAAAAACTCGGTGTCAACAACCGCACCGAAGCAGTCGTCCTGTTCCTCCGCAGTCACTCCCCGAAATCCTCCGATCCGGGTAGGTAATTAACCACCCGCAAGGGTGGTATTTTACCCGCCCGAAATAGTTTTTCATCCAACCCGGTGGGGTGTTTTTTCCTTCTGAATGCCGGGATAGGGTCGGCTCAAGGAAAACGGGAAATTATCGACTTCATCCCGGGGAAGCCCCCCGAACTTACGGAAACTAGAGACCATGAACAGCCAGGGTTCCAAGGCACGCGGTTCAAAGCGCAAAGATTCCCCAGGTTCCGGGAGACCCTTTCAGCCCCCGACTCAGACCATTGCGGCGCTTCCATCCAATCCCGCATTTGTGTACGCCCTGCGCACCGTGACCGAAGCTGCGGCGCGGGCGGTCTTCGACTGGATTGGCAGGGGAGACAAGGAGCAGGGGGATGGGGCCGCGGTGGATGCCATGCGCGAGGCCTTGATTCGGATCGGCCTGAACGGAAGCGTAGTAATTGGCGAAGGGGCCAAGGATGAGGCGCCGGAACTGTACAACGGGGAAGTCTTTGGCAATGCGGACGATCCAAACGCCTTCGATATCGCCGTGGACCCGGTGGAGGGCACGGGATACATGGCCAAGGGAATGAGCAATTCCATGGCGGTGATTGCCGTGGCGCCTCGGGGAAGCCTGTTCAACCCCGGCCCGGCTTTTTACATGGACAAGTTCGCCGCACCCCCGGCGGCCCGGGGGAAGATAGACCCTGAAGCGCCGGTTGCGGATAAATTGAGCGCGCTGGCCAAAGCCTTAGGGAAAAAAGTCAATGAATTGACGATCTATGTGCTGGAAAAACCCCGGCATAAGGAACTCATAGCGGCCATATACAATTCCGGAGCCCGGGTGAATCTGCACACCGCCGGAGACGTCGCGGGCGCGTTAATGGCCGCCATGCCCGATTCCGGTGTGGACGCCCTGATGGGAACGGGCGGCACCCCCGAAGGCGTGATTTCCGCCTGCGCGATTCGCGCCCTGGGCGGTGAATTCATGGGCCGGCTGGACCCTCAGCTTCCCAGTGAAAAGGCCGCGGTGCTCAAGGTTGGTTTAAACACCCTCCGGTGGTATGGCCGGGATGAACTGGTGAATTCCGATCATGTATTCTTCTGCGCCACGGGCATCACCTCAGGAATGCTGTTTGAAGGCGTGGAACGCGGCCCCGGCCAGGAAAAAACCCAGACCCTGGTCATCACCGGGCATGCCCATGAACGAATGCTCATCACGGCCTATCACGACCGGGACGAATAATAACAATGACAGCGGGGGCGGTCATTTCATCCGGGTTGGGGCACCAACCGGGTACCTGTTAACCGAGACTCTTATAATCGAGGGTTTGCCATGCCAATGCAGCGTCGAGTAACCAGACCGGTCATTCTTGGGATTGTCGGGGATTCCGCAGCGGGAAAGTCCACCCTGGCGGATGGCATTGCCAGCATTCTGGGGCCGGAACGGGTGGCGATCATCTGTACGGACGATTACCACCGGCACTCCCGCGTGGACCGCGCCAAGACGGGTCTGTCAGCCCTGGATCCCCAGGCCAATTATATCGACATCATGACCCAGCATCTGCGGCTGCTGAATGCTGGTGAGCCGATTCTCAAGCCGATCTACAATCATCACGGGGGCACCCTGGATGCTCCCGTCTATGTGGAGCCGAAGGAATACGTGATTGTGGAAGGTCTGCTGGGTTACCACACCCGTGAAATGCGCGATTGTTATGACGTGAAGCTGTACCTGGACCCGGCCGAGGAACTGCGCGTCAACTGGAAAATCCAGCGCGACACCGGCAAGCGGGGGTATACCCGGGAGGAGGTGCTGGAACAACTCCGGCAGCGTGAGTATGACACCAAGACGCACATTCGCCCCCAGCGCACCTTTGCCGACATTGTGGTGAACTTTTTCCCGCCCCAGAATGTGCCCGAGGAAACCGGGGCGAACCTGAACGTGCGGCATCTGCTCCGCCCCACCCTGCCGCATCCCGATCTTTCGCCGATTCTGGATCTGGATTCCCGCAATGGCTTCCGGCTGGAACTGGCGCGGGATACGGATGGCAAGCCGGTGGATGTGTTGGAAATTGCCGGGGATTTGGATGACAAGCGGGCCAAGGCAATTGAGAACCTGCTCTGGGGGTTGATCCCTGAGGCACAGCACCTGCGGCAAAATCTGGGAGTGTTCCTGGATAAGGGAAACAAAAAGATGATGAGTCATCCCCTGGCGCTATCGCAACTCTTCATCACCTATCATATGATAAAAGCCGCAATGGGTGTTCACGCCGTCTGACGGGCTGGAAAATCCCTGGGTGAGGTCCAGCCCGCCCGACAACAATTGGGGCACCACGCCAGGACTGCTACCCGGCGGGGCCTGAACGATGACACGAGGAGAAAAAACGCGATGGCCATGATTTCCTTGCGGCAACTGCTCGATGATGCCGCCGAGCACGGGTATGGTCTGCCGGCTTTTAACATCAACAACATGGAGCAATTGCTGTCCATCATGAATGCCGCGGACAAAGCCGATGCCCCCGTGGTGATCCAGGCTTCAAGGGGCGCCCGATCCTACGCGGGCGATGTCATGCTGCGCTATATGGTGCAAGCCGCGGAGGCCATGTGGCCCCACATTCCCATCTGCCTGCATCAGGATCATGGCAACAATCCGGCCACCTGTCTTTCCGCCGTCACCCACGGGTTCACCTCCGTGATGATGGATGGGTCCCTGATGGAAGACGCCAAGACCCCCGCCTCCTACGAATACAACACCGAGGTCACCCGGAAGGTGACCGAAGTTTCCCACATGGTCGGCGTTTCCGTGGAGGGTGAACTGGGATGTCTCGGCTCCCTGGAAACCGGGCATGGCGAAAAGGAAGATGGTCATGGCTTTGAGGGCAAGCTGGACAAGGCCATGCTGGTGACCGACCCGAGCCAGGCTGCGGAGTTCGTGGCCGCCACCCAGGTGGACGCCCTGGCCGTTGCCATCGGCACCTCCCATGGCGCCTATAAGTTCACCCGCAAGCCCACCGGGGATATCCTGGCCATGGATGTGGTCAAGGAGATAAACCGGCGGCTGCCCAACACCCATTTGGTGATGCACGGTTCCTCCTCGGTGCCGCAGGAACTTCAGGACATCATTAATAAATTTGGCGGGGGTATGCCTCAAACCTACGGGGTCCCCGTGGAGGAGATTGTACGAGGCATCAAATACGGGGTGCGCAAGGTCAACATTGACACCGATCTTCGGATGGCGATTACCGGTCAGTTCCGCCGGGTGGCCATGGAGGACAAAAAGGAATTTGATCCGCGCAAGTTCCTGAAACCGGCCATGGAAGCCCAGGAAAAACTGTGCAAGCAGCGTTACGAGCAGTTCGGCACCGCCGGACAGGCCTCCCGCATCAAAGCCTTGCCCCTGACCGAGATGGCCAAGCGCTACAAGAGCGGATCCTTGAAGCCCAAGGTGGCCTGATCACGGTTCAGGATTTTTCAGGATGGGGCGCACATGCCGGAGGGAATTCCCAACGCCTCCGGTGGAATTCACATCTGGCATGTGCCTGCCCTTTTCCGTGCGTGCGTTCCCCCGGTTCATCCCCCCCCTCTCGGAAGCCGGCCTTCCCAGGATGCAAAATCCTGAAATTCACGTAAAATATTCTCCGTGTGCCGGGGTGAGGCTATCATGGGCCCTGGCAATTCTGATCCCTCTTCCGGTGTGAGGAACACGCACGGGAACTCGGGAAATGATCAACGGGACTCCCGTGCCCCCCACCGGAAACTTGGAACCGCTCCCAATACGATCACACAGGGGAACGTTGGAATTGTTTGCCCAGGCGTTCTTGCCAGATTCCCTGGCAAGGTGCCGATCTTGGAAAGGGGTCGGAATGACTCAGGGTTCAACGCTGTTATGTCCTGCCGCGGCCAGAGGGAAGTCGAAACCCCGCGGGGGGTGCCGCCGGGGCAAAGCGTCGGTGTCCGCGGCGCTGCTGGCATTCTTCTTCCTGTTGGGAGCGCCCACACCCGCCCGGGCGGTGAATCCTGATCTCGCTGCGGCCTCCAGCCTGCTGCTCCCGGGATTGGGGCAATACATGAATCATGACTGGGCAGCCGGTGCGGTGCAGATGGGATTGACCTTTTCCCTGGCCGGACATTATTTCGACCTGACGGAAAGTCCGGAGTATATCAAACCCGAAAACCAGGAGGACAGCGCAACGCACACCCTGCGGATGAATCGCACCACCTTCAAGGCAAGCTTTTATGGTGCGGCACTCAACGGGGTGAATCTGTACTCGGCGTTCGGGGCCTACCGGGATGCGCGGGCCAACCCCGCCTACGCCGCGAGATACACCGTTCCCGCGCCCCAGGAGACCCTCACCGATCTGGTGCTGGCGCCCTTTAATCCCGATCATCTGCTGCGCTGGACGACCATTCTGCCCTTGTCGCTTCCCTTATACATTGCCTTCTCCAAGGCGACCCCGGACACCTGGGTGATTCAGCCGGACGCGGATATCACCCGCACGGAGATGCGCAGGGGGTATCCGGTGATGATGGGTTTTGTGGCGGTGGGAGAGGAGTCCTTCTTCCGGGGGTATCTCAACAACTCCCTTTCCAACTGGCTTGGCCCAACCTGGGGCCTGGTGACCTCATCCGCGTTTTTTGGCCTGGCCCACTCCGGGCAGGCCGGCACTGCCAATCGGGGTATGGCCTTTGCCTATGGGCTGTATCTGGGCGCACTGCAGCAAATGAATGATTACGGAATCGGCCAGGGCGTGGCCATCCATTATTGGTGGAACACGCTGGTTTCCCTGGCGCTGCTCAAGGAGCGCCCCACGGCCCAGGTGACCCTGATGGATCTGTATTTTCAGTTCTGAGCGCAGAGGTCACAGGCGGGGGAGCTTAGACTTCCGGCACGCCCATGGGCAGTTCGCGGCGCACCTTTTTCACCAACTCCAGATCAATTTCCCCGAACACAAGCCCCGCACCCTCGGGCTTCAGAGCCTTCACCTCACCCCAGGGGTCAATCAAAGCCGAGTGGCCGAAGGAGCGGAAGCGGGGATTGTGGGGGCCCCATTGGGCAGGGGCCGCCACCCAGGTCTGGGTTTCCACGGCCCGGGCCCGCAGCAGCACCTCCCAATGGGCGGCGCCCGTGGTGGCGGTGAAGTTGGCGGGGATAAATATCACCTCCGCCCCCTGGGTGCGCAGGTGCCGGTATAACTCTGAAAACCGCAGGTCGAAGCAAATGCTCAACCCCACCCGTCCAATGTCCGTCTGCACCACCGGGGGCAGAACCGGGCCGGGCTGTACCGTATCGCTTTCCTTCATCACCAGGTTGGGCAAATCAATATCGAACATATGAAGCTTGCGGTAATGCGCCAGCACCTGCCCCTGCCGGTCAATGAGCACGGAGGTGTTGTAAATACGGTCCGGATTGTCGGCGATGCGCTCATGCAGACTTCCCAGCAGAATCATCATCCCCAGCCGGGCGGCCGCCTCACGGAAGCGTCCCACCAGGGGACCCTCCAGGAACTCGGCCACTTCCAACTTGCCTTTCCGTCCGCCGATGTACAGGAACACCTCCGGGAACGCCAGCAGATCGGCGCCGCCCGCGGCCGCGTCACGGACCATCGCCTCGGCCGCCTCCAGGTTGGCCTTCAGGTCATCGGTGGTGGTGGTCTGGGCAAGGGCGATACGGCTCATGGCGCTCCTGGAGTGGGCTGGGATTCCTCAACCGGGACAATCGCCCGGATGCGTTCCAGATTGGCGGGAGTAGAGGTCACCAGCAGATGAATGCCGTCCTGCTCATAGCGCACTTCATCCACACGGCTCCAGCGGTAGATTTTGGAAAGTTCGCCATAGTCGGCATACTCCAGCAGCAGCGGCGTGGTGATCATGGCTTTTTCGAAAAACCGCACAATGTGTTCGCGCATCTGTGCGGGGTCATCCTGCGCCGCGGAGGTGAACACCGCCTCGGGGAACTTGTGCTGGGCCAGCATTTTCCGCACCCGGTCCTCCACCCGGTCCACCTTGTTGAATACCAGCAGGCGGGGCACCTGGTGCGCCTCAATCTCCTCCAGCACCTTTTCCGTGATGGCGATGTGTTCTTCCCAGGTATCCTGGTGCAGATCCACCACATGCAACAGCAGATCCGCATCCCGCGCAACCTCCAGGGTGGAACGGAAGCTGGCCACCAGTTCATGCGGGAGCCGCCGGATGAATCCCACCGTATCCGACAGCAGAATCTTGGGCCGCATGGACTCACTCATCACCCGCGTGGTGGAGTCCAAGGTGGCGAACAGCCGGTCCTCGGCCAGTTGCCGGGCATCGGTCAGCCGGTTCATCAGGGTGGTCTTGCCGGCATTGGTATAGCCCACCAGGCTTACCCGGAAGCAATTGTCCTGGCGGCGCTTCTTCTGCGTTGCGCGCTCCTGGGCCACATGCTTGAGGTCCTTCTTCAGTCGCGCGATGCGGTTGCGCACGATGGTGCGGTCCAGGTCGATCTGCTTTTCCCCGGCGCCCTTGGACCCGGCGATCCCCCCCCGCTCCCGATCCAAGTGCGCCCACAGGCCCACCAGGCGGGGCAACATGTATTCCAGTTGCGCCAGTTCCACCTGCATGTGCGCCTCGCGAGTGCGGGCGTTGCGATGAAAGATATCCAGAATGAGCTGTGTTCGGTCCAGCAGCAGCACTCCCAGCGCTTTTTCAAGATGCCGCCCCTGGGATGGGGCCAGGTTGCCATCAAAGATGGCGGTATCCGCGCCCAGCTCGCCGATTTTGCGCTTGATCTCCGTCACCTTTCCCGCGCCGAAGACATGGCCCGGGTCCATCTTCTCGCGGGCCTGGGTCAGACGGTCCAGGACTTCCAGGCCGGCACTGCGGGCCAGTTCCTGGAGTTCATCCAGGGATTCCTCGGTTTCGGCGCTGGTGTGATCGGAGGTCTGGAAGGCCAACAGAAGGGCTTGACGGGGGTGAAGCGTGGTTTCGTTCAATTCTGGCTCCAGCAAAGTTCGCTGCGATGGATAGGACCTCTCACGGGCCACCCTATTCCCCGGCTTGGGAGCCGTCAATAGCTTCAGCCGTCTTGGGAGATGGGCGCCTCCGGTTCAGTATCCCATACCTGGGTGTGGGAGGGGAATGGCCCCCCCCAGGGCGGCGCTTGCCTGCGCACGCCTCAGACCCAGGACCCGCCGGGCGTTCCCCAGCCACTGGTGTGGCAAAACTCTGCCTATTTAAAATCGGAAAGGTTCTTCCGGGAAAATAAAATGCAGGAGAGAATATGTAGTATTGCGCTATAAATAGTTAAATATTAACCTGCCATTTGTTCCCCTATGGTACGCGAAGCCATCGGGGGCGGGGGATCCTACCGGTTAAGAACCCTGCCGTTCGCGTATTGAACCTGGATAGTTCCCTTAAAACTGCTTGGGAGAAACTGTATGAAACGTGTGCTGAAATGGCTGGGGGGCCTATTGGGCACCCTGGTGATCGTCTTGATCACGGCCCTGGCAATCATCTATACGCTGACCAATAACCGCATGAGCAAGCACTACGCAGTCACGGTGCAGTCACCCCCCGTCCTGTCAGGGCCGCAGGTGCTTGCGGAAGGAGAACGGCTCTACATCTCCCGTGGATGCGTGGATTGCCATGCCAAGAATCTTGCCGGGCAGACGGTGGTGGACGATCCCATCATCGGACGTTTTTCCGGGGCCAACCTGACCAAAGGCCAGGGAGGCATCGGCGGTATTTTCACCGATGAGGACTTCGTCCGCGCCATCCGGCACGGGGTGGGCAAGGAGGGTGAGGCTCTGATCTTCATGCCGTCCACCGATTTTTACGCCATGGCGAATACGGAGATCGCCACTCTGATCGCGTATATCCGCAGTGTTCCCCCCGTGGATAAGCCTTCTGAGAAGCAAAAACCCGGGCCACTGAGCCGCCTGATGTTTCTGCTCGGTGAAATGCCGCTGATGGTAACCGCGGAGTTGATTGATCACTCGTTCAAAGCCGAGGAGGTGCCGGTGGGGGTAACCCGTGAGTATGGCCGGTACCTTGCGAATGGATGCACCGGCTGTCACGGGCCGGGTTTTTCCGGCGGTCCCATTCCGGGTGGGGATCCCTCCTGGCCACCGGCGAAGAATCTGACGCAGGATGCCACGACGGGGCTGAAAAATTGGAGCGAGGCGGATTTCATCAAAGCCGTTCAGACAGGCATCCGTCCCGATGGCAGCAAAATCCGTCCTCCCATGCCCTGGGAAAATTTCAGCAAATTAACGGAAACGGAAGTGAAAGCCATGTGGATGTTCATCAGCACCCTGCCGGCCAAGGCGGAAGGCGGGCGGTAGTTCCCCGAGTCCCCTCCTGGTGTGAACCGGCTTCACACCCGGAGGGGCGCACCCCATGCGGGGGGGGATTCCTGCCGGGATTTTCCGACTTCGCCGCAGGCAAGCCGCACAGGAGGTGGCCTCATGCAATCCCATAGACCGGATGCTCCACCCGCCTTGACCATGCAGGTCGCGGAGGTTGAAGGGAGCACCCCCCGTCTGATCCTGCCCGTTCTGGTCTTTGCCCAGTTTCTGGCTTTGAGCCTGTGGTTCAGCGGAAGCAGCGTGGTTCCCGCCTTAAGGGAGGCCTGGGGACTTCGCCCGCAAGAAAGCGGGATGCTTCTTTCTTTCGTCAATGCGGGATTTATTTGCGGAACGCTTTTAATGGCGCTAAGCAATCTGGCGGATCGGTTTTCCGCCAGCCGGGTATTTCTGAGTTCCACGGTGATCGGCGCGGCGGCCAATATTGCTTTTGCCCGTTCCGGGGGACTTGAAGTCGGGTTATTCTGGCGGTTCATCACCGGGCTGGCGCTGGCGGGCATTTATCCTGTGGGGATGAAGCTGGTGGTGAGCTGGTTTCCCACTAAAGCGGGGAGCGCCCTGGGCTGGCTGGTGGGGGCGTTGACCCTGGGCTCCGCCTCGCCCTATCTGGTGGCAGCCGCGGGTCCGGCAGTGCCCTGGCGGGGTTTACTGAGCATCGTTTCCGTGATGGCAATAGTGGCGGGTGTGCTGGTGGCCTGGGTCGGAAATGGCCCGCATATCCCCCCTGCACGGCGCATCGCCCTGGGGATGCTGTTCAAGGTGTTCAAAGTTCCGGGATACCGGGGAGCAGCCCTGGGCTATTTTGGGCATATGTGGGAGTTGTACGCGGTGTGGGCGCTGTTTCCGCTGCTGGCGGGGGCCGCCTGGGAGGCGCTGGGCGCTGCAACTCCCGCGAGACTCAGCTTAAGCGCATTTCTGCTGATCGGCGTGGGCGGGGTGGGGTGCGTCATCGGCGGGGTGATCAGCCGGCGCTGGGGCAGCATTCCTGTCGCTGCGGTTTCCCTCGCGGTCTCCGGTCTGCTGTGCCTGGTCACCCCCTGGATTTTCGCGGTGAGTCCCCTGCTGTATCTGGCGAGCCTTATGGTTTGGGGGTTCTTTGTGGTTGCCGACTCGCCCCAATTTTCCGCCCTGTCCTCCAGGAATTGTCCTGCCGAATATGTCGCCACCGCTCTCACGGTTCAAAATGGACTCGGGTTCGCCCTGACCATCGTCTCCATCGAGATGGTGACGCGCTATTTCCCCCTGTGGGGACCTTCCGTCTCCTGGCTGTTGCTGCCTGGGCCGATCCTGGGAGTGTTCGCGTTCCTCGCGCCGGGTCACCGCACCCTGATGCGGGACCGATAGGTGCCGCATGAGCCATGCCCTCGCTGCTGCGGGGGGCAGGGTTCCCGGTTTTCCTAGCCTCCCCCCGCTTGTCCGATTGCCTTTCCGTCATGCTATGGTAGTCAGGTAGAGTGCCACCGCGCCGTTCGGCCCAGGCGAGAAGCCTCGGGACTCCGGCTGCTGGCCCCCGCCGGTTGCGGCTTTACCCCAGGCGTTAACACCCCTGATGTCCATCAACCCGTTCCGAAGTCCCGGTATCACCGGTGTTCGCCTAGGAACTGA
>Ga0224495_10001776_pt1 | contig 14839 bp, 11 predicted proteins | sample SF_Jul11_sed_USG_FD_168128 | JGI IMG/M metagenome (GOLD analysis project Ga0224495, IMG submission 168128) | Sediment microbial communities from San Francisco Bay, California, United States - SF_Jul11_sed_USGS_4_1 | ecosystem: Environmental > Aquatic > Marine > Sediment | place: USA: California... | reverse complement strand
TCAGCGACCTCTATATGGGCGAGGCCGCGCAGAGGGGCTCACCGATCGTCGACGGCGTTGCCGGCTACAACCCTGCTGCTTCGAAGTACAGTCATTGCATGACGCTAGCCAGGTACCACTTCGAGAACAGTGCTACCTACGGCAACCTAACCACGCAAGGGTTCAAATTCACCGTGGTATACAACACGGGCAACACAATTCGTCAGGGTGCCTGCGAAATCCTGGCTGAGAGCCTTCTCGAGATCAGCGAGAATTTCCAGGTCAGCGTGCAGCCGATGATGTGGAGTACTTTTTTGGACACGATTATGAGTGAACCAAACTCCGAGCTGGCAATGTTCTGCGTAGGTTGGGTATGCGACTATCCCGACGCTGACAATTTTGCCAGTCCTTTTATGCACACCTATGGCGACTATTCCTACTTCCAGCACTACGGGAATTCTACTATAGATGCCCTGATCGAGACGGCTAGATATTCGACGAACCTTACAGAGCGTACAAACATCTACTATCAGCTGCAGGACATTTACTACAACCATCCCGCGGGCGTAATACTGGCTCAGGCAAAGGGCAGACGGTTCTTCACCAAGTATATACATGGCTTCTACTTCAACCCGACAATCCCTGGCAACGCCGGCCCCCTGTGGGACATGAGCAAGTATTGAGCAAGCAATAGTCTCTAAGAGCGCCTGATGGGCGCGATGAGAGATGACCCGAGAGACCCCCGCTTGCAGGCGGGGGTCTCTTTATGGTATAAAGGGGTGCTTTGGAACTCAGAGCTTATATCATCCGGCGGGTGCTTCTTCTTATCCCGGTTCTATTCGGGGTGACCCTGTTTATCTTCGGCATTACCATGCTCTTCTCTCCGGCGCAGCGTGCTGCTCTTTATGTCAGTAGCCCACAGCAGCTGATCGAGCTGCCTGCTATCATCGAAAAGTATGGCCTGGATAGGCCGGTCTGGGAACAGTACGGCACCTGGGTGGGACAGGTGTTCAGGGGCAACCTAGGCTGGTCAGAGGCGGGCGGCATGCCTGTGGCGCGGGCTATCTTCCATTTCCTGCCGGGCACGCTGGAGATTGTTATCTTCGCGGTGCCTCTCATCATTCTGATTGGCATCTTCCTCGGCACCAAGGCCGCAGCCCATAAGGATAAACCTCTTGACCATGGTACACGGGTGATGGCCATCATGGGATGGTCGCTGCCCAGTTTCTGGCTGGGGCTGCTCTTGTTGATGATCTTCTACGGCTACTTTCAAGGTCTCCTGCCACCGGGCCGGCTAGGTACTCAGGTGGATCTCTTCGTCGAGTCGGCCGCGTTCATACGCTACACTCATATCAACACCATTGACGCCATCCTCAATCTTAACGGGAGAGTCCTTCTGGACGCCCTAAGACATCTAATCCTGCCCATCATCACCATTTCGACAATCAACGTGGCCTTCATCATGAGGCTGATGCGCTCCAGCATGCTGGAGTCTCTGGGCAAGGGATACATCCTAACCGCCAGGGCCAAGGGACTTGATGAAAGAGTTGTAGTTAACAAGCACGCGCGCCGCAATGCCCTCATCCCGGTAATAACCGTATCGGGCTATGTGTTTGCCGGCTTGGCCAGCGGTGCCGTTATCACCGAGACCATCTTTAGCTTCAAGGGCATCGGCTGGTGGGCCTGGCAGGCGGCGGTTCAGCTGGACATACCAGCGGTGCTGGGCTTTGCCATGTTCACCGCCACGCTGTTTGTGACGATAAACCTGATAGTGGACGTCCTCTATACCCGCGTTGACCCTCGAGTGAGACTAGGACAAGGAGTGCAGTGAGCGACTGGAAACTCAGAGCACGGCAGCTTGCTAGGAATCCGCTTTCGCTGGCGGGGGTCATCATCATAAGCATCTTCGTCATCATCGCCATCTTCGCCCCCCTTATTGCGCCAACGCCACCAGGTCGTACAGACCCCTATAGGATACCCCGCGACGGTTACTTTGCTCAGCCGCAACCTCCCAGCGACGAACATCCGTTTGGCACGACGGAGGGACAGTACGACATCTTCTATGGAGTTATCTGGGGCACCCGCTCTGCATTTCGAGTCGCATTCGTGGTGATAGCCGTTACCATCGTCATAGGGATTGTACTGGGGAGTCTGGCCGGTTATTTCGGCGGCGTTATCGACGAGATTATCATGCGCATCACCGATATCTTCCTGGCCTTCCCTTGGCTCATTCTCGCTATGGCAATTGTTGCTGCCATCGGCCCCAGCTTGAGGAGCGTCATGATTGCTCTTTGCGCGGTCTGGTGGCCTGCCTATGCACGGCTTATCCGCGGCGACATACTTGCGCTCCGTGAAGAGGACTACGTCGAGGCTGCTCGCGGCCTGGGCGCCTCCAGCAGGAGAATCATACTCCGGCACGTGCTCCCCAACGCCATCTACCCAACCCTTATCATGGCTTCACTGGACATAGGCGCAGTGGTCCTTTCAGCGGCAGCGCTGAGCTTCCTGGGCCTGGGTGCCCCTGCAGGCTACGCCGACTGGGGGCAGATGACCGAATTCGCCCGTAACTGGATTGTAGGACCCCAAAGCGACCCTTTGAAGTACTGGTACGCGGTCCTGACACCCGGCCTCTTCATCCTGTTTTTTGTGCTGGGCTGGAATCTTCTTGGCGATGCTTTCAGGGATATCTTTGACCCGAGGTTGGCGAGGCGTTAGATGGAAGACCTCATCAAGATAAGAGACCTCACCGTCAGGTTCTACACTTATGAGGGCGTCGTCCATGCTATCAATGACCTGGACCTGGATATCAGGCGGGGAGAGACGCTGGGAATAGTGGGTGAAACCGGTTCAGGAAAGACCATGACTGCCCTGGCTATCCTTCGCCTTATCCCCTACCCCGGCAGAATAGAATCGGGGAGCGTTTCTTTCTTTGACAAGAGTACCCGGGCTGAAGTCGAGCTATTGAAACTCACAGAGGACAGGATGAGGTCCATTCGCGGCAACAAGATATCTATGGTCTTCCAGGAGCCAGGGGCTGCCTTGAACCCCGTCTATACCATAGGTGATCAGATCTCCGAAGTCTTCTTACTTCACCGACGCCAAGAGCTTGGCCGCCAGGCAAAGCAGCGAGTAGACAACCTGCTCAGCGATGGAAGCGGCTCTGCCGCCACCCTGAAAAGGCCTTTCTGGCACTGGCAAAGCAGGCTTTACAACAAGATAGCCGAGCAGTCCAATCCGCTTGAGCCCCGCATCTTGGCCCGGCTTCCCCTGTTCAGACGGCTTCTGTGGCGGCTAAGAGACGAAGCCAGGCTGCGCACGGTCAGTATGTTGAAAGACGTGGAAATCCCCGACCCGGGCCGCGTGGCTGTTCAGTATCCTCATAATCTCTCCGGGGGGATGAAACAGCGGGCGGTCATTGCGATGGCGCTGGCCTGCTCTCCGGAGCTCCTAATCGCCGATGAACCAACTACTTCACTTGACGTCACCATTCAGGCGCAGATGCTGGAACTCTTCCGGCGTATCAAAGTGGACAAGGGCGCTAGCGTTCTTTTCATCACCCACAACTTGGGGGTGGCATCTGAAGTATGTGACCGGGTGGCGGTCATGTACGCCGGCCGGCTATGCGAAGTGGCCAGCGTCGAGGAAATGTTCCTCCACCCTCTGCATCCTTATACCAAGGCTTTGCTGGATGCTGTTCCCATGCCAGGAAAGAAGTTACAGACCATCCCCGGGGCGCTCGCTGACGCGTTAAACCCGCCGCCGGGTTGCCGGTTTCATCCGCGTTGCCCAAGTGCCATGCCAAACTGCCAGCAGGAGAGAGCCAAGCTTAAGGAGGTCTCCAAGGACCATATAGTGGCCTGTCATCTTTTTTGATTCATGAGCACTTTAGTTGATATCAGGAGACTGAAGAAACATTTCCCAATAGTGGGCGGTGTTTTCAGAAGACCGGTGGGAGCGGTCAGAGCCGTTGATGGCGTCACCCTGGCAATCAAGCGGGGGCAATGGCTGGGGCTGGTCGGCGAATCGGGGTGCGGAAAGACAACGCTGGCCAAGACAGCTGTCCGTCTCTGGAAACCGACCAGCGGCCATATATACTTCGATGTCCCCGATGACATCAGGACGGAGATAGAAGGGTTGGAGGCGCAGGGCAAAAACAGCAGCAGGCTGGCCTCTCTTCTCAGGGAGAATGACCTGACGTTTTTTTCCAGCGGCAGGCTCCACTCATTCCGTCGCCGCGCCCAGCTTGTCCATCAGGATCCTTTTACCTCTCTCAATCCGCGCATGAAGATAAAGAACATAGTCGGTGAGCCGTTCAGGATACACAAAGTCCTTTCGGGCCAAGCAGTTAAGACGGCCGTGGAGGAGCTGCTCAGCAGGGTTGGATTGAGTTCAGGCCAACTGGAACGCTACCCCCACCAGTTCAGCGGCGGCCAGCGGCAGCGCATCGCCATAGCTCGTGCCCTGGCTACCAAACCGGAGTTTATCGCCTTTGACGAACCGACCTCTGCTCTCGACGTCTCCGTCCAAGCGCAAATCCTCAACCTTTTGAAAGACCTAAAAACAGAGTTCGGGCTTACCTATCTCTACATCACTCACGAGCTTTTGATTGCCGAGAGTGTCTGCGACTACATCGCCGTGATGTACTTGGGCAAGGTGGTGGAGATGGGAAGGCCGGAGGAGACATTTCACACACCACGCCACCCCTACTCTCAGTGTTTAATAGCAGCGACGCCCGTCCCCGACCCTCAGAGAAGGGTCGGTCGCATTGTCCTTCCCGGTGAGGTACCCAGCCCAGCCAATCCGCCGCCCGGGTGCGCTTTTCACCCCAGATGTTCCCGAGCCACCGATCAGTGCCATGAATCTGAACCAGAGCTCAAACCTATCAGCGGCGACCACTACGTTGCCTGCTTCCATCCGCTGTAGAAGCCAGTGCTCTCTCCTGCCTATCTCTGTCCATGCCTTTCTCTCTACCTGTCACCTCATGAGTTGACCCTTTTCTTGCAGTTAGATTCCTAGACCCCGCACCTAAATAATTCTGTCTGCTACCAGCTTTCCCGGAACGCAAACTCATGGTATACTTCGCAAATTGCACCGCAGAATTGCCAGAAAGTAGAGCAATGATCATAAAGACGCTCACAGTCGGTTCTTTTGCCGCCAACTGCTATATCGTTGGGTCATCCGCGACCAAACAGGGCATAATCATTGACCCCGGTGCTGAAGCTGGCACCATTTTGAGAACCGTGCAGCAAACAGGATTATCCATATCATTGATAGTGATAACCCATGCCCATATAGACCATGTTGGCGCCCTTCGGGAAGTTCAACGGAAGACCGGTGCCCAGTTCGCCATCCATGAGGCAGAGAGGGGATTATCGCTTAGCGCTCCGATACGTATGCTGACATCGCTGGGCATCTCTCCGGTCAAATCACCTCCTCGACCCGATAGGTTGCTCAAGGATGGCGACCGCATAGATATAGGTGACCTACAGTTTGAAGTCCTCCATACCCCTGGCCACAGCGCTGGTGGAATCTGCCTTTCCGGGCATGGAGTAGTGTTCAGCGGCGATACTCTATTTAATCTTGGCATCGGCAGGACCGATTTTCCAGGCATGAGCCACGAACGTCTGATGAAGAGCATTCGCGAGAAGCTCATGGTTTTGCCTGATGACACCATTGTTTACCCAGGCCACGGACCGCCCACCACTATCGGCGATGAGCGCCGGGGAAATCCCTTTCTCAACGGCTATCAACCTTAGAGGGCTTCTTTTGAAAGCTCATGGTAACGGTATCACTTGGAGCGTCTGGCAAAGTTCCTCCCTTGACGGGAGAGGATTATGGTGAGGGTGAATTCCCCCTTCCAGATTCGCCTCGGCAGGATAGTCGGCCAATCAGGGAATATCGCGTAGATAATTACGATAATTTACTAGGGTCTCTTTTAGGTTATCGCCGCCGAATTTCTCCAGGCATGCGTCAGCCAAGACAATAGCCAACATGGCTTCACCAATGACTCCAGCGGCGGGGACGACACAAATATCGCTGCGCTCGTAATAAGCTTTCGTTGTTTTTCCAGTGCGAAGCTCCACGGAAGATAGCGGACTGGCCAACGTGGCAATCGGTTTCACTGCTGCCCTGACTATTATGTCCTCGCCGTTGCTCATACCTCCTTCAATGCCGCCAGCACGGTTAGTAGCATGTCGCCAGGGGAGCCCCTCCGTCTCGCCATGCGGCGTGGGTTCGATAACATCGTGGGCTTGCGAGCCTTTAAGCCCGGCCAAAGCAAATCCTGCTCCGATTTCCACCCCTTTCACGGCATTGATGCTCATTATCGCCCTGGCAATCCTGCCATCGAGACGCCGATCCCAGCTAACGTGGCTGCCCAGCCCGATGGGCACACCAGTGGTAATCACTTCGAAAACGCCTCCCAGCGTGTCTCCATCGGCTTTAGCCTGATCGATGGCTGCCATCATGGCCCTTTCTAGTCTGGCACTACCACAGCGCACCGGGGAGGCTTCTACTTCTCGCCAATCTATACGGCCTCTTTGTTTTGGCTCCCAGCGATGTTCCCCAATCGCCACAGTGTAGCTGTGAATATCAATGCCCAACTCCTCCAAGAACCTGCGGGCTATAGCTCCAACAGCTACTCTGGCGGCTGTCTCGCGGGCGCTGGCTCTCTCTATGATCGGCCTGATATCCTCCAGACCGTATTTGGTCACTCCGGCCAGGTCGGCATGTCCCGGGCGGGGGCAGGTCACGGGCTCAGCTTCCTTGCCCACCGGCCAAACGCTTAACTCCTCCTGCCAGTTTTGCCAATCCCGGTTGGTGATAAACAGTGCGATCGGGCTGCCTGTGGTCAGCCCATATCGAACGCCGGCTATGATTTCCACCTTATCATCTTCAATCTTCATGCGGGGACCCCGCCCGTAGCCCTGCTGGCGGCGCTTAAGTTCTCTAGTGATGTAGCGTTCTTCCAAACGAAGGTCAGCTACCATCCCTTCAGATATGGCCACCAAGCCCTTTCCATGGGATTCTCCGGCGGTAAGAAAACGAAATTGTCCCACTGCATTAACCCCCAAAAGTACTGGGCTTCTTTGAGTAACCCGATGAACTCAACCGTGGATTCAACCGGGTACCCAAGAATATTAATATCTTCTGAATTTAACTAGCTTTGATACAGGAATAAGGGCTGTGGATAGTTATGGTTTAGGATTTCCAGCAGAACCGTATCTTCTGCACTCAGGCCGGATATCCTGGCCTTTATGGCATCGACAAGTCCCAACAGCGACCATAGCGTCAGTCTGGGCGGTTTGTAGTATTCCACCAGCGCAGTTTCGATGCCAGCCAGTTGGAGCGCCAGATCTATGGCTGTATCCAGGTCACCCAGTTCATCAACCAAACCCAACTCTTTGGCTTTGGTACCACTATAAAGCTGACCTGTAGCCAGTTCTCTGACTGCTTCTTCGCTGAGTCCTCTCCGTTCAGCCACCACATCAATAAACTGCTCATAATACTCGTCAACCATTTCCTGCATGATTTTCTCTTCTTCCGGCGTCAATTCTCTAAATCCCCAGTACATGTCCTTATACTTGCCACCCTTGAAGATTTCTACCTCAATACCTAGCTTCTCCAGGAGTCCCTTGATGTTCACTGCGGAAGAAATAACCCCGATGCTCCCCGTCTGCGTGGTTGGCAAAGCAACAATCTTGTCCGCTGGAGTTGAAATATAGTAGCCACCTGACGCAGCCGTGCCTCCCATACTCACCACAATCGTTTTTGTCTCTTTAGTTCTTTCTATCTCCAACAAGATTTCCTGGCACGGCTCTATCTCACCACCAGAGCTGTCGATCCGGAAAACGATCGCCTTGACCGCCTTGTCGCTCTCCGCTTTAGCCAGGTAATTCCTTACCAGTCCCGGCGTAATGGTTGAGCCAGAGGACGACGCGGAATCCCCGGTGGTAATGCTCCCGGTCAGCGGGACCACAACAATCTTGTCCATTGTCTGGCTCGGAAGCAACAGAACCGGAATCAGTATGGCAGCAACTACTGCCAAAACACACAAAGCGACAATGATTGCCTTTCGTTTCACTATCTTCCTCCTGTCAACATTTCCCTGGCCCTTTCAAACATTATGTCGACTGGCGCCTCTTTACCTATCCATAGCTTGAAGGAAGCTGCTCCCTGATATACTAACATAGGCAGGCCACCAAGTATATTGGCTCCCGCTTTCTGTGCCAGCTTTAGCAACGGTGTCATCAAGGGGTTATATACCACATCACAAACCAAGACATCCTTGGGAATAACCTCAAAGCTCAAACCTGACTGTCCCTCTTGGGCACTGTCCTTCATTCCTATGGTGGTGCAGTGAACTATCAAAGCGCACTTTTCAAGAGTCTTGGCTGAACTCAGCTCCTGCCACTGAAAAGCGCTGATATTTGCCCCCCGATCCTTCGGCTTAGCTACAGCCTGTTTGACATATCTGGCCAAGTCTTCAGCCAATCCACTAGCCCGCTCAAAGATACCGTCGGTAATGGCTAGTGAAGCCACCTTATTGCGCACCAAGACAAGGCCCACTGCCCTGGCCACACCGCCGGCGCCCAACATGACTACCCTCTTCCCTTCAGGATTGAAGTGTCCTTCCCTGTCTAACGCTTCCATGAAACCATAGGCATCGGTATTGAAACCCACAAGTCTATCACCCGTTTTTACTATAGTGTTGACGGCACCGATCCGACTCGCCAGGTCATCAACTTCATCCAACAGCGGTAGGACCGCCTCTTTGTAGGGCACAGTCACATTAGCTCCAATATTCTGAGCTTTTATCAAATTCTTCACTATGTCTGGAAGCTCGGCTGGGGTTGTCTCCCAAGCCTCATAGCGAATATCAAGCTGGTAATAGTCCAGAGCCGCCTGCTGGAAATAAGGGGAAACAGAGTGCCTAAGAGGATAACCGATAAGGCCTATGTATCTGGGCATCGCCTAGGACTCCTCGTCGTTGTCCAAATGCTGGCTATCCAGAAAACCCTGGAGGATAAAAGCTGCCGCTATGGCATCCACCTCGGCTTTGATACCACGGTTGCGATTTCTGGCTCCTTTCTTCGCTTTGGAACGCGGGCTATTTCCTTGGCCACCGCCTTTTGTCTTCAAACGCTCGGCGGCTTTGGTAGAAAGTCGTTCGTCCCATAGCTGTACGTCGAAATCGTCAAGATTGCTTTTCTTTGCCTGCCCCGACAATTTATCAGCGAAAGCCGTCACTTTATTAGCTTGTTTCCCCAAGTCACCGCTTAGCCGGCGAGGCAAGCCAACTACAACACGCCCCACGTTGTGCTGCCCCACAAGCGCGAGAATTTCCTTTATCAGGGCACTTTCGTCTCTACTAGCAAGGACAGTCAGCGGAGTAGCCAAAATCTCCCGCGGATCACTTATGGCCACCCCCGTTCTCGTATCCCCAACATCTAGCCCCAAGATACGCATCTCACCCTCGTCACCAATCTAATCAAAGATTTCACATCGAAAGTCAAAAGCCGCTTTCCAGCTTTACCATTTGTCATTTCTTCTCTCATCTCTTGATTTCCCAAATTCCTTCAGCGCGAAGAGATTCGGCTGGCAATAATACCTTTGGCTGACTTCAAAGCTTCCTCAATCTTACTCGCATCCTTACCACCGGCTTGAGCCATGACGGCCTTGCCACCACCGCCTCCGCCAGTGATTCTGGCTACCTCGTTGATGATGTCGCCAGCATGAAGTCCCCTAGCCACCAAGTCAGGAGTCACCATAGCCAAGAAGCTGAGCCTACCCCCGTAGACTGTAGCCAAGACAACCACAGCGCTCCCGAGCCTGTCTCTCAATATATCGCCCATTTCCCTGAGGATAGGCATGGTCAATGCTGGCACCCTGGCAGCTAGAACCGTCACCCCACTCACCTGCTCGGCCTGAGAGGGCAAATCCTCTACTACTTTGCGCGACAGTTCTCTCTCTAGCGAAAGTCCCTTCCTACGTTCGGCTTCCAGCTCGCCAATCAATACTTTCACCTTGTCTGGGACTTCTTCGAGTGAGCTTTCCACTTCCCTGGCTATGTGCCGCAACACAGCCGACCGAGATTCAATTACAGACTCTGCTTCTCTTCCCGTTATGGCTTCAATACGATGCAGCCCTGTGCCGATGCTGCTTTCACTGGTTATCACAAATATGCCAAGCTCCCCGGTTGACTTGACGTGAGTGCCGCCGCACAGCTCGTTGCTTATCGCTGGCTCCCCGATTGTCAACATCCGAACTTCTTCTCCATACTTTTCTTCAAATAGAGCGATAGCCCCAGCAGCGAGAGCCTCCGCACAAGGAAGTGTCTTTGCCTTCACTTTCAAGTTCTGGCGTATCCATTCGTTAACCTGTCTCTGAATTTTCCCGAGTTCTTCCTCTGAGATCGCAGGCAGGTGGGAGAAGTCAAATCTAAACCTGTCAGGCCCCACCAATGAGCCTTTTTGTTCAATATCTCTACTTACTATCTGTCTTAAAGCAGCCTGAAGAAGGTGGGTCGCAGTGTGATTGCGAGCGATATCCAGGCGGCGGGGGACGTCAACTCCAGCTTCAACTTCATCGCCCTTGGATATGCTGCCCTCGACCACTTTTCCCCTATGCACCATAATATCAGGACTGCCTCTGAAGGTATTGGTGACCGCCACCTTTCCTTTCTGGCTGCTGATCTCACCGGTGTCGCCTACTTGCCCACCCATCTCACCATAGAACGGAGTCTTGTCCAGTATCACATCAACTTCGCTACCTTCACCCACACTCGGCACGGAGCTTTCATTAGCTATCAAATCCCGGACCTTTGACCTAGAGCTGTTTTTCTGATAGCCGACAAAGCCTGTTGGCTTAGATATGACTGTAGCCTTGACCTTCAGCTCGCCTTTACCTCTCATTTGAGCACTGCCCGTAGCAGTCCTTCGGCTTGCTCTGGCCCTCTCCTTCTGCTTCTCCATCTCAGTCTGGAAACCTTCCCAGTCTGTAGAGAGCCCGTTTTCCCGGGCAATCTCTGCGGTCAGCTCCGGTGGAAAACCATACGTATCGTAAAGCCTGAATACTTCCTCGCTTGTCAGCCCTGCTCTTCCCTGAACTGAAGCTTCGCCAATGAACCTTTCCACCAGGCCGAGGCCGGTATCCAGACTGGCAATGAATTTCTCTTGCTCGGCTTTGACCAAACTCGTAATTCGGCTGTGTTTGGCAACGAGCTCAGGATATATGTGACCCATTGTATTAACGGCTACGTCAGCCATTTCATTAAGAAAAGGGCCAGTCAGTCCCAATTTCTTGCCGAACAGCGAAGCCCGTCTCAATATGCGCCGCAGGACATACCCTCGACCTTCGTTGGAGGGGATTACGCCATCGGTGATGAGAAAGGCAATGCCACGTGAGTGTTCAGCCACAATTCTAATGGCCCGGTCGATTTTCTCATCCTGACCGTAGTTTTTCCCGGATAGGTGGCAAATCCGGTCTATCAAAGGGAAAAACAAATCTGTTTCATAAGGGGAGGGCTTGCCCTGGATAGCAGCTAGAGTCCTCTCCAGTCCCATGCCTGTATCGATGTTTGGTTTCGGCAACGCGGTGCGTCGTCCGTCTGGGTCTTGATTGTATTGGGTGAATACCAGGTTCCATATCTCGGAGAAGCGACCACAGTCGCAATTGGGCTTGCATTCAGCTTTGCCGCATCCGAACTCTCGACCAAGGTCGTAATGAATCTCGCTGCACGGTCCACAGGGACCAGAATCACCGACGGGACCCCAGAAGTTGTCTTCGTCACCAAATCGCAATATCTTGTCAGCGGGCACGTCAAGCTTCCGCCAATAGGCAAATGCCTCTTCATCATCCAAATAGATGGTTACCCAGAGCCGCTCAGATGGCAGCTTCAAATACCTAGTAGCAAACTCCCAGCCCCAGGAAATAGTCTCTTTTTTGAAATAGTCACCCACGCTGAAATTGCCCAGCATTTCGAAGAATGTGAGGTGCTTGCTATCGCCCACCGAATCTATGTCGGTGGTCCGAAAGCACTTCTGGCAGGAAGCCAATCGCTGGCTAGGTGGTGTCTCCAGTCCTAGAAAATATGGCTTCATTTGGACCATGCCAGCGCTGGTCAGCAGCAGGGTCTGGTCTTTATGCGGTACCAGAGAGGAACTGGGGATAACCTTGTGTCCCCTGTCCTCGAAGAAATTCAGAAACGCTTGCCTTAGTTCGTCACTAGTCACTTGCTAAGTCAGCTCCAATGAGTCCTACGACTTCTTGAAGGCTCCCAACAAATTCAAACGAAGATTGCAGAACTCCTGTGGCATGGTTTACTTGCCTTCTTGATTTTAGAAGGTGTTAGCTTCAATGTCAATCAGGTGCAAGAGAGCCCTCAATAATATGATTCTGAGGAGTTCAAACAAATCTGGCCGACGGAAAGCTCCAGAGATCCTTTGGTTCGCTACAAATGGCCATCTGACCCCGGACACTGTACTAGGACTGCTCTCTGGTCTCAAATTCCCGATGCGCGGTTATCACCAACATAGACCTCTAGAAATCTTCTGTCATGTCAATTATAATACGGCGTCAAGGAAATTATTGGGCAAATATTGTGCTGATGTTGCTGCACAAAGGTCCAAAACACGGCTGTGTTGCAGGCAAGACATGGCTATTGAAAGGAGCGTAACATGATTTCATTCAGCCCAACAGAAGAACAGCAAATGATTGTCAGCATGGCAAGGCAATTTGCCAACGATGAGATGCGCAAAATATATCGGCAATGTGATGAAACCGGAACGATTCCCGAGGGTGTCATAGACACTGCCTGGAAGATGGGACTCACATCTAGCAGCATACCCGAGGCCTACGGCGGACCTGGCGGAGAGCGCTCTGTTATCACAGGTTCGTTGATAGCAGAGGAACTGGCCTGGGGTGACCTCTCAATAGCGATGCACATTCTCTGTCCGGCTCTGTTTGCCTATCCTACTCTTGAGATGGGTACGGAGACACACAGAAAGAGATACTTGCCTCTTTTCTGTGGTGAGAAGTACAAGACGGCGACCGCCGCAGTCATTGAGCCACGATTTGATTTTGACCCTTGCTGCCTGTCAACTGCTGCCCGACCTGACGGCAATGAGTATGTTCTCAATGGCGAGAAATGTTATGTGCCTCTCGCGGCTGATGCCGACTCGTTGCTTGTCTATGCGACAGAAAATGGCACCAGTCAGGCCTTTGTCGTTGAGAAAGGGACAAAGGGGCTTGCAGTTGGCGAGCGAGAGAAGAACATGGGCATAAAAGCTCTAGCCACATACGAGATTACGCTGACAGACTGTCACATTCCTAGGGACAACAGGTTGGGCGGCGAAAGCGGATGTGATTTCAGCCGCATCATCAATTGTTCACGGGTGGCACTGTCGGCAATGGCTGTAGGGGTAGCCAAAGCTGCCATGGAATACTCGAGGGACTATGCTAAGGAGCGTCTCGCTTTCGGAGAGCCCATTGGCTCCCGCCAGGCGGTCGCCTTCATGCTGGCAGAGATGGCAATTGAAATCGATGCTACTAGGCTAATGACATGGGAAGCTGCCTGGAAGCTAGATCGAAAGGAAGAGGCGACTAAGGAAGCAGCACTGGCAAAAGGATATGCTGACGATATGGTTTTGATGGTAACTGACCGCGCTGTACAGATCCTGGGCGGGCATGGTTACGTTCGCGAGCACCCTGTGGAGCTTTGGCTGAGGAATGGCCGTGGATTTGCCACCTTTGATGGCATGGCTATAGTATAGAAGGAGGTATTGCCCAATGATAGATTTTGAACCCACCCAAGAACAAAAAGAAGCAATAAACGTAGCCCACGAGTTTGCCGAACAGCTCTTTCGGCCCATAAGTCGTCATTACGACGAGCAAGAACACGAAAACCCGCGCGACCTCGTTGATAAGACATGGGGGGAAAGAAACAAGGGCACACTAGCTCTGGGCTTGGATGTCACCGCATCTCTCCGGATCGAAGAGCTATGTTGGGGGGATGCCGGCCTTTTCCTATGTGTTCCAGGGCCAGGACTTGGGGGTGCTGCCATCTTTGCCTCGGGCACGAAAGAGCAGTTGTCACGTTTCCTGGGCCAGTTCAATGAAGGAGACCCCAAATGGGGTGCCATGGCCATGACAGAGCCTGCTTGCGGCTCGGATACGTCCGCTATCACTGCTACTGCCACACGCGACGGTGACGAGTGGGTATTGAACGGTGAGAAGATTTTCGTTACCTGGGGAAAACGTGCGGCTGAAAATCCCGGCGGCCTAGTAGTAGTGTGGGCGACCGTGGATAAATCGGCGGGACGAGCCGGTATGAAATCTTTTGTGGTGGCGGCTGGAACTCCGGGAATGAGGGTCGAGAAACTAGAGAAGAAACTGGGGATTAGAGCCAGTGACACGGCTACCATTATTCTCGACAACTGCCGCATTCCCTTCGAGAACATACTTGGCAGCCCGGAGGTCAAGAAGGTAGACAAGACCCAAACCAAGGGCTTCAAAGGAGCAATGGCCACATTTGATGCCACACGACCCGTGGTAGCCGCCATGGCCATCGGTGTCGGACGTGCCGCCCTGGATTTCGTCAAAGAGACACTCGAAAAGCAAGGCGTAAAGATACGCTATGGCGTTCCCAGGCAGAAGCTCACTGCGCTAGAACGAGACATAATGGAAATGGAAGCGAACTACAAGGCAGCTAAGCTCCTCACTTTGCGAGCTCTTTGGATGATGAGCCAGTTTCAACCCAATAACCTGGAGGCATCAATGGCTAAAGCCAAAGCTGGCCTGGCTGTTACCAGAATTACCCAGAAAGCGGTTGAAATCATGGGTCCGCTTGGTTATTCGCGAA
>Ga0224495_10001775_pt1 | contig 14840 bp, 15 predicted proteins | sample SF_Jul11_sed_USG_FD_168128 | JGI IMG/M metagenome (GOLD analysis project Ga0224495, IMG submission 168128) | Sediment microbial communities from San Francisco Bay, California, United States - SF_Jul11_sed_USGS_4_1 | ecosystem: Environmental > Aquatic > Marine > Sediment | place: USA: California... | reverse complement strand
AAAATTATTATCCTTTATTCAAGCTCAGAAAAATTTTTATCATGATTTGGACAAAGATAATGAATTATTTATAGCCTTGGATAAAACAATACAGTTTTTAGTTTTAAAAAATTCTTAGAATATTGAGAAGAGTAGAGTAGTGTCCTTGGTATATTTTTATTAGACTGTTCAATAAATAATGGTTTTTTAGTTAGAAAATGGGTAAACATTATTAATGTGGTTGCTTTACTGATCATTTGTTTCGTATTTCTGCTTAAAAATAAATTAAAGTTTAAACATTGATAGCAAAATAGGAGAGGGTAAATTCAAAACGCAAATGCAATTATGATTAGATAAAAAAGGTTGCGTAAATCACCGATAGTAGAATGCGACTTTACTATTTGGAGGATTTATGCGACCCAATTCACATTTATATATCGGAACGAATTGTCATTAACAATATGTACCGGCAAAATAAACATACGCAAGCTGAAATTGCAAGGGCTATAAATAGAGATCCATCGATAATTTCGCCGGCATTAAGACGCAACGGCAATGCCTCCGGTTACGATCCAGACATGGCTCAGAAAAATTACCATTTACGAAAATTAAAAACATCTTTAAATAAAACTTGCCACGTATCAACTCAAACCATTTATAATTGGATGTATAAAGAACGCTTTGGCGCTGGCTTAACAAAATTTCTGCTATTTGGAAAGCATCGATACAAGAAAAGTGCTGCAAAACAAAAGGGCGCCTTGATAACCCTGATTGATAGAAAATCACTCTACATATTTGCCGATGTCCTTGAAAATAAGATGGCAGAAACATTCTCCGGAGCCATTCGAAATTTATTTGCAGACCTTGATGCGGACAGGCTGAAAACCTTGCTATTTGACAACGGCTCTGAAATGTCAATGTGGCGATCTATCCAGGAGATGCTTCAAACTCCAGTGTTCTTTACTCACCCCGGAAGGCCCTGGGAAAAACCACGGATCGAAAATGCAAACCGCATGCTACGCAGATTTTTTCCAAAAAAGATGCAACTGAATAAAGTGTCTTCAGAAGAGGTTTTACAGGCTGTGGCAGGTTTGAATCTTTACCCAAGAAAAAGCCTTGGGTATCGGATCGGACACCATATGAAGTCTTTTTTAAGATCAAACTCATTGCATTTGCGTTTTGAATTTGCCATCTATGTTTTAGTATACTTAATAACTTCTTTACAATTAAATCATAATATATTCTATATCTTTTTTTATGGATGAAACTAATTTTTTAAATTCATTAACATGGGTAGCTGTAGATACAGAAACTTCAGGCACAAATCCCTGGAAATATGAATTAATTGAAATTGGTGCGATTAAATTTTCTATAGAAGGAGTAATCGAAAAATTTAATGTATTAATAAAGGCAAAAAAAAAACATGATCCTAAATCTAGATTAATTCATAATATATCAGATTCTGAATTAAACATGAAAGGAGTTTCATTAAAAGAAGCGCTATCTATGTTTTATAAATTTATTGGAGATTCGCCATTAATATTTCATAATGCTTCTTTTGATTTAAGTTTTTTATATCATTCTTCACGAATTCATAATATTTTATTACCTGAAAATTACTATTACGATACTCTTTTTCTGTTTAAAAAGCATTTTCCTGATTTTCAGTCATATTCACTAACTTTTTTAAAAGAAAAATTTAAGTTAAATTGTGGAGTTTCACATAGAGCAACTTCTGATGCAGAAGCAACAGGTTTACTATTTATTGAACTTTTAAAGCAAAATATTTCTAAAATATCATCTAATCGCAAACTTAAAACTTTTTTACGATATCATCGTAAGTTATCAGAATTTGAATTTAAATTTCCTGAAAATTATGATGAAATAGATCAATATGTTCGTAAATTAGTAAAATTAAAATCATCTATAAAAATTAACTATATATATGAAAATAAAAAAATTTCAGAATATATTATTCCCTTGGATATCATGGTTTTTAATCAGATGCTGTTTGTTAAGGGTAGGGTGCCTGGTTTAAATGTAACAAAGCTGATACCTATAAAAGACTCAGTGTTTTTTGATCGAGATTTAGGATCTGTTAAACTCCAATAGCTCATTTTCCGGCGCCCAATTTTATGCATGCTATTGTTTTTAATTGTTCTTTCCACGATGACTCTTTATCTTCTTTTAGTCATAGAGGTATTTATGAACAAATTAATTTCTATTTATATAGTCGTTTTTTTAGATATGCTTGGAATTGGAATTATGATCCCTGTTATAAGGGATTTTACAGAATTTTTAGTTATAGAATCTGGTTACAAAACCACTAATTACGCAACATTTGCAGGGGTACTTATGGCCTCTTATTCTTTATTTCAATTTTTTTTCGCACCTATATTAGGCCGGTTATCAGATATTTTTGGAAGAAAACGAGTATTACAACTTTCTATAATTGGAAATATTATTAGTTACTTTATATGGGCGATAACCAGTAACTACGCAATTTTTTTATTCTCTCGCATAATCAGTGGAATGACAGGCGGAAATATCAGTGTTGCACAAAGTTACATTGCGGATGCAACCAACTCAGGTAATCGAGCAAAGTATATGGGACTTTTTGGTGCAGTTCTAGGAGTCGGCTTTATTGTAGGACCGTTTCTAGGTGGAGTCTTTAGCATGATTGACTTAACAACATATAGCAATAAAGTGATTAAATTCAATCACTTCTCGTTTATTGGGGTCGCTACGATGGTTCTGTCTATTATTAATCTGATATGGGTACAGATGTCAGTTCACAACATAAGAAAAGAACAGGTCGTCCATGAAAAATGGTATCGCTTAAAAATAAGCAGCATGCAAACCGTGCGAAGTAAGAGATTGAAACTAATCATTATATCTTACTTTTTTATGTCTTTAGGTTTTATGCATATTGAAGCTACGTTAGCATGGGACTTAAAAGATCGTTTTGAATTAAATACCGAAAATACAGGTTATTATTTTGCCTTTATGGGACTTATAATGGCACTTGTGCAAGGAGGTATCTATAGAATACTTTTGAAAAAATATTCTATAGATAAAATCATAAATATTGGGTTGCTATCACTGTCTATAGGAATGTTTTTGATGATAATGAAAATTCATCTTTTTTATACGGCAATCGTAACTATTGTTTTAGCCTTTGGAATGGGTATATCCAGTCCTTCTTTTTTAACTATTACATCAAATTCAGCAAGTGAAGAAGAACAAGGAATAACTTTAGGAGTTTTACACTCATTCGGGTCTTTGGCGAGAATAATCGCCCCTATATCAGCAACACTAATATACGATCATATAGGGGAAATATACCCGTACATAGCATCGGGATTAATAATAATCACGTCAATGATTGTTATTAATCGCTCGCACGTAGACGATTGAAAACAATCATATTTGGTACTTGTTTTTGACTGTGCAATTTGGGCAAACAATATACGCTTCACCTTTGACCTTGGAGGTTTTACCGTTTTCAATAAAACGCCCAACTGCAACAAACTCAAAATCTAGCCCGTCAGCAGTATAATGACCTTTACCGTACTTTGCAGAACCTTTTAAGATGCTGCCACAAGCGTGGCATTTAACTGTTAAATGTATTTTTTCTGCCATGAGCTTTATTTATAGATAATTTTATATGGCGTCTTTATATATTCTGTCAACTTCTTATTTATTGAAATTAAATAATAGTTGGAAAAATCGTAAATATGGTCGTCATGCCAGTAGGAAATGTTTTTCATTTTATAATCAACACTCTCTTTAATACTTTGAACAAGGCCAATTATAGAAATTCGCTGAAGGTCAAAATCTGTAATAAGCTGAACAGGCCTATGAGCATAATGAGGAACTTGCAAAGCCAAATTTCGAGCATACAAGGAAAGATTATCTACGAACATTGTTCGATTACTTATAATCGTGCCTAATTGTAATCCATTCTTTCCTTTAAGGTTTTTATTAAGCAAGAAAATCATATCTTTTATATTTAATAAATTTTCCTCTAAGGGGGAATACTTATCATTTTCTGGTATCTGCATATATTGTGAAATGCTCTTCAATGTTTCCTGCATTGAAACTACCTTATCTACCCGAATGGTATCATTACTATTATATAATTCCTGTGAAAATGAATGGAAAGATGATGAGATATCTATGTATGTTTTACCGAACAAGCCAAATGATTTTACAAACACACGTGTAGAATCTTTATATAAAACAAGATCTTTGCTGACTTTGGCATCGAGGATGTATTTATTATTCACCAATCGAACTGAGACGATTTCACCGACTGTAACTCCACTATGGTATTTTATTAAAATTCCTGGTTTAATACCTTCTAAAAAATCTACTTCAAAGTAAAGTGTATAAAACTGCTCTAAATAAGAGGCGCGTCGAGACCCTATAAATAGAATTAAAACAGAAATTAAAAGTACGAATGAAAATCCAATGTATAAGCTGATTTTATTTTTTGTCATTATAAAAAATATATTATAATTTACAGCATGAGTCAATAACAAAATTTAATTTAGTAAATGGTATAATGGAAAATAACTATTATATAAATGAGCTTTTTTACAGTATTCAGGGAGAAGGAAAATATATGGGATATCCATGTATTTTCATCAGATTTTCTGATTGTAATTTAAAATGCAACTGGTGCGACACCACATACTCCTTTAATGAAGGTGAATATTTAAAAGAAAATGAATTACTTAAAAAAATTGAGAAATATAATGCAAATTTAGTTGAAATTACTGGAGGAGAACCCCTGATTCATGACAATGTCTACTCATTAATTAATACCTTAAATAAAAAAAATAAAAAAATATTAATTGAAACTAATGGATCAATCTCTATTAAAAAAATTCCTGATTATGTACATATTATACTTGATTTAAAACCACCATCATCAAATGCGAATAACGATACTAACTTATATTCCAATTTTAAACTTTTAAAAAAAAGTGATGAAGTAAAAATTGTTATTCAAAACCAGGAAGATTTAATATGGATTCATAAGACAATTCAAATATATCCTGAATTATTAAATCTGGAAAATCCTCCGACCTTACAAGTTGCTTTTGAAAAATTTAATATGACAAATTTAGCAAAATATATTCTTGAATCAAACATAACATTTAAAATGGGTATTCAGATGCATAAATATATATTCCCCAAAGATGCCAGAGGTGTATAATGATTATTGAAAAAGACTTCACATTTGACGCTGCCCACTTTTTGCCTAATACTCCACCTGGACATAAGTGTAGCAGAATGCATGGACATACTTACATAATTACCATTGGAATTAATGATGAACTAACAGATTATGAAGAATGGGTGATGGATTTTAACGATATAAAAAAAACTACTAAACCAATAATAGAACTTCTTGATCATACATTGCTAAATGCAATTCCTGGCCTAGAAAATCCGACTGCTGAAATGATTGCAAAATTTATTTTTAACAAAATAAAAATTTCATTACAATCTGTTTCTTATGTGAAAGTTCAAGAAACACCAACATCAAGAAGTATTTACTATGGATAATCAAAAAAGGGGAGTGCTGCTTTTTTCCGGCGGACTGGATTCTACTACAACATTATATCATGCAATTCAAAATGGTTATATTTTAGATTTAATTACTTTTTCTTATTCACAAAAACATTTAATTGAAATTGAAAAAGCAAAATTATTTTCAAATCTGCTAAATATTAAAAATCATCTTGTTTATAACCTCGATCCTTCAATATTTATAAACTCAGCCTTAACTAGTAATCTTCAAGTCCCTAAAAATCGAAAAAATATATTAGAAGAAAAAAATATTCCTGTTACTTATGTTCCTGCTCGAAACTTGATTTTTTTATCTATTGCCACAGCTTATGCAGAATCACATTCTATTGAAAACATTTTTATTGGTATCAACAACATAGATTATTCTGGCTACCCTGATTGTAGACCAAATTTTATTAATTCATGTGAAAAAACAATAAATCTTGCCACTGGAAAAAATAATATACAAATACATTCTCCGCTTTTAAATATGACAAAAATTGAAATAATACAATATGCATTAAAATTAAATGTTCCATTTGAACATACATGGTCGTGTTATGATCCTCTCATTAAAAATAATATATTAAAACCATGCCAGGAATGCGATTCTTGCCTAATTAGAATTGATGCTTTCAATAAAGCCGGTTTAATAGATCCATCTTATAAATAATTATTCTATTTTCAATTTATGTCTGATATTTAATTTTGTCAGAAATAAAAAAATGGAATTTACAGAGAACACTTTTTGCACAAATAATTTAATTGATTTAAACCGATTTTGTAATTTTCTTGAAAGATATGACGTTATTATACTTAAAAAAGAAATTAAAACAACTAATGGCAGTACCTTAGTTCAAGCAGAAAGACCTTTAACAGAAAAAATCATAAAAAACCTGATTGCAAGAAATGATATTGAAAATGGACATTATATAATTAATAATACTGATAATTTAAAAAATGCAATTATTAATAAAATATTTAAAGAATTAAATAAAAATCTGGAGTTGGCGACATTTTCATTTCCGGCTGTAATGATTCAAAAAAAATCTCTGGATATAAGAAGAATTATCAGATCTGCTCTTACAAATACCTTTTTTTATGGCTATATAACTTTATTATTTTATGCAAACAAACCAATAACAATCCATTTAATCGAAGTGACATTAATTTGTATTGGATTATTAAACTCTTTTAATGATGAAGAAATAAATAACAATGATTTTCAAAAAATATTTCAGGCTGGATTTTTACACGATTATTGTCATAATGATTTAAATGATTGGTTTGAACATGAAAATTTTGAAACACCCGATAACCATGATAGGGAATCAGCATTAGCAATTTCTAATAAATCACTTTCAGCTGATATCTCTGATATTATTTTAATGAATAATAAATTATCTATTAACGAAAAATACAATAGTGGGTCAAAGCAAAAATGGTATGAAAATACATCTGAATTATTAACGACTATATTAAATCTCACTGAGTATTATATTTATTTAAAAAATAACAATATTTCAAATCTTCCAGAAAAAATAGATGACTATCTTCAAAATGCATTATTTCAATTATCCTTATTAACAGAAAAAAATTATTTTCCAAATAATTTACTTAGAATATTTGAAATGCATTATAAAAAATATTCTGAAATTTTTAATTATGGAAAAATAATTGGAGCAACTGAGTCTTTATGTATTTATAAAAATTTAGCATTTGCATATCCTAAACCAAAAGCAACACAATTGTTATGTATAAATTCAAGTCTTTCATGTGAATATCGAATACCTAGTCAGCCATTAAAAGTTGTTCAAGACACAAAATATAAATATCAAATTTATCCGATATTACAACCTGGTTGGTATTATAAATGTAAGTTTAGCAGCAATTTACCAAAACCTCTTGAAAATTTATAAAGCTTTTTCCTAAATAAAAATCAATTAATATAAATTTTATACTTAACATAATACGTCTTATGTCACATTAAAAAATTACCTTATTAAACATTTAACAAGTTTCTCTGAGGCTTCATCATTTTTTTCCAAACAAATTATTGAAAAAATAGGGCGATTAGACTTCATGCCAACGCCTGGATTCCCTTTACTAAACTCAACTGAATCACCTGCTTTGATTTTTCCAGTAACCCTTATTTTAACAATACCCAATATTGAAACAAGTATACTCAAATTTAAATTAGTTTTTTCAGAAAAAATAAAATCAGAGTTATTTTGATAAATGCCAAAAAATGGTTGATTTTCCTTTTTAATTTTTTCAATTTTTCCATATTCATTTATAGTAAGCATGTCTCCATTCGCATATGCTTCATTCTCAAATGTGTCTAATTTTATTGATATAGACTGCATTCCCTCAATAGCAAGTCCACCTTTTAAATGTACAAGACCTTCAGCTAATAATGATTTTCCAGAACTTTTAATAGATTGATGTTGTTTAGGCAGTATTACTGAATAATCATTTTCTGAAATAATAATAGCACCTGGTTTTAACTTTCCTCTGGCATCAATTGCAAACGATTGATTCGAAAAAGAAATTAACCCTGCCTGTTTTTCAGAAAACGATACGATACCCCCATTTGCAGCTATTGCTGGTCCTAAGGAATTTATCACTGATAATGGCATAGAGGTCATTGCATTAAAATAATATCCATCCGGATATGGAATTTTACAATCCATATTAATATTTAAATTTCCCTTATGAGTATTAAATTCATGATTTTGCTCTGCATATGCATGAACATGTGGCAAAGGAATACGCGCATCATTTAATCGTGAGTCTGTAGATTCTACAACACAATTTTTAACCGAATGTCCATTAGTAGCTATTTTTACTATACCGTATGATTCGATAGAGGCCGGTTGAATACGATGATCATTTGATTGAACAGCCTTTAATGAAGAAATTTCTCCATCTTTAGCAAATCCGACCCGACCTTTTATTATTTCATTACCCTCCAATAATCGTGGATCATCTGATAAAATAACTTTATTTACTGAAATTTCATTATGTTTTGCCAATTGTGTTAAACCTGGATACTCTGTTGTTGCAGTTCGTAATCGCGAATCATTTCCCTGAACTACAACACCTGCCCTATTCTCACTATCCTTTGCCAATTGTGTTAAACCTGGATACTCTGTTGTTGCAGTTCGTAATCGCGAATCATTTCCCTGAACTACAACACCTGCCCTATTCTCACTATCTTTTGCTAATTGTGTTAAACCTGGATACTCTGTTGTTGCAGTTCGTAATCGCGAATCATTTCCCTGAACTACAACACCTGCCCTATTCTCACTATCTTTTGCCAATTGTGTTAAACCTGGATACTCTGTTGTTGCAGTTCGTAATCGCGAATCATTTCCCTGAACTACAGATTGTGGTTTGGTTGATAAATTTTCAGCCAACTTGACAACTCCTGGAATTAATTCACTTGCATAAGCATATTCCAATTTTTTATTTAATAATTTTTCAATGAAATTTTCTGGTATACAAATTAAATCTATATCTAAAATTTTTGAAACATATTCATCCTTTTTTATCTTGTTATTTTCAAGAATGGTTAGTTTGATATACCGGCATTTTTGAATAGGAACAATCCATTGATACCATGCAAAAGATGTTGTATAAAAATTTTCTTCTGATACAATATTATGCCATATTAGATTATCCAATGATATTTCAATAATAAATTTTTTTGGAAAATAATCGTTATCATTTTTTATAGATCGTAATTTAATTTGGTTTAAATAATATACAGTATTTAAATCAAAATTAATATTTATTGGATGATTTTCATTTAAAACAAGAGAACTCCATCCATAGTCTTCTCGCAAATCAATAAGATTTTCAGAAATCCATAATCGATCCAAATTATTATTACAAGTAGTATTAATTTCAGTTTGATTATTAAGAGTAATACTAATATTTTTTTCATTTTTCGTATTAAAAATAATATGAATGTATTCAATTTGATATAATGGAAATTCTACATAAATAAAATCATTTTTGCGAATAACATTATTTATTAACATTTTTGTCCAATTGATATTATCATTTGAATAATAAATTCCTAATATATCTAAATTATTGTTGTTATTTGCTTTAAATATTATTTTATTCAATATGTTTGAGTTTATTTGGATTAATAAATTAATTTTTAACTGATTTTCATTTTCGAAATTTAACATAACATTATTTTCATGAAATTTACAATTACCAATATTTAAATTTACTTCGTTAATGTTAATATTTGATCTTCTTATTATAGATATACTCATACATTTCCTGTTTTATATTATTATATGAATTTACAACTATAATAATGTTTTCTTTTTATGATTCCAGTAAATTTCATCTTTTTCGACATTAATAAAATAAATATTATAACCATTTGCTTCAGCATTTTGCTTTAATTCTTTTTCTGGAATATCATTATATTTTAAAAAATATACTGTATTATTATATTTGTAATGTTGTTTTATAGAATTAAAATATATATGATATTTTTTATCAAATATATTTTCCACTTCATGTCTATACAAATTATCGTGTTGATTATTTTTAGGCGCCTTTTCTCTGTTTTTTAAAATTCCTTCTAAATATTTCAAGTCACCGTTTTTTCCTTTACTTATGGCAATTTTTATTGCTTCACCAGTTTCTAATGGACCATATTTTTGTAATAAAGTTTCGATAAAATTATTTTTGGATACATCATTGATTTGAAAATTTTTTAGTAACAGTTCTAAATTAGACAAACGTTCTTCTTGTTTATTATTATTAGTATTTATGTTTATATTTATATTGTTTGGGGGTGAATTACTCATCCCCTCTCTGCGGGATTTGTCTTCCCCTGGGGGGTATAAATCCCGCTCCCTGGGTGAGATAAATTTCTCTCTGTAGTGTTCAATATTGATTCTGCTGCCTGGATAGTCGAATTTGAAATAATAGCGTGATGAAGTACGCCCTGTTCCAGAGATAATATCGACTAAACCAGCTTGTATTAATTCTTTTTTAGCTTGCTGCAAAGATTTTTTGCTTTTAAGTCCAGTTAGCTTTAATAGTTCTTCTGTTCCAGGCCAAACCGGCTTAAAGGATTCGTTTGTAAAGCGACATAGTACCGGATATAAAGTTTTAGCGGTTACAGATAATTTTGCCCAAGTGCCAGAGTCGACAAGGTCGTGCATAAATTTAAAAAAAGAGTAATTATAATCGTTCATTCATAACATCCTATTGGTATATAGGCCCAAAAATGGTCGTTATATACCTAATAATAATCAAAAAAGCGTTGACAGAATGTTGGATATAATATTATGTCTCTTATCCAACAAGTTCCCTTTGGACCTTAGGGCGCCCTTAAAGCGCCCACTTCTTATTTTTATTTTTTAGAAGTAATCTTGGTCAAACTTACCATAATGAGACATAATATTATATTGGCAAGAAAATTTATATATTATATGAATAGATTATGAAAAATATTTTGTTATTTGTTGTTTAATTAAATGTTCAATTTGAGAAATTTTATAGTCTGTATGAATATTTTCAATTTTAATTTGAATATCAATTTTATTTTTGTCGACACTGGAAAAATTTAAATTAATTAATACAGGTTGTTTTAATTGTTTCTTGTTTTCTGGTTTATGTTTTTGTATAAAGCTTTTTGCAGATTTTACTGTTTGAATTTGTCCTGCTTTAAAGTTATCAATAAAATCTTTATGATTGCCATTTTTTACAGCATGCGCAAATTGAACCAATAAATTTTTATTATTGATTCCGGACAATAAGGCTTCTTTTTGTAATGAATCAGGAATATCTGCAATGAGTAAAATTTCTGATATGTAGTTTCGTGATTTGCCTAAAATATCTGCTAATTGCTGATCCGTGTAATTAAAAATAGTTTTTAACTTTTTGTATGCGCTTGATTCTTCCAGTGGGCCAAGGTTTTCTCTTTGCAGGTTTTCTATGACTGCAAGCTTAAAAATAGAATCTTCGTTTTTATTTAATATTTTGCATTCGATTTCGTTCCAGCCAGCCAATACTGCTGCTCGAAATCTACGTTCACCTGCGATAATTTTATAGGTATCATTTAGGGCTTTAGCGACAACTATAGGTTGCAGCAATCCTTCTTCTTGTAATGAGAGCGATAATTTTTCGATATTAATATTTTTGTCTTGCCTTGGTTGGCTGTCAGAGGGGGTAATTTTGTTTATTGGAATTTTTCGTACAGATCCTTCAATGTTATGGCCTAAGATGTCGGCAGCGATAGAAAGTTTTTTATTTTTTGACGCCATTTATTACTTCCTTAACAAATGCTAAGTATTCCCCAGCTTGTTTTCCTGCTTTACTATATTCATATATTGTCTGTTGAGCAAGATGGCTTTCTCCAATAGCTACACCGGAAGAAATTGTAGATTTAAATACGGGAAAATAATTTTGTATTACAGGTAAGATTGTTTTCGTTAAGATCGTATTACTTTTTAACTGTGTAATTAAGGCTCCCAATATTTGTAAATTTGGGTTAATGCGCCTTTTGATGCTTTCTATAGTGTTCTGCAAGCCTTTTATCCCATCAATAGAAAATTTTTCTGCTTGCAAAGGAATGACTACAAAATTAGAAGCGACCAATGCGTTAACGGTAAAGATAGATAAACTGGGTGGACAATCAATAACTATGAAATCAAATAAGTTAGAAACTGCCTGGATAGCATCCCGAAGGATGTAAGGAGCTTCAACATTTAGCGTGTTTAATTCAACTTCGGCCAACTTGATGTTCGATGGTAGAATGCTTAAATTTTCATATTTTGTTTTATAAATTGCATTTTCGATTAAAGATTTTTGTTGAAAAAGATCTGTCATAGAGAACTCAAGTTCAGTATTGTTTAAAAAAATTCCCGAACTATTTCCTTGAGGATCGATGTCAATTAGCAGTGTTCTATGGTTATGAAGGGCAATTCCATGTGCTAGATTAAGGGATGTTGTTGTTTTCCCCTCACCTCCTTTTTGGTTTGCAATTGCAATAACTATAGGATTACTCATTATATCACCAATAAGTGCGAGAAAAACAAATTGTCAATACACTTTTATACGTCGGACATCCGACACTAGAATCTTATTAATGCTTGACGCGTGATTAAATTTAATCATTGTAACTTATGATGTCTGATGTTGGAATATGGGGATTGTTAGCTTACATTGAGAATCAATTTCAATTTAATTCCTGGACTTTATCATTTTCATGCCTGGATAAAACCTGTATTTTAAGTAAAGATGGTTATATTTTACAAAATCTTCCATTATCGTTTGTAACTGAAATAAAAAAGTATGATGAAAATAATTTATTATATTATCAAATTCCTATTGACGTAAATGGAAAATTGATGTTTGTCTATAGTTTCTATGTAAGTAATGTTATAGATGAGATGAGCTTGTTCGTTTTAAAAAAAAACATAGAAGCTTACTTATCTATTGAAGCCCTTGATCTTGAAAAGTATCAAACGATTTTTCCATTTTTTTTCCCTGTTTCAGATTCGAGTATTAATATAAATAAAAATATATTAGACAAGAGTTCCCGGTTTTTTTTCTTAAATGGTCAAGAAGGAACCGGGAAAAAGGTTTTTATTCAAAATCATGTTTTATTTAATTATAAAATGGATATTTATAATTTATTTAGAAATAATAATAATAATTCTGTAATTCGCATAAATATTGAAAATATCCATGTTAATTGCTTAATAATTCGTGAATTAGCCCTTTTAAATGTAGAAGAGCAAGAGAAAATCCTTAAAGATTTTAATATGTATACGCATATTTATGTTTGTTCTGCATATAATTTAAATGTTTTGTTAGAAAAAAATATTGTGATTCATGAATTTGCTTCCTTTCTGACGAACAATAAAATAATATTTTCGTCTATAAATAGACGAATTGCTGAAATAATATCATCAATAAATTATGTGTTTGCATTTAAAGGGCATGAGGTTAGTGATCTGATTAGTTTTTCAAAATTATCAAAACTACGTTTAAAGAAAGGGTTGTCTGATATTTATGAAATCTTAAAAATAATGCTTTATATGAAAAATATTTCTCAAGGTGATTTTTTATCTCATAATGGGTTACGTGATATAATTAGTAAAATAGAAGTAGATTCTATAAAGTTAGGCCATTTTATATACGGTAGTTCTCAAAACAAGATTGCCAAATATCTTGGAATTTCAAGAGGGTCGCTTCAGCATAAATTAAAAAAATTAAATTTCCCTTATAATGAATGGGAGGAATGATGTCCGAATTGTATATTGAGAAAAAATCTAATTCTAATTATATCATACGGGTAAACACAACAAGAAATACATTTATGGTTTTTAAGGATAATAGTCCTGTAAAAAATCTAAAAATCAAAAGTAACTCTATTGTTCATGAATTGCCTCAGGTAATATTTTTGGGCAAAGAGTTTGATTTGAAAGCAATTTATCAAGATAGAATTGGCTTTTTTGATGTTCAGAGTAATCAAATTTACATTCCTTTTTGGGTTAAGGGAGTGTCGGATGTCCGACATGTCAAACTTCCAGCATATATTGAGTCTGACATGCTTCCAGTTTGTGTATATCATTTTAATACATTTCACTTTGGCTCAATTCCAATTTCCTTATCGGGTATGAATTACTTTGTTGTGGATACAAGGGTTGATAGAGAGATTCTAATACGATTAAAAATGCACTTTCCAATGTCCCGTATAGTAGTTTATCGTGGAGAAAAGGATACCCTTTTAGGCAAAAATACAGTTGATAATTATGCAAATGTTCGGGCAGTTGATATAGAACAAAAAGCTGATGTTGGATTTTTATCAAACAATCCTGCCTATGCAGCACGTTTATATTTAAGAAAATTAGACTTTGAAAAATTTGAAACAATCCTTTATAAATTTAAACTGGACTTAAATTTAGTTTTAACTATTTTATCTTTTTTACATATTTTAAAAGAACGTGCAAATGTATCTTCTGATCTAACATTACAAATAAATAACATAAATCATTTTGTTGGAATATTAACCTTTATGCAAACAGTGTTTAAAAATGATGTTAGATTTCTTGAACAACGATGGGAAGAGTATAATTTTGATGTGGTAATGAGTCAAAAATTATTATCCTTTATTCAAGCTCAGAAAAATTTTTATCATGATTTGGACAAAGATAATGAATTATTTATAGCCTTGGATAAAACAATACAGTTTTTAGTTTTAAAAAATTCTTAGAATATTGATAAGAGAAGAGTAG
>Ga0224495_10001774_pt1 | contig 14841 bp, 7 predicted proteins | sample SF_Jul11_sed_USG_FD_168128 | JGI IMG/M metagenome (GOLD analysis project Ga0224495, IMG submission 168128) | Sediment microbial communities from San Francisco Bay, California, United States - SF_Jul11_sed_USGS_4_1 | ecosystem: Environmental > Aquatic > Marine > Sediment | place: USA: California... | reverse complement strand
TTTGTTTTTCAGCAGGTCCACAATATCCTGGCAAACATACCGCCGGCCAACATCGCGGCGATGTTTGACGCAGTAAATGGCGGGCCAGACTCCGATGAGGTGTCTTAGCTCGCGGAGAAGCGATATATGGATTCAATTGATTACGCGATAGTCCTTCTCTATTTCAGTGTTGTAATAGGTCTGGGCTTCTGGTATCAGAAGCGAGCATCCAGGAATCTTGGGGCGTATTTTCTCGGGGGCAAGAGCATCCACTGGCTGGCCCTGGCGATGTCCGGTTCGGTATCGAATTTCGACATCACCGGGACCATGTGGATTATTTCAATCCTCTTTGTCCTCGGGATGAAATCAATGTGGCACCACTGGATGTGGGGCTTTTTGATGGGCGCCTTTTTCATGAGCTATATGGGCAAGTGGGTGCGCCGCTCGAATGTGATGACGGCCGCTGAGTGGATGAAGACCCGCTTCGGCACTGGTGCCGGCGGCAGATTAGCCCGAACTGCTTACGCACTGATGGCCGTGCTCACCCTCGCCAGTTTCATCGGATATGCTTATCAGGGCATCGGCAAATTTGCCTCCGTATACATCCCGCTCGAATCCCTTGCTCAATACACATCAATCCCCTGGCTGCAAAACTTACTCACGACATACGAGCCCGACGTTCTTGCAGTGACAATTATCGGCGTAACAACCCTCTACGTTATCCTCGGCGGGCTTTACAGTGTCGTAGTAACCGATGTAATCCAGACCATCATCCTGACAGTCGGTAGTATATTTATTGCTTATATTGCGTGGTCGAAGCTGACGCCTGACCTGTTGGCTAAGTTGCCGGAGGGTTGGTCTTCAATAAACGTACCATGGCGCATTGAAGAATTGGCTGGTACCAAGAATGCCGAATTCGAGCTTTTTGGTGCCCTTGTAATCGTCTGGGTCTTAAAGGGCCTGCTTCTGAATGCAGGCGGCCCGGCGCAGATGTACGATTTCCAGAGGTTCCTGGCGGCGCGCGATGCCCGTGACGCCGCCAAGGTCGGGGCGGCCTGGAGCTTTTTTCTTATTGTACGCTGGGCAATGGCTGCCGGCATTGCCCTGCTGGCTCTTACGGGAGTTGGAGGAGTGACGGATTCTGAGAAAGTGATGCCTCTGGTCCTGCTGGAATTTCTGCCGGCCGGCATCAGGGGAATCGTCATTGCCGGCCTGCTGGCGGCTTTTATGTCAACGTTCAGCTCGACAGTCAACAGCGGAGCTTCCTTTATCGTTCGCGATATCTGGCAGCCGTACTTTCACCCAAAGGCCAGTGACACTGAATCTGTGCGATTCAGTTATCTGGCTACGCTTTTGCTGGTTCTGGTTGGTATCGGTATTGGTTTCCAGGCCAAGTCAATTGCTCAAATTTGGGGCTGGATGATGATGGCACTGGGTGCAGGTGTTGTGATACCGAATGTCCTTAGATGGTACTGGTGGCGAATGAACGGCTGGGGTTATGCCTTCGGGACTTTTGGTGGAATTCTTTTGTCGCTGGTAGCCTTGTTTTACCCTGATCTGCCGGTCTACTATGTGTTTCCTCTCATCTGTACTGCCTCATTAATTGTAAGCGTTGTGGTGTCTTTGGCAACCAAACCTGTTGACCAGAACATTCTCGTTAACTTCTATACTTCTGTTCGCCCATTTGGAGCATGGAACCCTGTTCGAAAAGAATCAAGATTATCGCCGGACGAATTGGCCACGAAGTCCGAAAGTGTCTCACTGACAATTATTAATATAATACTTGCCATGCTCGCGATTACGGGCCTGTATTTATTTCCAATGTACCTCGTGGGTCATTGGTATCTTAATTCGATTATATGGCTGGGACTGGCGCTTGCCGCTATAGTGACTCTGAGATACACCTGGTACAATAATCTGCCCGAGGCCGGTGGATAAATTTTCTTGTTAAGGAGAACCAAATTGAGACGTTGTGTTATCAGATTAATAGTGATAATAGGAACGGGCATTGTGATAATGGCCTTTGCCGGTTGCCTTGAGATAGGAAATTTGAACACGGAATCAGCAGCCACTTTCGACCGGCAGCGAGGGATAATATCATTAGCGGGTCAATGGCGATTCCAGCTTGACCCCGACAATATGGGTGAAGAAGAGAAGTGGTTCAACAGCAAACTGACCGACCGTATCAAGCTTCCCGGCTCAACGGCTGAAAATGGCTTCGGAGATGACATTTCCATCGATACCAAATGGACCGGAAGTATTATAGACCGCTCATGGTTTACCGACGAAAAATATGAAAAGTACCGCCAGCCGGGAAATATCAAGATTCCCTTCTGGCTGACTCCCGTCAAACATTACGTCGGGCCTGCCTGGTATCAGAGACAAGTTGATGTACCCAAGATGTGGCAGGGCAGGCAAATCGTTCTGTTTCTGGAGCGCTGTCACTGGGAAACAAAGGTCTGGGTGGACGGTGTTGTCCCAGGGGGGACGCCCCTTGGCGCCGCCGGCATGCAGGACAGCTTATGCACGCCGCATCTCCACGACCTCGGCGAGCTGATGACACCCGGCAAACATCTGCTTACTATTCGTGTGGACAACGCGATGAAATATAACGTTGGAGTAAATGCCCACTCTGTCTCCGACCACACACAGTCAAATTGGAACGGCATAGTCGGCCGGATGGAACTGCAGGCTACAGAACGGGTATGGATAAGCGACGTCCAGGTCTATCCCGATGTCAGGAACAAGTCGGCGAAGGTTCGCGTCACCGTCGGCAGCACTTCTGAAAGGGATCTCAAAGGAACACTCACACTCAGTGCCGGCAGCTTCAATACAGAACAAAAACACTCGGTTGCGCCACGGAGCGTTAATTTTACAGCCAGCGAGCCTGAGACGACCATTGAGATTGACTATGATATGGGTAAGGACGTCTTGCTCTGGGATGAGTTTTCAACGTCAATGTACAAGCTGACGGTTTCGCTCTCAACTAATAGCGGTGGCAGGCTGTCTCGCGACACTAAGGCTGTTACATTCGGAATGCGTGAGTTCGGCACGAAGGGCACACAGTTCGTAATCAATGACCGTCTCACTTTCCTGCGCGGGACACTCGAATGCTCCATCTTCCCGCTCACCGGTTATCCGGATATGAGCGTCGAGGGATGGGTGCGGATTATCCGAATAGCCAAGGCCCACGGACTCAATCACATGCGGTTCCATTCCTGGTGCCCGCCCGGGGCGGCCTTTGTTGCCGCAGACAGGATGGGATTCATGTTTCACGTCGAATGTCCCGCATGGGCGACTATCGGCGACGGCAAGCCTATTGATAAGTTCATTTATGACGAAGGTGACCGTATTCTAAAAGCCTATGGCAATCACCCGTCTTTTTGCATGCTCGCTTATGGCAACGAGCCCGGCGGCGGCAATCAAAAAAGATTTCTCGGCGACCTCGTAAACTATTGGAAGAAAAAAGACCCCCGCCGCCTTTATACCAGTGCGGCCGGCTGGCCCATCATCCCGGAAAACGAATATCACAGCACACCGGCCCCGCGGGGCCATCAATGGGGCTCGGGCCTGAAAAGCCGCTTCAATGCAAATCCGCCCGAGACCGTCACCGACTACAGCAGCATTATACAAAACTATGATGTCCCCGTAGTCAGCCACGAGATAGGCCAGTGGTGTGTGTATCCCAACTTTAAGGAAATCAAAAAATACACCGGCGTACTAAAGGCCCGCAATTTCGAAATATTCCGCGATTCTCTCTCAGACCACCACATGCTCGACCAGGCCGATGATTTCCTGATGGCCTCAGGAAAACTACAGGCCCTGCTCTACAAAGAAGAGATAGAATCCGCCCTGCGAACACCCGGCTTCGGCGGATTCCAGCTCCTCGACATCCACGATTTCCCGGGCCAGGGTACAGCGCTGGTAGGAATTCTCGATCCCTTCTGGGGCTCCAAGGGCTACATCGAACCCGAGGAGCATCATCGTTTTTGCAGCGAGACTGTCCCGCTCCTGCGGATGAAAAAGCGGACCTGGACAACAGCCGAAACATTCACCGCCGACGCCGAAATCGCCCACTTCGGGCCTGCACCTATCCAAAATGCCGTGACTCTTTGGTCTGTTGACTATGCCGATGGTCGGAAATTTGCATCCGGCCAACTGTCTTCCATTACGATTCCAATAGGCAATGGCATCGAGCTTGGAAAGTTAGAAGTTCCGCTTGCCGATGTTACTGCGCCTGCAAAGCTGACAGTGACTATGTCACTGAAAGGCACAGAGTTTTCAAACAACTGGGATATTTGGGTTTACCCCACTGGCCCGGGTACAAAGCAGCCTCAGAATATTCTTATTGCAGAGTGTTTGGATGAGCAGGTTGAGACGGCTTTGAAGGCAGGCGGTAAAGTGTTGCTGATGCCGCCCTTGAATACGATTGATAGTGACATACCTGCGGGTTTCTCCTCCATATTCTGGAACACGCAATGGACCAGAAGACAGCCTCCACACACGCTTGGGATTCTCTGCAATCCGAAACACCCGGCCCTGGCGGAATTCCCCACCGATTTCCACAGCAACTGGCAGTGGTGGGACCTGGTGACAAAATCCAAATTTATGATCCTCGATGAGTTGACTCCTAAGCTTCGGCCGATTGTACAGGTTATTGACGACTGGAACACCAATCGCAAACTCGGTCTGGTCTTCGAGGCAAAAGTCGGGCCAGGCAGGCTCCTTGTCTGCAGTATAGACCTGCGCAGCAACCTCGACAAACGCCCCGTGGCCCGACAAATGCTTAACAGTCTGATTAAGTATATGGAAAGCGACCGTTTTGACCCACGATATAGCGCTGATATTGGGCTTATCCGCAGTCTGCTCAGAAAACCATCTTTATTGAGCCAGGCCAAAGTGGTAAATGTCGACAGTGAAGCTGTCGGTTATGAAGGCGGCAACGCCATTGACGGTAATCCTGATACTATCTGGCATACCGAGTGGGAGGGAAATCCCCCCAAATATCCGCACCAGATAACAATTGAACTTGAAGGACAGACAGAAATCAAAGGACTCACATATCTGCCCCGACAGGACATGTCGAACGGATGGATCGCCGAGTACGAAGTTTATGTAAGCACGGATGGTAAAAACTGGGGTGATTCGATTGCTAACGGAAAGTTTCAGAAAGGCCGCGATAAAAAAAAGATTACCCTTGGCAGAATCCAAAAAGCTAAGTTCATTCGTTTTGTTGCAGTTTCAGGATTTGACGGTCAGATATTTGCATCCGTTGCCGAGCTCGACGTCATCCCGGTTTCAGATTAGAAACTCCGGCTTACCAGAAGATAATGTAGAAAACGGCCACCGCCGCCAGTACCAGACCGCCTGCCAGTTTCACTTCAGGCATTGTCTTTATTTCGATGTCCTCACGCACCGGCAGTTCCCTCGGTTTGTCTAAAGGTTTAAAGAAAGTGATAAATCCCATAATAATCAGTACAAGCAGGAAAGCAATCCCGACCTGAATCAGGAAATGCAATTGTGGTACGAATGCCTGAAACAGTCCATAGATTATCGGCCCCGAAATCAGCGCCGCCACTGCCGCCAATCCCGGTGCTTTGGGCACAATCATACCGAACAGAAATGCCGCCACCACGCCCGGCCAGATGTACCCCTGATTCTCCTGAATATACTTAAAAACTCCCCCGAACTTCGGGTTGTCCAGCCGAGGCGCAAGCAGGCAGCCTGCAACCACAAAAACCAGCGTCATCACACGCCCCAGAAGCAGTAATCGTTTCTGCGAAGCATTGCGGTCAAACATCCGGTTATATACATCCATTGTAAAAATCGTGGAAGCCGAGTTCAACATGGAAGCAAGAGAGCTGATGACTGCCCCCGCAATCGCCGCGAACATAAATCCTCGCAATCCCGCCGGTACGAGGTTGCGAATCAACATTGGAAACGCCTCATCAGCTTTTGCCATCTGGTCGCCGTATAGCTGGTTGGACATAATCCCCGGCATCACAATCGCAAAAGGTACTATCAGCCACAGAGCCCCTGCGAAGATAACACCAAGCTGGCCGTCGCGAAGTGTTTTCGCCGCCAGATTGCGCTGCACAATAAACTGGTTCAAGCCGCAGTAATAAATTATTGCGATCCACATACCGCTGAACACACCCGTCCAGGGCAATCCCTCATGGTCGGCGGCAAGTATCATGTGCAGTTTGTCTGCATTGGCAGTCGAAAACTGCCCCCAGCCTCCACATGCGTGCAGGCCAAGAAAGAATGTAATAATACCCCCGAGAAGCAATGCCCCTCCCTGGAATAAATCCGCCCAGGCAACCGCTTTCAGTCCTCCCCAGACCGTGTAAACCGCCGCAATTAATCCGATTAGCCAAACGCCTTTGGTTAAGTCCATATCGAATATCTTATAAAGTGTCAAGCCACCTGAATAAAGCACTGCGGTCAGGAGAACAGCCACGTAAATAACAACTGTGGTCAACGCCATAAGCGCACGGGCTGTGGAATTGTAGCGGTATTCGAGGTACTCCGGCATCGTATAAATACCCGCTTTAAGAAAGCGGGGCAACAAGGTAAAGGCAATCACCACAATGCCGATACTGCCGACCAATTGCCAGTTGCTCACCGCCAGCCCCACGCTTCCGGCACCCTGGCCCGCCATCCCCACAAACTGCTCAGTTGAGATATTGGCGGCCACGATGGAAAGCCCGATTAACCACCACTTTAAGCCGCGGCTGGCCAGGAAGTAATCTTCGCTGGTCTTTTCCTTACGGCTTTTGAACATGCTGAAACCAACGACCGCCCCGATAAAAGCAAGGAAGACGCCGATGTCAAAAAAGTTCAAATCCATATAACCTGTCTATTTATTGACCCAATGTTGTTAAAATCGGCCTGTTATTATAACCGCTCTTCTGCCAACTACAACAGCAATCAGCCATCTTTTCAGCACCGGCACTGCGGCCTCGAACCGCTTAGTATAAATGTGCCGGCAGATTTTCTGTTGTAACGAGCAGATATTTTGTTAACCTAACACATCATGCGGGTAGCGTTAGGACAATTTAACGCCATCGTAGGCGATTTGGCCGGCAATGCCGAGAAGATGCGCAAAATCTGGGCCGGGGCAATGGAATCAAAGGTGGATTTGTTGGCCTTTCCCGAACTTGCTGTTTGCGGCTATCCCCCCGAAGATTTGCTGCTCAAAAAGCATTTTTTACGGGACAATCGCCTGATTGTGGATAAACTCGCCGCCGATTTCCCCGATAAAACCACAATAGTCGGTTTTGCTGAAAGCTACCGGCGCAAATGTTACAATTCTGCCGCTGTATTGCAAACCGGCAGAATAAACAAAATTTATCGAAAGGGCCTGCTGGTAGATTACGGTGTGTTTGACGAGCGAAGGTATTTCCAGCCCGGCACCCGGCCCGTGGTAATAAATATAGCCGGCCTCAATGTCGCTGTCACCATTTGCGCCGATATCTGGGACACCGATTGGCTGGCCGGTTCCCTTAGGGATACCAACCAAATACAAATGATTCTAAATATATCAGCCTCACCCTTCCATCTGGGCAAAGTCGAGAAGAGACAGGAAATAGTCAGCCGGTGTGCAAAGGAATTTAATTGCGCTGTTGCGTATTGCAATCTTGTCGGCGGCCAGGACGAATTGGTTTTTGACGGCTCAAGCTGCTTTGTTGATTCGACCGGCAAATTCATTGCCAAAGGCAGAGCGTTTGCCGAAGATTTAATAATTGCCGATGTCATCCCCTCAGCCGATGGAACTGTGCAGGTCAAGCCCATAAAGCCCCGGGCTCCGCAGCCAACCGGCGTGCTCGATGAAGTTTATCAGGCGCTTGTGCTTGGAACAAGAGATTACGCACGGAAAAACGGTTTTGAGAAAGTCTTACTTGGTCTAAGTGGCGGTATCGATTCTTCGGTCACCGCTGCGATTGCCGTCGCTGCTTTGGGGCCGGAGAATGTCGTCGGCATCACAATGCCGTCGAAATTCAACAGCCCTGAGACGATAAGCGATGCGGAAAAAATGGCAAAGAACCTGGGCATCGAATTCCTGACCATCCCGATTGAGCCGATACTTAAGCAGTTCGACCAGGCCTTAAAGAAAACACCCGGCTGGGACAGCAAAGGTATTGCTTACGAGAATCTGCAGGCCAGAATCCGCGGATGTATCCTGATGTCACTGAGCAACCAGTTTGGCTCGCTGGTGTTAACAACCGGCAATAAAAGCGAAACTGCTGTTGGCTATGCGACCCTTTATGGCGACACGGCCGGCGGCTTTGCCGTTATAAAGGATGTCCCCAAAACAATGGTCTGCGAATTGGCTGAGCACATAAACAAAACAGCCGGCTGGCAAATCATACCTGCCGATGTGCTAAACCGCCCGCCTACTGCCGAGCTAAGGCCCGACCAAAAAGATGCCGACACCCTGCCCGATTATGACTTGCTTGATAAAATCCTCAAAGGCTACGTTGAACAGGACAAGTCCGCGCAGCAGCTTGTTGAATCCGGTCTGCCGAAGGATGTTATCATGCGCGTTATTCGTATGGTCGACCGCAATGAATACAAAAGAAGGCAATCTCCGCCGGGCGTAAAAATCACACCGAAAGCCTTTGGAAAAGACCGACGATTGCCTATTACAAACCGTTATAATTCCTTCGATGATAAGGCGTAACTTTCCTTTCAGTTACACTAAGAGTCCTGATCTTCGCTTTCTCCGGGATCATCACCAAAACCCTCTGTTTCCACAACGTGCATAATTACATCGGCGAATGACTTAAGCAGCATAAAAAGTGCCAGGGTCATCTTCCCCGCAAAAGTCCCCCATGATGATAATATCCCACCGAACAGGATTGTAATATGCATCGGAATGATTCGGGCGTATGGAAATAACATCATTTTGCCTATATTCGGCTTTCGTTTACCTTCCCACTTTCTGTTATAGAAAAACGAAAAACACTGATAAACGAGGAAAAGCACTGCCATAAACAAAATAGGCCCAATCCTGACAGGCCTAAAAAGCACAAACAGAAAAAATGCGTAAACAAAATGGAAAAATCCGTAATGAGCAAGGAAGAAAAAAGCTGTTCGAATCTTTGTGTCTGTGGTTTCTTCATCGGCCATGCCGTTGATTGTGAAGCCTTTTGCGGAGAATTCCTTCAAGGTTAAGATTTTGAAAAACCATAGTATCCCTATGGAGACACTTTGGGCCCAGTAAACCCACACTACGATGGCTAATGGCCATCCCTCTATTAACGCCCATACTATCACAATAAGGTTTGAAACGATAAGTGTCCATAACGATAAGTCTGAATGGAAATGTTTTTGTCTTCTCTTGCCCGCCACGCGAATGGCGGACTTGTTCAAACTTTCCTGAGGGTGCTGTGAAATGTCCATAACCCGGTTCCTTTTTTTTGTCAGGGCCCTTCTATCAGGCCCGTACTATGGGCGGTGCAGTTGGTCCATTTCGGGCAAGCCGCGCCGTATCAGGGAGCGGATGTCACCGAGTGTCGGCTCGTATGGTGTTAGGCGAAAGCGATAGCTATAAGGTTTGGCCGGCAAGGTGTATTCAGGGTGCGTTCTCGCGCCCCAGCTATCATCTCCACCGACACCCATTTGCTTGTAGTCAAGATTGACGGTTATCGTATCGCGCTTTGGCAGTTCGTGGATATGCCCGGCTTTTTCGAGGTCGGCCATCGTGTAGGGCCAGGCACTTACGTCAATAGTTGGCATGCCGACAGCGATTAGACCAACGCCATCGCGGTCAGTCAGCGCCATCCATCGGGCGTCCGATTTGTTGCCGTTTTCCTGAGGTCGAACATAAGTGTGGATGTGCTCGTTGACCGGGCCGCAATAGAGCCCAAAGGCGGCTCCGGTTTTTCTGTCCCAATAAGTTTCATGCGGTCCCCTGCCGAACCAGGTCAGTATATTGAACCGACCGGGCATGGCCATCTGCATACCGAACCGTGGCAGGTCGGGCAGGTTATCCCTATCCGGCGTGAGTATCGCACTTACAGCGACATCGCCGTTACCGTAAACGGTGTAAGTAGTCTTGTATGTAGAATTTGCTCCACCGTTAGGTGTCCTGCGGACGACGGGGATGGTCGCTTCGGCTGTGACACGAACGACCTGGGGCTTTAGTTGTTCGGCCTTGACGGTTTTTACGATTCGATTGGAGCCAGCATAACGCCACGCACCGAGGCGTCTGGGCATGCCATTGCCGTTGTCATTGTCGATGGGCACTCGCCAGAAGTTGGGCACCAGCGCCGAGGCCAGGAGCTGTTTTTTCCCGAAAAGGAACGATTCGAGCGCTCCGGAACTTTTTCCGAATGTCAATTCAAAACCGCGTCCTGTGACGGTGATTTTCTGTGCCGTTTCTTTGAGCGTGAGCGGTGGCATTGTGTCCATGTTAACAATTGGTGCTGCCGGGACGTCGAAGGGAATCTGGAACTGGTCCCAGGCGACGATGTGTCCGCGTTTGGCCCAGGAAGTATCGGCGGCAAGTAAGAAGGTTATCTTGAGCCAGTATTCGCTGCCCGGTTGAAGCTCGGGCTTTTTGAAGGGGACCTGCACGTCCACTTCAGCTTCCGGGGCCAGTGACAGTTTCGGTAAAGTTCCTTTTTGAATGATATTTCCATCTGCGGAAAGTTCCCAACTGATTTCAGTGAAATCAAGGTTTAAGAAATTGTATTCGTTTTTGACACGAAACTTTCCCGCCATGATATCAACCGGTGCAACATGAATTCGCTGGTAAACCTTCTTGACCTCATAGAGCGAGGGATTGGGTTTTCGGTCTGGTTGGACCAGTCCGTTGCAGCAAAAGTTACCGTCGTTGGGCTTGTCGCCGAAATCACCCCCGTAGGCCCAGAACTCTTTTCCATCGCGGCTTTTCTTTCGGAGTCCCTGGTCCGCCCAGTCCCAAATAAATCCGCCGATAAGGCGTTTATGAGAGCGGATGGCGTCCCAATATTCCTTAAGGTTGCCCACGGAGTTGCCCATTGCGTGGGCATACTCGCAGAGGACCATCGGTCTGACGTCAACGGGATCTGCGGCGATACGAATGATTTCCGGGATGCGTGCATACATACGGCTGATAACGTCAACATAGTAGGGATCTTTGGGCCGGGCCTCTGCTCCTTCATAGTGGATAGGGCGGGTGGGGTCGTAATCCTTGATCCATGCGGCCATGGCAGCATGGTTCGGCCCGCAGCCTGTTTCGTTGCCGAGCGACCAAAAGATAACGCTTGGATGGTTTTTATCTCGCTCGACCATCCTGACAGCACGTTCGACAAAGGCATTGTGCCAGGCTGCGACGTTTGACAGGTATCCTTTCAGGCCGTGAGATTCAAGGTTGGCTTCATCTATAAGATAGATACCGTACTTGTCACAAAGGTCGTACCAGGTGGGGTCGTCGGGATAGTGAGAGGTGCGGACGGCGTTGATATTATGTTGTTTGAGTATTTTGATGTCCTGGATCATTCGGCTGACAGGGATGGCCCGGCCGTGGTCCGGGTCGTGCTCGTGTCGGTTGACGCCGAAGAGCTTGACAGACTTGCCGTTGACTAAAAGTCGGCCGTCTTTAATCTCAACTTCGCGGAAACCGATATGGCAGCTCTCGGTCTCGATGACCTGTTTACCCGCGTCCTTGAGGGTAAGTACAAAAGTGTAAAGGTAGGGCGTTTCGGCGGTCCATTTGTGGGGATTCTTGATTTTTCCCTCGAGCAGGGCAAACTTGACGTTGCCTCTTTGAGGATATCCTTCACCAATAATCGACGAAATTTCTCTGACCAGAGGTTTAGACAGAACAGCCCCTTTTTCCTGGTCGTAGAGCTGGGCTTCGATGGTCCATCCCTTGATATTCCGGCCGCTGAAATTGGCAATCCTGGGGCGGACCATTAGAGTGGCATCGGTGTAGCTGTCGTCAAGGTCGGTTCGAACGAAGAAATCACTTATGTGGACCTGTGGTGCAGCGAAGAGATACACATTTCTATAGATTCCGCTGAGCCGCCACATGTCCTGGTCTTCAAGATAGCTGCCGTCCGACCATCGGTAGACTTCGACAGCGATTGTATTTTCACCTGCCTTGAGATATTGGGTGATATTGAATTCGGCTGGTGTCATGCTGTCCTGGCTGTAACCAACCTTTAGGCCGTTGACCCAGACGTAAAAGGCGCTTTTAACGCCGTCGAAGTGGAGGAAAATCCGGTGGTCTCTCCACTCGTCGCTGATAGTGAACTGTCTTCGGTAGGAGCCGACAGGATTGTAGTCATGAGGGATATGAGGCGGATTCGGCGGGAAGGGGTAAGGGATATTGAGGTAAATGGGGATGCCATAGCCGTGCATCTGCCAGTTGGAGGGGACGGGTATTTCCTTCCAGTTGCTGACATCGTATTCGCCCTTGTAAAATTCAATGGGTCTGTCGGCGGGCTTACGGACCCAGTGGAACTTCCAGTTGCCATTGAGTGATTTGTAGAATGGCGAGGCTGTGCGGTCGGTCATAAGGGCCGTTCGGATGTCGGGATAGGGGACGAGGGTGCAGTGGCCGGGTTCTTTGTTTATCCCTATGACCTCGGGATTTTCCCAATCGGGAATCGTCATGTCCGCTCTGACTTGAAGATAAATGCATCCGGCAAAAATTAGTGAGATTACGGATACGGGCAGAGGCAATACTAAGCTAAAAAAACGTCTTTGGTTGGACATTGATACACTCCTTTCATTATCGAAACGGTTCGTTCGCTTGATGTGTCAAATTTAACCTAAAACAGAGGTCTTTTGCAAGGATTTTTGGGATTGGCCTGGCGCAAAAAAGAAAGGTGGGTGGCGCGTTGCCAAACCCACCCTGTTCGAATGTTTCGTGTTGCTTCCGGAGGCTGGGTCAGTATTTCAACTGGTCGGCCTTGGGGGTGACTTTATCGATATTGGGTATTACGTCGACCTTGACGTTGCCCATTGCCCAGGCCAGGCCGCCGACGATAATGCCCTGAACCTGGGGATTTGTCCAGATGTCGTCGCGGTGGCCGAAGGATGTATAGAAGACGCGGCCTTTGCGGTGCATCCGGGCCCAGGTCATGGGAAACGGCGGACGCTGGTAGCAGTCACCTTTCATCCCTTCATTGTCTTCGATGAGGACCACGTGAAGGTCCTTGGCGAAATTCTTAAGGGCGTACCACTCTTCTTTGAGTTTTTGGACCTCGCCGAATTGCTCTACGCCCGGAAATTTGGGCGAGGCAGCGCGTATGATAGCTTCCTGCTGGGCGCCATGTACGATGAATTCACCGCCGAGCATGGCGATATAGGGGTCGACTTCGGTCTGGTTCTGGTTTCTGGGTCCCTTGGAATGGAAGGAGTCGGTGGCGGAGTGGAAGCCGACGAAGCCTTTGCCTGCGGCGATGGTGCTCAGAAGCTTCTTCTTACCTTCGGCCGACATTGGCGGAGTCTTGGCTTTGTTGGGTTTGGTGAGGTCGCCGCTTGTGTAGAAGGCGATGGCATCGTACTGATCGAGGTCACCATCGAAGACGCGGCCGTCTTTGGTACAGACGACTTCGAAGCCGTGACGTTTTCCCAATTCGGTGAGTGTTCTGTCGGAGATGCTGGGCTTGCCATCCTTGAGTTTGACGGCATCGTGCTCAAAACCGGCTGAGCGAGTGAAGTAAAGGACCTTCTGTTTTTTCTTTTCGGCCGCGGCTACCCAGTGTAGCGGGAAGGCCGAAGATGCCAGTAACGCAGCGCCGGTTGCCCGGAGCATATCGCGACGGTCCATGATGTGTCCACTGCTTTCGGAATTAGCGAGTTCTTTGGGCAAGTTCGTTTTTCTGGTCATGGTATTATTAACCTCCAAATCTTTGCATCCGTTGTTTCCTTCCTCTCAACAGGACTAAAATATTGAGTCCTGATGAACATACAAGTTATTATCCGGTCCAGGGGGGGATTGTCAACCGAAATTTCCCATACGATTCTGTTCGTGACATAAGATTATCTTCAGATAGCTGTATGATGCTCCTGTTTCGTGGATTTTTTGCCGGGACCGTCAATGCAAAAAAGGCCGTTTGGAGCCCTTAAAAAGGAGTTCCTGGATACACCATCTGTTGTATTTGTAGGTAGAGTCTATTATTTGTCGGCCAGAGCATCCGCAATAGCTCTGCCAAATTGGACCGAAGCCAGTGGGCCGCTGCCGGTTATGATAAGCCCGTCTCGTTCGACAGGAACGCCGGTATATAGAGCACCGGCCCTCTGGAGTCTGTCTCGTTCGGATAGGAAGCTGGTGGATCGCACACCATTGAGCAAACCCGCATTGGCTAAGACCGCAGGTGCGATACAAATTGCACCAAGGACTTTTTTCTTTTGCACTGCCTCGCGGCCAATATTCCACGCAACCCGGCTCTCGAAATACTCCGTTGCACCTGAACCGCCTATAAAAATTACCGCATCGTAATCATCGACGACAATGTCTTTCACAAGAATTGTTGCCTCGGCTATACGTCCAAGCATACCCCTTACAGCTCCTGTCTTGGTACTTGCTACAACCGTCTTCACTCCCGCCTCGATAAGGACACGCCTTGTTTCAAAAAGCTCTTCATCACGAAAATTCTCCCTGCTGACGATCAACACCGCTTTTTTTGCCTTTGGACCCTCCGCCTTGCCGGCTTCTTCTTTGTCTTCTTCTGTTTTAGTCTCGGCAGCAGGGTAACCAACGGATATTACCAAAAGTGGCTCAAGGCCCCTTGACAGCTTGCACACTTTGCTGACGCCCCTCGTATCAAAACCGCCGATTGGTACGGACCCCAGCCCCAGGCAGACAGCTTGTAGTTGGATACTCTGAGCGATGTGCCCGGCTTCCAATAGCATATATTTGTT
>Ga0224495_10001773_pt1 | contig 14844 bp, 13 predicted proteins | sample SF_Jul11_sed_USG_FD_168128 | JGI IMG/M metagenome (GOLD analysis project Ga0224495, IMG submission 168128) | Sediment microbial communities from San Francisco Bay, California, United States - SF_Jul11_sed_USGS_4_1 | ecosystem: Environmental > Aquatic > Marine > Sediment | place: USA: California... | reverse complement strand
TCAGGCCGCGTCCTCATCCGCTTTTTGCAGGTAGCTCTGTTCGATGCCGGGGCGCCCGTGCCAGTATCCATCGCAGGCCTGGTCGGGCATGAATGTTGTCATCTTCTTTATGGCGGCGCTGGCAGGCTGCCTGCCTTCCATGCAGTCGCGGAACAGCTTGAGGATCTTGGTGGTGTGGAACGCCTGCGGGCTGACGCGCACGACGTCAACACCGAGGTTGCGCATCAAATCCATCTCGCCGATCAGGTTGTAGATGCTGGCGGACTGGGTCTGGATGCCGTTGAGTGCGAGGAAGGGCTGGCCCTCGCGGGTTTTCAGCGTGAGCCCGTTGGCGTAGTCGAGGCAGCGGAACTGGCAGTCGTCCTTGGGCAGGTTGTAGTGGCGTGCCGTGAAGCAGCGCGCCGAGAAGGCCAGCGGCAGGCGGCCGTAGGCGAACACCTCGGTTTCCATGCCGGCCGGCCGGGCTGCCTGCATGTGCGACAGGTCATCGCTCGACATTTCCACCGGCATGACCCAGCGTTTCGCGCCGAGTTCGCTCATGAAGGCCAGCGTCTGGGGGTTGTAGGTGTTGATGTGGGGGCCGGCGACGAACGGTATCTTCGCGGATGAGGCAAGCCGCACCGCGCCCATGTCGTTGGCTTCCACCGCAAACTTGCCGTTATCGACGATGCGGCGCAGTCTTTTCAGGTCGGATTCGGATTCGATCAGCGCCAGCGTGGAGAGCACCACTTCCTTGCCCGCTTCGGCCAGCTTGTTCGCGATTTCCAGCCAGTCGTCGGTGCGCACGAGCTGGCGGCGCGAGCAGACGGCTTCGCCCAGGTAGACGATGTCCACCGGTGCGGCAGCGATCTCGTCATAGAATTTGAATACGGTGTCGCGTTCCCAGTAGTAGAGGATGGGGCCCAGGGATAATTTCATGCAATTCTCTTCAATAATATTTCTGTTTCTGATTTCCGGAAACCTCAGGAAACCGTCGCGAGCGGTCGGAGTGCAAGGCGCACGGAGCACAGCAGGTTTATCGGTGTTCAATCATTTCCACGGGCGATTATATGCGCCCAGGGTATGTTGCTGTCCTTCAGCCAGTTTGTTCAGCTGCGCCATCCACGCCGGATTGACGCTGTAGCTTTGCGGCGCGCGTTGGGCGGCATCGATCGCCGCGCGCCACACCTTGGTGACCTGCTCGACGTAGGCGGGGCTGCGCTGGCGGCCTTCGATCTTGATCGCGGCGATGCCCATTTCAAGCATTGCGGGCAGCATCTCCAGCGTGTTGAGGCTGGTCGGTTCCTCGATTGCGTAGTAGGTCTCGTTGTTGACTTCGAAGCGGCCCTTGCACAATGTCGGATAGCCGGCATTTTCGTTATCGCCGTAGCGGTCGAGCAGCACGCCGTTCAGGCGCGATTCCAGCCCCTGCGGTGTTTTTTCCCAGCGCACCGCCTTCGCAGGCGAACAGACGCCGCAGGTGTTGGGCGACTCGCCGGTGGCGTAGGAGGACAGTGCACAGCGCCCCTCGACCATTACACACAGGCCGCCAAAGCCGAACAGCTCGATCTCCACCGGGGTGTTCTTCACTACATGCTCGACTTGCGCCAGCGACAGCACACGGGGCAGGACCGCGCGCTGGATGCCGAACTGCTCATGGTAGAAATTGATCGCCTCGTAGTTGGTGGCGGATCCCTGTACCGACAGATGCAGGCGCAATGCGGGGTAGGTCCTTGACGCGTAACGCATCAGGCCGGGGTCGGCCAGGATGACGGCATCGACGCCCAGTTCCACGGCATTGTCCACCGCCCCCTGCCAGCGTTCCCACTTATCGGATTGCGGAAAGGTGTTGAGTGCGAGCAGCACCTTGGCGCCGTTCGCATGGGCATAGCGCACGCCTTCGAGCGCGCTGGCCTGATCGAAATTCAACCCGGCAAAGGCACGCGCGTTGGTATTGTCCTTAAAGCCCATGTAGACGCAATCGGCGCCGTTATCCACGGCGATTTTCAGGGCGGGCAGGTTGCCCGCCGGACAGACCAGTTCAAGCGACATGGCGAAGTTCCTTAAAAATAAATGGGGAACCGGCAAACCGGCCCTGGCGGCTGTCGCGCAGGCGCAGTTCGCGTTCGATCCCGTTCAATACATTCCATTTCTGCGAGTTCCACTCGGGCGCCAGCAGAATCTCCCTGGGCGACGTTCCGGTCACGCGGTGGTAGACCACATTTTCCGGCGTGCGTTCGATCAGGTCGGCGGCGATGCGGATATATTCCTCGCGGCCCAGCGGGATATATTTTCCGCGCCGCCATTCCTGCGCAAGCAGGGTGTGTTTGACCACATGCAGTGGGTGAAGCTTGAGGCCGTCCACCCCGATGTCGAGCACCGTATCGAGAGTGGCATGATAGTGCGACTCGTCTTCCCCGGGCAACCCGACGATCAGGTGAGCGCAAACCGGGATGCCGCGACGGCGCGCCGCAGTGGCCGTGGCGACATATTCCGCAAGACCGTGGCCGCGGTTGACGCGCCGCAGGGTGTCGTCGAAGGCGGACTGCAAACCCAGCTCGAGCACCACTTCCAGACCGCGCGCGCGATACTCATCCAGCAGGTCGAGCACCTCGGGCGGCACACAATCCGGCCTCGTTCCGATGGAAAGGCCGATGATATCCGGCTCGCTCAGCACCTCTTCATACATCGACCGCAACTGCTCGGCCTTGGCGTAGGTATTGGTGTAGGCCTGGAAATAGGCGATGAACCTGGTTGCGCGGGTCCTCCGGCGTATCGCACGCCTGCCCGACGCCAGTTGTTCCTGCAGGGTGGGCGGCTTGCGCCCGTTGGGGCTGAAAGAGTCGTTGTTGCAGAAGGTACAGCCGCCGGTCCCCTTGCTGCCGTCGCGGTTCGGGCAGGTCAAACCCGCGTCCAGCGCGATCTTGTGCACGCGCTCGCCATAGCGCCGCAACAGGTGCTGCCCATAAGTATGAATGCGGTCGGAAAGAACCATCGGAAAAAACTTCGGATTTCGGAGTCGGCAATGCATGAGGCTAGCATGTTGCGCCCGCTGCTTCAAGCAGGAAGGCAGCAGGGGTAATAGCGATTAAATTTCCACCACGATCGGCGCATGATCCGATGGCCGTTCCAGCTTGCGCGGGCCTTTGTCGATCACGCAGCTTTTGCATTGCGCGACGAGCGCATCGCTGACAAGGATATGGTCGATGCGCAATCCCTGGTTGCGGCGGAAAGCCATCATGCGGTAGTCCCACCAGGTGTATGATTTTTCCGCCTGCTCGAACAGACGGAAGCTGTCGTGAAGGCCGATTTTGAGCAGCCTATTGAACTGGATGCGCTCGGCTTCACTGACCAGCACGCTGCCCTGCCAGACGACCGGGTCGAAGACGTCGCGGTCTTCCGGCGCAATGTTGTAGTCTCCCAGAACGGCCAGCTTCGGATATCGCACCAGCTCGTCTTTAAGCCAGTCGCGCAACGCATTGAGCCAATCCAGCTTGTAATAATATTTGTCGGAATCCACGCTCTGGCCGTTCGGCACATAGATGCAAACCACGCGCACACCCCCGAAGGTCGCCGCGATGACACGCTTCTGCTCATCGGCGTAACCGGGGATACCATACTGGATATCGCCAACAGGCTCGCGGCTCAAAATCGCCACACCGTTATAGGTCTTCTGCCCGCTGAACACGCTGAAGTAGCCCGCCCCCTGCAACGCATCCCGCGGAAAGTCCTCGTCCTGTTGTTTGGTTTCCTGCAAACAAAGGAGATCGACAGGGTTTTCAGCAAGCCATTTCAGCACGTGCGGAAGCCGCACTTTCAGCGAATTCACGTTCCATGTCGCAAGTTTCATTATTCGGCAGTTTTTCCCGGTGCCGCCTGCTCCCCAACGGACTGGCCTTCAGGTACAGCAGGAGCCTCGGGTGCGCTCTGAGCCCCGGAAGAAGCCTTCTGAGGAGCGGAAGGTTGGGGCGGTTCCGCAATCCGCTGTCGATAGCTTGCTGTTTTTGGGTAGCCCGCCGCATCCAGCTCTTTATTCCACCTGGCTTCAATGAAGCCGCTCAGGTAAGCCTTGCCGACAGCAAGGGTCGGCGCACCGTTGCTGCCGGACATTTTGAAGAATGAATCGATTTCTTCCTGGGTGTTCAGCGACTTCTCTGTAAAAGGAACGCCGCGTTTGTTCAACAGACTGCGTGCCTGATCGCACGGCGTACCACAGCCACTGGTTACATACAGCGTGACCGGAAAGTTCTGTTGCGCCCGCTGCGCCTCATAGGGGATATCTTCATTCAGTGTCACCGGAGCGGAGAGTTTTTTTCGCTCCACATCATGTATGTTTGCAGGCGGCGGTGTATCGCTGTAATGAACCTTTCCGGCCCTGTCAACCCAGCGATAAACTTCACCTTGCACGGATCCCGGCAGGATGATCGCCAAACATGCTAGCAGCAAGCCTATGTATTTCATTTTGCCTCCATCAAGAAGTTGCCACTAAACCGTTATGCCGCAGCAGCGCATCTATGCTTGGTTCGCGCCCGCGGAAAGCACTGAATGATGCCATCGAATCGCGGCTCCCCCCCCTGGCAAGGATCTCGCTGCGGAAGCGTGCGCCGACATCAGGGTTCAGAACACCGTTTTCCTCGAACAGACTGTATGCATCAGCAGACAGCACTTCTGCCCATTTGTAGCTGTAATAGCCCGCCGCATAACCGCCTGAAAAAATATGAGAAAAACTGTGCGGGAAACGGTGGAACGCGGGCGGGATCAACACCGCTACTTCGGCACGTACTTCATCAAGCAACTGAAGGATGGATTTTGCACCGCCCGGCTCGAAGTTGCTGTGCATCAGCATGTCGAATAGTGCGAACTCGATCTGGCGCAAGGTTTGCAGCCCGCTCTGGAAATTCTTCGCCGCAAGCATCTTCTCGAACAACGCGCGTGGGAGCTTTTCCCCCGACTCTGCATGACGGGTCATGCCGTGCAGCACCTCCCATTCCCAGCAGAAATTCTCCATGAACTGGCTTGGCAGCTCCACTGCATCCCACTCCACACCGTTGATGCCGGACACGGCCAGGTCTTCCACCTCGGTAAGCAGGTGGTGCAGTCCGTGACCGAACTCGTGGAATAAGGTGATGACTTCGTCGTGTGTGAACAGGGCGGGCTTGCCGCCGACCGGCGCCGAAAAATTACAGTTCAGGTAGGCTACCGGGGTCTGTATTCCGGTAGCAAGGCGGCGGCGTGCGATCACGTCGTCCATCCACGCTCCGCCGCGTTTGCTGCTGCGCGCATACAGGTCAAGATAGAACTGGCCGACCCGCTGCCCCCGGGCATCGCGTATGTCATAGAAACGCACGTCGTCATGCCACACAGGCGCGGTGGATAGCACGATTTGCAGGCCATAGAGCGTTTCGACCAGCCTGAACATGCCGGGCAACACCGAGTTTTCCGGGAAATATTGCTTTACCTCCTGCTCTGAAAAGGCGTAACGTTTTTCACGCAACTTCTCGCTGGCATAACCGATGTCCCAGGCTTGCAATTCATCCAACCCCAGTTCGGCGCGCGCAAAATCCCGAAGCTCGGCCAGGTCTTTTTCGGCAAAGGGGCGCGCACGGTCAGCCAGTTCGCGCACAAAACTGATCACCTGTTGCGGGGATTCCGCCATTTTGCTTTGCAGCGACAATTCGCCGAAATTGGCGAACCCCAGCAGGCTTGCCTCCTCGCCGCGCAACTTCACGATCTCTTCCATCAACTGGGTGTTGTCCCATTCCGGCCGGCCGAACTCGCTTGCACGCGTGCCGTAGGCGCGATACATTTTTTCGCGCAGTGTACGGTTGTCGGCGAATTGCATCACCGGCATATACGAGGGCGCCTTCAACGTGAACAGCCAGCCGTTTTCGTTTTTTTCTCTTGCGGCCGCCTGTGCAGCCTGCAAGACATCTTCCGGCAGGCCGTTCAACTCATTTCTGTTTTCGATAATCAGCGTAAAGTCATTGGTCGCATCCAGCAGGTTATCGGAAAAACGCGAAGACAATTCTGCAAGGCGTTCCTGTAGTTCAAGGTAACGCGCCTTCTTGTCCTCCGGCAGCTCCGCCCCACCCAGACGGAAATCGCGCAACTCGTTCTCGATGATCTTCTTGCGTGCAGCGCTCAGCGTCCCGAACTCCGGGCTACCGCGCAACGCCTTGAATTTCTGGAACAGCGCCAGATTCTGTCCAAGTTCGGCGTAATACTGGGTGATCTTCGGCAGCGCCGCGTTATATGCCTCGCGCAGTTCGGGTGAATTCATCACCGCGTTCAGGTGCCCAACCGGCCCCCAGGCACGCGAGAGTCGCTCGTTGGCGTCCTCCATCGGCAGCACGAAGTCGTCCCAGACAGGCGGCACCTCATCGGAAAGCTGGCGTGCAATCAGCGCGCGGTTTTCTGCAAGTAGCTGATCGATTGCTGGCGCAACATGTTCCGGCCTGATCTCCGCAAAACGCGGCAGCCCGGTAAAATCGAGTAATGGGTTCATATCATCCTGCAGATTAAAGGTGCCCTCGAGCGAAGGCGCGAGTTACTGTTGAAAAACGACCTGTCCGTCGAGCAATGTATGGCACACCCGTCCTCGCATCTCGTAACCATTGAACGGCGTGTTCTTGCCCTGACTCTTCAGCGCTGCGGGTTCGACCTTCCAGTTCGTTTCCGGGTTGAATATGCAGATGTCCGCGTGTGCGCCGACCGACAGGTGGCCGACATTCTGGCCCAGCAGTTGTGCGGGATTAATGGTCACGCGGGATAGCGCCTCCAGCAACGGCACCTTCTCCTGCTCTGCCCATTTCAGCACCAGCGGCAACAGGAGCTCAATGCCGGTTGCGCCTGCTTCCGCCTCGGCAAACGGTAACTGTTTGGCATCGTCATCCACGGGCGAGTGATTTGAGCACACGGCGTCGATCGTGCCATCCAGCAATCCTGCCCGCAGCGCTTCCCTGTCACGCAGGCTGCGAAGCGGGGGAGAGAGATGGCAATTGGCATCGAAATACCCGATATCCATTTCGGTCAGGTGCACGTGGTTCATCGAGACATCGCAGGTCACCGTAAGTCCCTGCTGCTTTGCAGCACGAACCATCTCCACACCCGCTGCACTGGAAATGCGGCAGATGTGCAGTGTCACGCCGATTTCGCGCGCAAGCTGCAGCATGATTGCTAGCGCTGTGGTTTCAGCCACGACCGGGATGGCCGGCAAACCAAGGCGGGTCGCGACTTCCCCATCGTGAGCCACGCCATCCCTGGCAAGGAAGCTGTCCTGCGGGCGCAGCCATACCCGATAGCCGAACGTCGCCGCGTATTGCATGGCGCGCATCAATACGCGCGTGTCAATCAACGACTCATTGGCCTGACTGAACGCCTTGCATCCTGCGTCCGTCAATTCGATCATCTCGGTGAGTTCCTCGCCCTTCAAACCATAGGTCAGGGCGCCTACCGGAAACACGCGGCATTGATTGAGCAGGCGGGCGCGATGTTTGAGCATTTCCACCAGCCCCGGCTCATCCAGCGGAGGATCGGTATCGGGCGGGCAGGATAACGATGTCACGCCACCTGCCACTGCGGCCAGCATCTCGGACTCCAGTGTGGCCTTGTATTCATAGCCAGGTTCGCGCAGCCGTGCGGCGATATCCACCAGTCCAGGAATCACGATCAATCCAGTAGCGTCGATCACCTGCTCCGCAACGAACCCCTGCGGCGCCTTTCCGATGGCGGCAATGCGCCGCTCGGAAATAAATACGTCCTGTTGTGCATCTACTCCGTTTTTCGGGTCGATCAGCCGGCCGTTCGCAATCTGGATATTCATACTTTGACCCCCGCAAGCATGCTCATCACCGCCATGCGTACCGCGATGCCGAAGGTGACTTGCGGCAGGATGACCGAATGCAACCCGTCCGCCACGCTCGAATCAATCTCGACACCGCGGTTCATCGGCCCTGGATGCATCACAATGGCATCTTCTTTTGCCAGCGCCAGCCGCTCCTGCGTCAGTCCGTAGTGCTTGAAATATTCCTGAGCCGACGGCAGCAACGCACCCTGCATACGCTCATTCTGCAATCGCAGCATCATCACGACGTCGACATCCTGCAACCCCGTCTCCATATCGTGATAGACACGCACCCCCAGGTTTTCCACCATCTTTGGCAACAGGGTCTTGGGGGCGATAACGCGTATTTCCGGCACACCGAGTGTGGATAGCGCGTGGATCTGCGAGCGGGCAACGCGGGAATGCAGCACATCGCCGATGATCGCGACACGCAGGTTGTGGAATTCTTTTTTGAAATTGCGGATCGTATACATGTCCAGCAACGCCTGTGTCGGATGCGCGTGGCGCCCATCACCGGCGTTGATGACGTGCACCTCGGGAGCGACATGTCGCGCGATGAAATGCGCGGCACCGCTTTGCGAGTGGCGGACAACAAACATATCGGCATGCATCGCGCACAGGTTGTCCACGGTATCCAGAAGGGTTTCGCCCTTGCTGGTGGAGGAAGAGCCGATATTGAGATTGACCACGTCTGCAGACAGGCGTTTTGCAGCGATCTCGAAAGTAGTCCGGGTGCGGGTACTGTTTTCAAAAAACAGGTTGAACACCGATTTGCCATGAAGAAGCGGGATCTTTTTCACTTCGCGCTCTTCGGCGGCGACCAGGAAATTCGAGGTGCGGTCCAGGATATCGCGAATGATGGCTACCGGTAGCCCCTCGGTGGTCAGCAGATGCTGAAGTTCGCCATTTGTATTCAACTGCGGATTTCTCATATGATCAGCCCTGCTGCGGGTTCATCAAAATATGCCTGTAAAATCTGCTGTGCGGCATATTTGTCAATCAGCGGTTTCTGTTTTTTGCCGCGCACTCCCAGTTCATTCAACCGTGTACTTGCCGAAAGCGAAGTATAGCGCTCATCCACCAGTATCACCGGCAGATTAAACCGTCCTTTGAGGCGGTTGGCAAAACGGCGGCATAATGCAGTCAGTTCGTGCGGTGTGCCGTCATCGTTCCCAGGCAATCCCACCACCAGCGCGCACGGCTGCCACTCAGCCAGCAATTCGGCGATTTTGGCAAAGCGGGCGTCAGTTTTTTCTTCATCAATCGTAATCAGCGGATTGGCGTGGCGCAACAGAGTCGTCCCGACCGCGACGCCGATACGTTTCGCCCCAAAGTCAAAGGAGAGGAGCACGCCCTGCTGATGAATATCCGTAGTGTGCATTGCCGCTACTTCAGGCATGCCCGGCATCCTCAACAAGAGATGCATAATCCACCCCAAGCAGCGCCATTGCCGCCGGTAGCCTTTCCTCAGGGGGTAAATCGAAAAGGATATGTTCAGAAGCGGGCACCGTCAGCCAGATGTTCTCGGATATCTCGTGTTCCAGTTGTCCCTGATCCCAACCCGCATAGCCCAATGAAACGATAACGTTGCGCGGCCCACGCCCCTCGCCCAGCGCTTCGAGAATATCCCTGGATGTGGTCAGCGCCAGCTTTTCGTTGATATGCAGGGTTGACTCCCAATTGCCCGGGGTGTCATGCAAGACGAATCCCCGCTCTGTCTGCACCGGCCCGCCAAAATACACCGGCATCTTGGCAAGCCTTGGTTGGGACATATCGATTTTTATTTGCTCGAACATCTCGCCAAGATTCAGGCTGATAGGGCGGTTCACGATGAGCCCCAAAGCACCATTCTCATTGTGTTCACAAATATAGGTCAGCGTACCGGCAAATACCCCCTCCTGCATGGCGGGCATGGCAATCAGGAAGTGGTGTGTCAGGTTGAGGTCAGGCATTGCGGCATTGTAGCTGTCTGAGACGGAGCGCACAAATAGCAAGCGCTTGGATTTTATTTCAAATCCTGCTGCTCTTGCCACTATGCGCGGAAATATATTCCAGAGCCCGGCGCGCAATATTCTGCAATGGCAACACCTCGCAAACCGCGCCCGCAGCAATAGCCTCTTTCGGCATGCCGAAAACAACACAGCTCGCCTCATCTTGTGCAATGGTGAAGGCTCCTCCCCTCCTCATTTCCAGCAGTCCTTGCACACCGTCTTTTCCCATTCCGGTAAGAATAATGCCCAACGCATTCGCTCCAGCGACATTAGCCGCCGAGCGAAACAGCACATCGACCGATGGACGATGGCGATTCACCAGTTCCCCCTGATCCAGCTTGGTCATGTAGTTCGCTCCGCTGCGCTTGAGCAGCAAATGCGAATGTCCCGGAGCAATATAGGCGTGGCCCGGCAGTATCCGCTCGTTATCCTCCGCCTCTTTGACCGAAATCTTGCACAGCGTATCCAGCCGGTCGGCAAAAGATTTGGTGAAATGCTCCGGCATGTGTTGCGTCACCAGAACCCCTGGTGCATCGGCTGGCAACCTGACAAGGATATCTTTTATAGCCTCGGTTCCGCCGGTTGATGCGCCGATGATGATAAGTTTCTCTGTTGAAGAATATCTCCCGGCAACGCTGGGCAAGATCGCATCCGCGGAATATTTTTCCTTGACTTCGGGCTCAGCGGGCGCCTTGCGCACACGCGCTTGAGCCGTGGCCCTGATTTTGTCGGTGATCTGGATGGCGTATTCTTCCATGCCGCGCGCAATATCCAGTTTCGGCTTGGATACAAAATCAACCGCCCCCAGCTCCAGGGCACGAAAGGTAATGTCTGAGCCGCGTTCAGTCAGCGTCGAAACCATCAGAACCGGCATCGGGCGAAGGCGCATCAGCCTTTCCAGAAAATCCAGCCCGTCCATCTTGGGCATTTCCACATCCAGTGTCAGCACATCCGGATTGAGCGACTTGATCATCTCGCGCGCCACCAGCGGGTCGGGGGCCGCCCCAACGCATTCCATGTCTTTTTCTCGGTTGATGATTTCCTTCATCACGCTGCGAATCAGCGCGGAATCATCTATTACCAGAACCCGGATTTTATGACTTTTCATTTTCGTTTGACTGTGAAATCAAAACCATTGCGACGCCGCTCACGTGCCTCAACCAAACAGCTCCACATCGCCTTCCAGCTTCGAGTAATGCAGGCGCGTGTTGTATTCTGCCTCACGGCTGACAATCGTGTCGTTATGCACCTGCTTGAGGTTCTTGACTCTGACCAGTCCGGTGGCAGGAAAGTAGTATACTTTTCGCGGAAAAATGTTGAGCAAGTCTTGCGCGGCAATAGGGATTTTTTCAGTCTTGAGGTACTGTCGCACAAACTCCGCGTTACGCTCGCCGACATTGTTAACCGTAAACCCGCGCAGAACCGAAGCACCACCGAATACCTTAGCTTCAAAATTGCTGCGCCTCGCACCCATCTTGATAAGCTGGTTGATCAGGATTTCCATGGCATAGGTACCATAGCGTGCCGATTCGCCAAGCGGATTGCTTCGATCCTGCCCACTGTCTGGCAGCATGAAATGATTCATTCCCCCTATCCCGCTCGATCTGTCCCGTATACAGGCACAGACACATGATCCCAGGACAGTCACCAGCACCATGTCGCGCCCGGTTGCATAATACTCACCCGGCAATATCTTTGCAGCCTCGATATTATGCTCCCGGTCAAAATACAGGTGCGGTGAAAGGACTTCTTCAAAGCCGTGTTCGGTCATACTGAAAAAACCCTTCCCGCCCAGTCTTCCAGGCGCTCAATTTATTTAACTCATCAAGGTTCACGCAGCTTTGATTTTACCAATTCGTAGACCGTTTTGCCGCGCAATCTGAACAAATGCGCTGCATTATGAAAACTTTCTGAATGACCTGCAAAAAGCAAACCATCAGGTTGCATCAGGGGAGCGAACCGTTGCAGTATTTTTAGCTGTGTATCCTTATCGAAATAAATCATTACATTCCGGCAGAATATCGCGTCGAGCGGGCCGCGTATCTGCCAGTCATGGCTGAGCAGGTTTAATTGCCTGAAAGAAATCATTGCCCGCAGTTCCGGCCTGACACGAACAAAACCAGCCTGCTCACCTGTGCCTTTCAAAAAAAAACGTTTCACGAGCGATTCTGGAAGCTTCTCAATCCGGTCGATTGGATAAACACCCGCTTCCGCCTTGGCAAGTACATTGGTATCAAGATCTGAAGCAATGATCGTCACTTTTGGCGTAAAACTGCCACAGGCATCAACCACTGTCATCGCAATGGAGTAAGGCTCTTCACCGGTTGATGCTGCCGCGCACCACAACGAAAACGGGTGCTTCCCTTTTTGCTTGGCGATATGTTCAGACAACAAAGGAAAGTGGTGCGGCTCCCGAAAGAAGGAGGTCAAGTTGGTGGTAAGCGAATTGACAAATGCCTCCCACTCATCCTTGTTACCGCTTTCCAGCAGTGCAAGATAATCCTTGAAATTGTTCAGGCCGTTCACCCTGAGGCGGCGTGCCAAGCGACTATACACCATATGTTGCTTGGACGCCTTGAGCGAAATCCCTGCGTATTCATAGATCAGTTTGCTCACGCGCTCAAAGTTTTCCTGGGTAAATGCAAATTCCCGGTCATGTCCATCGGCAGACTGAAGGTTAGATCCCATAATGTCCCGTTTAGTCTCAAAAAAGAACCCCGCGATTCAGCGCGGGGTTCTGTACAAAATTATTTTCAATTACACACCCCTCAAGAGAACCAACTCCAGATCGCAAAGGAGAATGGGTGCTTTAGCGATGCTGATTCTCCCTCGCTGCCAAACCATTCTATATGGCATCAGACTGGATAGCGCTGGACACCATGAAGTGTCGCGGCGGATAGCCATGGGTATTCAACAGCGGGAATATTGTCGAATTTTACATATGCCAATCTGTTTTGGCGAGTTTAAAACTCGCTCCAGTCGTCTTTCTCACCTTCCTCTGCCTTGGTCAGCTTGCGCTCTTTTGGAGGAGATGCAATTGGCGCAGTTTGCTTGATTGGTACTGGCTTGGCAACCGCGGCCGGAATATCGCGTGCTGCCCTGTGTGCCCTGCCATTCAGCTTGAACACGCTCATTGCCTGTTTCAGGTTGAGCGCCTGTTCTTCCATCGACTCGGCGGCAGCAGCCGCCTCTTCGACCAACGCAGCGTTCTGCTGGGTCACTTGGTCCATCTGGGTGATCGCCTGGTTGACCTGATCGATGCCGGCACTCTGCTCGTTCGAGGCCGCGGCGATCTCGGCCATGATGTCGGTGACGCGCTTGACCGCCTGCACGATCTCGTCCATGGTGGCGCCGGCCTGATCCACCTGTTTGGCGCCGACATCCACCTTGCTCACCGAGTCGTCGATCAGGGCCTTGATCTCCTTGGCCGCACCCGCCGAACGCTGTGCCAGGTTGCGCACCTCACCGGCCACGACCGCGAAGCCCCGCCCCTGCTCTCCGGCACGCGCCGCCTCGACGGCGGCGTTCAGCGCCAGGATGTTGGTCTGGAACGCGATACTGTCGATCACCGAGATGATGTCAACGATCTTCTTCGAGCTGTCGCTGATCGAGGCCATGGTGTGCACCACGTCGCCGACCACCTTGCCGCCCTGTACGGCGATATCCGAGGCGCTGGTCGCAAGCTGGTTGGCCTGGCGCGCATTCTCGGCATTCTGCCGCACGGTGGAGGTCAGCTCTTCCATGCTGCTCGCGGTCTCTTCCAGGCTGGAGGCCTGCTCCTCGGTGCGTTGCGACAAGTCGGCGTTGCCCGCCGCGATCTCCTGCGAGGCGGTGGTGATCGAGTCGGTGGAGCCGCGCACTTCGCCGACGATGCCGACAAGGCTGTCGCTCATGTGTTTCATCGCATACAACAGGCTCGAGTTGTCACCTTTTTTGGTCTCGACTTCGGCGGTCAAATCGCCGGTAGCGATCCGCTTGACGATCGAGGCGGCATAGTCCGGTTCGCCGCCGATCTGGCCCAGCAGGGAGCGGATGATGTAGGTCGCCAGCAGCAGCGTCACCAGCAATCCCAGCAGGGAGATCGCAAAATAGATATACATCAGGCTATGCGCTTCGTTCTTGTGTTCTGCAGCGATGCGGAGCAGGTCGCCCGCGAGCTTGTCCTCGACTTCCTTGAGCAGGTTGATCTTCTCGGTCATCACGTCGAACCAGTACACGCTGTCGACCCCCAGGCTGGCTTCGCTCATCCTGTCGATCGCCAGCTTTTCGAGACGCGCCACTTCGTCCACCGCGCGCCCGCTGACCTTGCTTCGGTAGAACGCCTTCTGTTCTTCCAGCGCGTAGGTGTCGAATGCATCCTTGTGTGCCTCCTGCTCGGCCAGGTCAGACAGGAATTTCGCGAAGCTCTTCGGGTTGAACCTGTCCGCGCCAAAGGCACCGGCCAGCACGGCGCGTTCCTGCCCGGTGTGTTCCTTGGCCATCAGCAGGGCGGCATAAGCGGAAGAGGGCATCAGGATGTCGACGTCGCTGCTGAGGGTCATCGCCCGGTTCGGGATGACAAACAGCGTTTCGATTGCGTGGGTGTAATAGCCGGTCGCCTCCGGGACGGTGATGGCCTGGGCGGTGACCGCGCTGCGCTTGGCTTCGATCCCGCCGGTGCTCTTTATCGCATCGGCGATCGCGTTCCTCATCGCGGCATCGAACTGGCTCATGTCCAGGCTGTTCGCCATCTTTTTAAGGGCATCGTTCTTCTTGTCCGTTTCCATGCGCTGCACCTGGATCTCGCTGGCAAATTTGGCGCCCTTGCTGCCCAGGTACCCCGCGGTCATGCCGCGCTCTTTCTGCAGTTCGTGGGCAAGGGCGCCGATCCTGACCGACAGGTGTGCCAGGGATTCCAGCTTGGTCATCTCCACGGTGACCGAGTTCTTCTCGAGGATGCTGTCAACCGCAAAATACAGGAAGCCCGCAAGGGGCAGCAGCACGATCGCTATCAGTCTCGTTCTTAACTTCAGGTTGTCGAATAGTTGCACG
>Ga0224495_10001772_pt1 | contig 14851 bp, 15 predicted proteins | sample SF_Jul11_sed_USG_FD_168128 | JGI IMG/M metagenome (GOLD analysis project Ga0224495, IMG submission 168128) | Sediment microbial communities from San Francisco Bay, California, United States - SF_Jul11_sed_USGS_4_1 | ecosystem: Environmental > Aquatic > Marine > Sediment | place: USA: California... | reverse complement strand
GGCCACGGCGAACGCGCTGTGCTGCGTCTGCTCGACAAGGAATCCGGCCGCCTCGACCTGCAGCACCTCGGCATGGCACCCGAGGTGGAAGCCAAGTTCGACAAACTGATCGCGCAACCGCACGGCATCGTGCTGGTCACCGGCCCAACGGGTTCCGGTAAAACCACCACGTTGTATGCCGCGCTGTCCAAACTCAACGACAGCAAGAGCAACATCCTCACCGTCGAAGACCCGGTCGAATACGAACTCGAAGGTGTCGGCCAGACCCAGGTCAACCCGCGCATCGACATGACGTTTGCGAAAGCCCTGCGCGCCATCCTGCGCCAGGATCCGGACATCATCATGATCGGCGAGATACGCGATCTCGAAACCGCGCAGATCGCGGTGCAGGCCTCGCTCACCGGCCACCTCGTGCTGGCCACGCTGCATACCAACGACTCGGCGGCCGCCGTCACGCGCCTCTTGGACATGGGCATCGAGCCCTTCCTGCTCTCCTCCTCGCTGCTCGGCGTCGTTGCGCAACGGCTGGTACGCAAACTGTGTCCGCACTGCAAGCACCAAGAAGAAGACCAGCAGGGCGATCACTGGAAGGATGTCGGCTGCGAGCAGTGCGGCCACACCGGCTACCAGGGCCGCGTCGGCGTCTACGAACTGCTGCTCGCCGATGAACAGATTCGCGCGCTGATCCACAACCGGGCCTCCGAAGCCGACATCCGCGCCGCCGCACTGAAGAACGGCATGCGCACGATGCGCGAGGATGGCGAACGGTGGTTGCAGGATGGCACGACGACGCGGGCGGAATTGCTGCGGGTGACGAAGGAATAGCAATGACCACAGGGAAAAAGTCTACTGCGGCACACTTGACAACGCCTGCTCCGGCGGCATTCATCGAATCGAGAATATTTTCCATTCGCGGGCAGAAGGTCATGCTTAGCCCACACCTGGCCGAACTATATGAAGTCGAGCCACGCGTGCTGGTACAGGCCGTCAAGCGCAATCTGGAACGCTTCCCTGGAGACTTCATGTTTCAATTGAGCACGGAGGAATATGCCGACTTGAAATCACAAATTGTGATTTCAAGTTGGGGCGGCTCCCGCCGGGCCACGCCTTACGCCTTCACCGAACAGGGTGTCGCGATGCTCTCAAGTGTTCTGCGTAGCGAGCGTGCCATCATCGTCAACATAGAAATCATGCGCGCCTTCGTGCGCCTGAGGCAGATGCTCACCTCTAATGCCGATCTTGCGCGCAAGCTGGAATTGCTCGAAAAGAAATATGATCTCCGTTTCAAGGCAGTTTTCGATGCTATCCGCGAACTCATGGAACCCGCCGAGCCGAAAAAGAAACGTCCTATAGGATTTGCCTCATGGGAGAATAAGTAACTCGATGCTGACCCTGTTGACCATGCGCGAGGATGGCGAGCGCTGGTTGCGGGATGGGGTGACGACGCAGGCGGAGTTATTGCGCGTCACAAAAGATTAATAGCAACGCTGAATGTTTTCATTTCAAGGGAAAATATCGACGCAATGAAAAAAATTCTCGCACTGATCTACCTTTGCTTGCCGCTGCTAATAGGGAATGCTCATGCAGCGAGCTTCGATTGTGCCAAGGCAGGGACGAAGGTCGAGCACATGATCTGTGACAACCCGGAGATTTCGAAGCTGGATGAAAAGTTAAGCTCAGCCTATAAAGAAATGTTGCGGCAAGATGACTTGCAGCCCGAAGAAGTTGAGGGGATAAAAAAGTCACAAAGGAATTGGCTAAAGGGGCGTAATAGTTGTGGCGATGTGGAATGCTTGACACGATATTACGATGGGTGGCTGTATGTGAATACGGGTCGTTTTGATCCCAACTCAGTTGCATTCAAGTACAGGATGGATGTAGTTAGTGAGCTAAAAAACATTTGCGGGATGATGCTCGACCGAATGAACGAGGAATTCATTCATGAACGCCCCGCATGTCCATATGACCTGCTTTCATCCATTCCCGGCGTAACTTTTCCGGAATGGAAGAAGCTGGATATGGAAGAAAACAAACAACTCTACAAGCGATTCCTGCTCGCCTGCCTGGTAAAGGAAGAGTTCTACCCGAAGGTATTTGGCGGGACAACAATCGAACTGGAGGCCAAGCGCTTACCTACAAAAGAACAATTGAGTAGCTATGGCTTGCTTCTGCTGTCAAGAATTGATCCGAAATGGAGGCAACCCAAACCGGATACTCGAATGGCGGCAAATGATTTGGAAAGGTTATGGCGTAATGCGGTTGATTCAGGAAGCGAGTTTTACCGTTGGGATGATGCTTTGTCACCACCGTATAGTTCAGATGTCGTGCTTGTAGAGTTATCTCGATTTGATGAGGTGCACCAAGAGCCAAGCTGCCCAGAATTTCGGCTACTACAATTTTCGTCTGACTTGCGTATGCCTTCACAACTGCCGTTATGGGATAAAAAATTTGCTAAGTGGTATATCAACCCTGTAGGTATACCTTTCCGGTTTGAGAATCAGTACCTACTGCTTAATCTGGGAAATTCATCTTTCAATACCATGCCTACCACAATTTCACCAATCAGTTTTTCAATTGCAGCGAAGCAGTCTTTTGGTTCCTGCGGGATTCAAAGAGATTTATATCAGCCGTATTGATTTAATACTATCCACCATGCCCGCCTACAGCTACGAAGCCGTCGATGATTCCGGCGCCACCCAGAAAGGGGTGGTGAATGCCGACAGCGCGCGCGCGGCGCGCGGCGACTTGCGCAACCGCGGGCTGACACCGCTCGAGGTCACGGCGATCGCCAGCCAGCCCGGCGGCACCGGCTTGCAACGCGAGGCTTTCGGCAACCGTCTCTCCACCGTGGAACTGGCGCTGTTCACGCGCCAGCTCGCCAGCCTGCTGGAAGCGGGCCTGCCGCTGGAGCAGTCGTTCTCCGCCCTGCTGGAACAGGCCGAGCGCACCTATGTGCGCGACCTGATCGGCGCGATCCGCTCCGAGGTGATGGGCGGTTCGTCGCTGGCCGATGCCCTGTCGCACCACCCGCGCGACTTCAACGACATCTACCGCGCGCTGGTCACTTCCGGCGAACAGATCGGCCACCTGGCGCACATCCTGTCGCGGCTGGCGGATTACATCGAACGGCGCAACGCGCTGGTGCAGAAGGTGCGGCTGGCCTTCACCTACCCGGCCATCGTTACCGTGGTGGCGTTCCTGATCGTGATCTTTTTGCTGACCTATGTGGTGCCGCAGATCGTCTCGGTATTCGCCAACACCAAGCAGAAGCTGCCGCTGCTGACATCGTCGATGCTGTTCATTTCGGATTTCGTGCGGGATTGGGGATGGGCCGTACTGCTCGCCGTTATCGCCGCAGCGTTCGCCTGGCACCGCGCGCTGCAGAATGCCGCGATCAAGATGCGCTGGCACACCTGGCTGCTGACCGCCCCACTGTACGGCAAATTCGAGCGCAGCCTGAACACCGCGCGCTTCGCCAGCACGCTGGCGATCATGACCGGCTCCGGCGTGCCGATCCTGCGCGCGTTGCAGACCAGCCGCGACACGCTGAACAACGTCGCGATGCGCAACCAGGTTGAGGAAGCCGCCAACAGCGTGCGCGAAGGCGTCAGCCTCGCGCGGGCGCTGTCGGCACACAAGCACTTCCCGCCGCTGCTGATCCACATGATCCGCTCGGGCGAAGCCACCGGAGAGCTGCCATCAATGCTGGAGCGCGCCGCCAACACGCAGGAGCAGGATCTGGAGCGCCGCGCGATGACACTGGCCGGATTGCTGGAGCCCGCGCTGATCCTGGCGATGGGTGTAGTGGTATTATTAATAGTGTTAGCCGTACTGATGCCGATCATCGAGATCAACCAGCTGGTGCGTTAGCCATGCTCAACCCTGAACATCAATATGCGCCATACATGCACCTTCCCCCATGCAGGGGGAAGGCCGGGATGGGGGTAGAGCAGTGGTACATTAACGTTTCTACCCCCTCCCTGCCCCTCCCCCTGCAAGGTGGAGGGAATGTTGTTGCCGCCAATTTGAAGTCCGAGCACTTGCAAGGAAATTTAACGTGAAACGCCTGCCGCTGATCACCAACTTTATCCTGTTCATCGCCCTGTGCATGTCCCTTGCCTACTGGACGATGCAATTCATCACGCCGCCGGTACGCGCCGTTGCCGCACCACCGCAGGCTTCCCGGCAGGCGCCCGGCATGGACGCGGCAGCGGGCTTGCTGGGTGGCCGTTCTTCATTCGTGGTGGCTTCGAATTACCAGTTGAAAGGGGTGGTGTTCGCCGGCAACCCGGCAGATAGCGTTGCGGTCCTCGCCGCCAACGGCAAGCCGGCAAAATCGGTCAAGACAAACGAAGAAGTGATTCCCGGCGTCACGGTCACGGAGGTGCACCGTGACTACGTGTTGTTATCGGAAAGAGGCGTGATCAAGCGGGTAGATCTGCCCGAATCGGCAAAGCGCAAGTAAACATAACCCTGCCGCGTATCATAAAAATGCCCCGGGGATACCGGGGCATTCTTCATCAACCCCCTGCTCACGCAGGAGGCCTGCCAATCGATCAGTTGTTTTCTACAACGATCTTCGGGAACACCGTAGAGTGGCCCTTTGACATTTCTGCGATCTTGACGCCGATGCGGCGTGCGATCTGCTTGTAAGACTTTGCCACGTTGCCGTCGGGATCGGCAACGACGGACGGCTTTCCGGAATCGGTCTGCTCGCGGATATGGATATCCAGGGGCAGGCTGCCAAGCAGCTCGGTGCCGTAATCGGTGCACATCTTCTCGCCGCCGCCCGATCCGAAGATATGCTCTTCGTGTCCGCATTTCGAACAGATATGCGTGCTCATGTTTTCCACGATGCCGACGATCTTGATGCCCACTTTTTCAAACATCTTGAGACCCTTGCGCGCGTCCATCAATGCGATGTCCTGCGGGGTGGTCACGATCACCGCGCCGGTAACCGGCACTTGCTGCGCCAGCGAGAGCTGGATGTCGCCGGTGCCGGGCGGCAAGTCCACCACCAGATAGTCCAAGTTGTCCCAGCGCGTCTGGCGCAATAACTGATCCAGTGCCTGTACGACCATCGGGCCGCGCCAGATCATCGGTGTATCGTCATTGGCGATAAGGAAACCGATGGACATCGCCTGCAAGCCGTGATTGGTCATCGGCTCCATGTAGTGGCTGCCGTCAGTTTCCGGTTGACCGGTGATACCCAGCATGGTCGGCTGGGAAGGGCCATAGATGTCGGCATCCAGCATGCCGACGCGAGCGCCTTCTGCAGCCAGGGCCAGTGCAATATTCACTGCGGTGGTGGATTTGCCCACCCCGCCCTTGCCGCTCGCGACGGCGATGATGTTCTTTACGCCCTCGACCAGTTTCGCACCTGTTTGAACCGAATGCGGCACGACCTGACTGGTTACATTAGCGCTGATTTTTCCGCTGCCCGGCAAGGCAGTTTTGAGGTGCCCTTCAACCAGGGCGCCGATCTCGCCCCAGACACTTTTTGCAGGATAGCCAAGCGCGATATCCAGGGAGATATCGTTACCGCTGATCTTGACGTTCTTGACGGCTTTGCCGCTGACAAAATCTTTCTTCGTGTTCGGGTCGATCAAATTCTTTAACGCGCCCTGTACATCTGCTTCGCTAAAACTCATCACATGCTCCTGGAATTGATAACACTAAAGAACGGATTTTAAACTAATTGACCAGTTTTGTCGGGTATTTTTCCTGTCTGCCTGAACTAAAGTTCACCCGGCGGTTTGTTCCCGGATCGCCTTCCTGACCAGGGGCGCCAAGGCCTCCGGCAGGCTGATCTTGCCTGAAAGCGCGAATTCCTGGGCACGGACGGACATCTTCTGCCATGTCTTGCGGATGATCCGGGACCACTTTTCCTCGTCATATTCCGGGTGCTGCGCGGCGAACCCGGCAAGGTAGAATTCCAGAAAGACAAGATCCGCGACATCTTCCATCAACTGCGTCTCCGCATTGATCTTCAGGCCCTTCTTGCTGACGATGGCCTTGACGCGCTCGACCATCCCGTCGTCATAACCCGCCTCCTGCATCATGCGCCCAGCGGTCTCGGCGTGGAATCTGTACAGGGCGGTGCGCCATTGCAGGTATCCGTTCCGGTCCATTGAGTAATCGCTGCGCGGGATCTTCCAGCGCAGGATATGCTGGGCACGCACTGCGAGCTTCACCGCTTCGGAAGCTTCCGGTGCGAAACGTTCCTGCATCTCGCTCATACTCCGTGCATAAAGCAGTTCCTTGGGATGTTCCTCACCCTGAAACGTTTCCCTGTTTGGGTCTTCCGCGTTGGCCCGGTCAAAGGCGGCGATCGCAACCTCATAAGGTTGCTGCGTCATATCGCCCGTTCGCTGGGATAGGCGGCACTCGATTGGCTTTGCATCTTTTGCCGGCGGATGAATGCCACGAAGCGGGTGGCCCAGTAGCAGCTGCCGATGGTGCGCAGGTGGGTGTAGGAAGCCAGCAGGTTATGGAGCACTAGCCCGTCGCTTTTGCCGTTTATGCCATAGCCGCGCTCGACATGGTAGGCAAAACGGGTGTCTGGCGGCAAGTTTTCCAGGCTGGAATAATGGAACTCGTGCGCCTTGATCTGTTTTGCCGGAGCACTCGGTCGCGGCCACGGGTGTGCCTCGTCTTCCCTGAGATGGACATAGCCGCGGCCGACTGGTTTGGCGTGCATCTTCACATCTCCGGGGATCACGCCGGCCATCTTGTAAGTGCGCCCCTGGTATTCGATGCTGCGCGACAGGTACATCAATCCGCCGCATTCCGCATAGGCGGGTATGCCGCCTTCGATAGCCTGTTTGATCTGTGCGCGAAGGGCGCTGTTGGCTTCCAGTTCGGTAGCGCAGGTCTCGGGAAAGCCGCCGCCGATGTAGAGCGCGTCGACCTGCGGCAGCCGTGAATCGCGTAAGGCGTCGAAAGGCACCAACTCGGCACCCGCCGCTTCAAGCGCATCCAGGTCGTCGGCGTAATAGAATCCGAAGGCGCGGTCGCGCGCGATGCCGATGCGCACCTTTTCCCCGATCGGCAGCGCGCTGATCTCGGCCTTGTGCGGGATGGGAAGCGGTGCTTTTTTCGAGAGCGCAAGTAGTTTGTCCAGATCGACCTGCTCTGCGATGGCTTCGCCGATCTGTTTGATTTTGGCCGTGGCGACATGTGACTCGTTGCTTGGCATCAGCCCGAGATGGCGCTCGATGATGCCGAGCCGCTCATCATGGTAGACAGCGCCGATCACCGGCACATCGGTGTAATGCTCGATGACCTCGCGAAGTTTTGCCTCATGCCGGGAACCGCCAAGATTGTTGAGGATCACTCCGGCAATGTTGATGTCGCGGTCGAACGCCTGATAGCCAAGGATCAGCGGTGCGATCCCGCGTGTCATGCCGCTGGCATCGATCACCAGGAATACCGGCAGATCCAGCAGCTTCGCCAGCGCGGCATTGCTGTTGCTGCCGTCAAGCGCAAGGCCATCGTATAGTCCCTTGTTTCCCTCGACCAGGTTGATCTCGGTGGCATGGCGCGAAAAGGTGGCGGCAATGTCGTCACGCTCCATCAGGTACAAGTCAAGGTTGCGGCAGGCACGCCCTGCAGCCTGGCTCAGCCACATCGGGTCGATATAATCCGGCCCCTTCTTGAACGGCTGCACACTGATCCCGCGTGCGTTCAAAGCTGCGCACAGACCGATACTGACCATGGTTTTTCCAGATGACTTGTGTGCCGCCGAAATCAACATGCGATTCATGGCAATGCTCCCGGAAGGTCAATCAGCAACGTGTGGTTTGTCCTGCGGCATGAATCTCAGCACGCGCACGCTGACGAGGGTGATGATGAAGGCGACGGACAGACCGCCGAAGCCCAGCAGATATTCATAACGCGACGGGCAGTAACTCGCGACCTTCCCGTCGCCAAAACTGCTGCTTGCCTCGAAACCCGGGAAGATGTTGAGCGGGTAAGCCTGGCCGCCGATGATGAATACATACAGGAACGCGAAGCCCCCGAGGATGACCAGCAGTGAAGCTGCGACCGCATGGATGGGTTTACCCTGCCTCGGGAGATAGATGAGCAACAGTGGCAGGATGCTGCCGAGCACACCGTATCCCCACCAGAACAATTTCGGATAAGCCCCGCCCTCGACCAGGATGAAACGTTCGAAGCCGGATTGATGCGCGAAATACAGGTTGGTCAGGTGATATGCCGCAACCAGATACAGGGTGCCGATGACAAAGACCCCCAGAAGGTTTTTCATCCGGTGCAGTATCGCAGGGTCAAGCACCCGGCCATTCCATGCATGCATGGCGGCCTGGACGGCGAGGAAGACGGCCATGCCCCAGGCAAACGAAGCGACAATGAACAGGGGCGGCAGCAGCGCGGAGCCGTAGGCCTGCCTTGCCACAAGGAAAGCAAAGATCAGCCCGGTGCCGGTGGTGAGGATGAAGCGCCAGGCGAACACCACAAGCCCGGCCGTTTTTGACCACGGGTTCATGCGCTGCTCCATCATGGTCCAGAGATAGACGGCAACGAATGCAAACATGCCGGAATACAGCAGCACGTTCCACGCGAACATCGAGGTGATGTTGTAATTGGTCGCGGCGACGATGATGCGATCGGGTCTGCCCAGGTCAAGCATCAGGACGGTCAGGCCGCCCGCCAGCAATGCAATGGACAACAGGCCGGCCAGCGGCGCCCTGGCCTTGTAGTCGGATTTGCCGAACACCGAGCCGATGGATGCGACGTTCAGCACGCCCGAGGATGCGACGATCATGAATATCGCAAACACATGTGGCAAACCCCACACGATCTGGTTGTTCATGCCGGTGACGATATGCCCATGGTGCTCCATCATGTAGACGGCATACAGCCCGGCCAGCGCAACCAGCGTGCCTGCAGCCAGCAGGGCGTAGTACAAACGATCCTTGAAGTATGTCTGGGAATGGGCGCTCATTTATAACCCCTGGTACCGGATGCCGGTGTCAAGTCCGAGATCGGCACGCACCTGGGCAGATGCGACACTACGTATCTTTCTGGCGATCTCGCTTTCCAGGTCGTTCAGATCGCCGAACAGGATCGCCTTGTTCGGGCAGGCTTCCGCACAGGCAGGCTGCTGCCCGTTGTCGACGCGATGAACACAGAACGTACAGGCCTCGACCGTTCCCTTGCCACGCGGCACATCGGGGTTCTGGTCATGCAGCGGTTCATGCACCAGCGAGCGCGCCTTGTAAGGGCAAGCCATCATGCAATAGCGACATCCGATGCAGCGATGCTTGTCGACCAGCACGATGCCGTCTGCACGCTTGAACGAGGCATTGGTCGGGCAGACATCCACACAGGGCGGATGACTGCAATGCTGGCACATCATCGGCAGCGACAGCTCGCGCCCTTTCCCCTTGTCCTTGAGCTCGACCTTGCGTATCCATTGCGAGTCGGTCGGTTTCGTTCCGCCAGACAGACCGTTCTCACGGTTGCAGGCGGTCACGCAATCATTGCACCCCGGTTTGCATTGCGCGGTGTCGATCAGCATCCCCCAGCGCACCTTGCTGCTGGCAGGCTGGGTTTGTCCATGCGCCGTATCGAACAGCATTATTCCCGGCGCGATCATGACTGTCGCGGCGCCGAGCGATGTCTTCAGGAAACTCCTGCGCTGGGAATCGATGCCATGTATTTTGCATCCCTTGGTCATTTCGCATTCCTCTGCAGCCACGCGCTCTTGCGAATGCCGGAATGGCATTCGAAGCAATCGATCTTCACCGCTTCGTAATGGTGGCATGCGACGCAGAAACTGTCGCTGCGCGCGATCACGCTGTCATCCTTGGTGCTTGCATGGCATTCGATACAGTTTTTCAGGCTGAGCTTTTCATCGCGTATGCCCTTGCGCACCACCTCGTCACGCTGGTGCTTGAGCAAATGCATATGGTTTACCCGCATCCACTGCGTTTCCTTGACGCATTGCCCACCCTTACCGATGTCCGGCTTGGGCGTATTGGTCGCCGCAAAGACCGGGCTTGCCATGAACAAAACAAAGATTACGAATGCTGCTATAACGCGAACAGGAACCGTCACGAGCAGATCAAGCTGCAAGGCGCGGCGGAGCGAGCCGCGAGACATACCTTGCAGGTAGGCGAGCGGCGAGCGAGCACGCAACATGGCAGGTTGATCGCGCAGCAGTTTCATGTCGTGTTATTCGCCCAGTCCCATCTGGATGTATCCTGTCGGACACACATCAGCACAGATATGGCAGCCGATACACTTGCTGTAATCGGTATCCACATAGCGCCCTGTCGTTGACTGGTTTTTCTTGACCCGGAAAACGGCGGTCTGCGGGCAATACACGACGCAGTTGTCGCACTCGAAACACAAACCGCAACTCATGCAGCGCTTGGCTTCGGCAACGGCCTGTTTTTCGTCGAGCACGCCCAGTCGCTCCTCGAAATTTCCCAGCGCACTTTCCTTGTCCAGTGTGACGATATGGCGCTTGTTGCGCGGCACATAGGAGAAATGCCCGAGATACAGCTTGTCGTGCGGGATGATGTATCGGTCGGAGCGGTTGTCGAAATTGTGCACCGCGACATTGGAGTTGCATGTACCCCGCAGCGGCTCGTGCACTTCCTTCACCTCCAGCCCCTTTTCCACCATCTTGCGCATCAGGTCGAACTGGTGGGCGTCGATCTTCGGACGCTTCTCGGGATCATGTCCGTTCAGGAAATTATGGATCCCTTCGGCCGCGATCGATCCGTGACCGATGGCCGTTGTGAGCAGGTGCGGGCGGATCACATCGCCGCCGGCAAAGACACCCTGTTGCCCCGCAACCAGGTAGTTGCGATCGGTCGACACCGCCCCTTTGCCGTTGTTGAATTTCTCCAAACCGGTGAAATCGACCGCCTGCCCGATGGCTGACACAATCAGGTCGCCCTCGATGTCCTCCTCGGTGCCTTCGATGTTCTTGATCTCGAGCTTGCCGCCAGACATTTTGGCCTCGCACTGAACCACACGCAATGCCGTGGCACGCCCGTTGGCATCGCGCACGATACCCACAGGGGCGAGGCCGCCGCGAATGTGGATCCCCTCCGCGAGCGCCTGTTCGATCTCATGTTTGTTGGCCTGCATCTTGTCGATGTTGAATATCGAGGTCAGCGTCACCTCCGCGCCCTGTTTGGCGGAAATATCGGCGACGTCGTGCGCCATGCGTCCGGCGATGGCGTGCTCGGTATCGGTGGGCTTGGCATGCGAGATATGGCCAAGGCGGCGCGCCACCGTGGCCACGTCGATCGAGGTATCTCCACCGCCGACAACCACCACACGCTTGCCGACATACTGCAGCCGCCCGTCGTTGAACGCCTTCAGGAAAGCGGTCGCCGTCACCACGTTGGGTGCTTCACTGTCGGCGATCGGCAACGCACGGCCGGCCTGCGCGCCCATTCCGAGGAACACGGCATCGAATTCCTTGTTGATCTGCTCCATGGTGATATCGGTGCCCACGCGGGTCTTCAGCCTTGTCTTCACCCCCAGATCAAGAATGCGCTGGATCTCCGCATCCAGGACTTCGCGCGGTGTGCGGAACCCGGGAATGCCGTAGCGCATCATGCCGCCGAGGAACTCATGCTCGTCAAAGACCGTGACCTCATGGCCCCTCAACGTCAACTGGTAAGCACAAGACAGTCCGGCCGGCCCGCCTCCCAGGATCGCCACTTTCTTGCCTGTAGGTGCGACATCCGGCTTGTTGAATTTCAAATTGTTGGCGATGGCATATTCCCCGAGGAAGTGCTCCACCGAATTGATACCGACGTGGTCTTCGACTTCGTTGCGGTTGCAGCCGGTCTCGCATGGCGCAGGACAGACACGCCCCATCACCGACGGAAAAGGATTGGCTTCGGTCAGGCGGCGCCATGCATATTCCTGGATGGGCATTACCGGCTTGCCGTCGGTCCCCATCGGCGGTTTTTCGGTTCCGCGCATGATGGACAGGTAACCGCGAATGTCCTCCCCAGCCGGACAGCTTCCCTGACACGGCGGCGTGGACTGAATGTAGGTCGGGCATTTATGCGTATGGCTCGCCTGGAAAATCTTCTGGTTCAATCTGCGAACCTTGTTGTCGCCGTCCTTGTAACGTCGAAAAGTGGTTTTTTGCGGGGCTTCCGTTATTGCTGACATTGCGCTACCTCCAGTGAATTACCTGATATCCAATTCCGCGAAGATCAACCGGGCACCAGAAACCAGATACGTGCTCCGGATGATGCCTTCGAGGCTTTCGCGGGCCATGATCTATTTATCTCCAAGAATGATCGCGTTGCTGACCAGTTGGTGGACACCGCCGACCATCCTCCTGTCGAACCCGTAAATGGGCATTACCTTGGTGAATTGCGCCTTGCAGATGGCGCAGATCATCGCCATGAAATTGACGCCATGCTGATCCACCACTTGTTGCAGCACCTCCATGCGCGGCAGCGCACCCTTGACGCGGACATCGATCAGGTCGTCGGTCAACACGCCGCCACCGCCGCCGCAGCAAAAGGTGCGCTCGCGTGTGGTCTCGGACGACATTTCGACGAAATTGTTCGCGACCGCCCTGATGATATTGCGCGGGATCTCGAACTGGCCGCCCGGGTATCCGCCCATGCTCGACCCGCGCGCCACATTGCATGAATCGTGGAAGGTGACGATGTGCTTGTCGTTGGCATCCTTGTCAAACGACAGTGCGCCGCGGCCGATCATGTCCCAGGTGAATTCGCAGATATGCGACGGCTGCTTGTAGCGGTGATCCAGCTGTTTCTGCAACATCTGCGCAAAGCGGTCGTTTTCATCGGCACCCTCGCCCACTCCGGTAAGCGTGTTCCAGAAGCTGTAAGCCACGCGCCAGGCATGGCCGCATTCGCCGACCACGATGCGCTTGACACCTAGCTCCAGCGCCGCTTCACGGATGCGCAACGCGATCTTGCGCAGTTGTTCATAGTTGCCGATGAACATGCCGAAATTGGCCGCCTCCGATGACATCGAGGAAAGCGTCCAGCTGGTGCCGGTGGCATGGAATACCTTGGCATAGCCGATCAGGCTGTCGATGTGCGGCTCTGCAAAAAAATCCGCCGAGGGTGTGATCAACAGGACTTCCGCGCCCTTGACGTTCATCGGGAAGCGGACATCGACACCCGTAGCCTCCTTGACGTCTTCCTCGAGCCCTTCCAGCGTGTCTGCAAGCGCGGGCTCCGGCAGGCCGAGGTTGTTTCCGATCTTGTGCACCTTGCCGATGATCTCGTTGGAATACTTCTGCCCGTAACCCACAGAGGCAAGGATCTCGCGCGCCGCCATGGTCACTTCCGCGGTATCGATCCCGTAGGGACAGAATACCGAACAGCGCCGGCATTCTGAGCACTGGTGATAGTAGTTGTACCACTCGTCGAGCACTTCGCGCGTCAGGTCACGAGCGCCGACCAGTTTCGGGAATAATTTTCCGGGCAGTGTGAAATAACGGCGATAGATGCTGCGCATCAGGTCCTGGCGCGCCACTGGCATATTCTTCGGGTCCTGCGTGCCAATGAAGTAATGGCATTTATCCGAACAGGCACCGCAATGCACACAGGCATCCATGAAGACCTTGAGCGAGCGGTATTTTGTCAGCAGCTCTCCCATTCTGGCGATGGCGCGTTCCTTCCAGTCATCGACCAGTTGCCCGGGGAACCCGAGCGCTTCGTTGATCTTGTCGCTGGCGACAAAAGGACCCTTCCCTTCCATCGCGCCCGGCTTCAGCTCCGGGATGATGGGAATGACACGATAGGATGGCGCCTTGATCTCGCTCATTTGCCGGGCTCCGATTCCAGTTGTTTCGCCCAAGCGGCGATGTGGCGTTTCTCGCGCGGGTTATCTGCCTGGTTGCGGCTCGGTGAGAAAAACACGCCGGGAACATGCAGCAGTTTGCTGACCGGAAATATCAGCAGCAATACCGAAACCATCAGCAGGTGCGCATAAAGGGCGAGGCTGGAAGGCAATGCCTGCTGATCCAGGCTCATCAAACCGAGGACGAAGCCTTTCAGCGCAACCACGTCGGTATGCGCCAGGAACGTCATCGTCAGGCCGGACAGGGCGATGATAATGAGCAACACCAGCATCAGGTGGTCAGATGGCGTAGAGATGTAACGGATGCGTTCAACAAACAGGCGGCGAATCCACAATCCCGAGACGCCGATCAGCATCGTGATGCCTGCGTACTTGCCGAACGGCTGGATGAAGACCACCCACGGCCAGACTGGGTCGGTGAAATAGCGCAAGTGGCGCAGCAGAACAAGAGCCAGGCTGGCATGGAACAGCCAGCCGAAAGCCCATATCCACAGGTTCGATTTGAACAGGCTCTCGAAGAACACGACTTCCCGCGCCATGCGCAAGACTACGCCACCGGTGTTAACGGGAGCAGGCGTCGTCGGTATCTTGAGCGGGGCCGGGGTGCGCGCGTAGACGCTGATACGGAAAATCAGGCCCACGACAAATACCAGGGTTGCGATGTAAAACAGCATTGTAAAAAAGATGCCGGTCATGGTTCAGCCTTGGTATTTGAAGCACTGCTAAGGCACAGGATCAAATACAGCCAGTCGGTTTCGGCAACCCGGCGATCTTGCATGCCTGTTTGCCCGGACCATACGGGAACAGGCCATACAGGTATTCGCTGTTGCCCTTTTCCGCGCCGAACTTCTTGCCGATGGCTTTGGTCAGCACCCGGACGGCCGGAGCGATCTGGTATTCCTCAAAATATTCGCGCAGGAAGTTGACCACCTCCCAGTGCGCATCGGTCATTTCGATGTTTTCCGTCTTGGCGATGTACTCGGCGACCTCCTTGTTCCAGTCAGCA
>Ga0224495_10001771_pt1 | contig 14856 bp, 16 predicted proteins | sample SF_Jul11_sed_USG_FD_168128 | JGI IMG/M metagenome (GOLD analysis project Ga0224495, IMG submission 168128) | Sediment microbial communities from San Francisco Bay, California, United States - SF_Jul11_sed_USGS_4_1 | ecosystem: Environmental > Aquatic > Marine > Sediment | place: USA: California... | reverse complement strand
GCAAGCGGGCGCGTATGTGTGGACGCCTGAAGTGGGACTCATGTGGGCGATCCGACCGGAATGGATCTTAACCACGGGAGCTGGGCATGACTTCGGCTCGTCACCGCTGAAATCCACGTTTCGAGGCAATATGGCGATCACGTGGGTGTGGTGATGCTGACGATGGCAGCCAGTATCGACGTTGTATCAGATTCGGACTCTGAGTTGGTGGCGCGAGCGGCGTCGACGTATGCAGGGATTTTACCCTACTGCGCGGAAAGCCTCCCCGTTCAGGGGGAGAATGGAGAGAGCAGACGAGACAGCGGTTCAATGCCGCTGTCTCGTCTCATCCGGAGTGTAGTGCTGTTCGATGTACCGTGGGGCACACGGGAATTCACGCCTGTGGAGATACGAGCAGCGGTTGCGCGCTCGGCCAAGGAACCCACCGAAGCGATTCAGGCTGCTGTTGGGGCTTGAACGCCGTAGGAATCTCCGGTCTTCGTGCCGGGGAGGATGTCAAGCCGAAAAGAACGTAATAGGTGTCTAGCTGTGTGAACGCGTCAGAAGGAGGCGGTATGGCAACGCTCGAGTTTAACTTCGTTCATGTGTTGATTGGGTGCGGATTGACGGTTGCGCTCGTATTTGGGGTTGAGTTGTGGCGCCGGGGTGCTCGGACTGGACCGACGAAAGTGAAGTCTCACTAGATCCTGGTGCGCTGGTCTCTCATCGACGAATAGAAGAGGCACTATGCTTAACGTGATTCTCGCTTCAGTGGGGTTGATGTTTTGTCAGGAGACGACCGCGTTTGAGTCTGGGGTGGCTCGTTTTGAGGCGACTCCCCAGTGGATGGTCGGCCAACCGGACTTCTGCACTCCGCCTACTGTGCTGTCGCCGAATGGAGCGAAGGCTATTCAGGTCCCTCCACCACCACCTCCGTTGTCCAGTATGACCGTAGAACCGGGTTCAGCGGTCATTCGGGAGACCAACCTGTTGCCGAATTCGGCTAGAGAGGTCAGCCCCATGTCGACCTGTCAGCCAACATACCGCGTTCGTACGGTGGAGCTGTCATTTGCGAAAGACGGTCGGGAGTTGACGAAGGAGCAGCAGGGGCTGTTAGCCACCTTACTGACAGACAAACCGGCCGGGGTGTCGGTCACGCGCTTTGTGTCACAGGAAGTTGAGGGACGTAATACTCAAGAGATTGGGCAGTCACGCACCGCCGCGGTTCGAAAATACGTCGAGCGGCTGATGGTGACCAAACCCAGCTTTGTTGAGGAGGTTCAGACAGTGTCGATACAGGGATCAGAGGGACGCTCGATCCTCTCGGTGACGGCGATTTATAGCTCCCCATGTGTGGAGCGGGTCAAGTTACAGAGCTTAGGCCAGAAAGCCCACGGCTTCAGTCGTGGGAGTGTCAACGATAGAGACACGCTCGGCGTCTCCGGTCCAGGGAACTTCTGAGGCCAGCAAAGGAGGGACGAGGGTGACCCAGTAAAACCGACCTTTCAGACACATTCAGTTTGGCATGACGTCGAATGATCAATCGTTTCCAAACACTGTGATGGAGGTCCTTCCATGAAAAAGGCACTTTTGGCGTTCGCTTTGTTGATCCTGTCTGCCGGTGTGGCCAATGCAGGCGCGGATGCCACCTTTGCTCCGCTTGTCCTGCAGGTAACCGGCTGGTTGCAGGGGAGCCTCGGTACCCTGTTGGCCTTGTTCGCGGCCCTGATGGGCGTGGGCTCCGCGATCCGAGGTAACTGGGTCGGTCTGGGCGCGGGTGTCGGTGTGGCGATGGGCTCGTTCTATCTGCCCAACATCATTCCGACGATCACGGCCGGGACGATGTAATCGGCCGAAGGGGACGGAGCGTCAGTTCCGTCCCCTTCGTAGTTTAGAAGAAGGCACGATGGAGTCGATTGGTTATCAGATGCTCAAGAGATGGTGATCTGATGGTGAAGATCCCGCGATACATCGATACGCAGCCGCAAATCCTCTGGTGGGAGTTGGATGAGGTGATCATCCTGATTCTCGCGATCTTTGCGGGCATCCTCACTCGTCAACTGACCTACTTCTTGCTGGGTGGGTTTGTATCGACGTACTGCATCATGAAGCTCAAGAGCGGTAAGAGCAAAGGCTATGTCTTTCACTGGTTTTATTGGCTAGGCATCCCGTCGTTCCAGTTCCGGGGGTTGCCACCAGGGGATCGCCGGGAATTTTTGGAGTAGCTGCGAGGACGGCACTGGGAGGAGGGCGCTCTGATGAAGTGGGAACTCTTTGCTGACCAACTGGCTGATTCGAGATTGAAGACGCTGGTCTTCGCCTCACTATCTGGGGTATTGGCCCTTGCGTTAGTGGTGAACGGCCTGTTTCGAGGCTCCACGGTTGTGGTGATGGTGCCGCCGGAGGTCGACCGGGAAATGTGGGCCGCTGGCAATGTGGCGTCGCCAGAATACATGACGAAAATTTCAATGCCGCTGGTTGCGTATCTGTCGAATGTTCATCCGCACTCGGTCGAACTCAGTTTCAATACCTTCTTGGGCTTTGTGGCTCCGGAATCGGCCGGGCCCATCACTGAACGCTTAAATGCGGATAAGGCGTATGTCATCGACCGGCAGTTATCGCGAGTGTTTTATCCGACGACGGTACAGGTGGTGAAGGATACGGTCACGCTCATTGGATTAGAGAAACGGTATATCGCCGGGACGTTGGTGGCGGATGGGGATAAGCGGTACTACCGGATGAAGATTCGCATACAGGATTTTAAGCCTCTGATCACGGACTTTGATGCTGGGACACCGGAAGAAAATGGGACCGTTCCTGTGGCGATGAATAAGTAGTAGCCGGAAGAGGCTTGGAGAGGGAGGTTGGCAGATGAGGGGGATGACGTTGCGGATGGGAGCTAGTCGGATCGCGCTGCTGGCTGCGATGATGCTATGGTGGATGGCGGGGCCAGTCTTGGCCACGCAGCATGTCACGGTGTCAGATGACAGTCCGATCCCTATTCGCATCTCTTCTTCTCAACTGACGCTCATCAAATTACCTGGCGCGGTGGTCCAAAACGGATTGCTGACGGTTAATCCGGCCTTCGAAATTCGTGCGAATGGCCGCAATGTCGCCATCGATCCGAAAAATACCATGGCACCTGGCGATCTGATCGTGATGACAGATAGCCAGTCGTATTTGTTCCAGATCACGCCGGCCATGATTCCGGCCGAAATGATCGTGGTCGAAGATATCCGCCTGGGGTCTTCGGGTGGCAAAGCGGAGGTCGATCCGGTCCGTCGAGCGGAATCGTATCAAGAAGCCAATGTGGAACTGATACGGCAGGCGAGACAAGGAACTCTTCCGCGATCATGTACGACTCGAGATTTGCCCAAAGAGTCACATCCGAAGTGGTTGGAGTTGGAAGTGCTGGTCGTCCGTGAATATCGGTGCGCGCAGTACACGGTGCGCATGTATGAGTTGTTGAACTCGAAGATGGAGACTCAAAGCCTCAGACAGACGGAATTTTTCACGGGGGCGGAGCTCAGTATTGCCTTGGACCGCCGGGTTATCGCGAATGGACAGAGAGCGATCGTCTATATGGTGACATATTCAGAGCCAGTCAAGAAGGCAGTCCAGAAGGTGGTATCCCCTGACCCTGAAATGGGGAAAGGTAACTAGTCAACGACTCCGGCCTGAAGGCCAAGGTGTCCGGCGCAGGAGGAACTGATGAATCCAGGTCAAGGCGGGCTCGGAGATAGGTTGCTCGGAAGCGGCCAGAATGAGCGGAATCCCTTCGGCGGATCTGGTGGGGGGATGGAGCGGTGGAAACTGGCGCTCCTCGTGGTGGTTACTCTCGGCTTGGGCACGATGTTTCTCCAGTCATTGCGTGCTGATCCGACGCCAGAACCGTTGGGCATTACGGGTAAACCAGCCAGTAAACCGGCGACCTTGACGAAGCAGGCCGATAAGGAAGCCTGGATGGGTGAGGCTGCCGGACGTGTGAAGAAGACTGAGCAGAAAGAGCAGATGTTAGAGCAAAAGGTGCAATCATTGCAGGATGAGTTTCGCCGCAGTATGGAGGAGCTCAATAAGCAAGTCAAAGAGGCAAAAACCACACGCGAGCCGAATTCAAGTGTATATGGGCTTGCGCCGTCGGCTCAGACACAAGTGCGGGCCGGCATCCCACCACCCCCACAAAGTGCCTTACCGACTGTGGGCCGTCCGGGTCAAGCGCAGCCGATGCCGACGTCGCTTCCGGTTCCAAGTGGTGGAATGGCGCGCCCGATGCAGGATGGGGCACCTCTTCAATATGCCCCGCCTGCGGGTCGAATCCGTGTGCTCTCTCCTGATCCGCAGCCGCCACAGGCTGCGGCCTTACCACAGAAATACTGGATTCCAACGGGGACGATCATCCCCGTCAAATTGATTACCGGATTGGATGCGCCGGGGAAGTCTGTGGGAGTCGGAGGAGAACCTCATCCAGTGTTGATGGTTGTGCAGGATATGTCGATGCTCCCCAACAACGTGAAGATGGATATGCGGGAGTGCTTTGTCTTAGGCGAGGGAGTGGGAGATTTGTCTGAGGAACGCGCGAAGATTCGTACGACTGCGCTGTCGTGTGTGAAAGGGGATGAAGAAAAAGCGATCGACATCCCGATCCGTGGGATGTTGACGGGTGAAGATGGCAAGGTCGGACTCCGAGGCCCGGTGGTGCAGCGCGAGGGCGCGATCTTAGCAAAGGCCCTCTTGGCGGGGTTTGTGAATGGGATCTCGCGGGTGTTCATGCCTTATCAGCAAGGATTCTTTATTTCCAACAGTCCTGATCAGGCGTTTAACTTCCCCGATCCTCAAAAGATTGCCATGGCCGGAGCGGCGGGTGGGATGGCTGGTGCGGCCCAAACCTTGGCACGCCATTACACCCAGTTGGCCAAAGAAATTTATCCCATTATCGAAATCGATGTGGGGCGGGAAGCCAACATCATCATTACGGAAGGCCGTTCGATGGCGGAGCCGCCGTTGTAAGCCTGACCTTGGGTGGGTCGATGGAGTCATGAGCGTGTTAGCCATCGTGACCTTGTTGGGAGCGGTGATTCTATTGGGCGTCGCGGCGATGGATTGGCTTGATCGAGGTCTTGATCGAGGAAAGAGGGGGAAATGAGAACAATACGAATGGCGATCATGTTAATTGGAACGATCCTGCTGGGTGGTGGGTCTCTTGCGTCGGCTCATCCTGATCTGATCGATCCGCAAGCGAGTTCAGCACGAGTCGCGGTTATGAAATCGTTCCCTGGTGCGGTGATTCGTGATTGGCAGCCGGCACCCATGCCGGGGCTCTACATGTTCACTCTGAATAATGATGAACGGATCTTCTTTGTCGATGAGTCCGGCCAATATCTATTAGCCCAGGCTGCGCTGTTTGACATGAAGGAGCAAAAGAACCTGACGCAGGAATTTATCATGGGCAAACGACGGGAATTGCTGGCGGCTGTGCCGCTGCAGGACGCTATTCTCTATCGTCCCTCAGAGTTGGCCCCAGGCATGCGCGAATCGGCCCCAGTGTTGGTGTTTGATGATCCTGACTGCCCGTTTTGTCGAGAGCTGCATGCGGAAGTGAAGCAGCTCGTAGAGGCCGGCGTGCCGGTGGCGGTGTTTCTGCATCCAGTGGAGCGGCTGCATAAGGGCGCGATTCAGAAGTCCATCAACATCTGGTGTTCGGATAATCGCCAGGACATGCTCGATACCGCACTGGCTGGAAAACCGGTGCCGGACGCAGGGAAGCCTTGTGACGCGCCGCTTGAGCATAACTTGCAGCTGGCACGTCAACTTGGTGGTGGACCAACACCCTACATCGTGTTCCCGGATGGGCGCACGGTTGCAGGCAAGAAGTCAGCGGCAGAATTGATGGCGATGTTAGGGATGCCACCGACGGTCGCGCAGCAATTGGGGTCGGTGAGTCGGTAGGGCGTCAACGACCCCGGCCAGAAGGCCGAGGTGTTCGGCGCAGGAGGAACTGATGACGGCATTACAGCGACGCGGGATCATGGTCATGGTCGGTGTGATCGGGCTGATTCAAACGGCTTGCGGACATTACAAGAGTGACTTCGCGTGTAAAGGCTATCCGGATTCAAGCGTGTGCTTGTCGACTCGTGAAGCCTATGAGCGACGTCATGAGCAGCTCACGAACATGAAAAAGAATGACGCAGGTGAAGAGTCCGTTGCCGACAATGGGGGATCGTTTGCCAATCGTGTCTCAGCGGTCGCAGGGCAAGCCGAGCAGCATCTTGGCCAACCGAATATCTCCGCACCTGAAGTGATGCAGGTCTGGATTGCGCCATGGCGGGATAAGAATAACTTTCTGCATGAAGCCTCGATTGTCTACGCGATTGTCCAACAGTCGGATTGGACGTATGGCCGAGCGCCGAAAGGTATGGATCGCAATGGGTCTGCCGGGAAGGTCTTTGTGCCGCGGATGGTGCCAGGGTTAGTGGAGCCGCCGTATGGACAACGGAACAATGCCCCAAGACCTGTCTTAGCCCCAGCTCCAATGCCGATCCCGGCGCCTGTGGTGACGGCCCCACCGCCATCATCTCTGCCGGCTTCGGCTCAGACGGTCGGGACGAGCCAGGATCCATCGGCCATTCTGCGTCAGTTACAGCAGCAACTCCCGTCGATGTCTGGACCAATTCCTGCGCCGTATGGCGGACCGGTACCGACCGATCCTGAGATGGAACAAGAAAAGCTCCAAGAACGGATGGAGATACAGCGGGAAAAGATGGGGCAATAGATCACTCGGCGACCGCGAAAAGAGAAACGAGGATAGCGTGGCCATTCCATACAACTTCATGAAACAAGCCTTGAATCGGTTCCCCCTCAGCGACTTTTTGCTCTATGGAGCCTTTGATGATGTGCATCGGGTTTATCGGCTCACGGATGGCCGGGTTGGGGCAATCTGGGTCATGCCCCCTTTAGGGCATTTGAATGATGCGGCCGTGAAAGGACTCGGTGGGTTGTATGCCCTCGATCTCCCGCAAGGTTCAACCATTCAGGTGGCGATGCACGGTTCCCCAGTGATCGAGCCGATTACGGAACACTATACGGCGTTACGGAACCATGCTGGACATGGGTCGACGGCCTATCGTGATGCGGAAACCATGGAGCGGTACATGTTGCGCGCGCGGGATACGCGACTCATTCGCGATACGGGGGTCCGGCCGCGTGATCTGAACGTGTATGTCAGCGTCGCGATTCCACTGGAGAATGAACTGCCGGATGGAATGAAGCTGGCCTTGATTTGGGAAAAGCTCAATGGAATCGAGAAGCTGCTGGAGACGTGCGGATTCTTTCCTCAGCGGGTCAACGCCTATCGTCTCCTCTGTTTGCTCCATCAATTATTAAATCCAGGGCATAGTTGGGGTGAGCGGCCCGCCACCTATGATCCACGTCAACTGATCAAGAAGCAGGCGGTGCGGTTGGATACGAAATGCCAACTCAGTCCCACCTCCATCTTCCTCGATAATTGGTTCGTCAAGTGTTTGACCGTTCAGCAATTCCCTGAAGCATGGAATGGTGGGCGGAATCGGGAGTTAATTGGAAGTGCGTTTCGGCTCCAAGACCAAATCACGTGTCCGTATTGGATCTCGTTAAACGTCATTCGGTACAACACCGTGAAGGCCGGAGCAGAGATTACCCGCAACCATGTGTTGATTACCAATCAGGCCGTGGGTGGGATTGTGCGGTTGATTCCCATGATTGGAAAGAAGAAAGACAACTTCGATCTCATGACGTCGGCGATGACTGAGGGGAATCAGCCGGTGGGCATGTACTATCAGGTGGTGTTGTATGGGGAGGATGAGAGTCTCTTAGAACAACACAGCCAGAGCGTGCAGGCGTTGTACCGGACCCAGGAGTGGATGCTCCAAGAGGATACCTTCATCAGTTTCCCCCAGTTTGTGTTTTCGTTACCCCTGTGCATGACCGCTGACATGCAGTTGGTGCGGAGCAAGCTCCAACGTCTACACACCGTGCCATCAAGTGTGCCGGCGGAAGTGGCCCCGGTGGTTGGAGATTGGAAGGGGTTAGGCCCACCTGTAATGATCTTCACCTCACGTTGTGGGCAAGTAATCGGCTTGGATATTTTTGCGAACCCAGCTGGAAACTTTAACGTGTCAGTTGCCGCGAAGAGCGGCGCTGGGAAATCGTTCTTTGCGAACGAATTGATCCGCTCGTATCTCGGCACTCAGGGTCGGGTGTGGATGATCGATGCCGGCAAGTCCTATCAAAAACTCTGCGGGCATTTGAAGGGGCAGTTTCTGCAATTTGCCACCAAACGAGAGACCTTCTGCCTCAATCCATTCACGTTGCTCCATATCCCGGGGAATGGTCGCACTGAGGAGGAAGTGAAGGACGAATTACAAGAGCGGGTGGCGATGGTGAAAGACCTGCTCGCCCAAATGGCTTCGCCCAGTCAGATGTTGCCCGATCTCCAAATGTCATGGTTGGAAGAAACCATCATGGAGGTGTTCAAGAAGGTCGGGGCCGATGGCTCCCCAACAGATGTGAGTGCGCTGCTTCGAGAAAAACCGGATCAACACGGCCGTAAGAAAGACCTGGCCGACCAGCTGCTTCCGTTCTGCAAAGGCGGGAACTATGGCCGGATGTTCAATGATCGGAACAACATCAACTTTGAGAGCGACTTCATCGTCTTGGAATTAGATGGACTCGATCAATTACCGGAGTTGCGGTCTGTGATCCTCTTACAGTTGGTGATGAACATTCAATCGGCCATGTATCTCGGGGATCGAGGGCAGCGGAAAATCTGCGGGATCGATGAGGCGTGGGATCTGCTTGCTCAGAAAGGCGATCAGGTAAGCAACGTGTCGGCCTTTTTCAACAAAGCGGTGCGGCGCGTACGCAAATATAATGGATCCTCCGTGGTGATCACGCAGGGTGTGAATGACTTCTACGATGTGATGGGTCGCACAGGCCAAGCGATTCTCGAAAACTCCGACTTTTTATTCCTGTTGATGCAGAAGCCGGAAAGCTTGGTCAGTTTACGGAAACATGAACGCTTAGTGTTGGGTGATGCCGAGTTCGATCTCCTTAAGAGTGTCCATCGGGGCGATGGATATTCGGAAATATATTTCTTCTCGCCCACGGGGCGCGGGATTGGCCGACTGGTGGTCCCGCGTGAAACTCAGCTGCGATACACCACGAATTCCGATGAGGTGGCGAAGATCGAGCGATTGGAACGTGAGGGGTTCACGACCGAGGAAGCCATTAACAAACTTGTCGAGCAGGAGCGGCAGGCGGCGGCGAAACGCGGTCTGCGGGATGTGGCGTAACGGAGGGAGGCATTCATGGATCGTGTCGCGCGATTGAAATCTGTCCTGATGTCTCTGACAGAGTGGACGGTTCGTGACGGTTGGCCCAAGCGCGTGGCGATCGGCCTTACGGTTATCTCATTGACTGCATTGGCCGTCAGTCCTTGGTACGGAATTTATGTGCGGGATGATGAAAGTCTCCCCGAGTACAGTTTTTTCATTGTGAAGAAAGGGGTGATTCCTCAGCGCGGTGAGTATGCGGCGTTTGAGATGACGCAAGAATATGCCGATCGTGTGGAGCCGAAGGGCCCATTGCGGCCCTATTCACGGGTAGGCCGCATGTTTCTCAAGGCGGCGTATGGGGTGGCCGGTGACGTGGTGCGAGTGCAAGGCCGTGATGTCTACGTGAACGATTGGAAAGTCGCAACCGTGATTGAGCAAGATAAGTATAAGCAACGGATTGAGCCTGCGAGTTATCCGCCGGTGATTCCTGACGGCGCATACTATTTGGGACTGCCACATCCGAGATCGTTTGATAGTCGCGTGATTGGCTTGGTCGATGTCAAGGACATCAAGGGGGTGGTATGGCCAATTTTCTGAGACTCAGAGGGTCCGAGTGGATGGAAGACGTCGGGCTAGCCAAGGAGATTGCGGTCGCGTTGTTCCAGGCGCTGCTGTTGGTCTGCGTCCTCTGGTATGCGGGGAAGGTGATCTATCGGTCAACCCAACCGCCGATCGAGCCGGCACAGGATATTCATTGGAGTGTGGCAGAAGGGAGGGCCCATGATTGGACAGTCTAAATGGAGACTCTACTTTCTCAGCATCCTGGCAGGACTTGTCCTAGGGCCATCCTGGTGTCTCGCGGAGCCTGCGACCGTGGGTGGTTCTGGTACACCCAGTCTCTCACCGCTTCAGGGCGTGGAAAACATCCGTCGACATGCACAGGAGCTTCGCAAGCAACGCTTAGCGGGTATGGCTCCGAAGGTTCAGGGTCCCACGGGAGCCATGCCGATCAAGAAACGTGAAGGCGTGTTTTATTTCGTATCCTGGTCGATCCCCGATGAGTTGCTCAAAGGGTATATGCGTGAAGCGTATCGCCTCGGGGCCACCGTGGTTTTTCGCGGCATGATCGACAACGACATGCGTAAAACCGTTGACCGGACGAAAACCCTTGCTGTCGAATTACAGCAGGAGGCTCCGCACACCACGATTGATCCGATTATTTTCCGCCAGCTGGGCGTGACAAGCGTGCCAACCTTGGCGATCGTCAACGACCAGGCGGCGTTGATGGTCACGGGTGCCGCCCCGTTGGATGCGCTCTTAAGTCAGCTCAGCCATTCTGAAAGAACCATCCGTCCCTTGCGGGAGTGGTATGTCGGCCAGAGTCGCAGTTGGCAAATGGGCGGACCGGTCACAGAACCACGTCCGGTGATGCCGGTCTTGACGGGGATCAGCGCTGTGCCCACGGATCTGTCCCGCTATCCGATTGCCGAACAAGACATGGAACAGTACCTCAAGGAGCAGATGCGCCGGGTCGACTGGGGAAAGGTGCGGGAGGACTTACAGCGGCGAGTGGTGGAACGGCTGCATGAGGGGCCGAACGTTGGGTTGCAGCCCGCAACGTCGCCCCGTGTGTTTACCGTCGATGTCACACAGCGCTACGAGCATGATATTTCGAATCATGAGGGGACAGCGGTGGTGGTCAAGGCGGGGACCGAGATCAATCCCTTGACGCGGATTACCCTGTCACATCGGTATGTGGTCATCGACGGTCGTGACGCGAAACAACTCGCGTACGCCCAGTCGCTGATCCAGCGGTATGGTCTTGGGGTGAAAATCTTACTCTCAGCCGGGGATGTTTCAGAAGTCGCCAAGCAACTTCAGCGTCGGGTGTATTGGGTCCAGCCTGAAATGGTGAGCAAATTTCAGCTGGCCCATGTTCCGAGCGTGATTTCTCAAAATGGTCCCGTCTTGAAGATCGAGGAGGTTGCATTGTGAGGGGCCTCGCTCAGTCTCGATGGTTGCGGCTGTCCGTGTTCTGTGTCGGGCTGTTATGTGTGGTTGCTCTCCTGCTGATTGGGCCTGCAGTCACGGAGGCCTATTGCCCTAGCTCAAATATTTTTGAACAGACTTTCTCTAAAACGTGCTGGGAATGTATCTTCCCCATGTCCTTGATTGGGGTGACGGTCTTTAACTTAAGTGAGGACAGTGTCCGTCCGGCGGTCGGGCCAGGAATTTCTGCGATCTACCCTCCACAACTCTGTGGCTGTATTTGTTTTACGCCCTATATCTGTGTCCCTGGGCTTCCGTTTGGGGCGTTCATGCCTTCACATCTTTTGGAGGTTGTCCGCAATCCGCTCTGCTTTCCGAGTTTGAATGGTGCGACACTTGGGAGTGACCCTACTTTCATCAATCGGGGGCTCGTGGATGTGTCGCAAGACGATCCGGCCCTGAAGATGTCGTACTACCACGTCCACTTCATCATCTTCCCACTATGGGCCATGTTGGGAACCGGAATCGATTACTTGTGTGCGATGGCGACCTCGATGGGGAACCCACTGGACATTGCCTATCTCTCTGAAGTCGATCCGGCGTGGGATGATGACCCCTTATCGTTACTCTTATTCCCCGAAGCCTTTCTCTTTGCGAATCCCGTGGCGACGGCCGCCTGTGCCGTCGATTCAGTTGCCGCGAGTTTTGGGTACCCGCTTGATCCGCTGTTCTGGTGTGCGGGTTCGTTTGGCAATATTTATCCGCCCTCTGGATTTACATCTGGTTCCTATAGCGGACAGATCAAGCCGGCCGCATTAGTGGTGACTCGGGTATTGGCAAAACTGGCGCGATTCGGAGCCGAGCTGTATTGGGCTGCGGATGGGTCCGCGATTTGTACGGACATTCCGACCTTTCTGATGGTCAAAAGCCAGTACAAGTTCCAACTCCTGTATCCGATCGCGGACTCCACGTCGAACAATGTCACCAGTTGCTGTTCGCCGATCGGTCGGACCCAGCTCATGTGGGGGATGGCCTCCACCTATCCGGTCGACGGCGATGACTTTGTCTTTCTCCTCTGGAAACTCCAACGTTGCTGTCTCTTGTGAGGTGTTGAGGCGGGCCGCACCGACTCTAAGGTCCAGGCCGTAATAAGAATAGATAGAAGGGGGTGTATGATGACGGTCTGGGTGTATGGGTTGATGGTGGGCATCGTGCTGGTGGCTGGCGCGAGCCCCAGTCGAGCGGATTACGACAAACTCTTTCAGCCGGAACCGTCCCCAGAGTTGACCGAGTGGAAGGGTTACTATTTCTATCAAGATCGCTTTCCAGAACCGGAACAAGACATTACTCCACAACAGTTAGCCCCTTCTCCTGCGATCCCGCTCCGACCGGAGCATTTCAAAGATCAGCTCGCGCTAAAAGAAGCGCTAAAGAAACTTCCCGTTGATAAGATCGATTTACCGAACCTCCCCGCCGCCTGGCTCAAAATCCTTCTCACGGCCAAGAAAGAAGCAGCCTTGGATGTCCAAACGGAAGAAACGGTGTTGAGCTATATCCAGGTGCATAAGGAGACATTCAATCGGGCTCAGCGGTTTACGGATATGTGGGCGACCGTCATGTATACGCATCCGCAGTATGACTTTAGCTCCTCGAATCCGATTTCAACGGTGGGCCATGAGATTTATGCCGAGGCGAAGCAAGTAAAGGACGATGAGGTGTTGCGGGGGATTTCGGAGAAGGCGGGATTGTTCTTTTTCTTTACGTCGACGTGCCCTTATTGTCAGAAGCAGGCGCAGATGTTGAAGGTGTTCAGTGACACCTATGGGATTTCGGTGAAGGCGGTGACGCAGGATGGCCGGACGCTCCCTGAGTTCCCGCAGGCAGTCGTAGATAACGGGATGGGCGATCAGCTGGGGGTGAATAAAGTGCCCGTGATCTTTTTGGCTATTCCTGAAGAGCAATTCATCGTTCCGATCGGGACTGGGCTGATTACCTTGGATGATCTTCGCACCCGCGTGTTGACGATTCTGCAACATCGGGCCGGTCTGAAATCACATCCGTTGAAATCTTAATCCGGAGGCGTATGGCGAAACGCATCGGTGCTCTGATTATTCTGTTGAGTGTCCTCGGATCGTCGGGTGTGTCCCACGCGGATATCAATGACTCATTGCAGCGGATGTTCGATGGGTGGGGCGGGGCCACGATGACGCGACCCGGGGCTTATCAGAGCCAGGTATCTGGGGCGTTAACGGGCGGAGCAATGGGGATCCGGATCCCGAATGAGACGTTCAACTTGGTGAATTTTGCGCCACCGCGATTCTCGGCTGGGTGTGGAAAGATCGATTTGTATCTTGGGTCTATTTCTTTTCCCTCGTTGGGCCGTTTTACCGATTTATTGCAACAACTGGGCACGTCCGCCGTCTTGGGGTTTGCGTTCCAATTGGCGCTGATGGAGCTGTGTCAACCTTGTGAAAACATCATTGCGAAATTGGAGGCGGCAGCGCGGGCGATTAACGCGGCCGGCCGGCTCTCTCCCTGCCAAATTGGTGGAGAACTGGCAAAGCTTGCGAGGGGCCAACCTAACCAGATTTCGTCGGTGGCGACGAAGATTCAAGATTCGGTGAAGGAAGTGGGCGTGGCCGGTGGTGCGTTGATGGACTATTGGGCTGGTCAAGACGCGGAGCGTACCCAAACCACACAGCAGGCAGCCACAGCGTTGGATGGGACACCCGAAGATCCGAAGGGGAATCTTGTCTATCAGGCGCTTATTGAATCTGGTTGGGCGGTGGATGATGCCAAGATGATGCAGAGTGTGATGGGGACGGTGTATGTCGGGGCTGATGGAGTGCCAGCGCAGTTACCCCCGACGATTCGTCTGTCGGATTTGATCAATGCGGATGGAACGACCACGGTTGTGCGATTGCTTGATTGTGGTCCAGCTGATGCGGTGAGGTGTTTGGCTCCGTTCGAGACGGATGTCACAAATTTGGTGGGTACACAGCTGCGGGCGGAACGGATGTATGACACCATTGTGCAGAAAGTGACGGTCGATGGGGTTGCATTGACCCCAGTCGAGAGAGATTTAATCGATAAATCTCCCATTCCGCTCTATCGGTTGCTGGTGGGATACTCGACGAAACCCGGTCAGACGGAGGTACTCAAGGCCCAAGTTGGAGCCTTGCTCGGAGCACAGTTTGCGTGGGGATGGATTGATCGGGCACTCAAAGAAATCGAGAAACAGTCGGCCCGTTGGGCGCAGAAACAGGTTGGGTTTCCTGCCGACGTGAACGAATTCTATAAACAAGCGTATGCCGTCCGATCAGCGGCTCATGGGGAAGTGATGTACGAATTAGAGCGGTTAGGACATGGACCGGCGTTTACCTATTATTCAACGCAGACGTTAAAGAAGGCGTTGGCGCGACCGGAGCGGAAAAAGCATAACGTTCAATAAGCGTCAACGACCGCCGCCTGAAGGCGGCGGCTTGCGAAAAGGAGGCGACTCCATGACGTAAACCCGTGTTGACCAGACTCAGTTCTGGAGGCTGTGCGGCTCCAGAGCTACGTTGGTCGGGTCATGACA
>Ga0224495_10001770_pt1 | contig 14860 bp, 12 predicted proteins | sample SF_Jul11_sed_USG_FD_168128 | JGI IMG/M metagenome (GOLD analysis project Ga0224495, IMG submission 168128) | Sediment microbial communities from San Francisco Bay, California, United States - SF_Jul11_sed_USGS_4_1 | ecosystem: Environmental > Aquatic > Marine > Sediment | place: USA: California... | reverse complement strand
CCCCCCGCCTGTGGGCGGTCTTCCCCTTTCCGGCAGAGAGGGGAAAAACCACAAGACCTTCAAACGGGCAAAGGCAATCTTCCCTGGCGTTTGATGGTGCCATCCGATTTGTTGAAACCATAGACACGTTGAAGCCATGCACCCACCCGCCCCCAGGAGGGGGCCGGGGGGTGTGGCCCAAAGGGTTGCCGCCTTAACCCTTTGGGCTTTCTTTTTTTGTTCCATTGTGATTTATTGCTTCTAAACCAATAAGGTGTAATATCCTAAATAAAGTTAGTCTTTTTTTGATGGATTGTTGTCGTTAAATAGGGTATTTATCCAGACATCAGGGGGATTTTATTCCGAAAACGGGAACGGATTCCGGTTGATTGGATTTTTGGGGAAACCGGGGAGGCGCCATGAAAAAACAGTCCGTGCGGAAATCCGCCCAATCGGCCACAAATATCCTGATTCCAGCCTCTCCCCTGTTTGCCGGTCCCCCGGAATCCACCCAACCCCTGGATGATATCTCCCGGCTGGCCTCCCTGGTTTGCCAGACCGGATGGGCTGCTGTGGGGGTGCCCCGGGGCAGTCAACTGCTGTTTCTGGCATGCCATGGTTTCAGCGCGGATCACGGGTTGTTTTCCGACCCGGATTTTTTTTCCCAGACTCTTTCCACCGGCAGCCTGCCCCCCTTTCATTTGATGGGGAATGGCAGCCATCCCCCGCCGAAATTTTCCGCTTTTGTCCCGATTTACACCCCCCAGGCGGATCATCCCGCCGGTCTGCTGGCTGTTTTTGACCCCACCCCCCGCAGTCTATCCCCGGAACAACGCGAAGGGCTTCGGGTTTTGGCCCGTCAGGCTGCCCCCTGGCTTTCCCACCCCGCCCAGTCTGATAAAAGCCAGCCTGACTGGCGGACGGTTCTGGAGGCCGCCCCTTACTTTATCGCTGTCCATCAACAGGGGAGGATGGTGTATGCCAACCCGGCCTGTATGCGACAACTGGAGGCCAAGACCCCCCAGGAACTCATCGGGTGCCCGGTCCTGAATTTTGTTCACCCTGATGACCATGAAATGGTCATCACCCGGATGAAACAAACCCTTAGCGGCCAGGCGGCTCCCCCGGTACAGGAGCGGCTGGTGAGTTTGCAAGGCCGGGTGTTTGAAGTGGAGGCGACCGCCACCTCCATTTTGTTTGACGGCACACCCTCTGTGCTGGTGATGGCCAGGGATATTTCTCAGCAAACCAAGGCTTTGGAGCGGGTGAAGAAAAGCGAGAGCAATCTGGCCCTGGCCCAATCCCTGGCCGGACTGGCCTTTTGGGAATGGGACCTGGAAACAGATACCCTGACCTGGTCCAAAGAAAGCAACCAGATTTTTGGCCAGCCGCCCCCCATGGAGGAAAAACCCGGCAGGGTGTTTAAAAAACTGATTCACGCGGATGATTGGGAAAGGATAGAGGGTTCTTTCTTAAAGGCCATTGAAACCTGCGGCACCTTTGGGGGAACTCACAAAGTCAACCGGTCAGACGGGTCTGTCGGCTTTGTAAAGGCCAAGGGGGAGGTGATTCCCGGTTCCCACGGCAAAGCCGTCCGGGTTATCGGCACCGTGTATGACATCACCCCCTTTAAACTGGTGGAAGATGCCTTGCGCGCCAGTGAGGCCCGGCTGGCCCAGGCCCAATCCATGGCCCGGCTGGGCAGTTGGGTGTGGAATCTGAAGACCAACCGGTTCACCTGGTCCACTGTGGTGTATGACATTTTCGGCATCAAACCGGGGGATATTGACCTGACGATGGAAAACGTGTTTGCCATGATTCCCCAGGAGGAACATGCCGGGTTGATTGAATCCCAGATGCGGGCCGTGAATGAGCGGGTTGTGGCGCAAATTCAGCATCAGTTTCACTTGCCCGACGGCAGGGTGATTCATGTGGTGGAGCGGGGAGAGGCCGAGTTTGCCGATGACGGAACCCCCCTGGCCATCAACGGCACCGTGTATGATGTCACCCCTTACATAGAAACCCAGGAGGCCCTGAAACAAACCGAACAAACCCTGCTGAAAGCCCAGAAAATTTCTCATTTGGGCAGTTGGGATTGGGACATTCTGCAAGGCAGAGTTGTTTGGAGCGAAGAGGCGTACCGGATATACGGCCTGCCGCCGGGAATGGAAATCTCCCTGGCTATTTTTGAACAATGTATCCACCCGGAGGACAAAGACCGGGTATTGAATGAACTGAAAAAATGTTTGGAAAACCTTTCGGATTTCAACCTGGAGCACCGGGTGGCTCGCCCGGATGGACGTGTTTTTCATGTGTCGGCCCAGGGGGAGGTTACCTGGAGTCCAGAGGGAAAACCGGTCCGCATGATGGGCACCGTGCTGGACATTACAACCTACAAAGAAACCGAAGCGGCCCTGAAAAAAACCGAACAAAACCTGCTGAAGGCGCAGCAAATTTCTCATCTGGGCAGTTGGGAATGGAATTTTTTTCAGGACACAATAGAATTGAGTGAGGAAGCCCGGAGAATTTGCGGCCTGCCGCCGGATATTGAAGTCACCATGGCGGTGTTTGAGCAATGCCTGCACCCGGAAGACAAAGACCGGGTGTTGGAGGGAATAAGGCACAGCCGGGAAACCCTGGGTGAATACAACCTGGAACACCGGTTGATGCGCCCGGATGGGGAGGTGCGCTTTGTGGCGTGTCACGGAGAGATTACCTTTACCCCGGATGGCAATCCGGTCAGCATGATGGGCACAGTGCTGGACATCACCCGGAGACGGCTGGCCGAGGAGGAACGGGTAAAGCTGGAAAAACAGATGGAAAGTGCCCAGCGGCTGGAAAGCCTGGGGTTGATGGCCGGAGGGATTGCCCACGATTTCAACAACATGCTGGTATCCATTTTGGGGCTGGCGGATCTGGCCCTGTTTGATCTGCCGGAAGGGTCCCTCCCCAGGGAGCATATTCACCAATTGCAAACCACAGCCTGGCAGGCTGCTGAACTCACCAATCAGATGCTGGCCTATTCCGGCCAGGGCCGCTTCAACATCACTCTTTTGGACCTCAGTCAGTCGGTGGAGGAAATGATTCACCTGCTGAAAACCGTGATTTCCAAAAAAGCATTGTTCACCACCCGGCTTACCGGCGGCATTCCTCCGATCATGGCCGATACATCCCAGATAAGACAGATCATTCTCAATCTGGTCATCAACGCCTCGGAGGCTCTTGAGGAGGCTCCCGGTGCCGTTACCGTGACCGCCGGAGAAATGTTCGCCGACCGGGCTTTGTTGGACACCACCTACCTGAATGAACACCTTCAGGAAGGCACTTACTCGTTTTTACAGGTGGAGGATACCGGTTGCGGCATGTCTCCGGAGACCGTCCAGAAAATTTTTGACCCCTTTTTCACCACCAAATTTACCGGAAGGGGCTTGGGGTTGGCCGCAGTTCTTGGTATTATCCGAGGCCACCAGGGTGCGGTAAAGGTGACCAGCCGCCCCGGGGAGGGCACAACTTTTTTGGTCATGTTTCCCGCATCCCTCATCACCCCAGAACCAGTCGGCGGAGAATCCATGTCAGAACAATCCCCCTTGATGGGCAATGCCACCATTCTGGTGGTGGAAGATGAAGAGTCGGTTCGCACCGTCAACCGGATGGCCCTGGAAAAATTCGGCTATACAGTTATCGTGGCCGAGGACGGACGGGAAGGGGTGGATGTCTACAACCGCTGCCATCAGGATATAGACCTGGTGTTGCTGGATATGACCATGCCCTACCTTAACGGAGAAGAGGTGTTGCGGGAAATCCGCCTGAAAAACCCCCAGGCACGGGTGGTGTTGACCAGCGGCTACAGCGAATCCGATTCGGTGGGGGAAATGACCAAAATCGGGATGACCGGATTTCTGCCAAAACCCTACCGCCCCACGGACCTGCTGCGGTGCATCCAGGAAGTCCTGGAAAAAAAATAAACCCCGGAAGAAGTTCAATCACCACCGCCATCCGCCTTGCGGCGGCTTGGGGCGGGGTTCACCGCCTTTCTCTTTGGGGTTCCTGTCCGGCAACCAGCGTAGCCCTGCGTTGTGTCGCCTGTCGGCTCCAAACGCCGTTGGCTGGCTGGTTGCACTTCTCTTTGGGGTTTTTCAAATGGCTGTTCCTCCCCGCAAAACCGGGAAAAAATCTTTTCAACCCGGCAAGGCACCGGCCAAAGAGGCAACCAACCCCTCTCCCCGCCAACGCCGAAGTTTTTCCCAGAAAAATCTGGATACCACCTCCCAGGGGCCTCTGGGAGAAATGCTGACCCAGGCCCTGTGGGTTCCGGCCCAACCCGGATACACCCTGACCCACAGCTTTCATTCCTATCCAGGGCGGTTCCACCCCAACCTTCCCAGAGTGGTCCTGAAATACATCCAAGACACCCTCCCCCGGCCAAAAAAGGAACCGGACGGACTGCCCCCTTCCCGGTTTGTGGTGTTGGACCCCTTTATGGGGGGGGGCACCACCCTGGTGGAGTCCATGCTGCTGGGGATGGACAGCCTGGGAAACGACCTGAACCCGGTGGCCGTGCTGGTGGCCCGCGAGCGCACCCGCCCCCGCACCCCGGCCCAGGTACAACAATTGATGGAGCAGGTGGAATCCCTGGCAGTCCAGGTGGGGGAACTGAAAGGGGCCAGACGGGGTCCCCGGGTCCGGCTGCCGGGGTTGGACAAAGCGGCCCCGTTTTACCAGCCCCACCTGTTGGCGGAAATGATCCAATGGATCCGGCTGATCAACGATTTAAAGGAAGGCCCCCAACGGCAAAGCCTGCGGGCAGTGTTTTCCAGTCTGGTGGTGAAGTTTTCCAACCTGCGGTCCGATACCAGTCACCAGGAGGGTCCGGTAAATTATCCCAAAGGGGCGGTCAGCCGGTTTATGGAGGCCAAATGCGGCGAACTGGCCAAAGCCCAGGCGGCTTTGGCGGACAGGCTGCCCCGGCCCGCCCCCCGGGTGGCCCTCACCCAGGAAAACGCCCGCCTGCTGCCCTCAACCGATTGGGGTTGTGCCGATTGCGTTCTCACCTCCCCCCCCTATCCGGGAACCTATGATTATGCGGCCCACCACCGGCTGCGGATGGATTGGCTGGGTCTGGACAGCAACCCTTTGGAGGCTGGAGAAATCGGCTCCCGCCGGGATTGGCTTTCCGGTTCCGCCCCGGCGGGGGAGGATTGGGAGGCCTTCTGGCAGGATGTGTGGGTCACCTTCAGCCGGGTGGTAAAGCCCGGAGGTCAGGTGTTTTTGGTGGTGGGGGACTGGCTGGAGGGAGGCCGCGGAGTGGATAGCGCCCAGGCGTTTGCCCCTTTGGCCCGCCTGTGGGGGTGGGAGCAGCTTTCCCGTGCATCGGTCCGGCGGGAGACGTTCGCCCCCCAGGAAAAACAGAACTACGGCAAACGGGGAAAATGGGAGCATCTGCTCCATTTTGCCCGGAGCCATTAATCCGGCCTGGATTCTTCCTTTTGGAGTTCCTTCTTCAGGGCATCCAGCCGCTGACGGTAGGTTTGGACCATTTCTATTTTGCTTTTCAGATCCGGGTTGTCCAGCAGGGGGGTTTGTTTGGATGCCCACAGGTCGTAAGTGGTTTTGCCAATATCCGGGTACAGCCGGTTCAGGTGGTGTTCTATTTCCAGAATGGCCATCCGCAGTTTGACCGCCTGGGTGGTTTCCATGGTTTTTTCGGTCAGGGCATCGGTGGTGCGGGAGATAAAATCCCGAATGTTTTTGCCAGGCCCTCCTGCTTTCGCGGGGGATATGGCTCCCCGGGTAAAGGACACCAGGTTTTCGGCCCCCCGCCGCAGGGCTCCCACCAAAGGGTTTTCTTTCTCCCCGGTGGTGGAGGACGATTTGGGGGATTTGGGTTTCTTTTCCAACGATTTCCCGGATGTTTTTTCGGCTTTGTTTTTGGGGTTTTGCACGTTGGCCATGAGGATGAATGTGGGGATGAAGGATTGATCAGGAGGGTAAGGCTGGGTGTTTTCCCCTTGTGATGAAATCATAGCAGTTTTCCCCCTCAATTTCCACTGTTTCCCTTTTGGCCCCGGCAGGGATGACTGCCGGGGCACGGATTTAAAGGCTGTTCAGGGTGTCGGTGACGATGGATTCCATCTCATTGTGGACCTCCGGCGGCAGGCGGAAGGTGGTCAGGTGACGCAGAATGTGCAAATCCTCAGGAACCACGGTGTGGCGGCCATCCAGCAAAGCCGCAGCCTTCATGATTTTTACCCCTTTTACCAAAAATGTGCGGTCCGTGATCAGGGAATTGGAAGGCTCCAGCTTGTATTTGTTTACCCACCGGTTCAACAGATGCAGCAAACCCAGCTTGGTGTTTTCCGGCACCAGCACCCCATCCATCAGCCGGGCGGCCTGGTCAAAATCCTCACGGCAAAGCAGATCGGTGGTTTTGGGGATGGCGGCCCCGCCGGTTCCGGCGAACAGGTTGATCACCTTTTCCACATCGGCCCACCGGTTTTCGTGAATCAGCCCGTCAGCGCGCAATTGCAGGGTAAAGCGGTCCAGATTGGCCGGGTCCAGGGGTTCGTTGTAGTAATCATCCAGAGCCGGGTTGCTGGTGGCGATGGCCGTCAACAGAGGAATCCGCTCCGCATGGTATTTCCGTTCGTTCAACAGGCGCAGCAACACATTTAATGCCTCTCCCGGAGCACGGGACAAATCATCCAACACGCACACTTCGGCGGTAAGAATCCCCCCTTTCAGCACCGTCTGGCGGATCACCTCCCCCCCGTCCGGTCCGGTCTCCCGCTGAATCACCACATCCCCCACCAGTTCCGCCAGCCGGGTATCCCGGTGGAACTGGTAAAAGTAAAAGCCCAGGTTGGCCGCCTCCGATGCGGTTTCTGCCAGCAGGGTTTTGGCAATGCCCGGCGGCCCTTCAATATAAATATGCTCTCTGGCCACCAGCCCCAACAACAGGGCCTCCTTGACGGCCTCGTGGCCAACCACGTGCAGGTCCAGCTCCCGGCGCAACCGGGCAAACTTATCTGCTGTTACCTTTATAGCGGAGGAGGAGGGGGGTTTTTGGCTCAAACGATCCTTGGGGGGTGGATTTGGCGCGCCTGCCGAACCCGGCGGGGATGGGGGTTGCCTGCGGTTTAATAGCGCTTGCAGGGGGGAAAAAAGCGGGTGGCGGCGGCCAGCATCACCCCCAGCCCCAACGCCAGGGCCAACCCTTGGGCCGACTGGGGTCCATCGGGGTGATAGCGGCGGGGATCAGAGAAGGTAAGCGCCACTCCGGCCAACCTCAGAGCCAGCCAGGTTCCTGCCGAAAGAGCCAGGGCGGTCAGCCACAGGCTGCCGTAAACCCTGCGTTCACCCAGCAAACCCATCAATCCGGCCACAAACATGCCGGTCAGCAACCCCCCCGCCCCAAACATCACCAAATTGGAGGCCAAAGGGTGTTCGGTGACGAATGCCCCCGTCAAGGCGTTTATCCCCAGGGTGGCCCACCCCCACAAAATGCCCACCCAGGCCCCCCGTAAAAAAAAGTCTGTCAGGGGTTTCCGGGGGGCTAATGGCATGGCATCCCGTTGGCATGGCGGTAATCGTGCATCCCGTCGTGGGCGCCCGGCACCACCCCGTCCAACCCGTACTCCGCCACCACCATCCCGCCAAACAGCATTGCCATCAACAGGGCGATACCGATCCCCCTAAGGGAAACCGCTCCCGTTTGAATCTGTTCCATCTTTGTATCCACAGTGTTCTCCATACCAATGAGTTCAGGGGTATCCCTCATCAGGGATAAGGATTTATATCCTACCCTTATGTACCGGATGGGTGAAAGGGAAAATTATCATCCGCCTCCCCCAAAGGAGGTGCGGGGGGCCGCCTTTGGATTATAAAAACAAATGGTAGGCCGGGTTCTGGGTTTCTTCCACATAGCGGTAGCGGATATTGGTGAGAAACTCCCGGAATTGTTTTTTGTCCTTGGGGGGGATTTCAAACCCCACCAGCACCCGGCCAAAATCCCCGCCGTGGGATCGGTAATGGAACAGGGAAATGTTCCAGTTTTCCCCCATGATTTTCAGAAAATTCCCCAGGGCGTTGGGCCGTTCGGGGAATTCAAAGCGGTACACCACCTCATCAAACGCGTGGGCGGTTTTGCCTCCCACCATGTGGCGCAGATGGGTTTTGGCCAGTTCGTTGGCGGTCAGGTCCAGGTTTTTAAAGCCGTGGCGGTCCAGGGTCTGGCTGAGAGAGTCGGCCTCCACCCCGCTTTTGATGGCCACCCCCACAAAGATATGGGCATCATCCCGTCCGCTCAAGCGATAATGAAGCTCGGTGATGTTGCGGTCCTGGATGACCAGTTCGCACAATTGCCGCAAGGCTCTGGGCCGCTCCGGGATGGTGACGGCAAACAAGGCCTCCTGTTTTTCTCCCACCAGGGTGCGTTCCGCCACAAATTGCAGCCGTTCAAAGTTCATGTTGGCCCCGGAATTGATCGCCACCAGGTTTTTGCCGGACATGGGATGGGTTTGCAGATACTTGCGCAGCCCGGCCACCGCCAGGGCGCCGGAAGGCTCTAAAATGGCGCGGGTATCCTGATACACCGCTTTGATCCCCGAGCAGATTTCATCGGTGGAAACCGTCACGAAATCATCCACATAGTGTTGCGCCATTTTAAAGGTGAGCTTTCCCACCTCCTGCACCGCCACGCCGTCGGCAAAAAGACCCACCTCGGCCAGTTTGATCCGTTTCCCTTTTTTTACCGAGCGGGTCATGGCGTCGGAATCCTCCGGTTCCACCCCGATCACCAGGGTTTGGGGGGATATTTCCTTTAAAAAACTGGCAATCCCGGATATCAGCCCGCCCCCCCCCACCGGCACAAACACCGCGTCTATCCGCATGTTGGTTTGCAACAATTCATGGGCAATGGTCCCCTGGCCCGCGATCACATCCTCATCGTCAAACGGATGAATGAAGGTTCCCCCGGTTTCGGCCACCAGTTGATCGCAATAGGCCTGGGCTTCCGAATAGCTGTCGCCTTTCAAAATCACCTCCCCCCCCAGCCGTTTGACTGAATCCACCTTGATCTGGGGGGTGGTGACCGGCATCACCACCCTGGCCTTCAGCCCGAAATGGCGGGCCGAAATGGCCACTCCCTGGGCATGATTGCCCGCCGACGCGCAAATAACCCCGGCCTTGCGCTGGGCCTCGTTGAGGCCGGCCACCTTGTTGGCCGCCCCCCGGATTTTAAAGGAAAACGTGGGCTGGAGGTCCTCCCGCTTTAAGAAGATATGGTTGCCCAACTGGGTGCTTAAGGTTTCGGCCCGGTCCAGGGGGGTAACCACCGCCACATCATACACCCTGGCCGACAATACTTTTTTAAACAGATTCTGCATGGGAGGTTCCTGCCCTCATCAATGTTGGATTTTACAGCATGAACAAACAAGGTTAAGCTATACCGTCAACCCAGGGACCTTATCCTATCCCGGCTTTTCACAAAAGAGGGCCTTCTGAAAAAAAAAGCATGGGAGGGCAAGCCCCCGCACCCCCCTTTTATGGAGGAAGCAGAAACCGTAAACAGGGTCAAGGGAACCAGGTTCCCTTGTGGGGTTTGGGGCAAAGCCCCAAAAATCAAGGCTCTGCAAGATTCTTCATAAAAACGTGCGGGGGAGCAGCCCCACCGCACCTCCCTTTGATGAACGAAGTTGAAAACCCAAACCGGGGTTTTGGACCGAGGCCTCTGCATAGCTCGTTTTTTCCCATCCCCCTGCCCCCTTCCCAAAGGGAAGGGGGTTGAACTGATTGGAGGCCTGCGGCCCTAAAAGAAAGGCGTTGAAGCCCGCCCTAAGCCGCCGCAAGGCGGATGGCGGTGCTGTAAACGCTGGACAGGAACCCCAAACCCCCGCTTTTTTATCAAAACGGGAGCTTTTGGCAGTTATGCAGAGGTCTCGGACCGTTGTTCACATATCTTTTAAAGGAGTATTTCCATGAAATGGTTTTGGTTTTTCACAATTTTGTTCAGTGTGTGGGGTTTGTGGTATTGGTTCGGCTCCCGGAGGAATTTTAACCTGCTGGCCCGTCTGATCCCCGGATTCATCATCGCCTTCGCCATATCCATGTTTGTCCTGTTTGTGTTGGTGCGTGTGGAAAAAATGGATCAACAGGCCCTGGGAGGTTATGTGATGGAAGCCCAACTTTCAGGTCAGGATCAGGAGATCATCGCCAAGGCCATGTCTGCCCTTAAAAAGTATTCCTGCAAAACCCTGGATCAATTCTGGGGGGATGTATCCTACGCCAAACTGAATATCCACCAGCCTCCGCTGGACAAACGGGGTGAAACCTACGGCTGGAGCCGGGAAGTGACGGTGACGGTGGTGATGGCTCCCCGGACCATGTCGGTGCCGGACCAATGGCGGGCCGGAGGTCAATCGGCCATTTACCACATGGGCGGGGGTGCCAAACCCGGTGTGGTGATGGATGGCGGTCTGAGCCAGATGCTGTGCGGCATGGCACCGGAAGGCCAGCAAAAGTTTGTGTCCATCCCCCACATGATCCTGGTGGACAGCAAAGACGCCGCCTCACCGGGGGAATAACCCTCCGCCGCACCCCCGCCCCGCATTAAAAAAAAAGCCCTCTGCAATGCAGAGGGCTTTTTTTTTTGCCTGGCCTTCCATGATCCTCAATGCTCCCGGCAGGGCTTGAACCCACAATAGCGGAATCGCAATCCACCGTTATATCCAGTTTAACTACGGGAGCCTGAAATAAAACCGGCCGCGACCGGATTTTACCCTTGAAAGGCGCCCGGACGTGGTCAATTTCAATTTCTATCACAACCCCTTGGCTTTGTGAAGGGAAACCCAAAAAAACAGCGGGGGAACACCCCGCCTACCAAAACCGACGCCGAAGGGGCGGGTCAGGATTTTTTCAAAGGCGGGGTAATCTCTTTGGAACCACGGCGCTGGGAGTCAAATCCAACCACCTTCAGTTCGGTAACGGTGGAATCGTTGATTTCATCAATGCGGATGATGGCGTGGTAGGGGATCCAGGTTCGGTTGATGGACTGGAATTCTCTGCGGATGCGCTCTTCTCCAGGAGAATGGATCAGCTTGTTTTCGGGAAAGATGAATTCCGATATTTCCACCAAACCGTACATGTCGGAGGCGGAAACATTTCTGGCGCTCACCTGATACAACTCCTCCTCCTGGGAGGTTTCATTGGTAAAAGTGATGCGAAAATAGGTTTTATCCCTTTTTTCCCTTGTTTTCATGGTGTCCGGATGGATGTGTGAGCCAGAAACGAATGGGCCCAGAATCAGCCCGGAGGGTCTATTTCCAGCCTACCCCAGGCGCCGGGGGTTTTCAATGTGAATCGGAACAGAACGGCATGCAGGACCGGGCATTGGGGGAATGATTATTGCTTCTCTAATGGGTAGAAAGCCGTCAGGACAGCCGGAATCAGACACAGAAAACCCGGCGGCCTGCACAACCCCCTGGATGGGAGTTATCCATGAAACAGAAAAACGATGAGGCCTTGTTCCTTCAGATTCAACGCAGCCATATCCAGCGGTATGTAAGGCTGGCCCAGGCTGAATCCACTGAGGAAATAAACCGGTTGGCCATGGAATGGATAGACCGGTTTGCCCAGGCGGCCCGCACCCGGTGGTCTAAAAGCCACAGAGTTCGGGATTCCGTCCGATCGTTTTGATTGGTTGCGAGAGGCATCCAATGGCACATGTAAACCGGGTTATATCCCTTGCGCCGCAGGGGTCCCCCCAGGCCCAAACCATCAAGCTGGTGGCCGTCACCGGTGCGCCCGGAGCGGGAACAACCACCGTTGCCCACATGTTGTGCAATAAATTCAACGCCCTGGAAATGAGTATGGATTCTCAACCCAGGAAAGAAATGGAATACAGGCACGGAGGAAAAAAACTCTCCAACGAAGACTATCGGGATTACCTGAATTACCGCCTGCATATGGCCCGCCAGGATAAATCCCATTGGTTGAGGTCATTTCACAAACGGTTGAAACAGGTGGTGGCCCAGAACAGCCATCACCGGATTGTGATCACCGGTGTGATGACCCCCCACGAACTGGAATACTGCCGGGCTTTGGGGGCCAAACTGGTTCACCTGACCGCACCGGCGGATATCCGGCGGCGACGGATTGGACTCCGCTACCTGAATCCTCCCCATCCGGGCCAGGAATTCATGGACAACCTGATGCGGAATCATCCGGAGAAATGGGATCTGGTGATAGACAGCGATGAGCCCTACGGGGAATTCATCCATTCAGCCCAGGTGGCTATGTGCGGCCTCCTGGAAATTCCCAATCCCAAGCAGGAATGGGGTTCCTGGCCTCCCAGGCCCTTGTCTTAACGGCCATCCGGCCGTTCTTTCCTGCTCGCATTTTCTTCAAAAATCCGTAAATGGGGGGTGCGGGGGGGTACGCTCCCCCGCAAGGTTTTTTTTGGGCGGGGTCGGGGGCTTTTCTCTGTGGTCTTTCTTTTATCTCTGTGTGGCCACCCGCCATTGTTCCCTGAATTCCGAGGGGGATTTGCCGGTCCAGCGGCGAAAAGCCCGATGGAAAGGGCTGGGTTCGGAAAACCCAAGCAGAAAGGCCACATCGCTGACCGCCATCCCTTTTTCCAGCAGAAACTTCATGGCCAATTCCTGGCGCAGACTGTCCAGCACCTCCTGAAAGGTGGTGTTTTCCTCCTTCAGCCGGTGTTGCAGACTGCGGGGCTTGATCCCCAGGCTCCCAGCGACTTCAGACATGGTAGGTTCGCCGTTGGCCAAACCGGCGGAAATCTCCACCCGGACATAATCGGCCAGTTTATCGGTTGGAGGCAGGCCGTTTTGAATCATTTCCGCATGCCGTTGGAGCAGGGCCGCCAGGACCGGGTCCTGCCGGACCATGGGCTGGGCCAACAGGGTTCCATCAAATTCTATAGAATTGACCGGCTGATTGAACATCACCGGGCATTTGAAAAACCGTTGGTGGGGTTCGGAATCCTCGGGAGTGTCGTGCTGAAACAATGCTTTTTTCAAAGGGAAATCAAACCCCAACCCCTGGCGCAACAGCCCCACAAACATGGCCAGCACGGCCTCCACCGATTGGGGAGGCAAGGGCCTGTCCGGCAGATAACTGACCACCGTCACCGTGGCCTGCCCCCCATCGTTATACAGCCGAATGGCCACCACATCGCTCAACAACCGGTAATAACGGGCGATCTTGCGGATGGCATCCCCCATGGTGGCACTGTACAAAAAAATGAAGCCCACCACATCCAGCGATTCCGCGGATACCTCTTCCGCCACGGATAATCCCAACGCCGGGTTGCCGGTCATCCGGGCGGCGGTTTCAAACAGTTTTTTGGTCATCCAGCAGGAAATCCGGGCCTGAGGGTCCTCCAAAATATCCGGAGCAAGCCCCACCACCCCCAGCAATTCCTTTGGGTCCACTCCCTGCCGTTGGGCGGCCCGCGCCAACACCCGGGTGGTCAGGATGGATTCCGTGCAATGACTTCCCATTTCCCCCGATCCCTTCATAAAACAGGTTGGATTACTGACGGCATTTATCCATTGTTACCCTTTTCCCCAGGCAAAATTCAAGGTCTTTAAGGGCGATATTTGTGCCGCAAGTCAAGAAATTGGGTTTTAGGTCACTGCTTTACAGCAAACTCCCCGGTAAGCTCAATTCAGATGAGGGGTTCCAGGGAAGGCAAGGAAAGGCATGCTTACCGACCAAATAATTCGGGTAAACCCATCCCAAGGAAGGGAAACGGAACCAACCCATCAAAAATTGCGTAGGTCATATTTAAAGACTTATCCAAAAGTTCACCGGGTACCACTCGCAAGACAACCGGTAAAAGGACTGAAGGATTCAAGACAATCGTGCGGGGAAGTCTTTGTTGTTCACCCCCCCCAAGGAGCAACATAGAGTCCCCGCACTTTTTTTCGCAGGAAATTTTCAGCCGGAACCCGGGCCAGCCATTTTTCGGCCGAATCCGGTACAGGAAAACTGTAACACAACGGGGGTCAAAAGGTATCGGTTTACAAGCAAAGGCGGGGGCCGAATGAATGCCCTTCCCCCCTAGGGGGAGAATTCCCCCCCGCTTTTGCCTGTATGCCGATGCCCGGGCCGGACAAACAGCGGTTGCGCCTTCCGGCCTAAAGCAGCAAATTCAGGACTGAATATACCCGCACTGAAAATAGCAGGGCAGGCTTGTCTCTTCCCCCCAAGAGATTTGTCTCCCTGCTATTTTTTTTCTCCCCACCGGGTGTCCTTGCCTTTTCCACTTTTTAACAATCATTCTTCCCCCCTTGTGGCGGGGCTGGCGCTCCCTGTCCGGGGGAAAAGCGATGGTCTGGAACAGGATTCCCCTTGTGTTCAGGGGCCGGTTGATTTAAAAAGGCAACAGCAGTCCGGCCTGCGCAACGAGCGTTGGCAAAAAGAGGCAAAAATTTTCCCCCCTCTTGGATAACCAGCGGGGATCACCCCAAAACGATGGGCCGATCCCTCAAAATCCACTACAAACAAAACGGAGAACAACATGAGTGCTTCCCAATACGGCGGGTTTTGGAAACGAGTGGTGGCTTATATTATTGATGGTTTTGTGCTTTTGATTCCCACCCTGGTGGTTTCCTATTTTTTAATGCCTTCAACGGAAGCCATTGCCGAAAATCCTGAAGCAGCCATGGCCGCCATGCCCGCCTATTACGGCCTTACCCTGCTGATTGACCTGATTTACTTTGCAGGAATGGAAAGCTCCGCCAAGCAGGCCACCCTGGGGAAAATGGCTTTGGGAATGAAAGTGACCGACGTGAACGGCAACCGGATTTCCATCGGGAGGGCCGTGGGAAGATTCTTTGGAAAACTCCTCAGCGGCTTAATT
>Ga0224495_10001769_pt1 | contig 14863 bp, 14 predicted proteins | sample SF_Jul11_sed_USG_FD_168128 | JGI IMG/M metagenome (GOLD analysis project Ga0224495, IMG submission 168128) | Sediment microbial communities from San Francisco Bay, California, United States - SF_Jul11_sed_USGS_4_1 | ecosystem: Environmental > Aquatic > Marine > Sediment | place: USA: California... | reverse complement strand
ATTCTAACGACCCGGAAATACTCCTTGAATTGCCCATATGCAAGACTTTAAAACCCTATTAAAACCTCGGATAAAATTAGAATAACAAAAATCCTCCCTTTTTTCAACTGATTTCATCTTCTTCCGGCAATTACTGCCGCTGACAACTCGTGTATTTAGCCTAAAATTTGCTAATTTTCACTTATTTATTGAACTGCTGACGATAATATCCTATATTATCCTACTTTATTGCTTACTCAGGGACGAAAAATGGAATTGATAAAGAAAATCAAGCAATCTGAGGCACAGGCCCAGCAGATTATCGAGCAGGCCAAAGTCGACGCGGCTAAGCAGGCCGAACTGGACAGACAGAATCGACAGCAGGCCCTTGCAAAGGCCGAGCAGGAAAGAACAAAAGCAACCGAAGCCGCCGTTGCCGCCGCAAGGTCACAGGCCACTGCCGAAATCGAAAATCTCAAAGCCAAAGCCGAAAACGAACGTCAACAGTTACGCGATAAAGCAAATACTAAAATGCCCTTAGCAGTGGCAAAGGTAATGGAGTACTTGCGTTCCCATTCTGCATGATAATTGCGAATGGGTGTCCCATAAGAGGATAAATATGGCCATTGCTCAAATGGAAAAAGTCATTATTGTCACCCACCGCTCGCAGGCCTCCGAGCTTCTTGAGGCCCTCCAGCACGAGGGAATTTGCCACATACTAAACGCCGAAGAGGCCATGGTCAGTAAGGATTCCCCCGATCTTATCGCCACAGCAGAAAAGCCCAGAGACATCGAAAATATCCTCAACCGCCTGACCAAAAGCATCTTTTTCCTCCAGGGATACGCCGCACCCCAGAAAGGGCTCGCCTCAATGCTCGCACCACGTACTGTTATTGACCAGCAATCATATAACAGCATCGTTTCGGACGAAAAACTTCTTAATATTATCGACCAGGCTGAGCAAACCCAGACGGCTATAGACCAGCTCAACTCCGAATGTGAAAACCTCAGCACAACTTTGGGTATGCTTACCCCCTGGGCATCCCTCGAAACCCCCGTAGAGGAAATCGGCGGATTTCAACAGGCCGCTTGCCTGCTCGGTCTTATCCCCTCCCAGCATCTTGAGCAGGCTGCCGAACAGCTAACCGAACTCGGCGCTGCTATCCAGCGAATCGGTTCTTCCGCCGGCAAAAACGCCTGCATTGTCGTTGCCCTGAATGAAAACATCACCGACGTCCAAAAACTGCTTCGCTCCGCAGAATTCGAACCTGTCAATTTTGAGGGTATGACCGGGACCGTCCACGACTTAATAAAACAGCACAGTAAAAAACTGGACCAGGCCCAAAAGCAGTTGAAGGGTCATTACGATAAAGCCTCGACCTTGTCTGAAAATCTGCTTAACCTCCAAATCCTTCATGACCATTATACAAACCTCTTAAACAGGGAGCAGACCAGAGGCACCGCCCCTGCAACCCAACACACCGTCCTCCTCGAAGGCTGGGTAAAGAAAAGAAACTATTCCCACCTCGAGAAAATCATCTCAGGTTTTAAGGCTTCAAGTTTATCTAAAATCGAACCCGCTGAAGATGAAGATATTCCCGTTGAAATAGAAAACAAAAACTACGTCCGGCCGTTCGAGGTAATTACTCGTCTCTACGGTATGCCCCAGCACTTTGAAGTCGACCCGACCGTGTTTCTCGCACCATTCTTCGCACTGTTCTTTGGTTTGTGTCTTACAGATGCCGGCTACGGCCTTGTTATTATTGCCCTGATGGTGTTTTTCATAAAGAAATTGCAGGGTGACAAAAAGTTAATGTGGATGTTGGGGATTTGCTCAGCCGCCACCGTTGTAGCCGGTGCTCTCACTGGGGGATGGTTTGGCGATGCAATCCAGCAATTTGTCCCCACCCTTAAACCACTAAGAGAAAAGATGATGTGGTTCGACCCGTTTGAGAAACCCATGATGTTCTTTGCCTTGTCTCTGGCGCTGGGTTATGTGCAGATTATGGCAGGTCTGTTGATTGCCTTTGTGCATAACATTAAGCGAAAGCTATATGTCTCCGGATTATGTGACCAATTTGCCCTGTTGCTGATGCTAAACTCGATTTTGATATTTGCCGCAAGTAAGGCAAAGGTACTTCCGGTTGAAATCGGCAAATACTTTGGAATTCTGGCGATCGTCCCGGCCGCTGTTATTTTACTCTTCAGCCAGCGCGAAGGTGGTTGGGGCGGACGAATCGGAATGGGTGCATACAACCTCTTTAGCACAATATTTTACGTTGGCGATGTGCTAAGTTACATTAGATTGATGGCGCTTGGTATGGTTACAGCCGGTCTGGCAATGGCTATAAACATTATGGCTCTGCTTGCACTTGATATACCTTATGGCTTAGGGATTGTAGCGATGATAATAGTCCTTGTGGGCGGGCACGGATTTAACATCGCTATAAATGCTTTAGGTGCGTTTGTTCATACCTTGAGATTGCAATACGCGGAGTTTTTCCCGAAGTTCTTTACCGGAGGCGGTAGAAAATTTGAACCGCTAAATAAAGAATATAAACACATCTATATTAAACCGTAAGAAAGGCAGGTTAGAAATGGATTATGGATTGACATTAGCTTTGGTTGGCGTAGGATTGGCGGCTTTATTGGCTGGTATCGGCTCGGCAATTGGAATCGGTATCGCCGGTAGAAGCGCTACTGGCGTGCTGAGCGAGAAACCGGAAAGGTATGGGCAAGTCTTTATTATGGTTTTGCTGCCCGGTACACAGGGTTTGTACGGCTTTCTGGCGGCTTTTATGGCTATGAGAAAACTAAACTTCTTCGGAGGAACCGTTGTCCCCGAACTAAGTTTCACACTCGGCCTGGAAGTGTTGGTAGCTTGTTTACCTATTGCCTTTGCCGGCCTCGTAAGTGCTATTTATCAGGGTAAGGTGTGTGCAGGCGGCATCCTAATGGCGGCTAAAAGACCCGAAATGGCTTTCAAAGCAGGTGTTATTTATGCAGTCATGGTCGAACTTTACGCCATGCTTGGCTTGGTGGTAACATTGTTTATCCTGCTGTTTGGTATTAGTTGGCCAACTCCTGCATAAGCGATGGGCAAAACTAAAAACTAATTTACCCATAAACACATTCACTCATATACGAGAGAAAAATTATGGAAGCTGAACAGGTCATTGAAAAGATACTGGCTGATGCAAGGGCCGAAGCCGAAAAGATAAAAAAACAGGCCGATGAAAAAGAGGCCGCCGAGCAGGCAAAATTTAACGAGCAATTGGACGAGCACAAAAAGCAGACAAACGCTCTCGCAAAAAAGCTCGGCAGCGAGAAAAAACTGCACCTCCTGGCGGCCGCAAGGATGGATATTGCAAAAGAGCACCTCGCCGAAAAAAGCAGGATTCTCGACGAAGTCTTCGATCAGGCACGCCGGCAATTGCAAAATCTCTCCGACGACCAATACAAAACTCTCTGTACCAACCTGATGCTCGAAGCCGTCGAAACAGGTGACGAAGAGGTCATCATCGACACCAACGAAAAAAGAATCGACGAGAAATTTATCAGGCAAATTAATCAAAAGTTAGGCCCCGAACGCAGGGGGAATCTAAAACTCTCAGACCAAAGACAGACAATCGGGGCTGGTTTCATCTTAAAACGAGGCAAAATTAAAAACAACGTCTCCCTAAACGTGCTCCTGGCCCAGACCCGAAAAGAGCTCGAAATCGATTTGGCAAAGGATCTCTTCTCTTAACCGGCGATTCTCGGTTTGGGATAATAACTACGAACTATGGATTACGAACAACGAACTGCTGTTTTAGATTTTTATACTTATCCGCCCGTCGGCACCGACGATTGGCGATACGTCTACCAGTCTGCTCAGGTGCGGGTCCTTGAATTGCAGATGCTCACCAGGGCTGCTTTTCTCGATATGGCCAACGCTGAAAACTTCCAGGCCGCTGCCGACCTTTTATCCGCCACCGAATACGCCATGTCTCGTTCCGACAAAAGCTCTGCGGAAATGGAAAGTAACTTGTCCCTTCGAAGGTCGGCTGTCCGGGAGCTGTTCGCCGATTTAATCCTCGACAAGCCAATTGTAAAACTGTTTAAAACACGGGATGATTTTGCAAATCTCCGACTTGCAGTCAGGCGAACATTGACAGATAAACCCTTAGGCACCGATTACAGCACCGATGGCAATTTCCCGCCCGAGCTGTTTGAACAAGTCTTTGCTGAGGAAAACTACACCGAGTTTCCTGATTATATGGCCGACGCCTCTGAGCGCGCAGTCCTGGCCTACTATCGAAACAAGGACATTCGGCAGATTGACCACGCAATCGACAGCGCACAGGCCGAGTACAACCTCAAACAGGCACGCCGGCTAAACAGCATCTTCCTGCTCGGGCTGTTCAGAATACAGATTGACCTGACCAACATTCGCACGATGCTCCGCCTCAAGTTCACCGAGTCCGAACAGCGTAACGTATTCTTAAAAGGCGGCTTCATAGAATTGGAACGCATGGAACGCGGCGCCGAAATTGGCTACGAAGCCCTTGCACCGTTGTTCTTTGTGACCCCCTACTACCACCTTGTTGAAGCGGGTGCCGCCTATCTTACCTCGGAAAAATCTTTCTTGAGGATTGAGCAGCAGTGTGAAGAGCACCTGACCGGATTCCTGAAATCAACGGTCCAGATTACCGCAGGCCCTCAGCCGATTATCGCCTATATACTATTGAAGGAAAACGAAATCCGTACAGTTAGACTAATATTGACCGCCAGGAAAAACAACCTGGATACAAAACTTATTTTAGACCGTATCTCATGAAACGAAACACAAAATACAATATAAAATTATATCATTTTGTTTGCTTGGCTTTTACCCTTCTTGTACTCACTGTTCTCGCCGTTCATGATTCATACGCGGATTCCGACAGCAAATATCTGGATGCGGTACGCACCTATGCTGATAACGTACTAAAGCACGGCAAAGATGTATACGGCCAAAAGCATACGCCAATGTTCGTAGATGGCTTGAACATACACACCCACCAACCCCCAAAGTGGAAAAGAAAAGGAAAAGTCTGGGTACTTTCCAATCTCGCCAGCCATCAGAACATCTTCCGAACGTTAGTCGCCCTTACGAATATCACAGGCGACCAAAAATACCGCAGGGAAGCTGAACAGGCCATCGAATTTGCATTCGAAAACCTAACCTGCCCAAACGGCCTCCTCTACTGGGGGGGACACATAGCCTACGATGCACAGGCAGATGAACTCTGTACGGAACAATATCAACATGAATTGAAAAGCCACTACCCATACTACGAGCTCATGTGGCAGGTGAATCCAAAGGCCACAAAAAAGTTCCTCGATTCATTTTGGGCTGCGCATATCCTCGACTTCTCCAACCTGGAAATGAACCGCCACGGAAGCACGAAAAAATCCCTCGACAATCCCTGGCAGAACGAATACAAACCGGGCCCCGTTTTCTTCTGGGGCACAGGACTTTCATTTATCAACACCGGCAGCGACCTCTTCTACGCCGGCGCTATGCTCTCGAAACTGTCAGGCCAAAAAGAACCCCTAATCTGGTCCAAGCGACTGGCGCATCGATACGTTGAAACTAGAAATCCAAAGACTGGCATCGGGGGATACCAGTTCAGCCAGAGCAAAACCGCACACTGCAACGGCCCCGATATCCGAGGAGACCGCGCGAAATATCAGTACGGCGACGACTTCAAAGACCACTTCGTTGTCGAAGGGACCTTGTTTCCGTGCTATGGAGATACTCCCGTCGTCCGACCAAGGATATGCCAGTTCTTAATCTCAGAAATGTTGGGCCCCGATGGTAAGGAATTCAAACAATGGGCACTCGAAGAATTGACCGCATGGGGTAAAGCTGCTTACAGAAAAAAAGACAACTCATTCATCCCCATGCTCACCGACGGAACTTCCATGGAGGGATATGTCTGCAAAAAAGATGGATACTTCGGTCCCAGGGGAAGGGTCTTAAAGGCAGGACGAGCCGGCACTATAGATTTCTGGACATACGCTCTGGCATACCGCGTCACAGGCGATAAATTCATGTGGGAAATGGCCCGAAATATCGCGCTCGGCGATGGCTGCGGTGATATAGGCCAAACGGCAAAAGACCAATCCAAACTAAACACCAATACAAATAGCTCATCCCCGGAGCTCCTTCTCGGCTTCCTCGAGCTGTATAAAAAAACAAAAAAAAACCCTTACTTGAAGATGGCCGAAAGAATCGGCGATAATATACTGGTAAACCAATTTCATAAAGGATTCTTCGTAAAAAGCGACCAACACCTCTTCTGTAAATTCGACACGGTCGCCCCCCTCGTACTCCTTCATCTTGATGCTGTATTGCATGGTAAACCTAAAACTCTGCCCAGGGTCTGGCCCGGTGGCTCGTTCTTCCACTGTCCCCACGATGGAGTGGGAAGAACCTACGACAACAGTGTCATTTACAATCGCAGAATTGGTTCTAAGCCTGCTGCCGATGACATTACCATGAAAAAGCAAGAACAATCTCCTTTGGCCTTTGCACTAATGCCCAACAACGCTGAAGGAGCCAAAGAATGATGAAAACAGAAAGCAAAGCACGAGATACGAATTATGGAAGGTAAAATAGCTGTTTTAGGTGATACTGACTTCGTGACGCCGTTTTCGGCATTGGGCCTCGATACCTACGCCACGGCTGATACAGTCGACGATATCACAGAAAACGCCAATAAAATTATTGAAGGCAAATACGCCCTCGTCGTAGTTGCCGAAAATGTCGCTCCGACGGCTGAAGAGGTTTTTTCAACTTATCACAATACACCCACTCCGTGTATTGTGGTTGTCCCCTTTACAACTGAATCAAAGGGCTTTGCAACACAGACACTGGGAGAGGTGCTCAGGTTAGCTACAGGTATAAATATTTTACAGGATAGTTAAATTTTTATTATGCCTAACGGCCGATATGCTTCCTGGACCGCGAGGCGATATAGATGAGGATAAAAATAATGGCTGATAAAAAAGTTGGCAGGATAGTCAAAGTTGCAGGTCCTGTTGTTGTTGCCGAAGGTATGACTGGTGTGCGAATGTACGATGTTGTTCGGGTCGGCAATCTGAATCTAATTGGTGAAATCGTCGAATTGCACTCCGACCGGGCTTCCATTCAGGTCTACGAAGAGACCACCGGCATAGGCCCGGGCGAGCCCGTCACCGATACGCAGGCTCCGTTGAGCGTCGAATTAGGACCGGGCCTGATTGAAAGCATTTACGACGGCATCCAAAGACCTTTGAACGATCTCGTGGAAGCCGAAGGTGAATTCATGAGTAGAGGTAATATGCTACCCGGCCTGAACCGTGAAAAGAAATGGCACTTTCAACCTTCCGTTAAAGACGGAACAAAAGTCGCCTCCGGTGACGTTATTGGACAGGTACAGGAAACCACACAAATCTCGCACAAAATTATGGTGCCATTTGGAATCTCAGGAACTGTCCATAAAATATCTGAAGGCGATTATACGGTCGAACAGACCGTCACCGTTTGCACTGCAGAAGACGGCACCGAAACCGAGATTAAACTAATGCAAAAATGGCCCGTCCGCAGCGCAAGGCAGCCAAAAGCCCGCCTAACTCCGGATACCCTCCTTGTCACAGGCCAGCGCGTCATAGACAGCTTCTTCCCCGTCACAAAGGGCGGCACCGCTTGTGTCCCCGGACCATTCGGAACAGGGAAAACCGTCGTTCAGCACCAGCTGGCAAAATGGGTGGATGCCGACGTAGTCGTGTATGTAGGCTGTGGCGAACGAGGCAACGAAATGACCGACGTCCTGATGGAATTCCCCGAACTCAAAGACCCCCGCAGTGGCGAACCCCTGATGAAGCGCTCCGTCTTGATTGCAAACACATCCAACATGCCCGTCGCCGCCAGGGAAGCCTCCGTCTACACCGGCATCACCATCGCCGAGTACTTCCGCGATATGGGTTATGTCGTCGCCCTAATGGCAGACAGCACAAGCAGATGGGCTGAAGCGATGCGTGAGATATCCACCCGCTTGGAGGAAATGCCCGCCGAGGAAGGCTACCCCGCCTACCTCGCTGCCCGCATCGCTGCCTTCTACGAAAGGGCCGGTCGCGTAATTTGTTTAGGCAATCCCGAACGCGAAGGTACTCTCTCGATTATCGGTGCCGTAAGCCCGCCCGGCGGGGACCTCTCAGATTCCGTCGTACAGGCCACACTGCACGTCGTAAAGGTCTTCTGGTCACTGGAGGGAAGACTCGCCTACCAAAGACACTTCCCCGCAATAAGCTGGCTTACTTCTTATTCCTTCTATAAGGATTCCCTCAAAGACTGCTTCGAAGACAAAGAACAGGGCCGGGAAATGGAAAAAATGACCGTCGACGCTATGGGCCTGTTGGAACAGGAGGCCGAGCTCCTGGAAATTGTTCGCCTCGTTGGTGCCGAGGCATTATCGCCGACGGATAGATTGTCTCTCGAAACATCAAGGTCAATTCGTGAAGACTACCTCCACCAGAATGCCTTTCACGAAGTTGACACCCACACTTCGATGCCAAAGCAGTACGAAATGTTAAAAACTATCCTGCACTTCCACAAGCAGGCACTTGTGGCAATTGAAGCTGGAGTCGAAACGGCAGACATTTTCAAATTAGCTGTGCGCGAAGACATCGCAAGGGCAAAATATATCCCGCAGGCGGAAATAAACAAAATTGCAGATATAAGGAAAACTATCGAAGACCAAATGAAGAAATTGCATACTTCAGTGGTAACTTAAATAGCGTCAGGCGAAATACATGACACGCTTGGCGCTTCACGAAACAGGAGTTTTGAATGTTATCAATAAAAGAATATCAAACAGTTTCAAGTATTGCCGGCCCCCTGATGATGGTCGAGATGGTCGACGAGGCCAAATACGGACACATCGTCGATATCGAACTGGCCGACGGCTCAATACGTCACGGGCAGATCCTCCAAGTCGAAAACGACAAGGTCCTCGTACAGGTCTTCGAGGGAACACGAGGCATCGACGTCGAAAAAAGCACCGTCCGGTTTCTGGCAAAGCCCCTCGAACTGGCCATATCGCCCGAAATCCTCGGCAGGGTCTTTACAGGCCTCGGCGAACCCAAAGACGGCGGCCCCGCTATCATCCCGGACAAACGCCTCGATATCAACAGCAGGCCGATCAATCCCTATGCACGAGATTATCCGAACGAGTTCATCCAGACCGGCATATCCACAATCGACGGCTTAAACCCCCTCGTCCGGGGCCAGAAGCTGCCCGTCTTTTCCGGTGCAGGCCTGCCCCACGACCAAATAACCGCTCAGCTTGCTCGCCAGGCAACCGTACTGGGCAAGGCCGAAGCCTTCGCAGTTGTCTTCGCAGCGATGGGAATTACGTTCGAAGCTGCCCAGTTCTTCATCAACGACCTGCATGAAACCGGCGCCATCGAGCGTGCCGTCATGTTCATAAATCTCGCCAATGACCCGGCCATCGAACGTATAGCGACTCCACGATTTGCGCTGACCGCCGCCGAATATCTGGCCTATGAATTGGATATGCACGTGCTCGTTATCTTAAATGATATGACCAACTACTGCGAGGCCCTTCGCGAAATCAGCGCCGCCAGAAAAGAAGTCCCCGGCCGACGAGGATACCCCGGCTATCTCTACACAGACCTTGCGACAGTTTACGAAAGGGCCGGAAGAATCAAAAACAAAAAGGGCTCCATTACAATGGTCCCCGTCCTGACCATGCCCGAGGACGACAAGACACATCCCGTCCCCGACCTGACAGGCTATATCACCGAAGGCCAGATTATCCTCTCCCGCTCGCTGCACAGAAAGGCCGTCTCCCCGCCGGTCGATGTCCTGCCGAGCCTCTCCCGTCTCAAGGACAAAGGTATCGGCGAAGGAAAGACACGCGAAGACCACGCCGACCTGTACAACCAGCTCTACGCCGCATACGCACGTGGCAAAGAAGCACAGGAGCTGGCAGCAATTATGGGCGAAGCCGCCCTCTCCGATGAAGATAAAAAGTACATGACCTTCGCCGACAAATTCGAGGCCGAATATGTCTCTCAGGATTACTATGAAAATCGCACGGTCGAACAGACCCTGAACCTCGGCTGGGAGCTGCTCAGCATGTTCGAAAACGTCGAGCTTAAACGAATCGACATAAAACTTATACAGAAGTATATGCCGAAGTTTCGCAAAGCGAAACAGAAAGCGTAAGGGAAACACGAAATACGAAGCCCGAAATACGAAAAAAATGCAAATGACCAAAATACCAAACAATACGATTTAGAAGATCGCACGCTTGCGTTTGCTAAAAGAGTAAGGGCTTTCGTTAATAAATTACCTAAGACTACTGCCAATATTGAAGACGGGAAACAGCTTATTAGGTCCTCTGGTTCTGTTGGCGCAAATTATATCGAAGCTAACGAGGCACTAAGTAAGAAAGACTTCCGTATGAGGATAAAAATATGTCGTAAAGAATCAAAAGAAAGCCGCTATTGGTTGAAATTAGTTGATGTCCAAAATGTTCCTCAGCAGGAACAGGAAAGAAAGGATTTGGAACAAGAAGCTATGGAACTGATGAATATTTTCGGCTCGATTCTGAGAAAGAGCGAATAATGTTTTGAACATTTGATATTTGAATTTCGAATTTGTTTCGAATTTCGATATTCGTATTTCGAATTTTAGGAGTTTCTCCTTGTGTTAGCTAACGTGAACGCGACAAGAATGCAGCTTTTATACCTTCGCAAGAAGGTGGCCCTGGCCCGCCGCGGCCATCGTCTGCTCAGCGAAAAACGTGATGAGATATCACGACAGTTAATTCGCATAGCTCGCCAAATTCGGCCGTTGCGAAAGCGAGTTGAAGCCGAGCTTATGGAGACCTGCCAGCGGTTCATGCTCGCCCGTGCTACAATGGAGCCGGAAGATATAAAAGCCGCCCTCGAAGTGCCCACGAAGAAGTTTTCGCTGACCATAGAGTTCGCCCGCGTGATGAACGTAAAGGTCCCGCATTTAACGAAGGAAATGGAAGGCGAGATTATCTGCTACGGCTACGCAACAACCTCCGGCGAACTGGACGTCGCCCTGCTGGCCCTGGAGCGTGCCTTTGATTCTTTAATTGAGTTGGCTGAGAAGGAAAAGCAGGCCCGCCTGCTGGCCACCGAGCTTAAGATGACCCGCCGAAGGGTAAACGTACTTGAGCACGTAGTCATCCCCGAACTCGACGAGACCATCAGATTCATCTTCGACAAACTCGCAGAAGCTGAACGTGACAACACCTCCCGCCTTATGAAAATAACCGACATAATCCGCGCATAGCATGTATCTCGTTAAACATATTATATATCGTCGCTGTGCTTAGGATACCAGCCTTCCATAAATTATTAGTGCTATCATCCCGGCCATAATCATAAGGTTGAACACCACGCCTAAAATAGAGAACAACTTTTTCCGGTTTATCTGCTTGAGTCCGGCAAATCCAAATCCTAATCCGACCAGGCTTGCCAAAGACGAAAGCATTAAGAACGCGCCTAAAGTCCTTATCATTGTCGAATTTGTGTCCGCTAAATCCTGACCAATGACGGCTATGACAACAGCAAGAAATAACAAAAAGAAAAAGAATCCGATTACGACCATAGATATCATAAAAGAGGCAATCCCAAGTCCTGAATGTCGTAGTTCGGCGTGAATATGACAAGGCATTATTTCTATATCTGCTATTATTTTCCTTCTTACGTCGGATTTTGTATCTGTGCACGATACAGGTTCGCGATTAAGAATCCGTAAGCTTTTCTGAGCATCCTTTTGTTTTTCAACAGGACCACCGTAAGGAGTTCTTTTTGCAAGGATACGCCAGACAAAGATAATTGTATGCTGGACCAAATTGCTTCGAAGGAACTCTTTCCGACGCTTTAGTGCTTTTGTTTCATCCTCCATAAATGTCTCGCGATTAACTTGACGGGTGTTGAAGCCATACTTATGCAGATATTCAAGCCCTCGCAGATGATGTTGAAAATTGCTTTGCAAATCGGCACCTGGAAAAACCTGGCGGAAAGAACCGGCCGGCTCTGGCTCCATTGCACCTGCATGTTCAAGATAGGTGGCAAGCCCGCCGGAATTATCATCAAAAATAGAACTGAAAGCAAATGTGGTTTTACCAAATCCAACCTGAGTTCGAATAATCGTACAGTACGTGTCTACCTCCTCGTGTACAAAAGGCACGATTATGGCCGCATAACTGGGTAGCTCCAGGGCCGGACCTGCCGGTTCGAAACCAAGGGAGGTCAACGTTTCCATTAGTGTGCAAATATCTTCTCTGTTGATCTGTTGAACTAATGGTTTGAGATCGAACTTTCTGTAAACGCTCCTGACAAATACATAGCCGGGAAAAAAGATAGATAACAGCAACAAACACAATATCGGGAGGACTAAATATCCCTGCCATCCGATGGAACGAAGAAACCCTGGCGGATTGAATATAACAAGAGCTATTAATATCCCAACAAAGAAAAAGGAATACTTCAAAAAGAATTTCTTCATTATGTATTTACACTAAAAAAACTTAATTGGCCACAAAACATATTAGGGAACAAGGCATAAATGGATAAGTCCGTTTGTGTTGCTATTCTCGTGTAGCATCCGCATCACGTCCCTATCTTCAAACAATTTTACCCGTTCCCTTCCATAAGCACAACAGTATTTCTCGCTTTTCTCAGATCAAATCGACTTGTTCAACAGGCCATTCTCCTCAGTTTTTTCAAGAACTGGGCCATTACATTATTTTATGATTACTTTCTCAGGTTTAACCCTATTCCCCGATGGCTTTTATGAGATAATTTATAAGTATAGATACAAGCGCAGTCAACAATGGAAAGATGTAAACGGTGAAAAATCTACACAGCGTGCTTGTATCAAATGGCCAAACCGGGATCCGGCTAACGAGCTCTTTTAGTTTTTGCAGACGGTCGATTATATCCTCATCTTCCTTGGCGATTGACCGTTCCTCCAGCTGATGCATTATTCGTGTATATTCATTCTGCAACTGTGTCGCCACCTTTTCCTGTTCTTTCTGTTTTGCCGACAACATACTCTTTCTAAAGGGTAGAAGAGGACCTATGAAAATAACCGGTCCTAAAGTAATGTAAGCAATAAAAGCTACAACGAGCAGTTGGATTGTGCTGGATTCTTCCCTCTTTATGTTTACGACCAACAAGGCAAGCAAATTCAAACCGGCAACCGCCAAAAGATATTGGTTCCTCAGCCCAATATAGCCGACATCCTTAAGTCCGCAACAATTGTCATAGTGAAAAGGCCAGAGCTTGATTTTAAAGTTCCGGGTAATGCTGAACAGCAGAAAGATTGAAGTAACTCCCTGGCTTATGTAAATGCTGAGAAGTATATAAACTAACGGAATCTGCCAGAACAAGTACATCAACCCTGCGATATTTGCCTGACCACCTTTAGCCTGCCAAACTGTAAAATCCTTCTGTGCAAAGATTATTTTATAGTTGGCAAAAGCCACTGCCAAAGCCACCAGCACACCGGCTGACTGGCCACAAATATTTACAATTTTATATCTCCTGTTCCAGGAACTCACAAATTCGCCGACTTTTTCAACGCGATAAGTAACACGCCCGCTGATAATGCCGGTAATGCGTTTAGGAACCATACTGCGCTCCGAAAGCATAAAAATAACCAGCATCGGCAGGGATACAAGGGCCCCAAACATCACACTATAGTCTGCAAGGAAGCCTACTTTAAGCCCCGATTCCGGATCGCTGAAAAGAACCTCCGGCACTTTTACCCATATCACAATTAGAGGAATGCCATATGATAGAAATGCGGTCATAATCCAGGGTATCAAATAGGTCCTAAGAAATGTCCCCGTTTGTATCGGTGGTCGTGTGAAAAGCTGGTGGAAAATGGACCATCCACCTATATCTAACTTACGAAATTCGTCAGCAATATTATCATTTGGTTTTTCAGACTCCATAACTCCCTCCATTTATTCCAACAGGATCTTGTTATAGTTTATTGAAACCATACACGAATCCAAACCTTTTAATTCATCCAGTCAGCTTGATACACAAGTCTTAAGTCCTATTTTGTTTTTTTCTCATGCCGTGTCTGATTCGCGTCCCAATCTTCCGTGAATTGTAGCCGTCCCCGGCCACCATCACAACAGTTTTTCGATTATTAAAAAGACAATCAACGTCAATCTACTTTCCGCTACCGTCTACATACCTTATAAGCCGAACCTAAACCCCCAAATATTGATGATAAATCTCAAAAAAACTTTTCGCCTCTGCCCGATAAAACCGCCCATCTTCCCGCCAGCCATCCGAAATCGCCCTTTTAAGCCATATCCTGCCAATATTTCTTTGAATCCAAAAGCTGTTTTTGTTATAATTCTATGAACATTCAGAAAAACATTTAACACATTTAAGGGGGAAATGATGCGGACTAAAATTAAAACATTAGCGTTTCTTACATTGATTGCGGTTGTCATTCTATCTGTATTAGGCGTTGCAAAATATCTGGATATGCAGCCAAAGCAAATAGTATCCGGCCTCACATCTCTGGCCACGCAGCTGCAAATGCAACTTCAAACGCAAATGAAACCGGTTGAACACCTGTCAGCCACAGAAAAATTATGCTTCCCTGCCGCGATGTTCTTACTTATTATATTAAGAGTTTCGATGGTAAGAAGAATCGCCGGCTGAACTCTTCCCAATTCAGGCGCGAAGTAGGAAGCGTTTCTCATATTTCGCGCCTGAAGGTTGTTCGCTTTTATCTCGTATCATGCTGCGTTCGCGATTTGTATATTTCTTTTGCCCTGTCAAA